>Ga0209048_10000587_pt1 | contig 38494 bp, 35 predicted proteins | sample FrelakmetCRP12CR_FD_187146 | JGI IMG/M metagenome (GOLD analysis project Ga0209048, IMG submission 187146) | Freshwater lake sediment microbial communities from the University of Notre Dame, USA, for methane emissions studies - CRP12 CR (SPAdes)... | ecosystem: Environmental > Aquatic >...
CTGCGAGGGTGAGGTCTACGTCAGCGGCGAGCGGGTGACGCGGCCCGTGCGGCAGGTGGCCTTCATGCTGCAGAAGGACTTGCTCATGCCCTGGCGGGCGATTCCCTACCGCAAGCGCTTCGGGCCAGCCGTTCTGTCTTCATCGTCCGTTTTGCCACACCGGTGGATGGCAACAACTGCCAAGTCAATTTCTGGCGTTGCCGCAAGGTCCAGGGCTGGCAGCGCGACGTCTGGCGCTTCTTCTACCGCAACCGCCTCAAAGTGCTGCCCTGGGTCGTGCTGGACCAGGACCGTGTCGTGCTCCAAACCCTGCCTGCAGAAGTACGCAATCAGGAGTTCCTCTACGAGCACGACGTCGGCATGGCTCGTGTGCGCAGGATGCGCGAAACGCGCACCAGGGAGCAGGCGGCTGCCCGGGTCGCCTTGCAAGCCGCTTGAAATGCTGGCCGGATCTCTAACGGCACTGGCGCACGGGAGTCCATCAGTGGGCAAGGCGGCAGCACGGCGCCCGCCACCGTGCTGGGCAGCAGCTCGAACGGCTACAAAGTCGGCGTCCGGCACTTCTTCTGATGCTCTGATGCGCCCACGCCGCAGCAACGTTCGCCGCCAAGACTATTAAGGAGTGCACGTGCCGCCTACAAATGCAATGAAAGCCCCAAAACCCATGCTGGAGGACCGGCGCGTCCTGATCACAGGTGGCGGCCGGGGCCTGGGGCTGGCCTTCGCGCAGGCAGCTTGCGCGGCCGGCGGCCGAGTGGTGCTGGCCGATCTGAGAGCGGAGTTGGCGCACGAAGCTGCGCGCCAATTGCGTGATGACGGTCATGATGCTCAAGCACTGCCACTCGACCTGAGCGATCCGGTGTCAGTAGCGGACTGCGCCGCCGCAGCCGCCGAAGCGCTTGGTGGGTTGGACGGCTTGGTGAATAACGGAGCGGTCACGGACTCTGGTGGCAAGACCGCGGATGAGCTGGACATCGCCACCTGGGACCGAGTGATGAACGTGAACGTGCGCGGCACCTGGTTGATGACACGCGCCTGTCACGCTGCGCTGGCGCGAAGCGGCCGCGGTGCCGTCGTCAACCTGGCGTCGGACACTGCTCTGTGGGGAGCACCTCGGCTGCTGGCCTACGTCGCCAGCAAGGGTGCAGTGATCGCGATGACCCGCTCGCTGGCGCGCGAACTTGGCGCCGACAACGTCACCGTCAATGCGATCGCCCCAGGCCTCGTCGACGTCGAAGCCACGCAGTATGTTCCTGCAGAGCGCCACGCGATGTATGTCAACCAGCGCGCGATTCAGCGATCGCAGCAGCCCGACGACGTGAGCGGCGCGGTCTTGTATCTGCTGTCGGACTTGGCACGATTCGTGACTGGCCAACTCCTGGCCGTCAATGGCGGATTCGTCACGCATTGACGGCCATGCGCTCCGGCAGCCACACCCCCCGGCAGCGAAGCATGCCTGTTGCGCACGGCACGCTCGCGTACCGCGAAGCCGGCACCGGCGTGGCGCTGGTGCTGCTACACGGGATCGGGTCGGGCGCGGCATCGTGGGAAGCGCAGTTCGACGAGCTGGCCGATCGCTACCGCGTGATCGCGTGGGACGCACCGGGCTACGGAGACTCGTCACCACTGCCCTTGCCCACGCCGCTGGCGCCAGACTACGCGGCAGCTCTGGTGCAGTTTCTGGCTCGCCTGCACGTCGACGAATTGGTGCTAGTCGGCCATTCGTTGGGCGCGATGGTCGCCGCAGCCTGGGCTGCAGAGCCGACGGCCCGCCTGCATGCGCTAGTACTGGCCAGCCCAGCGCGGGGCTATGCCTCGGCCCCGGCCGACGTGCGCCAAGCCAAGTGGCAGGAGCGCATCGAAGCCATCGAGCGCCTGGGACCGCAGGCGATGGCGGCCGAGCGTTCGTCGAAGCTGTGCTCGCCCGGCGCGACGGCGACGGTCGTCGAAAAGGTGCGCGCCAGCATGGCCCGCGTCACGCGGCAGGGCTACGGCCAGGCGGCGCACATGCTGGTCCATGACGATCTGCTCAGCCACCTGCGGCGCGTGAAGGCGCCAGTGACCGTGTTGTGCGGCGAACTGGACACCGTCACGCCGCCGGACGCCTGCGCCGGCATTGCCCAAGTGGTCGGAGCGCCTTTCGTCAGCCTGCCGGGGCTGGGCCACGCCTGCTATGTCGAGGGGCCGGCGTTGTTCAATTCAGCCTTGACCCTGGCATTGGCCAGGGCGCGGAGGCCGTGAGATGACGCAGGCAGACAGCGACCGCTACACCGTTCCTGGGCTGGAGCGCGGGCTACGCATCCTGGGCGAGTTCAGCCGCGAGGAGCCCCAGCTGACCGCGCCCGAGCTGGCGCGCCGCCTGGGCGTGCCGCGCTCGACGGTGTTCCGGTTGTTGGTCACGCTCGAGGGCATGGGCTTCGTCGAGCGCACCCCGGACGGCCGCTCGTACAAGCTCGGCCTGGCCGTGCTGCGTCTGGGTTTCGAGTACCTGGCGTCGTTGAACATCGTCGAACTCGGGCGCCCATTGCTGGACGCATTGCGTGATGGCACAGGCCTGTCGGCAAGTCTGGTCGTGCGCGACGGGCGCGATGTGGTGTACCTGCACCGATCGGCGCCTCGATCGCCGTTTCACACCGCGGTGACCGTCGGCACCCGGCTGCCGGCGCACGCCACGGTGCTGGGCCACCTGCTGCTGGGCGACCTGTCGCTGGCGGAACTGCGCGCGCTGTACCCGGAACCTCAGCTGCAAGTCTTCAGCGCCTTGACGCCGCCGTCGGTGAACGCGCTGTTCGACACCGTTCAGCGCACGCGCCAGCGCGGCTGGGTGCTCGCCGAGGCCTATTTCGAGCCGCAGATCTGCACCGTGGCAGCGCCGGTGCACGATGACGGCGGCCATGTGACGGCAGCGGTGGGCCTGACGATACCCGGATCCGTCATCCCGGTTGAAGAGCGCGAGAGCCTCGTCGCCCAAGTCAGACATGCCGCACGGCAGCTCTCCCAGCTGCTGGATTTCCAAGAGGACCCGGGCCAAGCAGCGCCGCACGCGGTGCTTGGAAACGGCCGATGAGGAAGCAAGATGATTGACGCGCTATTGCAGTCTCGTGCGGCGGTGGTCACTGGCGGCAGTTCGGGCATCGGCCTGGCGACGGCGGGCTTGTTGCTGAGCCAAGGCGCAAGGGTGGCCATCTGCGGTCGGGACATGCAGCGTCTCCAGGCGGCCGAACGCACGTTGCGGTCCGGCAACCCCGGCGCAGAGTTGCTGGCGCTTTGCTGCGACGTGCTCGACGAAGCGGCGGTGCTTGCGTTCGCCGACGCCGTCGAGGCGCGTTTCGGCGGCTGCGACATTCTGATCAACAACGCCGGGCAAGGTCGCGTATCGACCTTCGCCGACACCACGGACCAGCAATGGAGCGACGAGCTGCGTCTGAAGTTTTTCTCGCAGATCTATCCGATCCGCTCGTTCCTGCCAATGCTCGAACGAAGCGATGCCGCCGCCATCGTTTGCGTCAACTCGCTGCTCGCATTGCAGCCGGAGCCGCACATGGTGGCGACTTCGGCGGCCCGCGCGGGCGTGCAGAACCTCGTGCGTTCGATGGCCACGGAGTTCGCTCCCAAGCGGGTGCGCGTCAACTCGATCCTCATCGGCCTCGTCGAGTCGGGCCAGTGGCGGCGGCGCTTCGAGGCGCGCCTGGACAAGGAGCAGGGCTGGCAGGCGTGGTCCGCCGAATTGGCCCGCAACAAGGACATCCCGCTCGGGCGCCTGGGCCGGGCCGAAGAGGCGGCGCAGGCCATCGTCTTCCTTGCCAGCCCACTGTCGTCGTACACGACCGGCAGCGCCATCGACGTCTCCGGCGGTCATTCGCGCCACTTCTAAATCTTGAACAGGGTCCGCACCATGAACCGAAAGGTCACCGTTGGGCATGCGATCGCCGCGTTCCTCGAGCGCTGCGGCGTCAAGGCCGCCTTCGGCGTCATCTCGATTCACAACATGCCCATCCTGGACGCCATCGCCGAGCGCGGCGCGATCCGCTTCGTGTCGGCACGCGGCGAGGCGGGCGCGGCCAGCATGGCCGATGCCTGTGCCCGCACGACGCGCACGCTGGGTGTTGTCATCACCAGCACCGGCACCGCCGCGGGCAATGCCTGCGGGGGCATGGTCGAAGCGCTTACCGCGGGCACGCCGATGCTGCACATCACGGGGCAGATCGAGACGCCCTACCTGGACCGCAACCTGGCCTACATCCACGAGGCACCGGACCAGCTGACCATGCTGCGCGCCGTCTCCAAGCAGGCTTGGCGCGTGCGCTCGGCCGAGACCGCGCTGGCCACCTTCCAGGAAGCCGTGCGTTGCGCGCTGAGCGCCCCCACCGGGCCGGTCAGCGTCGAGGTGCCGATCGACATCCAGGCCGAGCTCATCGAGATGCCAGAGTGCCCGGATCCGGTGGCGCCAGCGCCCAACATCCCCGATGCACGCGCCATCGAACGGCTGGCCGGCGCCCTGGCCAAGGCCAAGCGACCGCTGCTGTGGTTGGGCGGAGGCGCGCGCGGCGCCGGCGCTGCAGTGGCCCGCCTGGTGGCGATGGGCTTCGGCGTGGTCAGCAGCACGCAGGGGCGAGGCATCGTCGCCGAGGACCATCCCATGTCGCTGGGCGCCTACAACCTGCAGCCGCCGGTGGAAACCTTCTACGCCAGCTGCGACGCGATGCTGGTGGTCGGCTCGCGGCTGCGCGGCAACGAGACGCTGAAGTACCTGCTGAAGCTGCCGCAACCGCTATTTCGCATCGACGCCGACCCCCAGGCCAACGGCCGCTGCTACCCGAGCACGCTGTTCGTCTGCGCCGACGCCAAGCTTGCGCTAGAGGCACTGGCCGATCAACTTGAGGGCCGCCTGCGTGTGGACCCGGCATTCAAGACCGACCTGCGCGCTGCACATGAACAGGCGGTGGCCGCTCTGCGCGACGGCCTGGGGCCGTATGACGCGCTGGTCGACGCGGTGCAGGCGCATGCCGGCAAGCGCTTCAATTGGGTGCGCGATGTCACCGTCTCCAACAGCACCTGGGGCAATCGCGAACTGAGGCTGTTCGAGCCCACGGCCGGCGTGCATGCACTGGGCGGCGGAATCGGGCTGGGGCTGGCGATGGCCATCGGCACGGCAGTCGGCGCTGCGGTGTACGACAGCGGGCGAAAGACCATTTTGCTGGCCGGCGACGGCGGCTTCGTGCTCAACCTCGGCGAGCTGGCCTGCGCGGTGCAGGAGAAGGCCGACTTCACCGTAGTGCTGATGAACGACCAATCCTACGGCGTCATCAAGAATATCCAGGACGCGCAATACGGTGGGCGCCGCGTGTATGCCGAGCTGCACACTGCCGACTACGCGGTGCTGGCCGAATCGCTGGGCTTTGTTCACCGACGCGTGAAGAGCCTGGCCGAGGTGCCGGCTGGGCTCCAAGCGCTCGCCGGCAGGCCGGGCCCGAAGATGCTCGAGGTCGACATGCTCGCGGTGGGCGGATTCAAGTCGGCCTTCGCCGGCCCGCCCGTCAAGGCGACTGTGAAGTGAGGCCTGGGGACGCCATGACTCGTGTGGCAATCATCGGTTGCGGTGCGATCGGGTGCGCCGTGATCGAGCTGATCCAGGCCGATCCGGCTGTTCGCCTGGAGTGGGTGGTGGTGCCTGGCGAAGCGGTCGAGCGCACCCAAGCCCGGCTGCGCGAAATCGCTCCGCGCGCCGTCGCTTGCGACCAGCTCGACCTGTCGGCGCAGCGGCCCGACCTGATCGTCGAGTGCGCCGGGCACGACGCCGTCGAGCGTCACGTGCTGCCCGCGCTGCGCCAGGGCGTGGCCGCGATCATTGCATCGATCGGCTCGCTGCACGACGCGCAGGCGATGGCGCGCATGGCCGACGCCGCCAGGCAAGGCAATACCCGGGTGCAGCTGGTGGCAGGCGCCATCGGCGGCATCGACGCGCTGGCTGCCGCCCGGCTGGGCGGGCTGACCCGCGTCGAATACACCGGCCGCAAGCCGCCGCACAGCTGGCGCAACACGCCGGCCGAGGCGCTGTGCGACCTGGGCGCGCTGCGCGAGCCCTTTACCCTCTTCGAGGGCACGGCGCGCGAGGCTGCGCGGCTGTACCCGAAGAACGCCAACGTCGCAGCCACCGTGTCGATCGCCGGCCTCGGCTTGGACGCCACGCGCGCGGTGCTCGTTGCCGACCCGGGCGTGACGCGCAACGTGCACCGCATCGTCGCCGAGGGTGCCTTCGGTCGCTTGGACCTGACGATGGAGAACGAGCCGCTCGCGGCCAACCCGAAGACCTCAGCGCTTACCGTCTACAGCGTGCTGCGCGCCATCCACAACGCCTCGAACGCGATCGCGATATGAACGAGCCCCTGCACGACCTGTTGCCGCTGAAGGACCTGCCGATCTGCGTCGCCGGCGAATGGCGCCGCGGGCGCGGCGAGCACTACGCCAGCATCTACCCGGCCGACGGCAGCGTCAGCGCCGAGCTGCATGCGGCCAGCGCCGAGGACACTACCGAGGCGATCGAGCGCGCCCACGAGGCCTTCCGCACCAGCGGCTGGGCGCAGGCCAAGCCGCACGAGCGCGCCCGCGTGCTGTTTCGGGTCGCCGAGGGCGTCCGCCTACGCCGCGAGGAACTGGCGCAATGGCAGCGGCGCGACAACGGCAAGCCGATCAACGAGACGCGCGCCCTCGTGGACAGCGCCGCCGGCACCTTCCAGTTCATGGCCTCGGCCTGCGAGACGCTGGAGGACCAGCTCACGCCGCAACGCGGCAGCAACCTGACCATGAGCGTGTACGAGCCGATGGGCGTCATCGGTGCCATCACGCCGTGGAACTCGCCGATTGCCAGCGAGGCGCAGAAGATGGCGCCTGCGCTGGCCGCGGGGAACGCGGTGGTGGTCAAGCCGGCGGAGATCACCCCCTTGATGGGGCTGGAGCTGGCGCGCATCTGCGAAGCAGCCGGCGTGCCCAAGGGCATAGTCAGCGTGCTGCCGGGCAAGGGTTCGGTGGTGGGTGACCTGCTCGTCAAGCACCCACTGGTGCGGCGCATCTCCTTCACCGGCGGCACGACCACCGGGCGGCGTATTGCGCACGTGGCGGCCGACAAGATGATGCCCGTGGCGCTCGAGCTCGGCGGCAAGTCGGCGACCATGGTGCTCGACGACGCCGACCTCGACCACGCGGTGGCCGGCGTGCTCTACGGCATCTTCAGCAGCTCGGGCGAATCCTGCATCGCCGGCTCGCGCCTGTTCGTGCCGCGCCGGCAGTACGACGAAGTCCTGGGCCGGCTGGTGGCGGGTGCCGAGGCGCTGCGCGTGGGCGACCCGGTGAGCGAGCACACCCAGATGGGCCCGCTGGTCAGCGTGGCGCACCGCGCTGGCGTCGAAGGCTACGTGGCCAAGGGCCTGGCCGAGGGCGGTCGGCTGCTCACGGGCGGCGTGCGCCCCGAGGGCGAAGGGCGCGAGCGGGGCAGCTACTACACCCCCACCATCATCGACGGCCTGCGCAACGACCAGTCGATCTGCCAGGAAGAAATCTTCGGCCCCGTGCTCGTCGCGCTGCCCTACGACAACGAGGACGAGCTGCTGGCGATGGCCAATACGAGCCTGTACGCGCTGGCCGCCGGCATCTGGACGCGCGACTACCGGCGCGCCTGGCGCATCGGGCGCGCGGTGCAGGCCGGCACCGTGTGGATCAACACCTACAAGCAGTTCTCCATCTCGACCCCGTTCGGCGGCTGGCGCGACTCGGGCATCGGCCGCGAGAAGGGGCGCCTGGGCATCCAGGCCTACATGGAGCAAAAGAGCCTGTATTGGGGCCTCAACGAAGCCCCGCTGCCGTGGGCGCAGTGACATCGCCCTGCATTCCTTGACGACCTCCGGAGCACCCATCATGAGCAACACGACCCCACCCAAGTACACACCGCCCGCGGGCATGACCCTGGCGCAATGGCTCAACAGCCGCGTCGCCACGCGCGCCACGCGCAAGTACGACTGGAACGCGCTGAAGTTCCAGGCCGACTACGACCCCAAGTACCGGCGTGCACAGATGCGCTACGTGGGAACCGGAGCGACCAACGTGGTGAGCGACAAGAACGTCGTGCCGGCCGAGCACTTCACCTTTTCCAACATGATCCTGCCGGTGGGCGCCGAAGGCCCGCTGCACCTGCACGAGGATGCCGAGGAGGTGTTCTTCGTGCTGCGCGGCAAGGTCAAGTTGATCGCCGAACTCAACGGCGAGACCTGGGAGATGGAGGCCGGCGAGCGCGACCTGATCTCTTGGCCGGTGGGCGTGTACCGCGGCATCGTCAACATCGGCGACGAGGAGGCGGTGATGTGCGTGATCGTCGGCAGCCTCAAGCCCGAGACGCCGACCTACCCAGCCAACCACCCGCTGTCCAAGGTCAAGCGCACGCCGATCCGCGCGGAGTAGGCGGGGGGCTGGCCGACATGGCATCCAAAGTGCAGCGGGCCGGGCGCCGGACCGGCGCCGAGCCGGCAGGACATCCCGCATGGGATGTCCTGCCGGTGGACTTGACGCAGGAGGGGCAGACATGAGCATCCTGGGCATCGACCAGATCACCTACGGCAGCGCCGACCTAGCCACCTGCCGCAGGTTCTTCCTCGACTGGGGCCTGAGCCTGGCGGCCGAGGACGCCACGCTGCTGGTCTTCTCATCGATCAACGGCTGCCAGGTGCGCGTGGCGCACTCGGATCATCCGGGGCTGCCGGCGGGCATCGAGCCCGACCCGACGCTGCGCGAGGTCGTCTGGGGCGTGGCCGACGCCGCCTCGCTGGCAGCGCTGCGCGACAAGCTGCGCGGCCAGCCGGGCTTCGTCGACGACGGATCGCGCGTCGGCTGCACCGACCCGAACGGCATGGCGGTGCGCTTCCAGGTCAGCGTCAAGCAGCCGGTGGCCCAGGTCGGCGTGCGTGCCAACACCTGGGACCGCCGCGAACGCATCGACCAGCCGGGTACGGTCTACGAACGCGCGCAGCCGATCGAGGTCGGCCACGTGGTGTTCTTCGTCGCCAATTTGAAGGCCACACAGGGCTTCTACGAATCGATCGGCTTCGTCGCCTCGGACCGCTACCCCGAGCGCGGCACCTTCATGCGCTGCGCGCCGCGCGGCGGCCACCATGACATGTTCCTGCTGCAAACACCCGACGGCAGACGCGGCCTAAACCACGTCGCCTTCACGGTGCGCGACATCCACGAGGTATTCGGCGGCGGGCTGCACTTCAGCCGCTGCGGCTGGGAGACGCAACTCGGCCCGGGCCGGCACCCGATCTCCTCGGCCTACTTCTGGTACTTCCGCAACCCTGCGGGGGCGCTGTGCGAGTACTACGCCGACGAGGACGAGCTGACCGAGGCCTGGAAGCCGCGTGACTTCGAGCCCGGCCCGACGGTGTTCGCCGAATGGGCCATCGAAGGTGGCATCGACGGCAACACCCGGCGCCAGATCGGCCGCAAGGCCGACGGCAAGTTCCTCACCGACAAGCGCGACTGAGCGCGACCAGGCCGCATCATGAGCGAGCACCGCACCTTCGTCATCGTCGGCGCCGGGCAGGCCGGGCGCTGGCTGGCTCTGACGCTTCGCGCCGAAGGCTTCGCGGGCCGCATCGTCTGGTTCGGCGAAGAGGCGCACAAGCCCTATGACCGGCCGCCGCTGTCCAAGGCCGTGCTCAAGGGCGAGTCCGGGCTGGCACAGCTCGCGCTTATCGCCGACGACAAGTTCGCGCAGCTCGATGTGGACTGGCGGCCCGGCGAGCGCATCGTCGCGATCGACCGCTCGGCGCACAGCGTGTGCACCGAGCGCGGCGAAGTCGTCGCCTACGACGCGCTCTTCCTGGCCAACGGCGGACGCGCGCGCATGCTGCCCGGGCTGGCCCCGCACCCCCGCGTGCTGGCGCTGCGAACCTGGGAGGACGCGCAGATGCTGAAGTCACAGATCGAGGCGGCCAAGCGCGTGCTCGTGCTCGGCGGCGGCTGGATCGGACTGGAGGTGGCCGCATCGGCACGGCGTATGGGCCGCGAGGTCACGGTGCTCGAAGCCGCGCCGCGGCTGTGCATCCGCACCGTGCCGCCCTGCGTCTCGGATCACCTGCTGGCGCTGCACGAGCGCGAGGGTACGAAGGTGCTGCTCGGCGCCGCAGTGACCGGCGTGACCCCCGACACGGCGCAGGTGACGGTGACGCTTGCCGATGGCCGTACGTTCCAAGGCGACGTGCTCGTCATCGGCATCGGCCTCGTCGCCAACGACGAGCTGGCGGCGCGGGCGGGCCTGGCCTGCAGCAACGGCGTGCTCACCGACGCGCAGGGCCGCAGCGAAGACCCGGCGATCTTCGCCGTCGGCGACGTCGCCAACGCGCTGCGCGCCGACGGCCGACGGATGCGCATCGAATCGTGGGAGAACGCGCAGCGCCAGGCCGTGGCTGCAGCCAAGGCGGCGCTGGGCATCGCGCATGACCCCGAGGCCGAGGGCCCCGGCTGGTTCTGGTCGGATCAGTACGACGACAACCTGCAGGTGCTGGGCCTGCCCGACGGGACCCTGCGCCTGGTCGAGCGGCGCGACGACGCCAAGCGCCAGCGCCTGTTCTTCTTCTGCGATGGGCCGCGCGTGCGCGCGCTGGCCGCCGTCAACGCCGGCCGCGAGGTCAAGGTGGTGCGCAAGTGGATGCTTCAGCAGCGTTTCCCGGCGCTGGACGCGCTCGCCGACGCCTCGATCGACCTGAACAAGCTGCCGCTCGTGGCGGCGACGACCTGAGACAACCCACCCAAGGAGTCAATGGCATGAGCAACTGGACCGACGTCGGCGAGCGCTCGCAGGTCGACGCCGACAGCCCGCTGGGCGTGGTTGTCGGCGAGACCAAGATCGGCGTGTACGAAGTGAACGGCGCGCTGCACGCGATCGAGGACGTGTGCCCGCACGCCTACGCGCTGCTGACGCAGGGCTTCGCCGACGGCTGCGAGATCGAGTGCCCGCTGCACAACGCGGTGTTCGACGTCACCACCGGCAAGCATCTGCGCGGCGAGCCCTGCCGCGACATCAAGACCTTCCCCATCCGCATCACCGCAGGCCGCATCGAAGTGCAGACCTGAACCCCCACCCCGCAACGACAAGGAGCATCCCATGGATTTCAATCCCCACCTGATCGCCCGGGTGCAGTTCGTCAGCACCGTGGACAACGCGCTAAGCCTGGACCACAACCCGAACCTCAAGCCCTGGGAGAAGACGGCGCCGAACAACGTTGCCGGCAAGGGCAAGGTCGTCGAGCCCGGCAAGTCCGAGAACATCGTCTGGCAGAACCGCGCCGCGCCGCCTACCGACTACGAGAACGCACTCGGCGATGCGCTGGAGAAGGTGTTCGAAGGTGGCGCCACGACGCTGGAAGAAGTCGTTGCGGGCCTCAACGCGCAATCCTTCCAGACCTCCGATGGCCGGCAGTGGACCGCCGACATCTACACGGCAGAGTTGGCCCGCCTGGGCGCATGAAGTTGCCGAGTGCAACAAGGAGATTCGCATGAGTCAAGCTACGCAAGACCCCCGCCTGCAGCAGGAAACGCGGCGCATTTTGGACACCGGCCTGCGCAACCTTTGGCACCCGGTTGCTGCCAGTTGGCAGGTGAGCAACGCCCCCTTCGGCGTGACCCGGCTGGGCGAACAGATCGCGCTGTGGCGCGACGCGCAAGGCCAGGTGCATGCCATCGAAGACCGCTGCCCCCATCGCGGCGCCCGCCTGTCGCTGGGCTGGAACCTCGGTGACCGGCTGGCTTGTTGGTACCACGGCGTCGAAGTCGACGGCGGAGGTGTGGTGCAGTCGGTGCCGGCAGTGAACAACTGCCCGATGGAAGGCAAGAAGTGCATCAAGTCCTACCCGGTGCAGGAACGCTGCGGCGCGATCTTCCTCTGGTTCGGCATCGACCCCGAGGCGGTGCCAGCGGATCTGCAACTGCCCGAGCAACTGGCCGACGACGAGCATTGGGGGCAGTTCCTCTGCGTGAGCAACTGGAAGGTCAACTACCGCTACGCGGTGGACAACGTGATGGACCCGATGCACGGCGCCTACCTGCACGCGGTCTCGCACAGCATGGCCGAGGGCGACAAACAGGCCGAGATGCGTGTGCGCAAGACGCCGACGGGCTTGATCTTCGAGAAGACCAACCAGCAGGGCGTGAACTTTGACTGGGTCGAGCTCGGCGACACTGGCGGCCTGTGGCTGCGCCTGTCGATCCCCTACCGCAAGCGTTACGGACCGGGCGGCTCGTTCTACATCGTCGGCTTCGCCACGCCGGTGGACGAAACTCACTGCCAGGTCTACTTCTGGCGCTGCCGCAAGGTCGAAGGCTGGCAGCGCGACACCTGGCGCTTCTTCTACCGCAACCGCCTCGAAGGTCTGCACTGGGCGGTGTTGGAGCAGGACCAGGTCGTGCTCGAGACCATGCACCCCGAGGCACGCGAGAAGGAGTTCCTGTACGACCACGACGTCGGCCTGGCACGCGTGCGCCGTATGCTGCAAAAGCGCGCCGAGGAGCAGGCTGAGGCGCTGCTGGCGCTACAGGCAGCCTGACAAATGGAAGGCGCTCTGCGCGCAAAGGCGACTGCACTCGTGGTTGCCGCCGCTCTCGCGGCCGGCGCCACCGGCGCCTGGGCGCAGGGCGCGGACTGGCCGGATCGTGCAACACGTTTCGTGGTGCCCTTCCCGGCCGGTGGCGTACTGGACGCGCTCGCGCGCAGCGTGGCCGAGCCACTGGCGCAGGCCAGCGGGCAGACCATCGTGGTGGAAAACCTCGCCGGCGCAGCCGGCAACGTTGGCATCGAGCAAGTGGCCAAGGCCCGCGGTGACGGCGCCACGCTGCTGTTCGTGCCCCAGGGCAACCTCACCATCAACGCGACACTTATGCCCAATGCACCGTTCAAGTGGGAGCGCGACTTCCGCTCGGTAACGCTGCTGGCCTACACGGCCAACGTGATGGTGGTCCACCCATCGGTGCCGGCAAAGACAGTGGCTGAACTCGTCGCGCTGGCCAAGGCCCAGCCGGGCAAGCTGAGCTACGGCTCGCCTGGCGTGGGATCGAGCTTGCACGTGATCGGCGAACTGTTCAAGCACGAAGCCGGCGTGGACCTGCTGCACGTGCCCTACAGGGGCACGACGCAAGCGCTGCAGGATGCCATCGGCGGCCAGGTCCAGGTGATGTTCGGCGCCGTCACGACGCTGGCGCCGGTGATCAAGAGCGGCAAGCTGCGCGCGTTGGCCGTCACCACGGCGAAGCGCAGCGAGTTGCTTCCCGAGGTGCCCACGCTGGCCGAGGCGGGCATCGCCATCGACGTGCCGTCCTGGTATGGCGTAATGGTGCCGGCGGCCACGCCCCCGTCTCTCGTCGACAAGATCCATGCCGCCATTGCCCAGGCGGCGGCACGGCCTGCGGTGCGCGAGAAGCTGGCGGCGCAAGGCCTGCAGCCGGTGACCAGCAGGCCCTCCGACTTCGCGCAGCAGATCCAGCGCGAGACTACGATGTGGGCCAAGGTGATCCGTGACGTCGGGGTGAAGGCCGAATGAGCGCGGACATCGTCAGCTCAGGGTCGCCATGGATCGGGAGGCCGGAGCGAGCCTCGCGCTACGCCAACGACGCGCAGTGGTCACCTGCAAACGAGGCTACCCATGCCGTGGTGACGTCGGCATGCCGGCGCCGCAGTGCCGAGTTCTTTCTCTCACGTTCAACCAACCTGCGTAAGGGGACAGCATGAGCAACAAGACAGCACGCTGGTACGGCGTGATCACGATCTTCATCATCGTGGCGATCTCGTACATCGATCGCATCAACATTGCGGTGCTGATCACCGATCCGGCCTTTCTCGCCCACATCGGGCTGCACAAGGGTGACCGCGCCAGCCAGGGCTTGCTGGCCACCGCCTTCATGGTCGGCTACGGCATCTCGGCCTTTGTCTTCACGCCGTTTTGCGCGGCGCTCTTCGGCGTGCGCCGCAGCCTGATCGGCGGCTTGGCCATCTGGGGCGTGGTGACCCTGGGCACCCCATACTTCACCGACTACATGACCGTGCTCGGGTCGCGCATCCTGCTCGGTGCGTCCGAAGGGCCCTTGTTCTCGCTGGCTTCGTCGTACATCAAGGCACATTTCGAAAGCCGCGAGAACGGCAAGCCCAACTCCTTCGTCAATATGGGTACGGGGCTGGGCCTGGCGGTGGGCTATCCCTTCGTGGGCTACCTGGTTCAGGGATTCGACTGGCAGACCTCGTTCTACGCGCTGGGCCTGTTGAACATCCTGTTCGGCATTCCGCTGGTCCTGGCCTTCGTGCGCATGCCTGCCGCCGCCGCCGCGGCGCTGGTCAAGCCCAAGTCCTTCGGCGACGCAGTGTCCCGGGTCGGCGAGATCTTCAAGGGGGCCTTGCACACGAAGTACCTGATTTCGATCACGATCCTGACCGCCGCCGCGCTGGCCTACCTCTGGGGCAGCAGCAACTGGCTGCCGGCGTACCTGAAGGAAGCGCGCGGGTTCTCGCTGCGCGAGATGGGCTGGCTGGCATCGCTGCCGCAGTACGCCACGATCGTCGCGGTGCTGTTGGGCGGTGTGCTGATCGACAAGATCCAGCGCCGGCATGTGCCGCTGATCTTCGTGGCCTCTAGCATCGGGGTCGCGGCTTCGGTGTTCTTTGCGATCAATATGGTCGACCGCTACGCGGCGGCGTACTGCCTGATCGCAGCCAACTTCTTCTGGGGCTTGCAGAGTCCATCGATCCCGAGCACGGTGCAGTACTTCTCCAAGCCGGAGCATGTCGCCAGCGCGTTCGGCGTGGTCAACGGCACCGGCAGCCTGGTGGCCGGGTTGATGCCGGCGTTGATGGGCGCGGTGATCGGTGCGTCGAGCAACGGCGGCTCGGGTGCAGGCTTCTTCGCCGGCTTCGCACTCCTGATCGGCACGCAGGTCATCGTGCTCCTGTGCGGGTGCTACATCTTCCTGGGCGAACGCACGCCCGGCCTGCCCCAGCCTGCCCGAGCCTGAGGACGGCGATGGGGGCCGGTGCCAGCGGCATGCCCGCACCGATCCGGCTCCTCCCCGTCTGACGCCGATCTCAGAATCGCCCCTGAGGCGCCCCAGCTTGGACCAGACCTTGCGCGAAGCCGCGCCGGAATACCACCGCCTCCCCGCGCCGGGCAAGATCTCGGTCATGCTGACCAAGGCGATGGCCACGCAGCGTGACCTGTCGCTGGGCTATTCGCCCGGTGTAGCCGAGAGGCCTGCCCGGCGATCGTCGAAAGCCCGCTCGAAGCCGGTCAGCTCACGGCACGCGCCAATCTGGTAGCCGTAGTCACCCACGGCACGGCCGTGCTGCTGGGCGAACTGGGCACGACCGGCGCCACGCCGGCAGGGGTAACGCGGTGGTCGATGCGCTCGACGCCGCGGGTCCGGGTGCGGCTGCGCACGAGCTGCAGATGCCGCTGACTGCCGAGCGGGTGTGGCGGGCGCAGAACCGGAAGGTGTTCGATCCTTCGCCGTTCAGGGCATGGCCCGGCGGCGTGGGCGACTCACCGTCTCGGGCGACGAAGCGAGTCGCACGACCGGCTCGGGCGGGGTCAGGCGACGCTTGAGCTTGCCCAGAAGCTGGTCGAGCTGATCGAGATCGGCTGGGGCCAGACCGCTGAGCATCGAAGCGACCCAGCGCTTGTGCAGCACCGCCATCTCCTGGAACGCCTTCCTTCCGTTGGGCGTCAGGCTGACATAGTAGGCGCGCCGATCCTTCGGATCGTCGCGCCGCTGGATCATGCCCTCCTCAACCAGGCGGTCGGTGAGGCCGGTGATGTTGCCGCAGCTCACCATCAACAGCCGCGACAGCTCCCGCATCTTCACGCCGTCCGGATTGCGGTACAGCTGCGACATCAGGTCGAACCGCGGCAGGGTGGTCTTGAAACGAGTGCGCAGCTCGGTTCGCAGCCCGATTTCCATCAGGTGGCAACAGGCAAACAGGCGCACCCACATCCGCAGTGAAACGACGTCGCCGTCGCCCAAGGCCTCCGCAGAAACTCTGTCAGACGCCAGCTTGGCGTTTGCAGCGCGATCACCTCGCGACATGGACTTGACCTTGGGAATACGTGTGGCCATGCGGCATCATATGGGGGCATCCGCAGGTTACGGACGACTTGCCGGTGATGGCAATCAACCTGCGTTGATGATTCCTCGCTCGACGAGGTCTTCTTTCACGTACGACAGCTCGAATCTATCAAGTGTCTGCGCCGTCGGGATGCCGTCGTTGTTCCAGCCCTTGAATTCGTAATAGGCGTCGAGCAGGGCCTTCTCGGCCTCGGGATCTCGCTTCTTCCAATGGTCGGCCGGGGGCGCTTCATCAACCCGCCGCAAACCTCTGCGAACATTGATGGCCCGAATGAGATTTCGGTTGCGGGCAGCGATCTTCCACAACTCATCTGAATCGATATCGATGCCGGTCGCCAGCGAGATCAGCTCGGGCAGGTTATAGATATGGTAGGGCGGCCTGCCACCAAACTGGCCGCGGAACGATGACAGGAAGGCACACGTGCCGAGCGCGTCATCCACGTAATGCATCGTCTCGTTCCAGTCGCAGATGTTGACCGATGCTTCGATGGTGGGATGTTGACGCGGCTCCCACTCCAGCAGCCACTTCTTGAATCGCTCCGGCGCCGCGTCCCAGCCCTTGACGAAATCCTCGCGCTCGGCCTTGTCGGCGATCGGCCCCTGAGGGAATGACCCTTCGATCTGATTGATCGCCATCTTCTCGCCGGTGGCATACATCAGGAAGTAGGGGTAATTGACCATCGAGAGCTTGATCGGCACCTGCTCGAACTTCTTCATCGTGTTGTGGTCGTAGGCCTCCGCCCCCTTGCCGATCTGACGGGCAGCGTGATAGACGCCGTTGGCGAGCGCATCGCCGATACCTTCGCGGCGCACGATCTTTTCGAGCAGATAGAAGAACCGTGCCGCGCCTTCCTTCGGGAAATCTGGCAGATCCCGGTCGGTCAGGATTCCGGCTTCGTAGAGTTCGATCGCGAACGCCATCGCCTGGGGCGTGGAGTAGGCGTCCAGACCATATTCCTGGGTCAGCCCGATGATGTCGTAGTCGAATTCGAGATCCTCGAATGCGGCCATCGCATAGGTCAGCTTGCTGTAGCACTTCTGGAAATAGGGGCGACGGCCCGGATACTTGATCGCCTGATGGCAATCCTTGGGGCAGTTGTAGCAGCCAGTCCAGCGCACGCGCAATCTGTTCTCCAAGTCGATCCAGGCCTGCTCGCGCTCCTTGCTCCAGAAATTCTTTCGCCGCGCGCGCGCATTGCCCCAGGCGAAGTTATCGACGTGGAATTCGTCGCCTTCGCCATGCGCCATCGTGTCGCCGGCATGGGGGTTGTCGTGAATGTCCCTGACCATGCGGTTGCAGATCGTGAACAGCTCGACCGGTCTGGCTGTATAGATATCCTTGCTACCGCGTACCGCAATCGCCTTGAGCCGCTTGTCCCCCATGACGACGCCGACGCCGCGTGAAGCGCTGGAGTTGCCGTGCTCGATCGAAGCCATATAGACGCGGCTCTCGCCGGCCAGGCCGATGGCGGCCACCTGGATCGCCGGATCCTTCAATTCGGCGGCAATGAGTTCGGCGGCTTCAGAGGCGCCCTTGCCTGCAAGGTGAGAAGCGTTGCGGATCTCCACCTTGTCGTTGTTGATGTACAGGTAGACCAGACTCGGCGCCTTGCCCTGGATGATGATCTTGTCGTAACCGGCCTGCTTGAGCTCGGGCCCGAAGAATCCGCCGAAGATGGAGTGCGAATAGCGATCCGTCTGCGGCGAAATCGTGTTGACCATCGTGCGGTTGGCGCCGATGACGGGTGTGCCGTCCAGCAAACCGGTGCTGAAGATCAGCAGATTGTCCGGAGAGAACGCATCCACTTCGGGCGGCACGCGGTCCCAGAGTATCTTGGCGGCGGTGCCCTGCCCGCCGAGGTGAAGCCGCGTCAGTTCCGGGTCAGCGGCTTCGCGCTCGATGCTTCCCGTGGTGAGATCGATTTCCAGGTTGTATCCGGTTTCGGCGTACTTCATTTCATCTCCTTCGAGAGTGTTCCGGGGTCACCCACTGAACCTCACGTGATAAGGCTTGCCGGGTCAGGCGCGCATGTGTTGCCGATTCAGCGTCAGCTGGCCGCCTTGGCGACGCGAAACACTTTCTTCGCCAGATCAGGCTTGCGGCGCCCCGGAAACGCCAGCGCTTCGGTGAGCATGTAGGCGGCCTGCGCGTACGATGTCGGACAGATCGCGAAACATTCCTGGCAGTCCCAGCACACCTTCGCCGCCCGCTCGGGAATAAAGCTGATCTCGCGCCGCGGGCCGTTTTCGATGAAGCCGACGGCGTCTTCCTGTTTCACTTCGGCGCAGTAGCGCACGCACAAGCCGCACATCACGCAGAAGATCGCTTCCTTCTCGAAGCGGTTGCGGTCGGCGCCGTACTCCGCGGCCAAGCGCACCAGTTCCGGCGCGTCGGGCGCGTGCGCCATCAGTTCCTCGACGATCACGCGGCGGATCTTGTCGACGCGCTCGGAGCGGGTTCTCACAACCAGGTCTTTTTCGACCGGATAGGTGCACGACACCACGTAGCTGGTCTTGCCGCGGGACTCGACTTCCACCATGCACAGCCGGCAGCCGCCATAGGCCTCCAGCTTCTCGTGGTGACACAGCGTCGGAACGTCGATGCCGGCCCGCCGCGCCGCGTCTAGCACCGTCATCCCGGGCGAGGCGCTGACTTCCTTGCCGTCGATGCGCAAGATGGTTTCGCTCATTGCCCTTGCCTCCCGGCGGCGATCCGTGTCTCGTATTCGTCCTTGAAATAGCGCAGCATGCTCTTGAGCGGATCTGAGGAGGTCTTGCCCAGCGCGCACAGGCTGCCCAGGCTCGTGACCTCGGCGAGGTCGGCCAGTCGATCGAGATCGAACTTCTTGCCCATGCCGTCGGCGATGTTGGTCAGGATCTTCAACATCTGCCACATGCCTTCGCGGCACGGCACGCACTTGCCGCACGACTCTTTGACGAGAAAGTCGAGCAGATAGCGCGCGACCTCGACCATGTCGGTGTCCTCGTCCATGACGAGCAGCCCGCCGGCACCGATCGGCGCGCCCAGCTTCGACATCTCGTCGAAATCCAGCGTGGCATCGATCAAATTCGCGGGCAGCGACCCGCCCATCGCGCCCCCGAAGTGCACGGCCTTGAGTCCCTTGCCGTCGCGCACGCCGCCGCCGATGTCGAAGATCAGGGTGCGCAGCGGGGTGCCCATCGACACCTCGACGATGCCGCTGTTCACCACATGGCCCGACAGCGAGACCAGTTTGGTGCCCTTGCTCTTGGGCGAGCCGATGCCGGTGAACCAGTCGGCGCCGCGGGCGATGATCTGCGGCACGTTGGCCCAGGTCTCGACGTTGTTGAGGTTGGATGGCTTGTCCCAGATCCCCTGCACCGAGGTGCGGATGTACTTGGGCCGGGGCTCCGGCGGATTGCCTTCGATCGAGCGCATCAGCGCCGAAGACTCGCCGGAGACGAAGATGCCGACGTCAAAGTGCAGTTCGACCTCTAGACTGAAGCCTGAGCCAAGGATGTTGTCGCCGAGAAGACCATACTCGCGCGCCTGGGCCAGCGCCGCCTTGACGTGTTCGACCAGCCTGGGCGCGTCGTGCCGCGTGTAGATGAAACCCTTGCGTGCGCCGATGGCGTAGGCGCCGATGATCAGGCCCTCGAGCACCTTGTGCGGGTTGCCGGTGAGCATCGCGCGGTCCATGAACGCGGCGGACTCGCCCTCGTGGCCGTTGACTATGACGTACTTGGTCTCGTCCGGCGCGTTCTTTGTCGTCTCCCACTTCGAGCCGGCCGGGAAGCCGCCGCCGCCACGCCCGCGCAGGTTGGCCCGCTTGACCTCGTCGAGCACCTGGTCGGGCGTCATCGTGGACAAGGCCTTGGCCAGCGCGCCATAGCCGCCGAGCGCGATGTAGTCCTCGATGTTCATCGGGTCGATCTTCGGGTTGTCACCGATGATCAGCCGCGTCTGGTGCATGTAGAACGGCACCTCGTTCATGTGGACCGCCCTGGCGCCCGTCAGGGGATCCTTGTGGACCCGGTCTTCGAAGACGCCGCCTTCGAGTGTCGCGGCGACGATGCCGGGCACGTCCTCGGGCGTCACCTCGAAGTAGCAGACGTCGTCGGGGCCGGCGACGACGTTGGGGCCCTTCTCGCAGTAACCGTGGCAGCCGGTCACGCGCAGGTCGAGCCTGGCCTCGAGGCCCCGCTCGGCGATTTCGGTTCTGAAGGCGCTGGCCACCGCGACCGAGTCCAGGCCGTCGCAGGCAGCGCCGGCGCACACGGCGATGCAGGGTCTGGCCGGATCGCGGCGCGCGAGGATGTCGGTGCGCAGGTTCTGCAGTGCAGCCGACGATTCGAGCTTGAGCATGACCTCTTCCTATTCGTAGCGCTTGAGAACGCCTTCAACCTTGTCGGGCGTCATGCGCCCGTAGTGCTTGCCGTCGACGATCAATTCGGGGCCGATGCTGCAGCTGCCGAGGCAGCTGCCGCGTCCGAGGGTGAAGCGCGATGCGGCGTCGGTCTGGCCGGGCTCGAGGCCGGTGAGCTCCTGGACCTTCTCCATGAGCCTTGCCGCCCCGCGCAGGTGACAGGTCATGCCGGTGCAGACATGCACTTCGTGCCGCCCCTTGGGCGTCAGGCTGAACGTCTTGTAGAAGCTTGCGATCTGCATGACCCGGCTGAAGGGCACGTCCAGCGCCGCCGCGACGGCTTCCATGACATCGTGCGGCAGCCAGTGGTTCTCGTGCTGGATTTCGGTCAGCGCGTGGATCAACGAGCCGGGCTGGCCCCGGTACTTCTCGATGATGTCGTGGATCTTCTGTTCGCACATGGTGTCGTTTCGCGCTGTGGTCTCAGACGACCGCCACGACCTGCGCTTGACTGCCCTCGAGCGTGACCATGCCCCGCTGGGCCAGCACGTCGAGGTGTCGGTTGACCTCGGGGGCGGGCAGGTCCAGCCCGGCGGCGATCTCGGCCGCGGCCACTGGCTGCATCCTGGCGTAGCCCATGATGCGGGCCAAGGCCAGCTTGTCGAGCACCAGCTCCTGGAACAGACGCTCGAACTCCGGGCTGCCAAAGAGCTTGTGGTAGTTCTCTTCGCGGCGCTCGGGCAGGCGGAACCGCTCGCGCTCGACGAGTTTGATGTAGGGCACCAGGTCGATCGCCGCCTGCAGCCCGGCCTGCAATTCGTCGATCGATTTGCCCTCGGCCGAGCCCAGCGGGCCGAGGTTCTTGAGCGTGGCCGCCAGCTCGTTCTGCACCTCGGCGAAGCGGATGCCCTCGCCGGCAGAGACCCATTCCAGTCGCAGCCGATCGGGGTGGATGCCGATGGCGGCCAGGACGCGCTTGGCGATCAGGCTGTTGCCCAGCGCATCGTAGTTGCCTTCGGGGTTGTAATGGCAATCGCCGAGGTGGCAGCCACCGATGAACACGCCGTCGGCCTTCTTGAAGAAGGCGCGGAAGATGAACTCCAGATCGACGCGGCCTGAGCACATCTGGCGAATGACGCGCAGATGCGGCGGGTACTGCAAGCGTGAGACCCCCGCGAGGTCGGCGCCTGCATAGCAGCACCAGTTGCACAGGAAGCCCAGGACGACGGGTTTGAACTCGCGGGCCGTGGCCATGGTCAGTGCACCGGTACGATGGGAATGACGCGCTCGTTTCGCGGCGCGAGCGCGGCGTCGATCTGGCGGAACACCTCGTCGTCGGTGTAGTGCTTCAGGCCGATCGCGCCGGTCGGGCACTTGGCGTTGCACAGGCCGTCGCCCTTGCAGAGCACCGGGTTCACCACCGCCTTCTTGCCTCGTGGCGTGTCGCGGAATTCGATCGCGTTGTAGGTGCAGCAAGTGATGCATGCGCCGCACGAGACACAGTCGATGTCGTTGACCTCGCACACCGCCCCGGAGGCGACGACCGAGTCCTGCGACAGCAGGGTCAGCGCGCGTCCGGCGGCCGCATAGGCCTGGCTGATGGTCTCCGACAGGTGCTTCGGATACTGCGCCGTGCCGCACAGGTAGACGCCCTCGGCGGCGAAGTCCACCGGCCGCAGCTTGACGTGCGCCTCCTGGAAGAAGCCGTCCGGCGACAGCGGCACCTTGAAGTAGCGCGCGATGTCCTGCGCGCCAGCGGGCGGGATCACCGCCGCGGACAGGACAACATTGTCGACATCGAGCTGCAACTTCTTGCCCAGGATCTGATCGGTCGCCGTCACCCGGATGAAGTCGCGGCCGCCCTCCTGCACCGCCTCGACCACCGGCTTGTCGCCCGGCTCGTAGCGGATGAACTTGACATCCTTGTTCGAAGCCTCGCGGTAGAGATCCTCCTTGAAGCCGTAGGTGCGCATGTCGCGGAAGAGCACGTAGATCTCGGCATCGGGCTTCTTGGCCTTGAGCTTCAGCGCGTTCTTCATCGCGCCGCTGCAGCACACCCGCGCGCAGTAGTTGCGGTCCTCCTGGCGGCAGCCGACGCACTGGATCATGACCAGGCTGTCCATGTCGTCCACGCTCGCGTCGGCCTTGCCGATCCGCTCTTCGAGTTCGAGCTGGGTCATCACGCGCTCGTTCTTCCCGTACAGGTACTCGATCGGCTTGAGCTCCTGCGCCCCGACAGCGATGATCGCCACGCCGTGCTTGATGGTGCGCGTCCGGTGCTTGGCCTTGACATTGGTCTCGAAGTTGCCGACGTAGCCGTCGACCTCCAGGATCTCGGCATCGGTGATGACGTGGATGTCGCGGTGCTGGTAGACCTTCTTCCTCAGGTCGGCGAGGAAGACCTGCACATCCATGCCCTCGGCGGTGTATTGCAGCCGGCGGGCGATGCCGCCCAGCTCCGAGGTCTTCTCCAGCAGATAGGTCTCGTGGCCCTGATTCGCCAGCGTCAGGGCACTTGTCATGCCGGCTACGCCGCCGCCGATCACCAGCGCCACCTTGCAGATCGGCAGCTTGTATTCGCCCAGGGGCTCGAGCTTGGAGGCACGCGCCACCGACATGCGCACGATGTCCTTGGCCTTGGCCGTCGCCGCCTCGGGCTCCATGGAGTGCACCCACGAGCAATGCTCGCGGATGTTGGCCATGTCAAAGTAGTACTGGTTGACGCCGGCCTCGCGCAGGGTGTCGCGGAACAGCGGCTCATGCGAACGCGGCGTGCAGGCCGCGATGACCACGCGGTTGAGCCCCTTGTCGCGGATCGTCTCGGAGATGGCCTGTGCGGTGTTGGTCGCGCAGGCGAACAGACTTTCCTCGACATGGACCACGTTCTCGAGGCCCTGCGCGTATTCGACGACGCCCGGCACATCGACCACGCGGCCGATGTTGGCGCCGCAGCGGCAGACGAACACACCGACCTTCGGATCCTCCTGCGTGGTGTCGCGCTCCTCGGGATAGACGCGTTCGGTCGACAGCAGGCCGCGGCGCGACTTGAGCAGCTGCGCCATCTGCGCCCCCGCGGCGCTGGCGGTGTACACCGACTCGGGGATGTCCATCGGCCCCTGGAACGCGCCGCTGACGAAGATTCCGGGGCGGCTGGTCTGGATCGGATTGAACGGATCGATCTTGCAAAAGCCCTGGGCGTTGAGCTCGATGCCGAAGATGCGCGCGAACTTCTGCGCATCCTTGGGCGGGTTGATGCCCACCGACAGCACCACCAGCTCGAACTCCTCTTCCTTCACACCCTCGGGCGTCGTGTAGCGGATGGCGACGTCCTTGGTCACCGGGTTTTCGCCGCCGACGGAGACGTAGCTGCGGATGAACTCCACCCCGGGCAGGCGCGCGGCGCGTTGGTAGAAGCGCTCGAAGTCCTTGCCGTACGAGCGGATGTCGTTATGGAAGACCTTGGCTTCGAGCTCGGGCAGGTGATCCTTGGCCAGGATCACCTGCTTCTGCGTGTACGAGCAGCAGACCGCCGAGCAATAGGTGTTGCCGCCGGGCACCACCTGGCGCGAGCCGACGCAGTGAATCCAGGCCACCTTGTGCGGATGCTTGCGGTCCGACGGGCGCAGGATCTGCCCCTCGTGCGGACCGGTTGCGGCGAGCAACCGCTCGAAGTCGAGGCTGGTGACCACGTTCTCCATCGTGCCGTAGCCGTAGTCGCCGCGAACCTTCGGATCGAACGTGTCATAGCCCGGCGACATGACGATCGCGCCGACCTTGAGGCGCACCTTCTCCGGCTTCTGGCTGAAATCGATCGCGCCCTTCTCGCAAACGCCCTGGCAGATCGTGCAGGACTTGTTCTTGAGGTAGAGGCAGCTGTCGTCGATGTAGGTGACCAGCGGGACGGCCTGCGAGAAATAGATGTGCACCGCCTTGTTCAGCGACATGTCCTCGTTGAACGGGTCGGGCACCTTGACCGGGCAGTACTCGGTGCAGGCCCCACAGCCGGTGCACGAGTCGGCGATGACGTAGCGCGGCTTCTTGATCAGGGTGACGGTGAAGTCGCCAGCCGAACCCTCGACCGCGTCGACCTCGGTGTAGGTCATGATCTCGATGTTCGGATGACGGTCGCACTCGATGAACTTGGGCGACTCGATGCACATCGAGCAGTCGATGGTCGGGTAGGTCTTGTCGAGCTGCGACATCTTGCCGCCGATGGTCGGCGCCTTGTCGACCAGGTAGACCTTGAAACCCGCCGTGGCCATGTCCAGCGCGGCCTGGATGCCACTGATGCCGCCGCCGACGACCAGCACGTCGCCCAGGCAATCGTCGCCCGGTCGCTGGGTGCGCTGCCTCAACATCTCCCGAATGGGAAGGCCCATGCTCGTCTCCTAGCCTAGATCGCGTCGGCGATGATCTCGGTGATGTCCTTGACCTGGATGCTCTCGCCACCGTCGGTCCGATTCAGCCGGCTGTCCTCGAAATTGGTGATGCAGTACGGGCAGCAGGTCGCCAGAACCTCGGCGCCGGTGGCCACCGCCTGACCCAGTCGCAGGTCCGAGAAGCGCTCGCCCTTGGGCGTTTCCATCCAGATGCGGCCTCCGCCGCCGCCGCAGCACAGGCTGTTCATCCGCGACTCGGCCATCTCCTTGAGCTGCAACCCGGGAACAGCCTTCAACGCCTCGCGCGGCTGATCGAAGACGCCGTTATGGCGACCGAGGTAGCACGGGTCGTGATAGGTCACCGTCTTCGGGACGGGCTTTGTCAGCTTCAGGCGCCCCTGCCCGATGAGATGGAAGACGAACTCGGAGATGTGCGTCACATCGAAGTTCACCCGGAACTCGGGGTACTCGTTCTTGAAGCTGTGGTAGCAGTGCGGCGACGAAACCAGGATCTTCGCGACGCCGTTGCCGATGAAGGCGCCGATGTTCTGCCTGGCCAGCGTCTTGAAGAGCGCTTCGTCGCCGGTCTTGCGAATGCTCTCGCCGCAGCAGCTCTCCTCGGTGCCGAGGATGCCGAAGTCGACGCCGGCGGCCTGCAGGATCTTCACCGTCGCCTTGGCGATCTTCTTCGCGCGCGGGTCGTAGCTGAGGTAGCACCCGGGCGAATAGAGCAGTTCCATGCCGTCTTCGAACCGCTTGACGCCCAGACCGTTGGCCCAGTCGGCGCGCTTGGACCGCTCGCCGTTCAGCGGATTGCCCTCGGCCCTCAGGCTCGCGGCCACGCCCGGGATCGACCTGGCGCCGCCGGCGAAGACGTCGTACTCGGTGGCCAGGCGGCGCAGCGCCACGCCCGACTCGATCTGCTTGACATTGCGCGGGCAGACCTGCGGGCACTTGCCGCAGGTGGTGCAGCGCCAGATATCCTCGTCCTCGATTCCGGTCAGGCCGAAAGTCGCCTCGCGCACGAGTTTGCGCATGCTGAAACTGCTGACCCGGTTCCAGGGGCAGACGGTATCGCACATACCGCACTGATAGCAATTCTTGAACGCATCGCCACCATACGCTTTGATCGCGTCGATGATCTCCTTCTGCGGCGTCACCGTTTCCATGATGAGCGATTCGTCCATTCTGTGATCTCAGAGCTTCGCCATCTTGGCGACCGTTTCCAGAAACTTCTGCAGACCATACTTGTCGATCATCGCTTCGACACCGATTTCGACCTCGCCCAGCTGCGGTGCGCCTTCCTCGACTTCTTCCTCGCGCTCCTCGTAGATCAGCGCTTCGTTCGGGCACCATTCGACGCACTTGGGCCTGGCCAGCGGCGGGTTGTCCTCGCACATGTCGCACTTCAGCGGCAGGCCCGAGTCGGGCTCCTTGAACGAGTCGCGCGAAGGGCAGGAGGCGCGGCAGAAGTCGCAAGTGCTGTATTCCTTGCCGTCGATGACATACTTGTTCATGCCGGCGCATTCAGCGGCCGTGTATTCGCCTGCATAGACCGGCAAATAGATATCCTTCAGCGGATCGCGCACGATCCGGATCCGCGCACGCTTGGGATTGGCGCTGCTGTAGCGCGGCCGGGCATGGAAGGCCGAGCACGCGAGTTCGCATGCCCGACAGCCGATGCAGTTGTTGGCGTTGATGGTGATGTACTTGCGGATCTTCGTGATCTTGCCCATGACCATTTACCGTTCGAAGGAAATGAACCTGCCGCCGCTTCAGGGTTTGGCCGACGCGTCTTGGCTTTCCAGCTCGCGCCACTTGTAGTCGATGACCTCGAGCAGCACGCCGTTCATCTTCTTCGGATGCACGAAAGCGAATTCGCAATCCCTGAATGACCGCAGGCCGCCGATCAGCGGGTAGCCCTTGGCCGTGATCTCGTCGACCGCCTCGCGGGTGCTGTCGACGTTGAAGCTGACCAGCATCACCCCTTCGCCACGCTTCTCGATGAACTTGGCGACGTCGCCGTTGGGCGTCGTCGACTCCATCAGCTCGAAGCCGACGCCGCCCAGCCAATAGCGCGCCACCCTGATCTTCTCCGGCTCGTCGACGTAGGCGTCGTCCGGGGCGCTCTTGCCGAGCATCGGCTCCCAGACCTTGCGCGCCTCGTCGAGGTTGCGCACTGCGATGCAGATGTGATCGAGCTTGTTGACTTTCATTCGTTTCTCCTGGTCTGTCGTCTTGGGCAAATGGAACGCAATCCATCGGACTCGGATTACTCGGCTTGCGCACATCCCGCGGCGCGCGCAACACGGGCGAACACGCCCAGGCTGGCACAAGAACCGCGGTCCGACGAGTGCGCCATGTATGTACTGGTATGTAATGTTGATATATAAAATACTGTACCGGTGCATCACTGCCATGTCAACGTGTCGCACCCTCGTCCCGGCAGCCGCGCGATGGCGGCGCCATCGTTAGACACGGGGCGGCAAAACAGGGAAGGCGTCGCGCCGCCAGAGGAACTTGCGCGCGCTGCGTCAGTGATCGAGCTGGGGCCTTCGAACTGGCGGTTCGCCGGCTCGCTGCGCGCCGGTCAGCGCGCGGCAGCCGTGATGAGCCCGATGCACTAGGCGCGGATCACCGGGCACGATCCCTAGGCCTGCCGGCTGCGCGAGGCCGATTTGCAGAGCGCCTCGCCCCTGACGGGCGGCCCTGCAGCCCCGCGCGACGATCTGCGTGCCCCAACCCGTCAGGCAAGTACTACAGGCACTGCTCAAACCGATCGTTTGCATCCATCAGTCCTCGCGAAAAGGATGAAGAGATGCATGGAATGGCTTGAGTTCAGTGACACAGCGAGATAAACGTCGTCGCCGAGCATCTGTTGGCCGGCGATGCACCCCGCCCGAGCAGATTCATCGCTCTGGTGGCAAGAAAGAACCCTCGACGACGGCCCGGCAGTCAATCATCGTCGACGGCACCGCCGAGATAGGTGGCATGAACTCGGGGATCGCGGGACAAGGCGCCCGACTCGCCGCTGAGTGCGATTTCGCCGGTCTCGAGCACGTAGCCGAAGTCGGAACACTCCAGCGCAGCCAGTGCGTTTTGTTCCACCAGCAGAATGGATACACCCTCGTCGCGCAAGCTGCGCACGATGGCGAGTATCTGGCGCACGATCATCGGCGCCAGGCCCAGGCTTGGCTCGTCCAGCATCAGCAGGCGTGGCGCAGCCATGAGAGCGCGCCCCAGCGCCAGCATTTGGCGTTCGCCGCCCGAGAGCGTGTCGGCACGTTGCATGCGACGTTCGGCCAGACGAGGGAAACGCGCATAGACGGCGTCCAGCCGCTGCTTGAGCGCGCTTCGCGACAGACGCTTGGAGTACGCGCCGAGTTGAAGATTGTCGAGAACACAAAGCTCACCAAACAACTCGCGCCGTTCCGGAACCAAGCAGATGCCTCGCTCGACCCGCGCTTCCACGTCCATCGCGTGAAGGTCATCACCCTCGAACCGGAGCGTGCCAATGCAAGGCAGCAGGCCCATGGTTGCCGCCAGTAGCGTCGTCTTACCGGCGCCGTTGGGGCCGATCACGGATACGAGCTGGCCGCGTGCCAGCGACAGCGAAACGCCGCGCACGGCTTCGACCTGACCGTAGGCGACATGCAGGTCGCCAATTTCCAGCATCGGGCAATCTCGTGCGTCGCACTCCGGTATCCGCTCTTGCCGCGGCGCCCTCATGCGCCACCTCCCAGGTACGCCGCTTGCACCTTCTCATCGGCACGCACGGCCTGCGCAGAGCCTTCGAACAGCTTGGTCCCGAAGTTCATGACGACCAGGCGATCCACCAGCCTCATGACGAAGTCCATGTCGTGTTCGACGATGAGGATCGTGACCCCTTCGCCGCGCAGGCGACGCAGCATTTCGCCAAGTGCCAGTTTCTCCTTGCGACGCAGTCCCGCCGCTGGTTCGTCAAGAACCAGCAGCACCGGGTCCGAGGCCAGGGCCCGGGCAATTTCGAGGATCCGCTGCGTACCCAGCGCCAAGCTGCCCGCCAGCTCACGTGCACGGTCACCAAGGCCGATGCGTTCCAGCTGGCGCCTGGCCTCGGCAAAGATCCGCCGCTCCTCGGCCCCGTCCAGGCCGAGCCCGCCGCGCAACACGCCACACCGCCCACGCGCGTTTGCGCCGAGAGCCACATTGTCGAGCACCGTCATGTGCGGGCGCAGCTTGACATGCTGGAACGTCCGCGCCATCCCCAGCCGCGCGATCTCGCACTGGCTCATGTCGCTCACGTCATGGCCCAGGAAATTCACCTTGCCGGCACTGAGCGGCAAAGTTCCTGTGAGCAAGTTGAACATGGTGGACTTGCCGGCGCCATTGGGGCCGATCAAACCGATGATTTCACCGGCCTTGACTTCGAAGCCGACCTCATTGACCGCCAGCAAACCGCCAAAGCGCTTGACGGCGCCATCGACCTGCAGCACCGTGGTGCCGCGTGCGGGCAGAGTCCTCCTTGGCAAGGGGGGCTCCTCGCGTCCCGCCCGAGAGACAGGCGGTTTCCCGGTGGTCACGCGCCCCCGCTGCCAGCGTGCCAGGTAACCGTTGACGCCAGCGCGCGCATGGTGCAACAGCAGTATGAACAGGACCGCAAACACCACGGTCTCGATCTGCGACCCACGCGAGGTGAGCAGCGGCAGCACATCCTGCAAGCCACTCTTCAACAGCAGCACCAGCGCCGAACCGAGGACGGCGCCGGCAAGCTGTCCGAGCCCGCCGGCCACCATCATGAACATGTATTCGATACTGGCGTGCAAGGAGAACGGCGCTGGGCTGACAAAGCGATTGATGTGCGCGTACAGCCAGCCTGCCAGCGCGGCAAACAGGGCGGCGATCACGAACAGAGTCAATCGCACGCGGTAGGCATCTGCCCCCACGCTGGCCAGCAGCGTCGGGCCGCCGCGCAGGGCCCGCATCGCACGCCCGCTGCGCGAGTGCAGCAGGTTGTAGGAGAACAGCGCCACCAGTCCGACCAGAATCCAGATCAGGTAATAGACCGAACGTGCATCGGACAACGCCCGGGGGCCGAGGCTGAGCGCGGGGATGTTCGACAGCCCCGAGTGGCGCCCCAGCGCCTCCACATTGCCGAACACCAAGGAGATCGACAGACCCCAGGCGATCGTGCTCAAGGGCAGAAAGTGCCCACCCAGGCGCAAGGTCAGCGCGCCGATGGCCAGAGCGCAGGCGCAGGTAACGGCCAGCGCAAACGGCAACCCCAGCCAGGGTGAAACCCCCTGTGTCGTGGACAGCCAGGCGCTCGCATAAGCGGCAACGCCGACAAAAGCAGCCTGCCCGAACGACGCGATACCCCCGACGCCGGAGAGCAGGATCAGGCCCAGCACTACCAGCGAAGCGATGCCGATGTCGTTCAGCAAGGAAACGGCGAAGTTGCCGAACAGGGCAGGCGCAACAGCCAGGCCGACGACGACGGCGACGACCGGCAGCGGACCGTCTGCGCCGGAGACCTTCATTGATCAATTTCCTCGGTTTCTTCTTCGGAATGCGTCGCCCAATGGGAACGAAGCATGAGAACCGGTATGAGCAGGCTGAACACGATCACATCCTTCAGCGCGCCGCTCCAGAAAGAAGCAAAGCTCTCGAGCAGACCGACCGCCAATGCCCCGACGGCGGTCAGTGGGTAACTGCTCAGGCCACCGATGATGGCCGCCACGAAGGCCTTCAGACCGATGATCAGCCCCGAGTCGTAGTACATGGTGGTCACCGGGGAAATCAGGATGCCGATCAGCCCTGCCAGCAAGGAGGCGCAGCCATAGGCCAGCAGTGCGGTACGCGTGGGGCGGATACCCACCAGGCGGGCACCTACGCGGTTCACCGCCGTGGCGCGCAACGCCTTGCCGGCCACGGTGCGCTCAAAGGCCAGGAAGAACAGCACGCATAACACCGCGGCCGAACCCATCATCAAGATCACCTGTGCGCTGATGGAAAAGCCGTTGGCGATGCTGATGCCTCCCGCAAGCAGGGGCTGCGTGCGAGCTCCCTCCGGCCCGAAGAACACAAGCCCCAGCCCCGACAGCAGGAAGTGCAGAACCAGCGATGCGATCAGCAGCACCAGCGCCGATGCATCCGCGATGGGCTGCAGCGCGACGCGTGCAATCAGGGGTGCGATGGGCACGGCGAGCATGACCGATACGCAAATGGCAACCCCCACCGGCAGGTCCCTTGCGGCAACCAGCCATGCCAACAAGCAGATCGCTCCCGGCAACAGGCCCCACCAGGCCACGGCGGCCGGAATCCTGGAGAAGTCGCGTTTGCGCACGAGCGAGATCACCTCCGCCACTGCGGCAAGGACGGCCAAAGTGCCCACCAAGCCCACCGTGGGCGGAACCTTCTGGGCTTCAAAGGCTGCCAAGCTCAGCGCAGTGAAAGCCGCGATGTCGCCAAAGGGGACAAAGATCACCCTTGTGACCGAAAAGACCAGAACCAACCCCAATCCAGCGAGAAGATATATCGCACCGCTTGCCAACCCGTCAATCGACAGGATCAGTGCCACGTCCCAGGTCACGCTCGGGGGCTCCTCACCTTTGAATAGGGATTGATCATCTCTGCTCGGAGGTGTCGACTACGGTTGCAACACCCATTGCCCCTTGTCGAGCTTGACGATGACGACGGAGCGACTGTCGGCGCCATTGGGGCTGCCGGGGCTGAAATTCAGCACGCCATGCGTGACGGCCAGTTCCTTGGTCGCGAAGATGGCATCCCGCAGGGCGGCACGGTATTCCGCCGTCCCTGGCTCGAGCTTGGGCGCGACGCGCGCTGCCGCATTCGCAATGACAAGCCACGCATCGAAGGCGTAGGCCGAGAACGCGTCGGTGGGCACGGCGTTGTGAGTCTGCTGGTAGGCTGCGCGAAACTCTGCCGCGATCTTCTTGCTGGGGTGGTTCGCCGGCAGTTGGTCAGCCACCATCACTGGCCCGGTAGGTGCCAGCAGCCCCTGTGCCGATGCGCCGGCCACCCGCACAAAGTCAGGATTGATCAACCCGTGAGTGCCATAGATCATCCCTTTGTAGCCGCGCTCCGCGAGCGCGAGATACGGAAGAGCGCCGGGTGTGCCGGCAGTGCCGCCCAACACAGCATCGGGCTTGGCCGCCAAGATCTTCAGTACTTGACCAGCCACCGAGTTGTCGGAGCGCGCATAGCGTTCGTCGGCCACCACCTTGATGCCGGCGGATTCAGCGCTCTTCTTCAGACTTGCGTAGGCCAGATCGCCCCAGGAATCGGAAAACCCGATGTAGCCCACCGACTTGACGCCCGCCCGCTTCATGTGTTCGACCACCGCGGAGATCATCAGCGATGCCGGCTGCGCGGTCGTGACGGCCCAGGCGCTTTCATCACCGGCAAGCGTCAACGGCGTGAAAGAGACCAGCGGAGTCTTGGTTTCGCGCGCTACCGCGGCGATGGCCATCGAGCCGGGCACTCCTCCAGTGCCGACGATGACGTCGACCTTCTCATCCTCGATCAACTTGCGCGCATTGCGCGCCGAAGTGGAGGGGTCCGACGCGTCGTCGAGCTGGATCAGCACGATCTTGCGTCCGCCCACCTCCGCCTTGTACTTTAGGCCGGCCTGGATGCCCTTGGCGTTCGGGATGCCCTGCGACGAGATCGGCCCGGACAGCGGGGCAATGAAGCCCACCTTCAGATCAGCCGCACCGGCACTGTTGGCCATGAAACCAACAGCCAGTGCGAACGAAATAGCAGCTGTGTTCATCGTTGAAGATTTCATATCACAAGCTCCTGGCGAATTGCAGTCGTCCGACTGCGGTGTGGGACATTGGTACGAGATGAAGCAGGCCTGCCACGACGGGTGTTAGCTGCACACCGCACCGGTCAATTCCTTCAACCATGCCGTGCAATCCTGCGCCCCGCGCAGCGGCCAACGGACCTCGATGCGGGTGTCTCCGCGCAATACCACGACCTGGATCACTTCGCGCGGCGCAAACAGGCGTCGCCACCACGCCAGTCCGCCGCCTGCGGTGGTGCGCTGATGTTGAGGCCATACAACGGCCGGTGCAGGCGGCGCGGCGCTTGCGCTGATAGCCGGTGGCGCTGCGGCAGCCTCGCTGGCCGGCAACGTCGCCAGAGCGGCCTCTTGCGGCGCGGTCAGCCGTGCGACCAGCTTGACGCCGAAGTCGTCCCACATGCGGTCGGCCTTCGTCTTCATCACGCTCATGCCGAAGGTACCCAGGCGGCCGAACAGGTCCACGTGAATCTTCATGCGCACGCTGGTGCCGCCGTCACCGGTATCGTCGAGGAAGATCTCGCTGGTCTGCTTGAACGAGCTGGCCACCGAGGCGTCCTCGCCCGTTCCCTCACTCTTGAGGTAGTGCGGCGCGCGCTGCTCCACGACCGTGGTGCGGATCTTGAACTTGGCGCTGATGAAGGCAATCTTGACTTGGATCTGCGCGAGGTATTCGATGGGGCTGACGACCTCGATCGACTGCATGCCCGGCACGCACTCGCCCATGACCCGCGGGTCCAGCAACAGTGCCCACACGGCGGCCGGCTCAGCCGGCAGCTGCACGATCTTCTCAAGCTCCATGCCGTGCCTCCGCAACCTCGAGGATGGCATCGACGATGCCGTTGTAGCCCGTGCAGCGGCACAGGTTGCCGCTCAATCCCTGGCGCACCTGCGCCTCGGTCGGATGGGGGTTCTCGGCCAGCAGTGCCTTCGCCGTCATCAGCATGCCCGGCGTGCAATAGCCGCATTGCAGGCCGCCGCAGGTCATGAAGCTCTCCTGCAGCGGGTGCAGCTGCCCAGCCTGGGCCAACCCTTCGACGGTCTGCACCTCGCACCCATCGACGTGAATCGCAAGCATCAGACAGGACTTGACCACTCGGCCGTCCACATGGACCGAGCAGGCGCCGCAGATGCCAGCTTCGCAGCCGCGCTTGGTGCCGATGAGATGCAGGTCGTCGCGCAGCAATTCCGACAGCAGCCGGTGCGCAGGGACCTCAAGCTCTTCAGCCTGGCCGTTGACGATGACCTTGATCGTGTGTCGGCTCATGTTGGCGTTTCCTTCATTCGGCATCCAGGCCGAAAAGGTCTTCGAGGGTGCGCCGGGTGACCACTTGGGCCATCTGGCGCCGGTAGGCTTCACCGCCGCGCTGGTCGGACAAGGCGACGACGTCTTGCGCGACGATCGCCGCCACTTCGGCGGCCAGTTCACGCGTGACCGCGTGGCCGACCAGGCGAGCCTCGGCGTTCGGTATGCGCATGGGCACCGGCGTGGAGGCGCCCACCACGATGCGGGCCTCGGTGCACGTGGAGCCCTGGCGATGCACGCCGATGGCAACGTTCACCAGCGGCCGGTGGTCCGCTGCCGTCCGCAGGAGACGGGCGTAACGCCCATCAGAACCGACGGCCGGCGACGGCAGGCGCAGCTCGAGAAGCAGTTCATCGGGTTCGAGCGCCGTCGTGTAGTAGTCGACCAGGAAGTCCTCGACAGCGAGCACGCGCTCGCCGCGCCGACTCGCCAAGACCACCTGCGCGTCCAGCGCCATCAGACAGCCTGGCGGGTCGGTAGCGGGGTCGGCGTAGCAGAGGTTGCCGCCGATCGTCCCTTGGTTGCGGATTTGCGAGTCGGCGATGCGCGATGCCATCGCCGCCAGCATCGGGTAGCGCTGCTGCACGATCGCCGAACGCGCCACCTCGCTGTGCGACGTGAGCGCGCCGATGCGCAAGCCGCTGCCCTCGCTCCAGGCGATGCCGCGCAATGCCTCGACGTCCGCCACCGACACGAGGTGCGCGGGGCTGAGCATCCGCTGGCGAAGCGCCAGCACCAGCGCGGTACCGCCGGCAATCACGCGGGCCCCGTCGCCGAAGTCGGCCAGCATGCGGCTGGCCTCGGCCAAGGTGGCGGGCTGGTGGTAGTCGAACTCACGCATTGCCGAGCTCCCGGCGCTGGGCGGCCAGCGCGGCCAGCACTCTCTCCGGCGTGATCGGCAGCGAGGTGAAGCGCACGCCGATGGCGTCATACACGGCGTTGGCAATCGCAGCCGCCCCCGGCACGATGGCAGTCTCGCTGGCGCCCTTCGCACCGTAAGGTCCATTGGGTTCATCGGACTCGACAAGGCCGCATCGGATGCGCGGCACCGCGTCGGCGGTGGGCATCGTGTAGTCGGCGAAGTTGCCGTTCATCAAGCGGCCGTCCTCGAACAGCAACTGCTCGTAAAGCGTCCAGCCGATGGCCTGCACCGCCGCGCCGCTGCTCTGCCCATGCACGGCCAGCGGGTTGATGGCCTTGCCGCAGTCGTCGCTGATGAAGGTTTCGAGCACGCGTATGTGGCCGGTCTCGGTGTCCACCTCGACCTCGACCGCTTGGGCGGCGAAGGAATACGCCGGTGCGACGTTGCCGTAGTGGTTGGCATCCATCATCACCGTGGGTGGGTCGTACGTGGCCCGCACCTCGATGCCGGAGCCGCCGTGACGGAAGATGTGAAAGCGCGCAACCTCGGCCAGGGTCGCGCTGCGGTCCGCGGCACCACGGACATGGATGCGCCCATCGCGCATGTCCAGTTCGTCCACTGCAACGCCGAGCTTGCCTGCAGCCGCTTCGAAGAGATGGCGGCGTGCCTCGCGCGCTGCTTTGAGCATGGCGTTGCCGGCGTTGATGGTCACCCGCGAGGCCAGTGCGCCCAGGCAATATGGCGAGGCGTCGGTGTCGGGTGCCGCAACGCTTACGTGCGCCAGCGGTATGCCCAGTTCCTGTGCGCAGACCTGCGCCAGCATTGTTGCTGCGCCCTGACCCGCATCGCACTCGGCGCTGAGCACCATCGCGCGACCGTCCTCGTTGATCTTGAGCACCACGGTCGAGCCGTCCCAATTCCCCAGCGTGCGGTTGCCACTGACGTGCATCGCCGCCGACAGACCCAAGCCGCGGCGTCGCACACCGCCACCCTTGGGCACAGCGCGCCGCTCGCTCCAGCGAATGGCTGCGCAGACCTGTTCCACGCACTCGGTGTAGCCCACGCTACCGAGCTTCCACCCGTGCACGCTGGTGTCACCGCGCTGGACTGCGTTGCGCCGGTGAATCTCGGCGGCGTCCAGCCCGAGGCGCTCGGCCAGTACCGCGAGATGGCTGTTCAGCGCGAAACCCATCTGCTGTCCGCCGAAGCCGCGGAAGGCACCGCGAGGCGGGTTGTTGGTGTAAGCCAGGGTGGCGTGCGAGCGGACATTCTCCAGGCGATGCATGTTGTCGCTGCGCATGGCAGAGACCAGCATCACCTCGGGCGCCAAGCCGGCATACGCACCGCACTCGGCGAGAATGCGTACGTCCTTGGCGACGATGCGCCCCTCGGCATCGACACCCATCCTCAACCAGATGCGCTCGGGCACGCTCATGCGCGCGCCCTGAAAGTCCTCGAGTCGGCTGTTCACCAGCCGTACCGGGCGGTTCAGGCGTGAAGCGGCAAAGGCCGCGATCAAGCTGCTCCCCTCCTCGACGATCTTGCCGCCGAAGCCGCCGCCGGTGGCTGCCTGGATGACGCGGATGCTCGAGACCGGCCGGTCCAGCGCCTCGGCCAGGCGCGCGCGGGCAAGGAAGACCGATTGGGTCGAGGTCCACACCGTCAACCGCCCATCGCCTCCGCTCCAAGCCACGGTTGCCATCGGCTCGAGGTATCCGGGGTACTGCGAAGGCGCTTCGTAGACAGCTTCGTGAATCAGGGCTGCGCGGGCGAAGGCGGCTTGGACGTCGCCACGCTCGATGCGGATTTCTTTGGCGATGTTGCGCGTGCCTTCGTGCACTTCGATGGCAGCTTCAGCAAGCGCCTGTTCGGGACTTGTGAGTGCCGGCAGTTCCGCATATTCGACTTCGATCAGCTCGATCGCGTCGCGCGCCGTGTTCTCATCCACCGCCACTACCGCCGCTACCTCCTCGCCGACGAAGCGCACCTTGCCGGTGGCCAGGATGCGGTGCTCCTTGCGGTGGACACCCCACAGTCTTGTCGGCGTGTCCTCCCCGGTGAGCGCGAGCTTCACACCCGGCAGCGCGCGTGCCGCTGCGGCGTCGATGCGCACGATGCGTGCATGCGGATAGGGGCTGCGCAGAACCTTTGCGTGCAGCATGCCGGGCAATTGGATGTCCCCCGCGTACAGTGCGCGGCCGGTCACCTTCTCGAGTGCCGAGACCTGGGGCGTGGGCACGCCGACGATCGAGTCACTCATGGCGGCTCCCTTCACAGTGCGGCTCTGACTGGGTGCGAGCGCCGAACGCAAGCACCCAGTCGGGACAGCGCGCGTCGGACGCCAAAGCGACAATGGTGTTCCACGGGTCTGTCCCCTGCCAGTGCTGCCGATCCGGATCGGATGGCGTTGTTGGTTTGCTATGGCGCCGCACTTTATGCAGGGTGGTTTGCCCTTCCAAGATATAGTTTCACCAGATGAACCAAAGGTCTCTAAATCGGAGCGTGCCAGCCGCCGCCGTGCATGGCGTGAAATCGATCGAATCGCTGCGGCGCGGCCTGGAAGTGCTGCACACGGTGGAGCAGGCCTCGGCAATCACCCTCGGGAACCTGCACCGCCAAACCAGGCTGCCCAAGGCCACGCTGCTGCGCATACTCAAGACGCTGCAGGAGGCCGGCTGGGTGGAGCGCAACGAACTCGAAGGCCGCTACGTGCCGCGAGCGTCGATGGGCATCATCGGGGTCCAGGACGAATGGCGCGCCCGGCTGTCCTCGCTGGCCGCGCCGCTGCGCGTCGCGTTGCAGCGCCGCGTGCCGTGGCCGATAGACATGGCCGTGCGTGACGGCACGGCCATGCTGATACTGGACGCGCACCTGCCGATCAATGGCCTTGCCGTGAACTACCGCGTGTTGGGCTTTCGGCCGCTGATGCTCGTGTCCTCGCTCGGGCGCTGTTACCTAGCGTTCTGCCCGGACGACGAGCGCCGCGAGATCGTCCGGCTGATCGCGCGCTCGACTCGCTCGCTGGACAGAGCGACACTGCGTGCGGATGCCGTCGCGCGTTTGGTGGCGACGGCGCGCGCACAGGGCTATGTCACACGCGACCCATCGGCGACCAGCAAGGACTCGCCCGAGCGCTTCGGCGCCATATCAACGCCGGTGTTCTGCGGCGACCTGCTGGTCGCCTGCCTGAGTTGCGCCTGGTTGCCGACGGTCACGAGCGAGCGTGAGATCGTGGCCGCGCATCTGGCTGACCTGCGCGGTGCGGCCACAGCCATTGGCGAACGGTTTCGGCGGGCCGGTGTCGGCGCCCCGCCACAGGCCTGAACGATGCGAGGCGCTGTGCACCCTTGGGACAATGCCGCGCGGCCAAAGCTCTGATCGCGCGCCTGATCTTCACATCGCATCGTCCGAAACTCAGCGGTCACCCACCTCGAGAACCGCCGCCATCGCGGTGTCGCCCGCCGCGCAGCCGGTGAAGAGGCCGAAGCCGCCGCCGCGCAAGGCGAGTTCCTCGATCAGTTCGATGATCGCGCGCGTTCCCATCGGCGACTGCGGGTGCCCCCAGACGAGCGAGCAGCCGTAGTTGTTCATGCGCCGCCAGTCGATCCCGTTGGTGCGGGCGAACAAGATGTCGTTGAGCGCGAACGG
>Ga0209048_10000588_pt1 | contig 38459 bp, 37 predicted proteins | sample FrelakmetCRP12CR_FD_187146 | JGI IMG/M metagenome (GOLD analysis project Ga0209048, IMG submission 187146) | Freshwater lake sediment microbial communities from the University of Notre Dame, USA, for methane emissions studies - CRP12 CR (SPAdes)... | ecosystem: Environmental > Aquatic >...
CTTCAGCAGCTGAAGGTTCATCAACAGCAAATCGATCAACAGAATCTTCAGCAGCTGAAAATTAAACAGCAGCAGATCGATCAACAGAATTTTCAAAAGCAGAAAATCCAGCAGCAGCAGCTACAACAACAACAGCAAATCCAACAACAGCAAAAGTTTCAGCAACAACAAATCCAACATGCGCCACCACCTCCAGCTCCTACGGCCGGCAAGTCACAGAAACCCGCTTGTGGTCAACCAGGCCTACCGGCATGCCGATGACGCAATCGATTTTTCGCTATTTTAAGTAAATAACCCAGAGGCCCCGGCGCAAGCAGGGTCATTTTCTGCGTGATCTTCGTGTGGAAATTTGATTCTAGAGCGGCGGTTTATGCGAGATGTGATAGGACATAACGCCGGTGAGAAAGCTTCGACTTTCAATTCCGACGAAACCGACTTCCTCAAGAACCAAGCCCAACTCGCGTGGCGTATAGAAGTGCCGGATGGCATCCGCAAAATAGCCGACACACTTCTTGCTTTCGGCGGAACTGCCGAAGAGAGTTGCCGTAAACCATACCGAGAAACGCAAATACGTTAGGTATGGCACTTCGACCACCCTCCATGCCGGGCGGAGCATATCATTATGGCAGAAGATACCTCCCGGTTTGAGAACTCTATAGATCTCTCTGAATGCTCTAATGATCTCGAGATGACGTGAAGCGAATTGGATGGTCACTGCATCGAACGAATTGTCGGCAAACGGCAGCGCATGGGCATCGCAGACACGTGCATGAATCGTCAAATTATGCTCGCGCGCACGGCGCTGACCTTCGGCTGTCATGTGCACGCTGCCATCCACTGCGTGGATCTCGAGTGTGGGATCAATAGCAAGAAGTCTTAGCGGGATATCGTGCGTGCCCGAACAAACGTCGAGTACGTTCGCCCCTTGTGGCAGATGTTTCTGGATTGCGGTGGCGAAAGTACTGCTCCAACGTGAACAGTTTCCAAGTGACGCGACGGCATTGCCTTTATCATAGTAGCTCGGCACGTCCCGAAAGACTTCCGGGATCAAGGTCTGCCACGTCTCTTTAAATAGACGCGAACGAAAATCTTCCTTTTTCAAAAAATCTGTTGAGATGCTCATCGGATTTGCCTTTGAGTAGTCAGTGGAAATGATACATGAAACTTAAGTCATATGACGGATTTCGTATTAATTATGCCTCTCGCTCATCTTTCAATGTTCACGGATCAAGATACCGCCATGCGTCGGAAATTCAATCCGGCTGACAAGTGAAATTCGGGTGGTTAGAGATCACTATAGTCGCTGGATGCTTCGCATCCTCAATTTTTCGATACGTTTTACTGGAGTTTTAAGATTGCGAACGGCTGCTGGCATCGTCGAATGCTAGATGTTGAAAATAAGTGGCGGGCTCACAACTGGGCATTGGAGATCGTGTTCTTCAAAGGCGACGGGACGGGTCAAAATTCGCTAGCACCTCGTCGCCTCTACGAGTTGCTGCATGCAAGCGCTACGCATGAGCAAAGCGGTCCTGCGTTCAGCATCAACGCGCTATAGAAGTATTCGTCGCTTTTTCATCTCGCTTCAGCTTTCGTAGCACTGCACCGTAATTCGATTAGGCCCCGTTAAGCCGCCAGTGCGTTTTCTTATTGGGCATTCGGATTTGTCGTGGCGGAGTTGTCGTTCGAATCAGACGAATAGCTAAAAATACCTTATCTGGATGCGCCAAACCCTTGAGAAAGCTGGGCAGATCGACTATTGGCGACCTTGCCTAGGCTCAAGGCGTGCGTTAATGGCTAAGCACTTTCGAATTGTTTGTAGCTGCGGGATCGAAAGCGCGCCCCGGAGATAGAAATTGCGCCGCAGGGGCGATGCTGAGAATACCTGCGCGAGGCAGCCATGGATGCCCTGATCCAGGATTATCTGCCGATCGTCGTGTTTATCGGCATTGCCACCATGATTGGGCTGGCACTTCTCATTTCGCCATTTCTGGTCGCGTTCTCCAAGCCGGATCCCGAGAAGCTTTCGGCTTACGAGTGCGGCTTTAATGCGTTTGACGACGCACGCATGAAATTTGACGTGCGCTTCTACCTCGTCGCGATTCTGTTCATCATATTCGATCTTGAAGTGGCATTTCTGTTTCCCTGGGCAATTACGTTAAGAGAACTTGGCGCCTTCGGCTTCTGGGCCATGATGGTGTTCCTTGCGGTTCTGACCATTGGCTTCATTTATGAGTGGAGAAAGGGAGCATTGGATTGGGACTGACCGCGCCAGTTACGACCAAGATGATCGATCCGCAGACTGGCAATACGGTCGCGGCGCGTGCTCCGTTTTTCTCAAACCTGAGCGATGAGCTTGCGGACAAGGGCTTCCTCGTCACCACGACCGACGATCTGATCAACTGGGCACGCACCGGCTCGCTGATGTGGATGACCTTTGGTCTTGCTTGCTGCGCCGTTGAAATGATGCAGATGTCGATGCCGCGTTATGACGTAGAACGTTTTGGTGCTGCACCGCGGCCATCTCCACGCCAATCGGACGTCATGATCGTCGCCGGTACGCTCACCAATAAAATGGCGCCAGCACTACGCAAGGTTTACGATCAGATGCCGGAACCGCGCTATGTGATCTCGATGGGATCTTGCGCCAATGGCGGTGGCTACTATCACTATTCTTATTCCGTTGTTCGTGGGTGCGACCGCATTGTGCCAGTCGACATTTATGTGCCCGGCTGTCCGCCAACGGCGGAAGCGTTGCTTTACGGCATTCTATTATTGCAGAAAAAGATCCGCCGCACGGGCACGATCGAGCGCTGAGGCGGACGGCCATGGAAGAAAAATTCCGCGAAATCGGCGAGCACATAACCCGCGCGCTACCGAGCGCAGTGAAGGGCTTTGAGATCGCGCATGGCGAGCTGACCATCCATGCGAATGCGATCTCGATCGAAGATGTCGCGCGTTTTCTCTGTCACGATCCGCGTTGTTGGTTCTGGAGTATCATTGATATCTGCGGAGTTGATTGGCCTGCGCGAGATAAACGGTTCGATTGCGTTTATCATTTGATGTCACCTAAATATAATTTGCGCGTCCGTGTGAAGATCGAAACTGATGAGGTAACTCCAGTACCTTCGATCTGCTCTGTTTATCCCGGAGCGAACTGGTTCGAACGTGAGGCATATGATCTGTATGGAATTTTGTTTACTGGCCATCCCGAATTGCGACGACTTCTTACTGACTATGGGTTTGATGGTCATCCGCTGCGCAAGGATTTTCCGCTGACTGGCTTTGTCGAAGTTCGCTATGATGAGGAACAGAAACGCGTTGTCTATGAACCGGTAAAGCTCGCGCAAGAATTTCGAAATTTTGATTTTCTCTCGCCATGGGAAGGCGTTGATTACGTACTCCCGGGCGATGAGAAAAAGGGTAACAGCAAGAGCACGTTATGAAAGCGACGCTCGAGACCAGTTTGAAATGCAAATTCTCCTTTGAAGTGCCGGAGGATAAGACGGTGACGCGCGTCGGGGATAAGTTGAAAAGCGCGCAAATACTGGCAGGAACTGCCTGATGGCCGAAGCTCACCTGCGCAATTTTCAAATCAATTTCGGACCGCAGCATCCAGCGGCGCACGGCGTTCTGCGCCTTGTAATGGAGCTCGACGGCGAGGTGGTCGAGCGCCTCGATCCGCATATTGGGCTTTTGCACCGCGGCACCGAGAAATTGATTGAATCCAAGACCTACCTGCAAGCGATGCCTTACTTCGACCGGCTCGATTATGTTTCGCCGATGAATCAGGAACATGCCTTTTGTCTTGCGACGGAACGACTGCTTGGCATTGACGTGCCCAAGCGCGGACAATTGATCCGCGTACTTTATTCAGAGATCGGACGGCTGCTCTCGCATCTTCTCAATGTTACGGTACAAGCCATGGACGTTGGCGCGCTCACGCCGCCGCTTTGGGGTTTCGAAGAGCGCGAAAAATTGATGGTGTTCTACGAACGGGCATCGGGTTCGCGGTTGCACGCGGCCTACTTTCGACCTGGAGGTGTCCACCAAGATCTGACGCCAAAACTCATCGACGATATAGGTGCATTCTGCGATCCATTTCTGAAAGTCTGCGACGATCTTGAAGGGTTGCTCAGCGACAACCGTATTTTTAAACAACGCAATGTTGATATCGGCGTCGTGAAGCTCGAAGATGCGTGGGCGTGGGGTTTTTCCGGCGTGATGGTGCGCGGCTCGGGTGCGGCATGGGATTTACGGAAGGCCCAGCCCTACGAATGCTACAGCGAGCTCGACTTCGACATTCCAATTGGCAAGAACGGCGATTGCTATGATCGGTATCACATTCGTATGGAAGAGATGCGGCAGTCGATCAAGATTATGAAACAATGCATCGAACGGCTCAGCAAAGAAACAGGTCCGATATCGAATACTGATAACAAAATCGTACCGCCGAAGCGCGGTCAGATGAAGCGTTCGATGGAAGCGCTGATTCATCATTTTAAGCTTTACACTGAGGGTTTTCACGTGCCTGCGGGCGAAGTGTACGCCGCAGTCGAAGCACCAAAGGGCGAATTTGGCGTCTATCTCGTCTCCGATGGAACTAACAAGCCTTATCGTTGCAAGATCCGTGCGCCGGGTTTTGCGCATTTACAGGCAATCGATTTTCTTTGCCGTGGGCACATGCTGGCGGATGTGTCGGCAATTATTGGTTCACTCGACATCGTATTTGGGGAGATTGACCGCTAATGGCTGTTCGCCGACTTGCAGAAAAGCAACCGAAAGACTTCGCATTCACCACGCAAAACTTGGAATGGGCGAAGCGGCAGATCGCGAAATATCCGGAGGGCCGACAGGCTTCCGCCGTGATTCCATTGCTGTGGCGGGCGCAAGAACAAGAGGGATGGCTGACCGAGCCGGCGATCCGCGTCGTCGCCGATTTTCTCGGCATGGCCTATATCCGCGTGCTGGAAGTCGCGACGTTCTATACGATGTTCAATCTTGAGCCGGTAGGGAAATATCTCGTACAGCTTTGCGGCACCACACCCTGCATGCTGCGCGGTGCTGAAGACATCAAGAAAGTCTGCCAGCATCGGATTGGCGACCAGGAACAAGTTTCGGCTGACGGAAAATTTTCCTGGCGCGAAGTCGAATGCCTTGGTGCCTGCGTAAATGCGCCTATGGTGCAAATCAATTACGATTATTACGAGGACCTGACGTCGGAAAGTTTTGATAAGCTGCTCGATGCCCTGGCGATGGGACAAAATCCTAAACCTGGCCCGCAGATTGACCGACAATTTTCTGCGCCCGTTGACGGGCCGACGACGCTAAAATCGGCGAGGAAATAGTATGCTCGCCGACAAGGACCGGATTTTCCAGAATCTATACGGTCTGCAAGATTGGGGCCTTGAAGGCGCACGCAAACGCGGTGGCTGGGACGGCACCAAGGGGTTGCTCGAAAAAGGCCGCGATTGGATTGTGCAGCAGATGAAAGATTCTGGCCTGCGCGGCCGAGGTGGTGCGGGATTTCCGACCGGATTGAAATGGTCGTTCATGCCGAAACAATCGGACGGACGGCCTTGCTATCTTGTCGTCAACGCCGACGAATCCGAGCCCGGCACTTGCAAAGACCGTGAAATCATGCGGCACGATCCGCATCTGCTGATTGAGGGCTGCCTAATCGCGGGCTTCGCGATGGGTGCGAACGCTGGCTACATATATGTGCGTGGCGAATACATTCGAGAGCGTGAGACTCTGCAAGCGGCGATCGATCAAGCCTATGAAGCGAAGCTGATTGGTAAGAGCAATATTCACGGCTGGGATTTCGAGCTCTACATCCACCACGGCGCGGGCGCCTATATTTGTGGTGAGGAAACGGCATTGCTGGAAAGTCTTGAAGGCAAGAAGGGAATGCCGCGTCTGAAACCGCCGTTTCCTGCCAACACAGGTCTATATGGTTGCCCGACTACAGTGAACAACGTCGAGTCGATCGCGGTTGTACCTGATATTTTGCGGCGAGGAGCGAATTGGTTTGCGAGCTTCGGACGTCCAAACAATCTCGGTACCAAGTTGTTCTGCATTTCCGGCCATGTGAACAAGCCATGTAATGTCGAAGAGGCCATGAGCATTCCGTTTCGCGAGCTGATCGAGAAACATGCCGGCGGCATACGCGGCGGTTGGGACAATTTGCTTGCCGTCATTCCGGGCGGTTCATCGGTGGCGCTCGTTCCAGCGATGCAGATCATCGACTGCCCGATGGATTTTGATGCGCTGAAGGAATTGAAATCCGGCCTCGGTACCGCCGCCGTGATCGTAATGGATAAATCGACCGATGTTGTGAAGGCGATTGCGCGCATTTCGTATTTTTACAAACACGAGTCATGTGGGCAGTGCACGCCATGCCGCGAAGGCACGGGATGGATGTGGCGCGTGCTCACGCGCATGGTCGATGGCAGGGCGCAAAAGCGTGAGATCGATCAATTGCTCGATGTCGCAAGACAGGTGGAAGGGCACACGATTTGTGCGCTCGGCGACGCGGCGGCTTGGCCGGTGCAGGGTTTGATTCGTCATTTCCGCGGCGAAATCGAAAAACGTATCGATCAATATACGGCAAACCCGCATATCGATCCCATCCGGGTGGCGGCGGAGTGAGGTAATGACGAAGCTGGTCATTGACGGAAAAGAAATCGATGTCCCGGCCGAATACACGCTGCTGCAGGCGTGTGAGGCGGTGGGCGTCGAGATTCCGCGCTTCTGCTTTCATGAACGCCTGTCGATCGCCGGCAACTGCCGTATGTGTCTGGTCGAAGTGAAAGGCTCGCCGAAGCCGGTCGCTTCTTGTGCATGGGGAGTGCGCGATTGCCGCCCTGGACCGAACGGGGAGCCGCCGGTTGTGAATACGAAAACGCCCATGGTGAAGAAAGCGCGTGAAGGCGTTATGGAATTTCTGCTGATCAACCATCCACTTGATTGTCCGATCTGCGATCAGGGCGGCGAATGTGACCTACAAGATCAAGCCATGGCTTACGGTGTCGACAGTTCGCGCTACCAAGAAAACAAACGCGCAGTCGAGGACAAATATATCGGCCCGCTTGTGAAGACGATCATGACGCGCTGCATTCATTGCACGCGCTGCATTCGCTTTTCGACGGAAGTGGCGGGTGTGCCTGAACTCGGCGCAATTGGCCGTGGCGAGGACATGGAAATCACCACTTATCTCGAACACGCGATGACATCGGAGCTGCAAGGCAACGTTGTAGATCTCTGTCCAGTAGGCGCGCTGACGGCCAAACCCTATGCTTTTCGGTCGCGGCCCTGGGAGTTAATCAAAACTGAATCGATCGATGTCATGGACGCAGTCGGCTGCAATATCCGCGTGGACTCACGCGGTCGCGAAGTCTTGCGCATTCTTCCGCGTCTCAACGAAGACATCAATGAAGAATGGATTTCCGACAAAACGCGCCATATCGTCGACGGCTTGCGGACACAGCGGCTGGACCAGCCATATATTCGGGAAGATGGAAAACTGCGCCCCGCCAGCTGGAGCGAAGCCTTTGCGACCATTGCAAAGCACGTGAAGACAACGGAATCAAAGGGTATTGGCGGCATTATCGGTGATCTTGCTTCGGTCGAAGAAGCTTACGCCTTGAAAGATCTAATAGATCGACTCGGCTCGCCGAATATCGATTGCCGGCAAGACGGTTCCGCACTCGACCCGTCGTTGGGACGTGCGAGCTATCTTTTCAATGCGACCATTGCGGGCATCGACGAAGCGGATGGCCTCATGATCATTGGCTCTAATCCGCGCAAGGAGGCGCCAGTTTTGAATGCGCGCATTCGCAAGCGCTGGCGTACCGGTGAGCTCAAGATTGGCGTTATTGGCGAGAAAACCGACCTTACCTATGAATACAATTATCTCGGTGCAGGGCCAGAAACGCTCGCAACCTTCATAACGCATGAGCGCGCGAAGTTGAAGAAGCAGATCTGGCTGATCGGACAGGGCGCGCTTACTAGGCCGGACGGAAAAGGCATCTACTCGACGTTCGCCAAGTCTGTGCTGGCGCTTGGCGGGGTTGTTGACGACTGGAACGGCTTCTGTGTCTTACATACGGCAGCTTCGCGCGTTGGCGCTCTTGATGTTGGCGCGGTGCCAGGACCAGGTGGCTTGAATGCGGCTAATATGGCCAAGAAAGGCGCGCTCCGCGTTCTGTTTCTTCTTGGAGCTGATGAGATCGAAATCGAGAATGGAGCTTTCGTTGTATATATCGGAACGCACGGCGACCGGGGCGCGCATCGAGCCGACGTAATTTTACCGGGTGCTGCTTACACCGAAAAATCTGGAACTTACGTCAATACGGAAGGACGCCCGCAGCTCGCTAACCGTGCCGCATTTCCACCGGGCGAGGCACGCGAGGATTGGGCGATCCTGCGCGCCTTGTCCGATCACGTCGCGCAAAGATTACCCTATGACTCGCTCCCCGATTTGCGTCGCACGATGATTGCCGCACATCCGTATCTCGGCAAACTTGGCGAGATCGAACGCGCAGATCCTGACGCAATCGAAAAAGTCGCGATGCTTGTCGGCAAGCCTGATAAAGCGGCATTTGTGTCGCCAGTTACGGATTTCTATCTCACCAATCCTGTTGCGCGGGCGTCGGCTGTCATGGCCGAATGCTCATCACTCGCGGCCGCCCGGCCGCGCCAGGCCGCGGAGTAACTATGGATTTCGCGCAGCTCTGGGCGATCTACATCTGGCCGATCGGCGTAATGATCGTGCAAAGCGTATTGTTGCTTGTCGCGTTGCTTATCTTTATTGCCTTCATCCTTCTTGCTGACCGGAAAATATGGGCCGCGGTGCAAATGCGGCGCGGTCCGAATGTGGTGGGGCCATGGGGCCTGCTGCAATCCTTCGCAGACTTTGTGAAGTTCGTGCTGAAGGAACCGATCATTCCGTCGGGCGCGAATAAGGGCGTCTTCTTGCTGGCACCGCTTGTAACTTGTGTGCTGGCGCTCGCGACCTGGGCCGTGATCCCGCTCGATCGCGGCTGGTCAGTCGCCGATATCAATGTCGGCGTTCTTTATATCTTTGCGATCTCCTCGCTCATGGTTTACGGCGTGATTATGGGCGGCTGGGCATCGAATTCGAAATATCCGTTTCTAGCCGCGCTGCGTTCAGCGGCACAAATGGTTTCCTATGAAGTATCGATCGGATTCGTATTTATCTCAGTACTGCTTTGCGCGGGCTCGCTTAACCTCACTAAGATTGTGGATGCGCAAAACGGGCCGTTCGGAATGTTTCAGTGGTTCTGGCTGCCGCTATTACCCTTGTTCGTGATCTTCTTTGTCTCGGCATTGGCCGAAACCAATCGGCCGCCGTTTGATCTCGTTGAAGCAGAGTCGGAACTCGTTGCCGGATTCATGGTTGAGTATTCCTCGACACCGTACTTGCTTTTCATGCTCGGTGAGTATGTGGCAATCATGACTATGTGCGCGATGGGCACGATTTTATTTCTTGGTGGATGGCTGCCACCGTTTTCGGTTGCACCGTTCACATGGGTTCCTGGCATTGTTTGGTTCGTGCTCAAGCTCTGTTGTATGTTTTTTCTCTTTTCCATGGCAAAAGCAATCGTTCCGCGCTACCGCTACGACCAGCTGATGCGGCTCGGCTGGAAAGTATTTTTGCCGATTTCGCTGATTATGGTTGTCGTCGTGGCGGGTGTGCTCGAGTTCGTTGGCTTTGTGCCGAAATGAGAAAGCCATGAAACTCGACTTCAACGCGCGCGGGCTTCTGCTTCTCGAATTCGTCTCGGGTTTCGTTCTTGCGATGCGTTATTTCTTTGGCTCGAAGTCAACTTTGAACTATCCTTTTGAGAAGGGCATGGTTTCTCCGCGATTCCGCGGAGAACACGCGCTTCGTCGTTATCCAAACGGCGAGGAACGCTGCATCGCCTGCAAGCTATGCGAAGCGATTTGCCCTGCACAAGCGATTACTATCGAAGCGGGTCCGCGCCGCAACGACGGTACGCGCCGCACCATCCGTTATGACATCGACATGGTGAAGTGCATCTATTGTGGCTTCTGCCAGGAAGCATGCCCTGTCGATGCCATCGTCGAAGGTCCGAATTTCGAATACGCGACCGAGACGCGCGAAGAGCTCTATTACGATAAAGAGCGTCTGCTTGCGAATGGTGATCGCTGGGAGCGAGAGATCGCAAAAAATCTATCACTCGATGCACCGTACCGGTGAGAAACAGATGAACCTTGCAGGACTTTTCTTCTATCTTTTTGCGACGACAGCGACCGCTTCAGCCTTCATGGTCATCGCATCAAAAAATCCAGTACATTCGGTGCTATTTCTTATTTTGACCTTTGTAAACGCAGCTGGGCTTTTCGTGCTCATTGGCGCCGAGTTTCTGGCGATGATCTTGGTTGTCGTTTACGTTGGTGCGGTCGCTGTACTGTTTCTGTTTGTTGTCATGATGCTCGATGTTGACTTTGCCGAATTACGTCAAGGGTTTCTGCAATATCTACCGATCGGTGCGATTGTCGGAATCGTATTTCTCGTCGAATTGCTGCTCGTAGTAGGGACATGGGTCACGGGAGCTGGCGTCATGGATGCAATCCGGGCACCTATCCCACCGGCTGCGCAGGTCACGAATACGCAGGCACTCGGTCGTGTGCTCTACACGAACTATGTGCATTATTTTGAACTGGCCGGCATCGTGCTTCTGGTCGCGATGATCGGGGCGATCGTACTCACCTTACGGCACAAGGCAAACGTTAAGCGCCAAAATGTTTTCGCGCAGAATGCACGCTCAAAGGCAAGCGCGATGGAAATCCGCAAGGTCCAGCCGGGGCAGGGGATTTGAGATGACGATCGGTCTCTCGCACTATCTAACCGTTGGCGCCATTCTGTTCACGCTCGGCATTTTCGGTATTTTTCTCAACCGGAAGAATGTCATCATCATCCTGATGTCGATCGAACTGATTTTGCTCGCAGTGAATATCAACCTTGTTTCGTTTTCCGCTTTCCTGAACGACATTATCGGTCAGGTCTTCGCGCTATTGGTGCTCACGGTCGCTGCCGCGGAAACTGCGATCGGACTCGCAATTCTCGTTGTCTTCTATCGCAATCGCGGCTCCATCGCGGTCGAAGACATCAACGCGATGAAGGGCTGAGGCGGAATATGTATCAGGCGATCGTCTTTCTACCTCTTGTCGGGTTTCTGATAGCGGCTGGAATTGCGATGCTCGGTGCACATGCTCGGCATCCAGGTGCATTTCCAGATGTGTCGACCGATCATGATGCCGACAATCGCGGACATCATCATGTTTCTACCATGAGTGGCGGCACAGCCATTCATGCTTCGTCTCATGCACATGAATCAAAAGAGCCCGAAGCTTGGGGCTCGCGCCCGGCGGAGATTATAACAACGAGCTTGCTCTTTATATCTGCCGCGCTTTCGTGGATTGCTTTCTTTGATGTCGGGTATTTTGGGCATGACGTTCACGTCCCACTTTTTACTTGGATTGCAGCAGGTGATCTGAAGGTCGATTGGGCGCTACGCGTCGATACCATGACGGTTGTGATGTTAGTCGTCGTCAATAGTGTTTCCGCGCTCGTGCATCTTTACTCCATTGGCTATATGCACGAAGACGATAACCGTCCGCGCTTTTTTGCGTATTTATCGCTGTTTACCTTCGCGATGCTGATGCTGGTGACGGCGGATAATTTGGTCCAGTTGTTCTTCGGCTGGGAAGGTGTCGGCCTTGCGAGCTATCTACTGATCGGATTCTGGTTCAAAAAGCCAGAAGCGAATGCGGCTGCGATCAAAGCTTTTATCGTCAACCGTGTTGGCGATTTCGGTTTTGCGCTAGGGATTTTTGCGATATTTGCGCTGACGGGAGCGGTTGGATTCGAAACGGTTTTTGCGTCAGCCAAAACGCTGGTCGGCAAGACGATCCATCTTTTTGGCCAAGACTATGACGCGCTGACTGTAATTTGTCTTCTGCTCTTCATGGGTGCAATGGGTAAATCCGCGCAGTTTTTGCTGCACACCTGGTTGCCCGACGCGATGGAAGGACCTACGCCGGTCTCGGCGCTCATTCATGCGGCGACGATGGTGACGGCAGGCGTTTTCATGGTGGCCCGTTTGTCGCCGCTGTTCGAGCTTTCACCAGCGGCGCTCACTTTCGTAACGTTCATTGGCGCGACGACCGCATTTTTTGCCGCGACTGTTGGGCTCGTGCAAAATGATATCAAACGCGTGGTTGCTTACTCGACCTGTTCGCAGCTCGGCTACATGTTTGTTGCGATGGGCGTCGGCGCCTATTCGGTCGGGATGTTTCATCTCTTTACTCATGCAGCTTTCAAGGCGCTGTTATTCCTCGGCTCCGGCTCTGTGATCCAGGCGATGCATCATGAGCAGGATATGCGGAAAATGGGGGGGCTGCGCCGCAAAATCCCCTTTACCTATTGGATGATGGTTGTCGGCACGCTGTCGCTCACAGGTTTTCCGTTCACGGCGGGCTATTTTTCGAAGGATGCAATCATCGAAGCCGCAGGCGCGGCGCATGGCTCTATCGCGGAGTATGCGTTCTGGCTCACGGTTGTCGCAGCCGCGCTCACGTCTTTTTATAGCTGGCGGCTCATTTTCTTAACGTTCCACGGCAAAACCCGCGCTGATGAGCACACCTATGCTCACGCACATGAGTCACCGCTTACGATGCTGGTTCCGCTCGCGGTTCTCGCGATTGGAGCGCTCATCCTTGGTGTCACTTTCCGGGGTGTATTTACGCATGCCCACGATGTCGAAGCTTTTTTCCGTGAGTCACTGTTCTCCTCCAACGGCAACAAAATTCTGGAGGAAATGCACCAGATTCCGACATGGGCTTCGTTTCTGCCCACCATAATGATGGCGTTAGGCTTTGCCGTCTCTTGGTGGTTCTATATTGCAAATCCGTCCCTACCGGAAGCCGTTGCCGATCAGAATCCGATCCTCTACCGCTTCCTGCTCAATAAATGGTATTTCGACGAACTCTACGATTTAATATTTGTACGACCAGCGAAATGGATCGGCCGTTTTTTATGGAAGAGCGGTGATCTTTGGCTGATTGATGGCTTTGGACCCGACGGCATTTCTGCGCGCGTGATCGATATCACCAACCGCGTGGTGAAGCTGCAGACCGGCTATCTTTATCATTATGCGTTTGTCATGCTGATTGGGGTCGCGGCGTTCATTACCTGGTTCCTCGTAAGAGGAGTTACAGGATGACAACCTGGCCCATTCTCTCGCTCACGATATTTCTTCCCTTGGTCGGCGCTGCGTTTATTTTCTTTTTGGGCGGTAACGATGAGTCCATCCGCAGGAATGCGCGCTGGGTGGCGCTTTGGACGACGCTCGCGACGTTTCTAGTGTCAATATTGCTTGTCACAGGATTCGATCGGGGTATTCCGGATTTTCAGTTCGTCGAGAACCAACCGTGGCTCGGCGGGACAATTCGCTATCACTTGGGCGTTGATGGCATCTCTCTCCCCTTTGTGATTCTTACGACCGCAATCATGCCGCTTGCGATTCTGGCAAGCTTTCAGGCGATCGAGATGCGCGTGAAGGAATATATGATCGCATTTCTCGTGCTGGAAACGCTGATGATCGGGACCTTTGCCGCACTCGATTTGGTTCTCTTCTACGTTTTCTTCGAGGGTGGCCTGATCCCGATGTTCCTGATTATCGGCGTTTGGGGAGGAAAGCGGCGCATTTACGCGAGCTTTAAATTCTTTCTCTATACTCTGCTTGGCTCGGTGCTGATGTTGCTCGCGATCCTCGCAATGTATCTCGAGGCTACCACCACCGATATCACGACGCTGCTCAATCATAATTTTCCACGGAACTGGCAGCCTTGGCTCTTTTTCGCTTTTCTCGCCTCGTTTGCGGTCAAGCTTCCCATGTGGCCGGTCCATACGTGGCTACCGGACGCGCATGTCGAAGCGCCGACAGCAGGCTCAGTGATCCTTGCTGCGATTCTGCTGAAAATGGGTGGCTACGGATTTCTTCGGTTCAGCTTGCCGATGTTTCCGATCGCGTCTGAGACATTTGCACCGATGATGTTCGCGCTGTCGATTGTTGCGATCGTGTATACGTCGCTTGTTGCGTTGATGCAGGAAGACATGAAGAAGTTGATTGCTTATTCGTCGGTCGCGCATATGGGGTTCGTCACGCTCGGGATCTTCACCTTCACGCGCGAAGGAGTGCAAGGTGGAATTTTCCAGATGTTCTCTCATGGGATCGTGTCTGGCGCGCTCTTTCTTTGCGTTGGCGTCGTGTACGACCGCATGCATACGCGTGACATTGATTCCTATGGCGGGCTGGTAAACCGGATGCCCCTATACGCTGTTGTCTTCATGGTGTTTACCTTGGCGAATGTCGGCCTGCCAGGAACGTCCGGGTTCATCGGAGAGTTTCTTACACTGCTCGCGGCCTTCAAGGCCAATCCGATGGCCGCGTGGTTTGCGACGCTGGGCATCATCCTTTCGGCTGGTTACGCGCTTTGGCTCTACCGGCGGGTGATCTTTGGGATGCTTGAAAATAAAAACCTTTTGGACATGCTGGATCTCAGCCCGCGGGAATTAATTATTCTTGCACCGCTTGCAATTCTGACGATCCTCTTCGGCGTGTGGCCGAGCCCAATCTTGGATATGAGCGCGAGCTCGGTAACGAGTCTCGTTGATCACGCGCAAGCTATGATCGGACCGATTAGAAAAGCTGCAATGCTGACGATAGGTGCGCAGTGAGCTTTTCAGTGACAATGTTCGGCTCCGTCTTACCCGAGCTTATCGTGCTTACGAGTGCGCTCGTCCTATTGATGTTCGGTGCCATGCGTGGTGAACGTGCTGTCGGCATCATCGAGATTGCTTCCATTGCAGTATTGGTGGCGGCTGGACTTTTCGTGGTCTTACAGTCAGGCGAACGTGCGGAAGCATTTGGCGGCAGCTTGGTGATCGATAATTTTTCACGTTTTCTCAAGGTTCTCGCTCTAGTCGGCTCAGCCGCGGCACTTTTAATGTCAATCGATTATTTCCGACAAAATAACATCCGTCGTTATGAGTTTAGCATTCTCGTGCTGCTTTCCGCCGCTGGCATGATGGTGATGATATCGGCGCATGATCTTGTGATGCTCTATCTTGGGCTTGAGCTGATGTCGCTTTCGCTTTATGTGATTGCGGCAATCGACCGTGATAACCTGCGCTCGACCGAAGCAGGTCTAAAATATTTTGTTCTCGGCGCGCTTTCATCCGGCATGCTGTTGTATGGCGCATCGCTGATCTATGGCTTTACTGGAACGATCTCTTACACGGGTATCGCAACAGCGGCGAAGAGCTCCGCCTCGATTGGATTGATTTTTGGACTTGTTTTTCTATTTGCTGGGCTCGCGTTTAAGGTATCGGCGGTGCCCTTTCATATGTGGACGCCCGATGTTTATGAGGGCGCACCTACACCCGTAACAGCATTCTTTGCGGCGGCACCGAAAGTTGCAGGAATGGCGCTGTTCGTTCGCGCGGCGATTGAGGCTTTTCCGAATATCGTTTCGCAGTGGCAGCAGATCATCGTATTTAGTTCCATCGCATCGATGATGCTGGGCGCTTTTGCCGCTATCGGACAGCGCAATATCAAGCGCCTAATGGCATATAGCTCAATCGGCCACGTAGGCTTTGCACTCGTAGGGTTATCCGCCGGTACGCCGGCCGGGGTCGAGGGTGTTCTAGTTTATATGGCGATCTATGTTGCGATGACACTCGGCACCTTCGCTTGCATTCTGGCTATGCGTCGTACAGGCGGTTCAGTTGAGTCGATCGAAGACTTGGCGGGTCTGGCACATACGCAGCCGGTGGTAGCTTTCTTTCTCGCGGCACTGATGTTCTCGCTGGCAGGCATTCCTCCGCTCGCAGGTTTCTTTGCGAAGTTCTATGTTTTCCTCGCGGCGATCGATGCGAAACTTTATGCGCTTGCCGTGATCGGCGTTGTATCTAGCGTGGTCGGTGCTTATTATTATCTGCGTATCGTGAAGATCATGTACATGGATGAACCTGCTGGCGCGTTTTTGCCAATGGCAAATGAATTACGCTTCGTGCTTGGCCTTGCTGGGTTGTTTGTAATTCTGTTTTTTGTGTATCCGGCACCTTTGCTTGCTGTGGCGGAAAATGCCGCTAAATCATTGTTTTAATGGCTGAATTTATAAAGCAGACGAGTGACATTGCGATCGTTTTCTACGATACGATCGGCTCGACCAACGCCGAGGCACTCAAGCGCGCACAGAGCGGCGAAGAAGGTCCTCTTTTCATCGTTGCCGAGCGGCAGACTGCAGGCCGCGGACGGCGCGGACGGCGCTGGGTATCAGAGCCCGGTAATTTGTATGCAACACTGCTTATCGTCGATCCCGCGCCCGCGTCCGCGACGCCACAAATCTGCTTTGTCGCGGCGCTCGCATTGTACGATGCGGTATTGGATCGTTGTTCAGGACTTGTGCCAACGCGATTGAAACTGAAATGGCCGAATGACCTGCTGCTCGATGGCGCGAAAGTGTCAGGAATTCTGGTCGAAGGCATGGCTCTTTCTGATAACCGTATGGCGACGGTCGTCGGTTTTGGCGTGAATTGCAAACATCATCCTGACGATATGCCGTCTCCGGCAAACGATTTCGTGCAAGCGGGATTTGATCTCTCGCCAAGGTCGTTGCTGGAAAGCCTTGCGGAGCATTGGATATTGCGTGCAAAAGAATGGAATCGGGGAGAAGGCTTCGCTGCCATTCGCTCCGCCTGGATCTTGCGCGCCAGCGGCATTGGAAGTTCCATCGAAGTGCGTTTGCCAGATCGAAATCTGAACGGGACATTCGAGACAATCGATGAGCAAGGTGCGCTTGTGCTGCGAAGGAACAACGGCGCCCGAGAGATGATTACAGTGGGCGACGTATTTCCGCTTACCGCGCAGGCGGGGTGAGCGGAGTGACGAAAATATTCAACGAACTGGTTTTCGTGCCCCTAGGGGGTGTCGGCGAAATCGGAATGAACCTCGCGCTCTATGGGCTCGGTTCGGGGCGCTCACGCGAATGGCTTTGCGTTGACATGGGCGTTTCCTTTGCCGATGCGGAAGTGCCTGGCATCGATATCATTATGCCGGATATCCAATTTCTCGAATCCGAGCGTCGAAATCTCAAAGGAATCGTCTTGACGCACGGACATGAAGATCATATTGGCGCGATTTTTGATCTATGGCCAAAACTCAAAACTGCGGTTTACGCAACACCATTCACAGCAGCGCTGATCGATTCCAAGCGACCAATGGAATCAAACGTGCCGAAAATTCCGATCACCATCGTACCGCATGGCGGTCGTGTCACGATTGGTCCGTTCGACGTGGAATTTGTTCCAGTTGCGCATTCGATTCCCGAAAGTAGCGCACTTGCCATCCGTACGTCGTTAGGCCTCGTGGTGCACACCGGCGATTGGAAGCTCGACCCGACACCGATCGTAGGCGCGATTACTGACGAGAAGAAGTTTCGCGCACTCGGTGAAGAGGGTGTGCGCGCAGTCGTTTGTGACTCCACGAATGCCATTCGAGAGGGCCAATCGCCATCCGAAGCGGACGTCGCAAAAAGTCTTATGGAAATCGTGAAGCAAGCAAGCGGTCGCGTGGCTGTTACAACCTTTGCCTCGAATGTAGCTCGGCTGCGGTCCGCGGCGCTTGCGGCCGCGGCGGCAGGACGCGAAGTCGTCGTTGTGGGCCGCGCGATGGAGAGGATCGTTAATGTCGCCCGCGAGTTGCGGTTACTTGATGGCGTGCCGCAATTTCGAAGCGTTGATGCCTATTCGACGCTGCCGCGCAATAAAACGGTCGTGTTGCTTACAGGGAGTCAGGGCGAGCCGCGCGCGGCCCTCGCGCGTATCTCAGGCGACGATCATCCGGATATCGAACTTGATCAGGGCGATATTCTGATATTTTCATCACGCACTATTCCGGGAAACGAAAAAGCCGTGAATCGCATTTTGAATGAAATGATCCGGCGAGGCGTAAAGGTCATCACCGACCGTACGGACCTCGTCCATGTGTCAGGTCATCCCCGTCGCGGCGAACTGGTTGCACTCTATCAGTGGCTGAAGCCAGAGGTCGCGGTGCCCGTGCATGGCGAAGCCCTGCATTTATCTGAACATGCTTCGCTTGCGCGTGAGCAGGGCATTAGGGAAGTGGCGCTCTGTGGCGACGGCGATATGCTCCGCTTGGCCCCTGGTCCGGCTGAAGTGATCGATCAGGTGCAAGCCGGACGTATTTATCGCGACGGTAATCTCTTAGTCGAGGCTCAGGCGCGCACGATTGCGGAACGCCGAAAGCTTGGATTTGCCGGCGTTGTATCCGTTGCACTTGCGCTTGAGTCGCGGGGCGAAATCGTGGGCGACCCGATGATCGCGCTCGCAGGCCTTCCAGAATTCGCTCGCCCCGAGCAGCCGATGGAAATGTTGGTGATTGATGCCGTATATGACGCGATCGATTCATTACCAAAATCCCGACGCCGGGATCCGGATGCAATCGAGGAAGCCGTTGTGCGTTCAGTGCGTGGCAGCATCAACGCAGCGTGGGGCAAAAAGCCGTTATGCCACGTGATGGTGTTACAAGTATAAGGCAGGCGGGAGAGATCTATGATTGGCCGGCTGAACCACGTTGCCATTGCTGTAAAAGACATCCTGGCCGCGGCCGATGTCTATCGTAAGACGCTGGGTGCAGAAGTGTCGGATTTGGTGCCGCAACCAGATCATGGCGTGAATACGATTTTTATCAATCTGCCCAACACAAAGATCGAGCTACTGCAGCCGCTTGGCGCGAACTCCCCGATTGCAAAGTTTCTCGAGCGCAATCCCGACGGCGGTATCCATCATATTTGCTACGAGGTCGCAGATATACTGAAGGCGCGCGATCAACTTAAGGCTCAAGGTGCGCGTGTACTCGGTGACGGTCAACCGAAAATCGGAGCGCACGGCAAGCCCGTGCTTTTCCTGCATCCGAAAGACTTTTCCGGCACTTTGATTGAGTTGGAACAGGGCTGATGAAGTCGGTAGTGCTGGGAGTGGCGATCTATTTCGTGATCTGGTGGATGGTTTTATTCGCTGTGCTGCCGTGGGGCGTGAAGAGCCAGGAAGAAGCAGGCGAGATTACGCAGGGGAGTGATCCGGGAGCGCCTGCGCATCCGTTATTGCGACATAAGGCAATCGCAACGACAGTCATTTCTGCTTTACTAATGTTGATCGGTTATGCGATCTGGGCAGCAGGTCTAATCAATGCCAATCTTTTGCCGGTCGCTTTGATGCCTCCCGCCAATTGATCGCTAAAAAGAAGCGGGCGAGCTTTTGGCTCGCCCGCTAAGCTTTTCCGCTTAGTTCTGTCTCGCGCTTTTCCTGCAAGATCTAGCGGATTTCTTCCTCCCCAAACCTGGGCCTCAGAACGGTGTCTCCCGTCTCGATTCCAAAGTCGAGGCGGGGAAACTAGACCGAAAGCGGTCTGCCTGTCATTCTTGCGCCGCATTTAACACTTCCGCATCGCGACAATTCAATTCAAGGTGCCGTTGCAATCGGCTCTTGTCATTCTGAAATCTTATGCATTCACTCGTCCGGGCTCGCCATCAGGCCCGAATCGAAAGCTCTCGATGCGACTGTCCCGTTATTTTTTGCCGATTTTGCGCGAGACGCCGAAAGAGGCTGAGATCGTGTCTCATCGCCTTATGTTGCGGGCGGGAATGATCAGACAGGAGGCGGCAGGAATTTACGCATTCCTTCCGCTCGGTATGCGCGTTTTGCAGAAGGTCTGCCAGATTGTGCGCGAGGAGCAAAACCGCGCGGGTGCAATCGAATTGTTGATGCCGACGATTCAATCGGCGGAGCTTTGGCGTGAGAGCGGTCGTTACGATGACTACGGTAAAGAAATGCTTAGGATCGCGGATCGGCACGAGCGCGAAATGCTCTATGGTCCGACCAACGAGGAAATGATCACTGAGATCTTCCGCACCTTTGTGAAATCCTACAAGCAGCTGCCGCTCAACCTCTATCACTTGCAGTGGAAGTTTCGAGACGAATTACGTCCGCGTTTTGGTGTCTACCGTTCGCGCGAATTTCTGATGAAAGATGCGTATTCCTTTGATATCGATGCCGTTGGGTCGCGCCATTCCTATAATAGGATGTTCACGGCTTATTTGCGCACATTCTCACGCATGGGATTGCAGGCAATTCCGATGGTGGCCGAGACTGGTCCGATCGGCGGCGATCTTTCGCATGAGTTCATCATTCTTGCGTCGACCGGAGAGAGCGAAGTGTTTTGTCATCGCGACTATCTCGATTTCAAGGTGCCCGGCCCTGATATCGATTTTCAAAGCGCCAGCGGCATGCAGAGGATCGTCGATCAGTGGACGTCGCTCTATGCGGCGACCTCCGAGAAGCACGACAAGGCCGCATTTGGAAAGATTCCTGAAACAAAGCAGCTTTCGGCACGCGGGATCGAAGTCGGGCACATTTTTTATTTTGGGACGAAATATTCCGCGCCGATGAAGGCGACCGTAGCAGCTCCCGATGGCACAAATGTGCCGGTTCACATGGGCTCCTATGGCATTGGCCCGACCCGGCTTGTGGCCGCCATAATCGAGGCAAACCATGATGAGGCCGGCATAAAATGGCCGGAACCGGTGGCTCCCTTCAAAGTAGGCCTCGTCAATCTGAAACAAGGCGACTCCGCGACCGACACAGCCTGTGAAAAACTTTACAGCGAATTGAATGCACATTCGGTTGATGTGCTCTATGATGATATGGACGAACGGGCGGGGGCCAAGTTCGCGAGCATGGACTTGATCGGTTTGCCTTGGCAGGTGCTGGTCGGTCCCAAAGGGCTTGCGGCCGGCAAGGTTGAACTCAAGCACCGCTCCGACGGATCGCGCGAACTAATCTCGCCAGCAGACGTGCTTGCGCGATTGACACAGTAACGCCCAGGGACACCATGGCGGCACGGACTGGCACGTTACCCTTCGCGCCCTTCGAATGGATGCTGTCGCTACGCTATTTGCGCGCGCGACGGAAGGAAGGGTTCATTTCGGTCATTGCGGGTTTTTCCTTCCTCGGAATAATGCTCGGCGTTGCGACGCTGATCATCGTGATGGCGGTGATGAATGGTTTTCGCAAGGAATTGCTGTCCAAAATTCTCGGCCTAAATGGACATGTGCTTGTGCAGCCACTGGAAAACGCGCTCACTGATTTCGCCGAAGTCGCAAAACGGATCCAAGGTATTAAGGGTGTAACACTCGCCGTTCCGCTGGTTGAAGGCCAGGCACTCGCATCTTCGCCTTTCAGTGCAGGCGGTGTCTTGGTGCGGGGTGTCCGGGAAGAGGATTTGAAGCGTCTTCCGGCGATCAGTTCGAACCTGAAAGGCGGAACGTTAGAAGGGTTCGACACAGGGCAGGGCGTACTGATTGGCAAGCGCCTTGCGGATCAGCTTTCGGTGCGTGCCGGCGATCAAGTGACTTTAGTCGCGCCGCGTGGTGCCGTTACCCCCATGGGTACGACCCCTCGCATCAAGACCTACAAGATTGCCGGTCTCTTCGAAATTGGCATGTCCGAATATGATCAAGTATTCGTCTTTATGCCACTTGCCGAGGCGCAGAATTATTTTAATCGGCCCGGCGATGTAAGCGCGATCGAGGTTTATACTGACAACCCGGATCAAATCGATAACTTCCGTAAACTCATAAATGAGCAGGCCGGCCGGCCGGTATTTCTCATCGATTGGCGGCAGCGAAATGCAACATTCTTCAATGCGCTACAAGTTGAGCGTAACGTGATGTTTCTGATTCTTGCTCTCATCGTACTCGTAGCCGCGCTGAATATCGTTTCGGGGCTCATCATGCTGGTGAAGGATAAGGGTCACGACATTGCGATTCTACGCACCATGGGTGCGACCAAAGGTGCGATCTTGCGCGTCTTTTTGATCACTGGAGCGAGTATTGGAGTTGTGGGCACGCTTGTCGGATTTACTCTTGGTCTAATCATTTGCGTCTATATCGAGGACATCCGCCGTTTCGTATCATGGTTGTCGTCGACCGAATTGTTCTCGCCAGAACTTTATTATTTGAGCAAGCTGCCTGCGGATGTTGACTCGACTGAAACGATTGCGGTTCTTTTGATGGCGCTCGTGCTTTCATTTTTTGCAACGCTTTATCCCGCCTGGCGTGCTGCGCGGCTCGATCCAGTCGAGGCGCTCCGTTACGAGTGAAGTAAATGGCCGAACAGCCCGCCTTGCACCTCGAAGCCATTCAGCGGCGTTACCGGCAAGGCGATGCCGTTCTTGAGATTTTGCGCAATGTGACATTGTCGGTGTGGCCTGGAGAGTCGGTGGCATTGATCGCGCCGTCGGGAGCAGGAAAATCGACCTTGCTGCAGATTGCTGGATTGCTTGAGCATCCGGATGGCGGCGAAGTCTTTGTCGGCAATCAAGGCACGACTGGTTTGCCCGATTCCGAGCGCACGCGCATACGTCGAACTGAAATCGGCTTTGTTTATCAGTTTCACCATCTACTGCCGGAATTTTCCGCGCTTGAAAATGTCATGTTACCTCAGATGATTTGTGGTTTGAGCCGACGCGAAGCGACAAAGCGCTCGATGGAGCTGCTCACTTTTCTTGGCTTAGGTAGACGACTGGAACATCGACCGGCGGAATTATCTGGCGGCGAGCAACAACGTGTTGCCATTGCGCGCGCGGTCGCCAATGCTCCGCGTATCTTGCTTGCCGATGAGCCGACTGGAAATCTGGATCCACATACAGCCGACCACGTGTTTGCTACGCTCAATAAACTCGTGACGGCTTCCGGATTTGCCGCGATCATTGCTACGCATAATCTTGATCTCGCAGCCCGAATGCATAGGCGCGTAACCTTGAAAGAGGGTGAAGTGGTCGAACTCGATTAATCCAAGTCGACACTTCTGCGTGGTGTGTCAACAGCAGAGCAGCCAATCAGCATCTAGACTTCGAAGTTGAGTTAAAGTCTAATGCCTACGAAAGTGCGAGGAATGAAATGCGTGGAATCCTGGTTGCGATTGCAATCGCGGCGACAACAATGGGCGCATGTTCTTCGATAACGGAAACTGGAGAAGACTTTTCAGAGGTCAGCGCCAATCACATTCGCATAGGCAAGACAAACAAGGCAACTGTAGAAAAAAATCTCGGATCTCCGCAAAATCGTGAGCCATTAGCCAACGGTGAGGAGCTTTGGACATATGAATTTAATCGCACCACATCATTGGTTGATCCGACGCGTCTCGTTTCGAATACGCAAATGATTGGTGAAACTTATGCACGTAGTGAATACAAACTCCTTGTGATTTCGTTTCGGCATAACATCGTTTCGAGTTGCAAGCTAAGCATATACGCTAGGGGCGAATGGGGTTTCTACGGAACTGATCGTCAGATTCTCAGAGAGGCAAACTGTGGAAAGACATCGATGTCAGTGATGGCGCGCTAGACGAACGGGTCGCACTGTACCACGCGCGGGCATCGATCATTGTGGTCACGACCTAATCTCTTTGAAAGTTACGGTTCGCCCGGCGAGCAAGCATTGCTTGGACCCTTACGTGCTCATGTGAACAACAATGGCAGCTGCCGCGGACCACGTACTGTGCCTTCCGACCATTTCACGGAAGCCGTCGAATCAAGGCGGAATTTCGGGATACGCTTAAGCCACTCCTCAATTGCAACGGTCATCTCCATACGCGCGAGGTTGGAACCAACGCACCGGTGAATGCCGACGCCAAAGGCAATATGCCGGTTCTCCTTGCGGTCAATGATGATCTTGTCGGCATTCGGAAATACCGCAGGATCACGGTTGGCGGCCGGGAATGATAGGAGCACCACATTTCCAGCCTTCATTGGGCAACCGTCGATTACGGTATCCTTGATCACCTCTCGCGCCATCGTGACGGGCGCGTAAGCTCTTAGAAACTCCTCGATTGCCAACGGCATAAGCGTGGGCTCGGCGACGAGGCGATCTCGGTCTGTCGGAGTTTTGGCAAGATGCCAGATGCTTGATCCAATACCGCTCCAGGTCGTATCGATACCTGCGATCAATATTAGGCGAAGCATGCCGAGCACGTGGTTGGGCGGCAGTGGATGACCGTCTTTGCGAGCCATTATAATGCGGCTGATTAGGTCGTCGCCGGGTTTTTTCGTTCGCTCCACAATGAATTCAGAAAAATATTGCGTCATCTCGTCAACGGCCCTCATCAATGTGACTTGGTCAGTAACGCCAAGCTCCAAGATCTCGTGAATCCATCTGATGAAAAGGTCACCGTCTTTTTCCGGAACATCAAGCATATGGGCTATGACCCGAACAGGAATATGGCGCGTGTATTCTTGAGCAGCGTCACAGCGACCATCTTTGATAAACTGGCTGATCAGCTCGCTGCAGATTGCGCGTGCTTTGGGCTCCAATTTTTTTATTTCATCGGGCGTAAAAGGTGGCAGTAAAAGCTGTTTCGCCATTTTATGATCTGGCGGGTCCGAAGTAATCGGCGGGCTTGGGATAGGAGGCTCAGGCCGCACATCCCGCACCACGGGACGCCGGGACGAAAAACTTTTAGTGTCATAGGCGATTGCCTTCACGGCCGAATACTTGGTCGGCAAGTAGGCGCCAAGAAAGCGTTCGGTATGGGCAATCGGACAATTCTCTCTCAAGATATCCCAAATAGGATAAGGATCATCACGCCAGCGCGGATCAAGATGATCCCAATCCGTCGCCCAGTTCACAACCGGTTGACGTTGCGGCTTGTTTTGCATGGCTCGTCTCTAACTAGTCTTCGATGATTTCAACGGCAAATTCCGGGCAATTCGCACGGGCGAGCCATGCCTTGTCTTCAAATTCTGGTGGCACCGTGCCGTCGCCGATCTCTTTGGAATTACCATATTCGTCCAGCTCAAAAAGTTCTGGTGACAGTGCCTTACATCGGTTGTGACCCTGACATTTTTCTGGGTTCACGCGCACCTTGATTCGTTTTGCGGTCGGCATTGAGAGTTCCGCCATGAAGCTCAACTATCACAAATTTAACGCTGAGATCGATAGCCTCGATATGCTCGCCATTGCAACTATTTCCTGCTTCATTTGCTCTCGTTCTAGAGGCGTCGACACTCAGCCGTACTCTGGGCCTCCTTCGCGTTCGCCAATCCCTCTTGATCAAGAACAAGGTAACGGAAAAGAGCTATTCCCTTGTTGGATGGTGGTTCCACAATCTTGAGTGAGCTGTACTGAACTGGGATCCGATCGCGCATTCGCAGTGGCGCGATGACAACGAAAGTGGGTCCTTTTTTTGCTTGGCGATCATTGATCACAAAGAAATTGTCAGTATTGGATGCGTAAAGCGCCATCGACCAGTATTCCTGCGACGGCGTCCCGCCGATCAGAACCGGCCCGTCATCTATGTCAAACGCACATGCCGTGTAGAGGAGATCCGGGCTCGGCTTTACAATGTCACGCGAAGAGGCGTCGGGTAAATTGGTCGATATTGGCGCGTTGAAACCGCCCGCTTTCTTAGCGATGCCGTTGATGGCGCGTGACATGATCAGATAGGGCAAACCAACGTGAAACGCGAAATGCGTAATTGTAGCGATTGTGACGAAGCCCAAAAGACTTCTCTTCCAGGATCTCATGGGCACTTCCCAACAAGTTTGATGCTGGGTAGCTTGGCTAGAGCAGGTGCTTCGACTAGTTCGGCGTCAGGATTGTAGAGGCGTAATAGGAGATTGAATCCTCCCCCAAGGCTGCCCGTTGGTAGCCAGTTGCCTGGCCGCTGGCGCGAACCAAGTGCGATGATGGAGTCACCGTCGGGGACAATTCCGAACGATCGAACATTATAAGAGAAACGGTTCGCCGCATTGGGAATTAGGAAGTTGTCGTCCGCATAGGCGGTTATACTCCACCAGCGCGCCTGGATTGGAGCAACAGTAATGTCGTAGTCGCAATTTGTTGAGAGCTTGCGTCCGTCATCGTCGTGCTGAGCCTCGAAATAGATGGCCTCGTTACGGTTCAAGGCCAAAAGTGCTGTGATCGCTACGTAATTTCGCGTGTACATACTGGCATCTGCGCCGCCCGTCGCGAGTGACGCGTGCCATGGACCGACGATGACATTGCCCGGCCCCGCCGCGGCGAACCACCAAAACACAATTGGCGCTGAAATCCCAGCGATGCTGATCAGCAGCCATCGAATAAACCCCCAGATGATTGAGATCTTTCAAACTCCTCCAACTAGATTCTGATCGGCTTCCATCGAGTGGACCAATTGGAATGTTAATTTAGCTCCGAGCTTTGCGCCAGCGGTCATGTGGTAAACTTCTAACTTACGTTTTATGAAACCGCCGCTCCATCGCTGGCCGTTGGCTGGCTGCTTCGATGACCGGCTTTCCGCATCGATAAAAAACGGAAGTGACGCCCTAAATTTATTATGTCTGCGTTACCTCCGAAAGCAGACATTGATTGGCGACTGGTCCTCGGCAGCTTCGTGCCAACAACGAGAAACGGGCCTAGACCCGCAGGAAAAGATACTTAGAGCGAAAGATGTTCTTTCCAGCCCATGCTGGACACCCTGGAAAATAGTCCACAAGCAAAGTCGCAGAATGTGAAGCCACTCGACTCATCTCTTGGATCGCGCGACGATAGCTTACATAGAATCGGAGCATTGCTTTGACGGACCTGGTGGAGGAGGTGGGATTTATCCATCTCCATGTTCATTCGGCTTTTTCATTGCTCGAAGGAGCGCTCAAAATCGCGCAACTTGCGGAGCTCGCGAAGGCCGACAATCAACCGGCCTTGGCACTCACCGACACTGGAAATCTGTTTGGGGCGTTGGAATTCGCCGAGAAGATATCCGCCGTAGGCATTCAGCCGATTGTTGGTTGTTCGCTGGCTGTCGTTTTCGGCGATGAAACACCGGCAAAAAATAATATCCTTGTGGAAGAATTGCCAAAAATCGTTGTACTGGCCGCTAATGAACGAGGCTACCGGGAGTTGATGGCACTGGTCTCGAAGAGCCATCTCAGCGTTCCAGAAAATGCCGATCCGCATGTGACGCTTGAATGGCTAACGTTGCATTCGACCGGAATGATCGCGCTGACGGGTGGCCCCGACGGCCCGATTGATCGGGCGATTATATCGGGACACGTAGAACTCGCCAGGAAACGTCTCGATCAGCTCGCAAAGATCTACGGCGACCGGCTTTATGTTGAGCTGCAACGGCACGGCCTTGAATCGGAGCGCGCCGTCGAGCCCACTTTGATCGAGCTTGCATTCGCGGCGAAGATCTCGCTGGTCGCTACAAATGAGCCATATTTTTCTGCGCGCGAGGATTACGAGGCGCATGATGCATTGATTTGTATCGCAGAAGGAAAACTCATTGCCGAGAGAGAGCGCCGCCAGCTAACGCCGGAGCACCGTTTCAAGACGCGTGCCGAAATGATGCACCTCTTTGCGGACCTGCCGGAGGCGTTAGCCGCAACGATCGAGATCGCGCAGCGCTGCTCATTTTGGCCCAAAAGCCGCGCGCCGATTCTTCCTCGCTTCTCGGTAGGCGGAAAGGCGATTGATGAAGTCGCAGAACTTAGCCGTCGGGCCGAGGAGGGGCTGAGGCGGCGTATCTCTGAACATGGCCTTGCACCGGGGTTCACCGAGGAGAAATACCGCGAGCGCCTTTCTTACGAGCTCGGTGTGATCACGCGGATGGAATATTCCGGCTATTTCCTCATCGTCGCTGATTTTATCCAGTGGGCAAAAGCGAGCGAGATACCGGTCGGACCGGGCCGCGGCTCGGGCGCTGGTTCGCTAGTTTCTTACGCGCTCACGATCACCGATCTTGATCCAATTCGTTTTGGACTTCTGTTCGAGCGTTTTCTCAATCCCGAGCGTGTGTCGATGCCAGATTTTGATGTGGACTTTTGCCAGGATCGCCGCGATGAAGTAATCCGCTACGTGCAGGAGCGCTACGGCCGGGAGCAGGTGGCCCAGATCATCACTTTCGGCTCTCTGCAGGCGCGCGGGGTCATGCGCGATGTGGGGCGCGTATTGGAAATGCCCTACGGCCAGGTTGACCGTTTGTGCAAGCTGATCCCAATCAATCCGACCAACCCGGTCACGCTCGCGCGCGCGATCGCTGACGAACCGCGCCTGCAAGAGGCACGCAAAGAAGATACACGAGTCAGCCGGGCGTTCGATATCGCGCTGAAACTAGAAGGCCTTTATCGCCACGCATCGACTCATGCGGCAGGTATTGTCATTGGCGAGCGGCCGCTAGTCGAATTGATTCCACTCTACCGTGATCCGAAATCGAGCATGCCGGCGACGCAATTCAACATGAAATGGGTTGAATCGGCTGGCCTCGTGAAATTTGATTTTCTTGGCCTGAAAACGCTGACAGTGATCGACACCGCCGTGAAGCTCCTAAAAAAGCGTGGTATCGAGATCGACATTCAAAAAATACCGCTCGACGATCCAAAGCCCTACGAGATGATCTCGCGCGGCGATACGATCGGCGTGTTCCAAATTGAAAGTTCGGGGATGCGCAAGGCCATCGTTGAGATGCGACCCGACCGTTTTGAGGATATCATCGCACTGGTTGCGCTCTACCGCCCCGGCCCGATGGCGAATATTCCGACCTACAACGCGCGCAAGCATGGGCTGGAAAAACCAGATTATATCCACCCGAAATTGGAAACGGTGCTGCGAGAAACCTTTGGCGTCATCGTCTATCAGGAACAAGTGATGCAAGCAGCGCAACTGCTTGCCGGCTATTCGCTCGGCGAGGCCGATTTACTGCGCCGGGCAATGGGCAAAAAAATCCGCAGTGAAATGCGCGCACAACGCCAGCGTTTCGTGACGGGTGCGACCGAGCAAGGCGTCGGACGTGATCAAGCGGACGCGATCTTCGATCTCTTGGAGCGTTTCGCGGAATATGGCTTCAACAAAAGCCACGCTGCGGCCTATGCTTTGGTCGCGTATCAAACGGCATATCTTAAGGCGAATTATCCTGTCGAATTTCTTGCTGCGTCGATGACGCTCGACATGGACAATACCGATAAGCTCGCCGAGTTTCGCCGTGAAGCGGTGCGGATGGGTATCGATGTGGTAGCCCCATCGGTGAATCTCTCCGAACGTGACTTCGCCGTCAAAGGCGGCAAGATTGTCTATGCGCTTGCTGCAATCAAAGGTGTTGGGGCGCTTGCCGTCGATGCAATCGTAAAAGCAAGAGGCGAGAAACCTTTTGCGGATCTCTCGGATTTTGCGAGTCGGATCGAGGCTCGTGCGCTGAATAAGCGTACGTTGGAATCTCTGGCCGCGGCGGGAGCACTTGATTGTCTCGAGATGAACCGGGCGCGCGCCTTTGCCGCTGTCGATACACTGCTTGCGCATGCGCAGCGGAGTGGTGCGGATACCGCGTCTGGTCAGATCCAACTATTCGGGAGCGGGAAAATCCGAGCGGCCATTCATTTCCCTGATGCCGCAGCATGGTTGCCGGCCGAGCGTTTGAAGCGTGAATACGACGCGATCGGATTTTTTCTATCTGGTCATCCGCTCGATGACTATCAAACTGCACTGGCAAGACTTCGCGTGCAGCAATGGTCGGATTTTTCGCGCGCAGTACGGGTGGGCGGATCGGCAGGACGCTTGGCCGCGACCGTCGTTTCGCGCCAAGAAAAGCGCATCAAGTCGGGTGCCAAGATGGGCATCATCGGCTTTTCTGATCCGACCGGACACTACGAAGCAGTGATTTTCGCCGAGGGTCTTGCGCAATATCGCGATTTGTTGGAACCCGGCGCCGCTGTTCTCCTACAAGTGGGCGCCGAGATGCAGGGCGAGGATGTACGTGTGCGCATTCATACTGTGGAATCTTTGGATGCTGCTGCCGCCAAGGGACAACGTGGATTACGCGTGTTTCTGAAGTCACCCGAGCCGGTGGATCTCGTGACCAAGCGGCTGGCGCCGACTGATATCAAAGGCGAGGGGCTTGGAGAGGTCAGTTTCGTCCTGGAACTGAAGAACGGTTCCGAGGTTGAGGTGAAACTTCCTGGTCGCTATCCGATCTCACCGCAGATCGCTGGTGCCATGAAGGCTGTTCCCGGCGTCGTTGCTGTACAGGAAATGTGAACTCAGGATATGTTTAAAAATGTTATTAAATCAATTGCTTATGCAACTTTCTCTAACATTTAATTGCAGCTCCCGTATTCAATGGTTGCCTTGCTTCTCCGCGGTTCACCCCCTATAAGCGCCGCCATCACGCACGCGGACTAGCTTGCCTGGAGACAGGACGGCATCCGGTGCTGGGCAAACGCCCAGCTCGGTCCGCGGAGGCTAACCGGTAGAGGAAAACATGGCACTACCCGACTATTCGATGCGTCAGCTATTAGAGGCTGGCGTTCACTTTGGCCATCAGGCCCACCGCTGGAATCCGAAGATGGCTCCTTTCATCTTTGGCACCCGCAACAACATTCACATTATTGATCTCGCGCAGACTGTGCCTTTGTTGCACAAGGCGCTCGAGGCCGTGAGCGATACGGTCGCTAAGGGTGGACGAGTTTTGTTCGTTGGCACCAAGCGGCAGGCATCTGAAGTTATTGCGGACGCTGCAAAGCGCAGTGCGCAGTACTTCGTGAATTCGCGCTGGCTTGGCGGCACGCTCACCAATTGGAAAACGATTTCGAATTCCATCGCCCGTCTGAAGAAGATCGAGGAAATGCTCTCGACCGAAACGGGCGCTGCTTACACGAAAAAAGAGCGTCTAAATCTTGCCCGTGAAAAAGAAAAACTCGAGCGTTCACTCGGTGGCATCCGTGACATGGGCGGTATTCCAGATCTCGTTTTCGTGATCGATACGAATAAGGAAGATATCGCGATCAAGGAGGCGAAGCGTCTCAACATTCCTGTCGCTGCAATCGTAGATACAAATTCGGATCCGGACGGCATCGTCTACCCGATCCCAGGCAATGATGATGCAGGCCGCGCGATCACGCTCTATTGCGATCTCGTCGCGAAAGCCGTCATCGATGGCATCTCGCGCGCCCAAGGTCAGTCAGGTGCTGATTTGGGTGCTGCGGAAGTACCAATTGTCGAGGACTTGCCAGTTGAAAAGGCCGAATGGGATACGTTCGAACCGTTACCCGGTCCGCGTGGTGCTCCGGACGATCTCAAAAAATTACATCATGTCAGCCCCGCTATCGAAAAGCAGCTGAACGATCTCGGATTCTTCCATTTTTCGCAGGTCGCTGGATTGAATGCGAAGGATGCGCTTCATCTCGGCGAGACGGTCGGCCTTCCAGGTCGCGTTGATACTTGGATCTCGGAAGCCAAGGCGCTTTCAGCCGATACGGAGTAATTCATGGCCGAAATCACGGCGAGCCTCGTCAAGGAGCTGCGCGAAAAAACCGGCGCTGGCATGATGGACTGCAAAGGTGCGCTTACGGAAACAAGGGGTGATCTTGAAGCAGCGGTCGATTGGCTGCGCAAGAAGGGTCTCGCTAAGGCCGCGAAGAAAGCGGGACGTGTTGCCGCCGAAGGGCTTGTGGGAACTGCGGTCGAGGCGAAAAAGGGAGTTGTTGTCGAAGTCAATTCCGAAACCGATTTCGTTGCGCGCAACGAACAGTTCCAGGGATTGGTAAAGCTAATCGCCGAAGCGGCGCTGCATAACGGTGCAGATATCGAGAAAATCAAGAAGGCGAAAGCTGGAAAAACGACGATCCAAGAAGCCATCGCAGGCGCGATCTCCACAATCGGTGAAAACATGACGCTCCGACGCGTTGCGGAGCTTTCGGTCGCGAGCGGTGTAATCGGCACATATACGCATAACTCTGTGATTGACGGTTTAGGCAAAATCGGCGTGCTGGTTGCGCTCGAATCGAAAGCCGACCCGAAGGAACTTTCGATTTTCGGCCGTATGCTGGCGATGCATGTCGCAGCGACTAATCCAGCGGCGGTCGATGCCAAAGGTATTGATCAAAAAACACTTGCGCGCGAGCGCGATGTGCTCGCCGATAAGGCGCGTGCTTCGGGCAAGCCCACGAATGTCATCGAAAAGATTGTCGAGAGTGGGCTGAAGACATTCTACAAGGAAGCTACGCTGCTTGAGCAGGCTTATGTGCATGACCCAGCAAAATCGGTTGCGCAGGCGGTGAAAGAAGCCGAAGGAAAGCTTGGCCACCCGATCGCGATCAAGGGATTCGTAAGGTTCGCGCTTGGCGAAGGTGTCGAGAAGCAAGAGCAGGATTTTGCCGCCGAGGTCGCAGCTGCCGCACGGCCGAGCTGATCCAAGGCGGGGGCGGATCGAATGGCAAAGCCCCGTTACAAGCGCGTTCTCATCAAGGTTTCGGGCGAAGCCCTAATGGGCCATGAAACGCAAGGCCTGCATGCGCCGACGCTGAAGCGCATTGCGGTCGATCTTGCGGGTGTCAAAGCGCTTGGTGTCGAAGTCGCGGTTATGGTTGGCGCGGGGAATTTCGTTCGTGGAGCCATGCTTTCCGAAACCGGCATCGAGCGTGTCACCGCCGACGCTATGGGCATGCTGGGTACTGTGATCAATTCGCTTGCGCTCGAGGATGCGCTCAAGAAGGCCGGTGTCACCATTCGCACATTGTCGGGTATACCCATGCCGTCGATTTGCGAACCTTATTCGCGACAGCGCGGGCGCCGGCATCTGAAGAGTGGGCATGTTGTTGTGCTGGGTGGCGGTACCGGCAATCCGTATTTCACGACCGATACAGCTGCCGCTCTGCGCGCGGCCGAACTCAAATGCGATGCCATTTTCAAGGCGACGAATGTCGATGGTGTCTATGATGCCGATCCCAAAAAGAATCCCAGGGCCAAACGCTTCGACAAACTGACGCACGACGAAGCGCTTTCGCGCGATTTGAAGGTGATGGACGCGGCCGCTTTCGCGCTTGCTCGCGACGCGCGCTTGCCTATCATCGTATTCTCTTTGCGTGATAAAGGTTCGATCACCGCCGCTGTCAAAGGCGAGGGCAAATCGACCACGGTCGTGCCGTAAGTGCACATTCATTGAGGCACCCGCGAATGAATCAAAATAAGAGGTGAAGCATGAAACCGGGAGCCTTCGATCTTGCTGATATCAAGCGGCGCATGCATAGTTCGCTTGCTGTTCTGAAAACGGAACTGGGCGGCTTGCGCACCGGCCGCGCGTCCCCCAACCTGGTTGAGCCCATCCAAGTTGAAGCTTACGGCTCACATATGCCAATGAATCAGGTTGCGACCGTAAGCGTGCCCGAGCCGCGCCTTATTTCGATTCAAGTATGGGATCAATCGGTCGTAAAGGCCGTAGAAAAAGCCATTCGTGATTCCAGTCTCGGTCTGAATCCTTCCACAGAAGGCACTATGGTGCGGGTGCGTATTCCCGAACTCAATCAGGAGCGCCGGCAGGAACTTGTGAAAGTGGCGCATAAATATGCGGAGGCCGCCCGCGTGGCCGTCCGGCATGTACGCCGCGACGGGCTCGATCTTCTCAAGAGACTTCAGAAGGACGGTCATGTCAGCGAGGACGAAATCAAGCGTCACGAAGGCGATGTCCAGAAAGCGACGGATCAAGCGATCGGTGAGATCGATCAGTTGCTCGCGCACAAAGAAAAAGAAATCATGTCGGTTTGACGATCCCGCATGTCCTCGCCTGCTCCCACGCCATTCGCCGCTTCACTCGATGTGCCTGTTCATATCGCGATCATCATGGATGGAAACGGCCGCTGGGCCTCGGCCCGCGGCTTGCCACGCAGGGAAGGTCATCGCCGCGGCGTAGAAGCGTTAAGGCGCACCGTTCGCGCCGCGCGCGAGATCGGCGTGAAAGTTCTTACGATCTATAGTTTCAGTTCTGAGAACTGGTCGCGTCCTGCAAAGGAGATCAGTGATCTCATGGGTCTGCTTAAGCTTTTTATCCGAAAGGATCTTGCCGAACTGCATTCAAATGGTGTGCGGGTGCGTGTCATTGGCGAACGCGCCGGTCTCGATCCGGAGGTGCTTTCGCTGCTGAAAGAGGCGGAGGAACTTACCAAGAATAATGAGCGCACCACACTGGTCGTCGCCTTCAACTATGGTGGGCGACAGGAAATCACTCGGGCGGCACGCAAGCTCGCGGCCGATGCGGTGGCAGGAATAATCGATCCAGCGGAGATTGACATGGCCGCCATCCAATCCCGGCTTGATACCGCCGATCTTCCCGACCCGGATCTCGTCATTCGAACAAGCGGCGAACAACGGATTTCGAATTTTTTATTATGGCAAGCGGCCTATGCGGAGTTTGTATTTTTGCCAATCTACTGGCCGGATTTCGACCAGGCCGCGCTCGAGGAAGCCATCAACGAATATCGGCGCCGTGAGCGCCGCTTTGGTGGTGTGACGGTCCGCACGGCATCCTGAATCGATGCGACGGGCGAATTTCAAATGACACAATGGAAAGCAAAAAGGGGCGCGAACGAGCTCGGTGCTCGCGTAATTTCTTCGATCTTTCTGGCTGCGATCGCTGTCGTTGTAACTTGGTACGGTGGAATTGCTTTCTCTCTGTTCTGGGGAGTTGTAGCGGCTGCAATTCTCTGGGAATGGAGTCGTATGAGTTCTTATCGTCTCTCGTGGGTCATGTTGGGCGCGTTTTACACGGGCATTTTTTTGCTCGCGATGATCTGGCTACGAAATACTCCATACGGTCTGTTCGCTATCTTCTGGCTGTTGGCCATTATATGGAGCGCCGATATCGCCGCCTATTTTTCCGGCCGCGCAATTGGCGGCCCCAAACTCTGGCCTTCTGTCAGTCCACGGAAGACCTGGTCGGGGGCGATCGCCGGAACTGTTGCGGGTGTTGTCGCGGGTTTGACCTTTATTTGGTCGATTGGTCTCGCCCTAAGCGCTTTTCATGTCATCATTACCTTCATCATGGTGGTTGCCGCGCAGCTCGGCGATCTAATGGAGTCAGCGGTGAAGCGACATTTCGGCGTCAAGGATTCCAGCCATCTTATTCCGGGGCACGGCGGGGCGATGGATCGATGTGACTCTCTCGTCGCCGCATCTGTGGTTGCGTTATTGATCGGAGTGGCGAGAGCCGTAAACGCTCCCGCGGAAGGTCTGCTTGCATGGTAAATTCGAGTAATCGGAGAAAAATTTCCGTTACGGTACTCGGTGCCACGGGATCTGTTGGAGCGAGCAGCCTTGATCTCATTCGCCGCGATCCCGAACGATATGAAATGGTTGCGCTTACTGCTGGACGCGATGTGAAGCGGCTTGCGGAACTTGCTCGCGAACATCGAGCAGATTTAGCAGTCATTGCCAACAAAGAATTATATCGGGAACTCTCGGATGCACTAGCGGGTAGCCGCATCAGGGTGGCGGCAGGCCGGGAGGGATTAATCGAGGCGGCGTCGGTTTCCGCGGATGTCGTTGTGGCTGCGATTTCAGGTGCCGCTGGACTCGAGCCAACGTTGGCGTCGCTCCAGGCAAAGCGGCGCGTTGCGCTGGCCAATAAAGAATGCCTGGTCGCCGCTGGGCGCCTGTTCATGTCGGTTGTAAAATCGACTGGCGCAACAATTTTGCCCGTTGATTCAGAGCACAATGCGATCTTCCAGATGCTGTCAGCGGGCTCGCACGAAGCGATCGAGCAAATTACATTGACGGCTTCCGGCGGACCATTTCGTGGTTACGGGATGGAGAAACTTGCGCGTGTTGTACCGGAAGACGCGCTTCGCCACCCAACCTGGTCGATGGGTGCAAAAATCAGTGTCGATTCTGCAACGCTCATGAACAAAGGATTGGAACTGATCGAAGCACATCATCTGTTTGGACTGGCAGCTGATCGAATCAATATTCTGGTTCATCCCCAATCGGTGGTCCATGCGCTTCTTACGTATCGCGATGGCAGCATAATCGCCGGGTTATCCGTCCCTGATATGCGAATCCCAATCGCCTATTGTTTGGGCTGGCCGGATCGCCTCTCTTGGGAATTGCCGTTGCTCGATCTTGCCAAGCTTGGAACGCTGAGTTTCGAGCTACCCGATATGGATCGGTTCCCGGCATTAAGACTCGCCCGATCTGCTCTGGAGGCAGGGGCGGGCGCGCCGACCGTGCTTAACGCAGCCAATGAAGTCGCTGTAGAGGCCTTTTTGGCCCGCCGCATTGGGTTTACTGACATCGCGGGGCTGGTCGGAGCGGCGATGGAGAGGTCAGTTCCCGAAGGCCTAAAGGAGCCTACAACCCTAGATGAGGCTCTTGCCATTGACCATATTGGCAGAAGTATAGCCCGCACCCTCTTGCCCCAATTCGCCGCAAAGGCATCCTAGGGTGGTAACAATTCGGAAGGTATGTGGTGATGGATATTTTCTCGGTTTTGGGCTCGTGGGGTGGTTCGTTTCTCAGCTATTTGCTGCCCTTTTTGTTTGTTCTCACGATTGTCGTTTTTTTTCACGAGCTCGGTCACTTCTGGGTTGCGCGCCGCTGCGGCGTGAAAATTGACGCCTTTGCTGTTGGTTTCGGCCCCGAGCTTTTTGGCTTCAACGATCGCCATGACACGCGATGGCGCGTGGCTGCGATTCCACTAGGTGGATATGTTCGTTTTCACGGCGACGACAGCGCCGCGAGTACTCCGGATACCATTGCGCTCTCAAAAATGAGCGCCAGCGAGCGAAAAGTCTCCTTCTTCCACAAACCAGTCGCTCAACGGATGGCGATTGTCGCCGCCGGCCCCATTGCTAATTTTGTTCTCGCGATCGCAATTTTTGCCGGTATTTTTATGTTGTACGGCAAACAGGCGAGCCCCGCTCGGGTGAATACGATTGCCCCGTTGAGCGCCGCTGAGGTTGCGGGCTTTAAGCAAGGTGATTTGGTCGTCACGATTGACGGACAAAAGGTGGAAACTTTTTCCGACATGCAACGGATCGTGGGCATCAACCCTGGCCAGTTGCTCGAATTTGTCGTCGATCGCGAAGGCAAGCTGGTTACATTGAAAGCGACACCCGCGCTCGAGGAGCATAAGGATCGCTTCGGAAACATCTTCAAGCTTGGACGCCTAGGCATCACGGGAGTGATGGATCCGCCTCGGCCGGTTGGCCCAGTTGCTGCAATCGGTCTAGGTGCCGCCGAGACCTGGTACGTCGTCGATCGTACGATGTCCTATATCGCCGGAATCATTACGGGCCGAGAATCTGCCGATCAACTTGGTGGACCGCTGCGTATCGCACAAGTATCCGGTCAGGTGGCGTCAATAGGTTTTGTCGCTCTGATGCACCTCACGGCTGTGTTGTCTGTTTCGATCGGGTTGTTGAACCTCTTTCCTGTGCCCTTACTCGATGGCGGACACCTTTTGTTCTATGGGATCGAAGCCCTCCGTGGACGTCCTCTGAGCGAACGGGCGCAGGAAATGGGGTTCCGAGTAGGCTTGGCGCTTGTGATTATGCTCATGATCGTGGCCACGTGGAATGATATTGTTCATCTGGCTGCGCTTTAATGCCGCCGAGGCGTGGAAGGCCCGGATTCTGACCCATTTTCGCCCTGACTCATCGGCAATCATTCCGAAACTGATCTGAGTCAGGCTGTTGCCCATGTCTCTCTGAAGCGTGGGTAACAGAGACTCTGTTGGGGGGCGATTTTGGGCGGTTTTATACGGCAAATACTGCCGAAAACAGCACTTGGATGCGATGGCGGGGCGTTTGCAAGTGTATGAAAACTCTGTAGAAGTTTGCAAAAGCGATCGAATCCGCGTGTCCACACAAGCGGATGCTGACGGTTTTGCTCAAAACGCAAGGCCGAGGGGAGCCGACAGGTTACATATCGCATGAGATTTGTGCTCCGCGTTTTGGGGAGACTCGCGATCCTTGCGACCTTGTTTTTCGCGGGAGGCGCTGTCCTTACGGCTGTTTCGGTTGCGGCGTCGACCAACGCCAGCGCGCAAGTCATTAGCGCTATCGTCGTGCAGGGTAATCGGCGCGTCGATGTGGAAGCGATACGCGGCTATATCCAGATTAAGCCGGGTGATCGGGCAGACTCGAGCAAAATCGATGATGCCCTCAAATCCCTCTACAACACTGGGCTTTTCGAAGATGTGAAAATCAATGTCAGTGGCGGTCGGTTGATCGTTACCGTCATTGAGAACGAAGTGATCAACCGCGTCGTTTTCGAAGGCAACAAGAAGGTCAAAGATGACACGCTCAATTCCGAAATACAGTCCAAATCGCGCGGACCGCTAAATCGCAATACGGTTCAAGCAGATGTTCAGCGCATTATTGAAGTTTATCGTCGCAGCGGCAGATATGACGTGCGCGTCGAGCCGAAGATCATTGAACGCCAGACCGGACGTGTCGATCTTGTTTTCGAAATTAATGAGGGCGAGAAGACATCGGTCAAGAAAATCGTTTTTGTCGGCAACAAGGCAT
>Ga0209048_10000589_pt1 | contig 38443 bp, 35 predicted proteins | sample FrelakmetCRP12CR_FD_187146 | JGI IMG/M metagenome (GOLD analysis project Ga0209048, IMG submission 187146) | Freshwater lake sediment microbial communities from the University of Notre Dame, USA, for methane emissions studies - CRP12 CR (SPAdes)... | ecosystem: Environmental > Aquatic >...
GGGCTGGCGATCCGCGAGGAGGCGCTCGAGGCCCGCCGCCAGGCCCGCGAAGTCGACCTCGCGTCCGCGACTGCCCGGGAGGAGGCTGCCCGCATTGCGTTTGAGCGTGGCCTGGCCGCCGACGCCGCGGACCGCGAGCGGCTCCGCCGGGCTGAGACGGCGGTCACGAGGGCACGCGACGCCCTTCGGCACGCGGACGAGGTGCTGCGTGCCGCGACCGTGCAGGAGATCGAAGCACGGATGGGAATCGACGCCGTCCGCGAACAGGCGCTCGTTGAGCTGGCCGGGCTGGGTGAGCTTGGAGTCCGCGCGCTCGCGCCGGCCGGCGACCCTGACGTCGGTGCAGCGCTCGAACCGGAGACGCGCGTGCCGCCCGCCGGGGAGCCCAGCGACGAGGACGAAGGCCGGCTCCCCGCCGCCCTCGCGCGGGCGGGCGAGCGTTGGGCGGTGCACGCCCCGGCTGGGGAAGATCCGCCGCCCGGCCGCCTGGCCGGGCTCCGTCGCCGCTTCCATGAGCTCGGCGCGGCAAACCCATTCGCAGTCGATGAGTATGCGGCGGTCCGGGAGCGTCTCGACGAGATGGAGGCGCAGCGCCGCGACCTGGACCACGCGATCGACAGGACCCGGGCCCTGATCGCGGAGCTCGACACGCTGATCGCGACCCAGTTCCGGGCCACGTTCCTCGCGCTCGAGGCGGCCTTCGACCGGCGCTTTCGGCAGCTCTTCGGCGGGGGTTTCGCTCGGCTCAGCCTCACCGACCCGTCGGACCTGGCGGCGACGGGCGTGGAGATCGTGGCCCGCCCGCCCGGGAAGAAAGCCCAGGCGCTCTCGATGTTGTCGGGTGGCGAGCGCGCCCTGACCGCCGTGGCGCTCCTCTTCGCGATGCTCGAAGTTCGGCCGGTCCCGTTCTGCGTCCTGGACGAGGTTGACGCGGCGCTCGATGAGGCGAACGTGGGTCGGTTCGTCGAGGCGCTCCGAGGCCTCGCGGCCACCACCCAGGTCGTGGTGATCACGCACAATCGCGGGACGATCGAGGCGGCCGACGCCCTCTTCGGGGTCACGGTCGGTGATGACGCGGTCAGCCGGGTGATCAGCCTCCGGCTCGACGAGGCGACGGCGATCGCCGACCGTGTCGCGGCCGGCGAACGACCGAGCGAGAGCGCGGGCGCCGATCCTGCGCCCGCCGGCTGGCTGAAGGGGCGAGACCACTGATGTTCTGGCGACGGCGACCCACCGGGCCGGATCAGCCGGGAGACGAAGGCACCGTCCCGGATGCGGAGATCGAGGCGCAGCTCGAGGCGGAGCTCGCGGAGGCGCAGCTCGCTGAGCCGGGGGACGCCCCCGCGACTGCGCAGGCAGGGGGCGGGACGCCGCTGCCGCCCGGCCCGGAGCTGGACATGGCACGTCTGGCGCCGCCGGCGGAGCTCCCGGAGGCCGGCCCGGAGCCCACCAACGGTGACCTGGCCGTGGGGGTCGCGCGGAGTCGGGGCGGCTTTGTGGCCCGTCTCAAGGGACTCCTCGGCCGGGGCGACCCCGACGCGGCGACCTGGGAGGAGGTCGAGGAGACGCTGATCGCGGGCGATGTCGGGGCGGGGCTCGCGCTCGAGATCGTCGAGCGGGCGCGGCGCCAGCGCGATGGGGGTGGCCCCGTGGCGGCAGTCAGGTCGGAGCTCACGGCGCTGCTCGTCGACCGCGAACCCGGCTGGGCGCCCCACCGGGCCGGCCCCGATGTGCCCGCGGTCATCCTCGTCGTCGGGGTCAACGGGACCGGCAAGACCACCACGATCGGGAAGCTCGCCTTCCGCTATCGCGCCGAGGGGCAGACCGTGCTGCTCGCCGCCGGGGATACATTCCGCGCCGCCGCCATAGAACAGCTGCGCGCGTGGGGCGCGCGGGCCGGCGCGCCGGTCGTGGCGCACGCGCCGGGCGCCGACCCGGCGGCCGTCATCTACGACGCCGTGGATGCGGCCGTCGCCCGCCGCGTGGACGTGCTGATCGCGGATACCGCCGGCCGGCTCCACACGAAGTCGAACCTGATGGACGAGCTGGCGAAGATGCGCCGCGTGATCGATCGCAGGCTTCCCGGGGCGGCTCCGGAGGTCCTCTTTGTCCTGGACGCGACCACGGGGCAGAACGGCCTGGCCCAGGCAAAGGCGTTTCACGATTCGACTGGGCTGACCGGGATCATCCTCACCAAGCTCGACTCGACAGCCAAGGGCGGGATCGTCTTCGCGATCGAGCGGGAGCTGGGCGTCCCGGTCCGCTTCGTCGGGGTGGGGGAGAAGGTCGGCGACCTGCTCCCATTCGATCCGGACGCCTTCGTCGGGGCGCTCTTCGGCTGACGCGACTCGGCAGACTGGACACGCTCCAGGATCAGTGGGGTACACTCCGTCTGCCTCGGTGTCGCCAGAACCCGCGCACCACGCGACGGCACATGCCGTGCCGTCTCGGCCCCGGTCCACAGGAGCCCGCTCGCGCATGTTCGACGCCCTCTCCGAGCGCCTCCGCAGGACGCTCGGCGCGCTGACCGGTCGCGGTCGGATCAGCGAGGCCGACGTTGAGACGGCCCTGCGCGAGGTGCGACTCGCGCTCCTCGAGGCGGACGTCAACTTCAAGGTCGTCAAGGATTTCACGGCCCGGGTCCGCGAGCGCGCGATCGGCGCCGAGGTCCTGGACTCCCTCAACGCCGGCCAGCAGGTTGTCAAGATCGTCAACGACGAGCTGACCGCGCTCCTCTCGGGGGGCGACCGGACCCTCCACCTGGCGGGGAACCCCGCGGTCATCGCGCTCGTGGGGCTGCAGGGCTCCGGCAAGACGACGACGGCCGCGAAGCTCGCCCGCCACATTGTCAGGATCGGCCGGCGGCCGCTGCTCGTAGCCGCGGACCCGTACCGGCCCGCCGCCATCGAGCAGCTCATGACACTCGGTGCGAGCCTCGACCTGCCCGTGTTCGCCGCGCCGGCCGGGACGCCCGTGCCGGAGATCGGCAGGCTTGGGATCGCGTACGCGCGCCACGAGGTCCGCGACACCGTGATCCTCGACACCGCTGGCCGGCTGACGGTTGACGAGGTGCTGATGGCCGAGGTGACCGAGTTGATGCGCACGGTCCGGCCGGTTGAGACGCTTCTCGTCGTCGACGCGATGGCCGGCCAGGAAGCGGTCAACGTGGCGCAGGCGTTTGCCGCGGCCGTGCCGCTGACGGGCCTGATCCTCACGAAGATCGACGGGGATGCGCGGGGCGGCGCGGCCCTTTCGATCAGCGCGGTCACCGGGCTGCCGGTCAAGTTCCTCGGCACCGGCGAGAAGACCGATGCGCTGGAGCCGTTCCACCCGGACCGGCTGGCCGGTCGCATCCTCGGGATGGGCGACGTCCTGACCCTCATCGAGCGGGCGCAGGACGCGTTCGACACGACGCAGGCCGAGAAGGCCGCCGCGAAGATCCAGTCCGGGAGCTTCTCCCTCGAGGACATGCTCGACCAGCTCCAGCAGGTCAAGAAGATGGGGCCGCTCGGACAGGTGATGGAGATGATCCCCGGCCTCGGCGGGATGGCGCGCCAGGCACAGGATTCGGTCGACCGCGGCGACCTCCGGCGGACGGAGGCGATCATCCGCGCCATGACGCCGGGCGAGCGACGCGACCCGACGATCCTGAACGGGAGCCGGCGGCGCAGAATTGCCACGGGCTCCGGCACGTCGATCGTGGAGGTCAACCGACTGGTCAAGCAGTTCGGCGAGATGCAAAAGCTCATGAAGCAGCTCCGCGGGGGCCGCCGGCTCCCCGGGCTCTTTGGCCGCTGAGGCCGAGGGAGGCAGGCAATGGCCGAGTTCGCACCCATCCCGGTGGATCCCGGGATGCCGCATCAGGGGGGCGCGTCGAACGTCGCCGGCAGCCCCGCGCGCCCAGCGAGCCTCCTGCGTTGGGGCGTCGCGCTCGTCGTGGTCGCGCTTCTCGTCGGGGTCGTCTCGGTGGGCGCCGTCCTGCTCGCATCGGGCGCCGCCACGTCCGCGATCGAGGGCTGGATCCCCAGCGGGACCGTCGTCTACCTGGAAGGTCGCGCGGACCTGCCGGGAGACCAGCGCCAGAACGTCGGCGCCATCATCGCGAAGTTCCCCGGCTTCAAGGACCAGGCCTCGCTCGATGCGAAGATCGACCTGGCGCTGGACCAGGTGCTCCAGAAGTCCGGGATCAGCTGGACGACCGATCTCAAGCCGTGGGTCGCCGGCGAGGTGGGCGTGGCGGTCACGCGCGACCTGCTCGACCTGGCGTCCGCGGCCCAGAAGGACCCGTCATCCGTCACGACGCCGGACCGCGGCGCCGTCATCCTCGCCAGCGTCAAGGACGCGGCCGCTGCCACGGCCTGGGTCGCGAAGCAGGCCGGCGGGACGCCCGCGACCGTGACGTACGGCGACGGCCAGCTCACGACGGTCCAGAAGAACGGCATGTCCCTGGCCTGGGCCGTCCGCGCCAACGTCCTGATCATCGGCCCGGAGGTCTCGGTGAAGGCTGCCCTCGACACGAAGGGCGCCAGTCCAGTCGCGGCCTCCAGCTCATTCGTGGCGGCCAGGAAGGCCGCCCCGAGCGCCTATCTCGGGTTCGGCTACCTCGACACGAAGTCGCTGTTCGACGCGCTCCTCGGCATGGCGGGCAGCACGGGCAAGGTTCCCCAGGCCTGCCTGGGCAACGCGCTCGCGGCGCTGCCGGACTGGTCGGCCGGGTTTGCCCACGCGGCGGACGGCGCGCTCGTCATGGACCAGGTGGCGCCGGTCGCATCGAGTGCGCCCGCCTCGGGTCCTGCCCCGAAAGACACGGCCAGCGCGATCGCCGCGCGCCTGCCCGCGGGAACGCTGGTCGCGCTCGAAGGTCGGCAGACCGGCCCGGCGCTCGTCGCGCTCTGGTCCGGCATCCAGGCCGGGATCGCCTGCGATCCATCGCTGAAGGGCGCACTCGACCAGGTTGACACGGCCCTCGCCGCCGTCGGCGGTATCGAGTCGCTCGCGGGCTGGGCCGGTGACGCGGCGATTGCCGTCACCCGTGATGGGACAACCTGGGGCGGCGGCCTGGCCGCGATCGCCACGGACCCGGCGGGCGCAAAGCGGACCCTCAACCAGCTCAAGGCCGCGCTCGCGCTGGCCGGGGGCTCGTCCGGGATCACCTACACGGAGCAGGCGTACGCGGCTGGGACGATTGCGGTCGTGACGCTTCCGGCGACGAGCGGCGTTGCCGTCCCGGCGCTTGCGGCAACCGCCCAGGGCGACCTGTTCGCGGTTGGGACGCTCGATTTCGTCAAGAGCGTGCTTGACACGACGGCCGGCGGTGGGCTCGCTGCCCAGCCGGGGTACTCGCGCGCCGTCGACCTCGCCGGAGGCGCGGGGGTCGTGGATGCGTACGTCAACATCACCGGCCTCCGCGAAGGACTCGAGGTGCTGATCCCGGCCGCCGACAAGGCGAACTACGACACGAACGTGAAGCCGTTCCTGGAGCCGTTCGACGCCGTCGCGGCCGTGGTCAAGGCACCGGCCGCCACGCGGACGAGCCGCATCGTGCTCGTGTTCAAGTAGGAACCCGAAGATCGGCCGTCGTCCGGGCCGGACGGCGGCCCAACCCACGCAGGAGGAGAAGAACCAGGACATGGCAGCTCGCATTCGCCTCACCCGCGTCGGCGCCACGAAGCAGCCGGCCTATCGCGTCGTCGTGGCCGACAGCCGGAGCCCCCGCGACGGCCGCACGATCGAGATCCTCGGCCACTACAACCCCCGAACCGAGCCGGTCGACTTCGCGGTCGACGTCGAGAAGACGAAGGCGTGGATGGCCAAGGGCGCCCTCCCGACGCAGACCGTCGAGCGCCTTCTCCGCAATGCCGGCGTCCTGCCGGCCGCGAAGTAGGAAGGGGCCCCCGATGGCCGCTCCGCAGCTCGTCGAGTTCGTCGCCAAGTCACTCGTCGATCACCCGGACCAGGTCGAGGTCGTGGTCACCCAGGAGGCGGGCACGACCGTGATTGAGCTCCGTGTCGCCGAAGACGACATGGGCAAGGTGATCGGCCGGAACGGGAGCGTCGCAAAGGCGCTCCGAACGCTCCTCAAGGTCGTCAGCGCCCGCGACGGCGAGCAGTTCCAGCTGGAGATCGTCTGATCTGCAGCGAGCCGGCCGCGGGCGGGGAGCGACTCGTCGTCGCGCTCGTCCGCGGCTTTCACGGCGTTCACGGCGGCCTCCGGGTGGAGGTGCTCACCGATGACCCGGGCGCCCGGTTCGCGCCGGGAGCGCGCCTGTACGCGGAGGGCGCCGCCGAGCCACTGACGGTCGCCGAGGCATGGGCGGCTGCGCCCGGCTGGATCATCCGGTTGCACGAGATTCCCTCCCGCAACGCGGCGACTGCCTACCTCTCGGTCTATCTCGAGACGGACGCTGCGGTCGTCCCGGCCTTGCCCCGTGGCAGCTACTACTGGCACGACCTGATCGGCTGTCCCGTCGTCGACCCCGATGGCGGCGCGCTCGGGACCGTGCGCGACGTCTACCGTTCCGGTGGCGCGGAGATGCTGGTCGTCGAGGGCGGTCCGCGCGGCGCCTTCGACCTGCCGGTCGCGCGTCCGTTCGTCCGGATCCTGGCGCCTCGCCGGGGCGAGATCGTGGCGGATCCCGAGGCCCTGGACCTGCCGACGCCGGACCAGATCCGCCCGCCCCGGCCCCCCCGTCCGCCGCGGACCCGCAAGGGCGAGCAGCAGGCGAGCCAGCCACGTTCCGCGACCCCCGATGCGGGCTCTCCCGGGCCCGGAGTGCCGGGGGGAGCCCCCGCACAGGAAGCCGGCCGCGCGATCGTCCCGGACTGAGTGCCGACCAGGTGCCGCTCGAGGTCGAGATCCTCACGCTCTTCCCGGAGATGCTGGCCGGGCCGCTCGCGGCGAGCATCCCGGGGCGCATCCAGGAGGAAGGCCTTGCGTCGATTCGTGTCCACGACCTTCGAGAATGGGGCCTGGGCCGTCATCGCAGCGTCGACGATGCCCCGTACGGTGGTGGCGCGGGGATGGTGCTCCGGCCGGAGCCGGTGGCCGCGGCGCTGGCTGCGCTGCGTCGGCCGGACTCCACCATCATCCTGTTCGACGCCGCGGGCGAGCCGTTCCGCCAACGTCGCGCCGAGGACCTTGCCACGCGATCACACCTGGTCCTCGTATGTCCCCGCTACGAGGGCGTTGACGACCGGATCCGCGCCATGGTCGACCTCGAGCTGTCGATCGGCGACTTCGTCCTGACGGGCGGGGAGCTGCCCGCGCTCGTCGTCTGCGACGCGGTCCTGCGGCTGCTCCCCGGCGCGATCGAGCCGAGCTCGCTCACCGATGAGTCGTTCAGCAGCGGACTCCTCGAGTATCCGCAGTACACACGCCCGGCCTCCTTCGGCGGAGAGGGTGTTCCGGAGATCCTGACCTCGGGCGACCACGGAGCCGTGCGTCGGTGGCGGCTCCGCGAATCACTGCGGCGCACGCTGGAGCGGCGACCGGACCTCCTCGAGGGGCGTCCCTTCAGCGCCGAAGAGGCGCGCCTGCTGAGCGAGGTCATCGAAGAACGTGCCGCCCACGAGGCGGACCAGGGCATCGGCCAACCCCCCGCGGATCGGGGCGGGGTCCCGTGATGGCACCCGTCCCATGCTATACTCCGCCGTCGGCCGCCCTTCCGCGACCGGTCCATCGTGCCCAGAATCGCGGCTCGCGGGTCAATCCCGGCCGCCCAGTGCAGCAGGGGTCGACCCGGTGAACGTACTCGACGAGATCGTCAAGGACCAGATTCGAACGGACATTCCTGCCCTCGCGCCCGGCGACACCGTCAAGGTCAGCGCCAAGGTCGTCGAGGGCAACCGGGAGCGCGTCCAGGTCTTCGAGGGAACCATCCTGAGACTGACCGGCGGCGGGATCACGCGGTCGCTGACCGTCCGGCGGATCGCCTCGGGCGTGGGCGTCGAGCGGACGTTCAAGATCAACAGCCCGCGCATCGAGAAGATCGAGGTCGTCCGGCATGGCGTCGCCCGCCGCGCGAAGCTCTACTTCCTGCGCCGGCGGGTCGGCAAGGCCGCCACGCTGCGGGAGCGGCGCACGAAATAGCGCTTCGGCACCCCCGAGGGGTGTGTCCGCAACGCTGACGCGGCCCCGCTCGGCGGGGCCGTTTCGATTCGGGCGGCGGCCCCTTGGCTCGGCTACGCTGTCCGGCGATGGCCCCACCCGTTCCCACGCTCCACCGCGAGCGGCTGCTCTGGAAGACAGGCGCCACCCGCGTCGCCGGCGTGGACGAGGTGGGGGTCGCGCCGACGTGCGGGCCCGTCGTCGCCGCGGCGGTGATCCTCCGACCGAACTGCCGGCAGATCGCCGGCGTCCGGGACTCGAAGACGCTCTCGGCTTCCCAGCGCGAGGCACTTGCCCCCGAGATCCGGCGACGGGCCGCGGCGGTCGGCGTCGGGGCGGCGTCCGTGGCGGAGATCGACCGGCTCAACATCTACCACGCCACGCATCTCGCGATGCGGCGCGCGATCGCCCGGCTTGGAGGCCACGATCACATCCTGGTGGACGGCCTTCGAATCGCCGGCTTCGAGGCCGACGTCGGCCCATACGACGCGATCGTCGACGGTGATTCGTGCGTCTACTCCATCGCCTGCGCCTCGGTCGTCGCCAAGGTCGTCCGGGACCGGCTGATGGCCCTTCTCGCCGTGCGCTACCCGGGCTATGGCTGGGAGCACAACGCAGGCTACGCGACCGCCGAGCATCGGGCCGCCGTCCGGGCGCTCGGCGTGACGCCGTATCACCGACGCTCGTTCGCGCCGATCCGCGAGGCGCTGGCGGGCATCGAGCAGTTGGACCTCCGCCTCGAGGCGTTCGACCCGGCGCCGGTAGCCGCCGGTGCCAGGTAAGCCCGCGGTGATCCCCGTGGGGTAGGGTGCAGCATGGCCTCACAGTCGCCGTCGGCGCGTACGCTCGCCCAGCAGGCGGGCGACGCCGCCGAGGATGACGTGGCCGCACGGCTGGCCGGGCGGGGCTGGGGGCTCCTTGGCCGCCGGGTTCGCGCGGGACGCTCGGAGCTGGACCTCGTTGGTGTGGATCCGGGTCCTCCGCGGACCCTCGTGATCGTCGAGGTGCGCTGGCGCCGCCGCCGCGACTTCGGGCTTCCCGAGGAGACGGTCGATCGCCGCAAGCTCGCCCATCTCCGGGCCGGCATCGGCCGGTTGCTCGAGGCAGGCCGCCTCCCCGACGGGACAATCCTTCCGGATCTCCCGATCCGCCTGGATCTCGTGGTCGTGGAGCCGCCGTCGCTGCCCGGCGGCCCTGCGCGAGTTCGCCACCACCAGGCGGTCGGTTGATCGCGTGCCGCCGTCGGCGGCGTCGACGCGGCCAGCTGTCGACGCGGCCAGCTGTCGACCCGGCCAGGTGTCGACCCGGCCAGGTGTCGACCCGGCCAGGACGGGACCCTGTGGTAGACTCCGCGCGCCCGCCGGAGCGCCCGGCGGTTGCCGCCGTGCCGAGAACATGGCCGGCGAGATCACACGCGGTGCCAGACCACGCTTTCGGGTCGGTGCCGGGCCGCGGAAGCGTCGCCCGGTCCCGGGGCAGGGCCCGCGGAGGAACAACCGAACAGGAGGTCCATCCCCGTGCCCACCGTCTCCATGCGGCAACTCCTCGAGGCCGGCGTTCACTTCGGCCACCAGACGCGCCGCTGGAATCCCAAGATGCGCCCGTTCATCTTCGCGGAGCGCAATGGGATCCACATCATCGACCTGGCCCAGACGGTCAAGCGCCTGGACCTGGCCCTCGACGCCATCCGCGAGACCACTGCGCGCGGCGAGCAGGTCCTCTTCGTCGGAACGAAGAAGCAGGCGCAGGAGCCGATCATCCAGGACGCCGAACGCGCCGGCCAGCCCTACGTGACCAGCCGCTGGCTCGGCGGAATGCTCACGAACTTCGTGACGATCAAGAAGCGCATCGGCCTCCTCGAGCAGCTGGAGGCCCGCCAGCTCAACGGTGACTTCGAGCGCCTGACCAAGAAGGAGGCTGCAGGCCTCTCCGAGGAGCTGCGCAAGCTCAAGCTCTCGCTCGGCGGGATCCGGAAGATGCGGCGCCTGCCCGGCGCGGTCTTCATCATCGACCCCACCCGGGAGCGGATTGCGGTCGCCGAATGCATCAAGCTGGAGATCCCGATCATCGGGACGGGCGACACGAACGTCGACCCGGACGAGCTCGACTACATCATCCCCGGCAACGACGACGCGATCCGCGCAATCCGGCTGCTGTGCACGCTGATCGCGGATGCCGCGATCGAGGGAAGCCGCGAGCGCGCCGCCCGGAGCGACCGCGAGCCCGAGCCGGAGATGGGGGCGGCCTTCGAGACGGATGAGATGGCCTCCGCGGACGATCTTGTCGCGCAGCTGGCGGCCGGCGGAGCCCTCACGTTCGAGCCCGACGTCGAGGAGGACGCCCTTCTGCCCGGAGCCGCAACCGCCGTGTCAGCCGAGGCGGCCATGGCACTGGACGCGGCCATCCCGGCCGAGTGACCCTCCGACATCCCAGCCGGGCCGGCGGCCAGCGCGCCACCGGCCGAACCTGACAGGAGACGCACCCACCCATGGCGAACTTCTCCGCGAGCGACGTCAAGGAGCTTCGCGACCGCACCGGCGCTGGATTCATGGACTGCAAGCACGCCCTCGAGGAATCGGACGGCGACCTGGAGAAGGCCGTCACGATCCTCCGCGAGCGCGGTCTTGCCGCGGCCGCGAGGCGGGCTGGGCGCGATGCCCGCGATGGGCTGGTCTCGAGCTACATCCATCCCGGTGGACGCGTCGGTGTTCTCATCGAGGTCAACTGCGAGACGGATTTCGTGGCGCGGACCGAGGAGTTCCAGAAGCTGGTCCACGACCTGGCCGTCCAGGTCGCCGGCCTCGCCCCGACCTACGTGGACGTGGATCGGATCCCCGCCGCGGAGCTGGAGGCGAAGAAGGCCGCCCTCCTGGCGGACGAGGCCACCCAGAAGAAGCCCCAGCACATCCGGCCGCAGATCGTCGAGGGCCAGCTCAAGAAGTGGTACGCCGAGGTCTGCCTCATGGAGCAGCCGTTCCGTGACACCGACCTGAGCGTCCGCGACCTCGTCCTGGCGGCGATCGCCACGATCGGCGAGAACATCCGCGTCCGCCGCTTCGCCCGCTACGCGCTCGGCGAGGAGCTGTGAGCGAGGCCGGAACCGGGATCGCGGCGGCGGCCGGCGTCGTGTCGGCGCATGGCTATGGCCGCGTCCTGCTCAAGATCTCCGGCGAGGCGCTCCTCGGCGAGCGCCAGTACGGCGTCGACCCGGCCTTCTGCGCGTTCATTGCCGGACAGGTCGGGGCAGCCCGGGCGGCCGGCGTCCAGGTCGGCATCGTCGTCGGGGGCGGCAACATCTTCCGCGGCCTTGCGGCGGCCGCGCGCGGCATGGACCGTGCCACCGGGGATTACATCGGCATGCTCGCCACGGTGATGAACGGCCTTGCGCTGCAGGACGCGCTGGAACGCGTGGGCGTTCCGACCCGGGTCATGACCGCCATCGCCATGAATGAGGTCGCCGAGCCGTACATCCGGCGCCGCGCGATCCGCCATCTCGAGAAGGGCCGGGTGGTGATCTTCGTGGCCGGCACCGGCAACCCGTACTTCACGACGGACACGGCCGCCGCGCTGCGGGCGGTCGAGATCGGCGCATCCGTGCTGCTGAAGGCCACGAAGGTCGACGGTGTCTACGATGCCGACCCGGCAACCCACCCGGGCGCGCGGCGCTACACCGAGCTCACGTTCGCCGACGTCCTGACCGAGCGGCTTGCCGTGCTCGACACGACGGCCGTATCGCTGTGCATGGAAAATGATCTTCCGATCATCGTCTTTGACCTGAACCAGCCCGACAACGTGCGCCGGGCCGCAATGGGGGAGCAGGTCGGGACCCGCATCGCCGGAGGTACCCCCGCATGAGCAGTCGGATCCTCGGGACCATCGAGCCGAAGATGACGCGCGCTGTGGAGATCCTGGAGCGGGACCTGCAGGGGATCCGCACGGGTCGGGCCTCTACGGCCCTGGTGGAGCGGATCCACGTCGAGTACTACGGCACGTCCACGCCGCTCAACCAGCTGGCCGGGATCAGCGTCCCGGAGCCGCACCAGATCGTGATCCAGCCGTGGGACCGGAGCGTGCTCGGCGCGATCGAGAAGGCCATCCTCAAGAGCGACGTGGGCCTGACCCCGAACGTCGACGGCACGGCCGTTCGACTCAACATCCCGCAGCTGACCGAGGAGCGGCGGCGCGACATCGTCAAGGTGGTCCACCGCCGGATGGAGGAAGCCCGGGTGGAGATCCGGAACCTGCGCCGGGAAGCCGCCGATTCGATCAAGAAGGAAGAGCGCGACGGCGAGCTGGGAACGGACGAGGCGCATCGCGAGCTGGAGCTCCTCCAGAAGGTCACCGATCGCCAGATCGCCGAGGTCGACAAGGTGGGCGGGGCCAAGGAGCGCGAGGTCCTCGAGGTCTAGGTGAGCCGCGCCCAGCTGGCCCGGCCCACGGACGCGCCACTCGCTGCGCACGAGGAACCGCTTGCCCCCGTCACGAATGACTCGTCCGAGGCCGGTCCCGGGCCGATCCACGTGGCGATCATCATGGATGGCAATCGTCGCTGGGCGCGCGCCCGGGGCGTGCCGGAGCTCGAGGGACACGCGGCTGGAGTTGACAAGATCCGCTGGCTCGTGGGGCACGCGATCCGGCGCGGGATTGCCGTCCTCTCCCTCTACGCGTTCAGCCGCGAGAACTGGGCTCGCTCCGACGCCGAGGTGGCGGGGCTGTTCGCGCTGCTTGCCCAGGCGATCCGCGCCGAGACGCCGGAGCTGGTGCGGCAGGGGGTCTGCGTGCGCGTCTCGGGACGCCTTGCCGAGGTGCCGGGCGACATCCGGGACTCGATCACCGACGCTCTCTCGGCGACCGAAGGCGGCACGCGCCTGACGCTCAACATCGCCTTCAACTACGCGGGCCGGGCCGAGATCGTGGACGCCGTCCGAGCCATCGTCGCAGCCGGAACCCCGGCCGACGAGATCGACGAGGCAGCCGTCGCGGCCCATCTCTATACCGCCGGCCTGCCCGACCCGGACCTCGTGATCCGGACCGGCGGCGAGCAGCGCCTCTCGAACTTCCTGATCTGGCAGTCGGCGTACGCGGAGTTCCATTCCTGCGCGGCGCTCTGGCCGGATTTCGATGCCGCCTCGTTCGACACCGCGCTCGAGGAGTTCGCGCGGCGCTCGCGCCGCTTCGGGACGTAGGCCGACCCCGTGCGCGAGCGGATCCTGAGCACGCTGGTGATCCTCCCGGTCGTCGTCGTCGCGTTCGCGACGGGCGGGATCGGGATCGCGGCGCTCGCGCTCGTGCTGGCGGTGCTGGGCGGGCGCGAGGCAGAGCGGCTCCTGGCCGGAACCGGACGGCCGACCCTTGCCGGTGGCGTCGCGGCGGGTGCCGTGGTGCTGGTCCTGGCCGCGGCCCTGCCCCTGGTGGCCCGCGACACGGCAGCAGGCAGCGCCGGGCTGCTCGCGCGCCTCGCCGGGGTCGCGCCCGGGCTGGTGGTCGTGGTCCTCGGGGCGGCTGCGTTCACCCGGCGCGACCCCGCGGAGGGATTCGCCGCCTGGTCGGCAACGACGTTCGGCGCGCTCTACGTGGGCCTCCTGGCTTCGGTGGCGTGGCTCGCGGCGACAGCCGCGCCCGCGTCGATGTCAACGGTCGGAGCCACGGGCGCGCTCCTCGGGGACGGCCGAGCCTGGCCGCTCCTCCTGGTGGCCGCGGTCTGGAGCTTCGACACCGGTGCGTACCTCGTCGGCCGGACGATCGGCCGACACCCGTTCCTGCCCTGGATCTCCGCACGCAAGACCGTCGAGGGCGTCGTCGGCGGGTTGGTGGCCGCGACAGCCGCGACCGCGATCGTCCTGGCGCTCATCGGCCGCAGCCCCGTCGAGGCCCTGGCCCTCGGGCCACTCCTCGGCGCAGCCGGCCAGGCGGGGGACCTCGCCGAGAGTCTCCTCAAGCGCGCGGCCGGCGCCAAGGACTCTGGGGCGTTGATCCCCGGTCACGGCGGGATCCTGGACCGGACCGATTCGTTCCTCTTCGCCGGGCCGATCCTGGTGGCGTATGTCGTTCTCGTCGCAGCCTGAGCGGCCGCGCGGCGTCGCGCTGCTCGGATCCGGCGGGTCCGTCGGGAGGCAGGCGCTGGACGTGCTTGCCCGGCTGGCTCCGGATTGGCGCGTCGTCGCCCTCGCGACCGGCTCGCAGGCGACGCTGCTCGAAGCCCAGGCCCGCCAGTTCCGGCCGGCCGCGATCGCGCTCGGGGACGAGACGCCGCTCGACCTCCCAGCCGGCATTCGTCGTGTCCGCGGCGCGGATGCGCTCGTCGAGCTCGCGACCCGCGACGACGTCGACCTCGTGGTGGTGGCGACGGGTGGCATCGTGAGCCTCCGCCCCGTGCTGGCGGCGCTCCGGGCCGGCAAGGTGGTCGCCACCGCGAACAAGGAGACGCTCGTGGCGGGCGGCCACCTCGTCATGGCCGAGGCCCGGGCCCGCGCGGCGGAGCATGCCGCGGCCGACCCGCGCGGTCACCTCGCGAGTCCGCTCGGCTGGCTCCGACCGATCGACTCGGAGCACTCCGCGATCTGGCAATGCCTGGTGGGCGAAGAGATGCCTGGAGTCGCCGCGCTGGTCCTGACCGCGTCCGGCGGCCCGTTCCTCGACACGCCGGCCGAATCGTTCGCCGGCATCACGCCGGCGATGGCGCTCCGCCACCCCACGTGGAGCATGGGGGCGAAGATCACCATCGACTCGGCGACGCTCGCGAACAAGGGCCTCGAGGTGATCGAGGCGCACTGGCTCTACGGCATGGCGTACCCGGCCATCGAGGTCATCATCCACCCCCAATCCGTGGTCCACTCGGCCGTGCGCTTCGTCGACGGCTCGCTCAAGGCCCAGCTGGGGACCCCCGACATGCGGCTCCCCATCCAGTACGCGATCACGCATCCGTCCCGCCGGCCTTCGCCGGCCGCTGCGCCGGACCTGGTGGCCGCGGGCAGCCTGGAGTTCCGCGCGCCGGACGAGGCGCGCTTCCCGGCGCTCCGGATCGCCCGGGAGGCCGGGGCGCTCGGGTCACTCGCCACCGCCGCGCTGATCGCCGCGGACGAGGTGGCGGTCGCGCGGTTCCTCGCTGGGACGCTCGACTTCCCCGGGATCCCGCGCCTCCTCGAGGCTGCCGTTGGCCGCTTCGGCACGGGTTCCGGGCAGGCTCCGGGGTACGATGACCTCGTCGCGCTGGACCGCGAGGTTCGCGCCGCGTTCAACGGGCCGGAAACCGCCGGCGTGCGACGCGCGTAGGAGGAACCATGGCGATCATCCAGGGGGCGATCACGATCCTCCTCTTCCTGTTCATCCTCTGCGCGCTCGTGGTCATCCACGAGCTTGGCCACTTCGTGACTGCGCGCCTCTTCGGCATCCGCGTCCACGAGTTCGGGATCGGCTTCCCGCCGCGAGCGAAGGTCATGCGGGACCGCGGCGAGACCCTCTACACGCTCAACTGGCTGCCGATCGGCGGCTTCGTGCGGCTCGAGGGTGAGGATGGCGATTCCGACGACCCGCGCTCCTTCGCCGTGGCTGCGCTTCCGAAGAAGCTGCTGGTCCTGCTCGCTGGGGTCGGCATGAACCTGCTGCTCGCCTTCGTCATCTTCACCGGCATTGCCTGGCTCGCGACCCCGCAGGGCGGCCTCACGTTCAACGAGGTCGTGGCCGGGTCGCCGGCCGACCTGTCCGGTCTGCGGGCCGGCGAGACGATCCTCGCGATCGACGGTTCCACGTTCGACCTGCTCCCGAGCCCGCAGGCCGGCCAGCAGGCGATCGCGGCGCTCCGCGATCGGGCCGGCCAGACGGTCACGCTCCGCGTGCGCGCCGCGGACGGCGCCGAGCGAGACGTCAGCGTGACGCTTCGGCCTCCGGACGTCGCCGCGGACAAGGGCGCCCTGGGGATTCGCGGCGCGGGGCTGGCGTTCTCCGGTGCCTACGCCGGGCGCGACCTGCTGACCGCGATCGGGGCGGGCGCGACGTGGACCGGCAGTGCGTTCCGGCTCATCATCGACGGTCTGGCGTCGCTCGCTTCTTCCATCGCATCCAACCCCACTCACGCGCCGCCCGTCACGGGACCGGTCGGGATCGCCGTCCAGGTCGGCGACGTCTTCTGGCAGCTCGGCCCGATCTTCACGCTGTACCTCGTCGGCCTGCTCTCGGCGAACCTCGCCCTCGTCAACATCCTGCCCTTCCCGCCCCTGGACGGCGGTCGCATCCTCGTGCTTCTCCTCAAATCCCTTGTCGGACGCGGCGGGGCGGTGATGCGCCGGGCGGGCGTGCGCGGCCGGGGCTTCTCGGCGCAGACGGCCATCTCGGTGGAGCGCATGACCTACCTGATCGGGTTCGTCTTCCTGTTCGGATTCCTCATCTGGATCACGTACTTCGACATCGTCCGGCAGGTGGGCGGAGGCACGCCATGAGCGGAGCCGAGCAGCTGCTCCCGCGCCGTCGTCGCACCGCGTCCGTGGAGGTCGGCGGCGTGCTGGTTGGGAGCGCCCACCCGGTGGTCGTCCAGTCGATGACGAACACCGACACGGCGGACGCGGACGCCACCGCGCTCCAGGTCGTCCGCCTGGCCGCCGCCGGATCCCAGCTGGTCCGGGTGACGGTCAACACGGAGGCTGCCGCGGCCGCCGTTCCGGAGATGGTCCGCAAGGTCCGCGATCTCGGCTTCGAGACGCCGATCGTGGGCGACTTCCACTACAACGGCCACCAGCTCCTCGTGGAGCACCCGGAGACAGCGCGGGCGCTGGCGAAGTACCGGATCAATCCCGGCAACGTGGGCGCGAAGCGCCACGACCACAACTTCCAGACGATCGTGCGGGTTGCCATCGAGCACGACCGGCCCATCCGGATCGGAGTGAACTGGGGCTCGCTGGACCCTGCCCTCCTGACGACGCTCATGGAGGAGAACGCCCGCCTGGCTGCGCCGCACGACGCGCGCGACGTGATGATCGAGGCGATGCTCCAGTCGGCGCTCCGGTCCGCCGAGCTGGCCGAGGAGACAGGGCTCGGCCACGACCGGATCATCGTCAGCGCGAAGGTGTCCGGCGTGCGCGACCTCGTGGATGTCTATCGCCGCCTGGCGGCGCAGTGCGACTACCCGCTGCACCTTGGCCTCACGGAAGCCGGCATGGGCATGCAGGGGATCGTGGCCTCCACGGCCGGCCTCAGCGTGCTCCTCAACGAAGGGATCGGGGACACGATCCGCGTCTCGCTGACGCCGGAGCCGGGTGCCGGGCGCGAGCTCGAGGTGGAGGTCGCCCAGCAGGTCCTGCAGTCGCTGGGACTGCGCAGCTTCATGCCGCAGGTGAGCGCGTGTCCGGGCTGCGGACGGACCACGTCCGTCTTCTTCCAGGAGATGGCGCGCGACATCACCGCCCACCTCAAGGAGCGGATGCCGGCCTGGCGAGAGCTCCACCCCGGCGTGGAGGATCTCCGGGTCGCGGTGATGGGGTGCGTCGTCAACGGACCTGGCGAGAGCAAGTACGCCGACATCGGGATCAGCCTGCCCGGCACGTTCGAGGAGCCGGTCGCGCCGGTCTTCGTGGACGGCAAGCTCCACGCCACGTACCGCGGCGACGACATCGTGGCCCGCTTCATTGGGCTGCTCGACGAGTACGTGGCGCGACGGTACCCGACGCCCGGGGGAGCGCCGGAGGCGATCGCAACGACTGGGCCGACGGCCCACACCTAGCCACGCCGCCGCCCGAGCATGGCCGCGGTCGCCCGGAACGGAGACACGAGGCGGCCGCGCGAGTCGGGTATACTCGTCCCAACTTCGACCGCGCCGCTCCATGACGTGGGTGACCCCCACGTTTTTCTTTCGGTCGGCCCGGACCGGCCGCCGCGCGTCGAACATGAGCTTGGAGGTGCACCATGAGCCGCGACTTTGTGGGTGCGCTCCTCCAGCTCAACGCCGAGAAGGGCGTCCCCCGGGAGCAGCTCATCCTGACGATCTCCGATGCGATCGAATCCGCGTATCGCCGGATTCCGGGCAACGAGGATGTCCGCGTTCGGATCGACCCGGAGCGCGGCGAGATGCTCGTCACCCGCGAGCGCCGCGTTGTTGCCGTCGTTGACGACCCGCTGACCGAGCTGGCCCTCGAGGAGGCACGCGCGATCAAGCCGGACGCCGAGCTCGGCGACGACGTCGTCACCGAACAGCTCGGCCAGGACGCTTTCGGCCGGATCGGCGCCCAGACCGCCAAACAGGTTGTCCTGCAACGCTTGCGCGAGGCAGAGCGTGATGTTGTCTACGAGCAGTTCGCCAGTCGCGAGGGCGACCTCATCACCGGGACCGTCAACCGGGTCGAGCCGCGGGCGATCATCCTCGACCTGGGCAAGGCGGAGGCTATCCTCGCCACCACGGAGCAGTCGCCCGTGGAGCACTACCGGATCGGCCAGAACGTCAAGGCCTTCGTGCTGGAAGTCCGCCGCGGGCCGAAGGGCCCCCAGGTGCTGGTCAGCCGCACGCACAAGGGCTTCCTGCGCCGCCTCTTCGAGCTGGAGGTCCCGGAGATCCATGCCGGCACAGTGGAGATCAAGGCAATCGCCCGCGAGCCAGGAAGTCGCTCCAAGGTCGCCGTCGCGTCCCGCCAGGAGGGCCTGGACCCGGTAGGGGCGACGGTCGGCCAGCGGGGTGCCCGCGTCCAGGCGGTCGTCGCGGAGCTTGCCGGCGAGAAGATCGACGTGATCGAATGGCACGAGGACCCGGCCGTCTTCGTCGCGAAGGCGCTCAGCCCAGCGCAGGTCGTCGGGGTGCATATCGACGAAGAGCACCGGATCGCAAACGTCACGGTCCCCGAGAGGATGCTCTCGCTGGCGATCGGGCGCGAAGGGCAGAACGCTCGCCTGGCGGCGAAGATGACCGGCTGGCGGATCGATATCCGGAGCGACGTGCCGACCCACGAGGCGGCGGTCACTCCAGCGGCCGCGCCGGGCGAGGCCCTGGAGCTCCCGGCAGTTCCCGCGGTCGAGACGCCCGGCGCCACAGACGCGTCCGCGGCGGAGGTGGCACCGTAGCGCGGCGAGAGGTCGGCGGGCTGCCTCCGCGCCAGCATCCGACCCGGACCTGCGTCGCCTGCCGAACGCCCCGCCAGAAGCGCGAGCTGCTGCGGGTGGTTCGGACGCCCGGCGGCGCCATCGTCCTGGATGCCTCGGGCCGGGCACCCGGGCGCGGCGCCTACGTCTGCGACGACGTCGCCTGCAAGGAAGCCGCGATGGCGAAGGGCGCCCTGCGACGCGCGCTCGCGGTCCCGATCCCGGCTGGCCTGTTCGACCCGCCGCGGGTCGCCGCCGCCGCACCCCCGATGCAGCAGCAGAACGACCGAGAAGGAGGGGCCTGATGGCCAGGAGCAGGAGCGGGACGCGCGGGCGCCGCGGGCCCCGCAAGCCGCAGCGACGCGAGGGCGGCGGCTTCACGCCGGTCTCGGTCGCCGACTCGCGAGATCGCAGCGCCGTCGTGCTGCCGCCCACGATCACGGTCAAGGAGCTCTCGGAGGTCCTGGCGGTCAACGCGGCCGACGTCATCCGGGAGCTCATCAAGAGCGGGATCTTCGCCACCATCAACCAGCTGATCGATCGGGATACCGCGTCCCTGGTCGCGACGGAGCTGGGATTCGAGACTGCCGAGGCGGAGGCACCGGTCGCGACGGCCGAGGACGAGGGCACGGAAGCCCCGGCCCCGGCAGCCAAGGTGACGCTCTTCGTCGATGACGACCCGGCCCTCCTGCAGCCCCGGGCACCAATCGTCACCGTGATGGGCCACGTGGACCACGGCAAGACGAGCCTCCTCGACGCGATCCGGAGCACCGCCGTGGCGGCGGGGGAGCGGGGTGGGATCACCCAGCACATCGGCGCGTCGGAGATCGTGAAGGACGGCAAGCGGGTCGTCTTCCTGGACACGCCGGGCCACGAGGCGTTCACGGCGATGCGCGCCCGCGGCGCCAAGGTCACGGACATCGCGATCATCGTGGTCGCGGCTGATGACGGCGTCATGCCCCAGACGCTCGAGGCAATCAGCCATGCCCGCGCGGCCAAGGTGCCGATCATCATCGCCCTCAACAAGATCGACAAGCCGGACGCCAACCTGGGTCGCGTCAAGACCGAGCTGACGGAGGCGAACGTCGTCATCGAGGAGTACGGCGGCGACGTTCCGCTTGTGCCGGTCTCGGCGAAGACGCGCGAAGGCCTCGACGACCTGTTCGACATGGTGATCCTGGTCGCCGACCTCCAGGAGCTCAAGGCGAATCCGAAGCGCGAGGCGATCGGGACGATCATCGAGGCCAGGCTGGACAAGGGTCGGGGCCCCGTCGCCACCGTCGTCGTCCAGACTGGCACCCTTCGGATCGGCAACATCGTCGTGGTCGGAAAGACGTACGGCAAGGTCAAGGCGCTGGAGAATGCGGCGGGCAAGCGGATCCTGAAGACCGGGCCATCGTCCGCGGCGCTCGTGCTCGGTCTCGACGAGGTGCCACAGGCCGGAGACATCCTGCGCGTCGTCCCGGACGAGAAGACTGCCCGGTCGATGGTCGAGCAGACCCGCAACGCGGCCGCTGCGCAGGCGGGGACCAGCCAGAAGGCAACCCTCGAGGACCTCTTCAACCAGTTCGCGGAGGGCCAGTCCAAGGAGCTCCGGATCATCCTGAAGTCGGACGTCTCCGGCTCGCTCGGGGCGATCACGCATGCGCTGGAGCAGATCCCCTCGGACGAGATCCGTGTCAGCGTCCTCCACGAGGGGACCGGCGACATCACCGACAACGACATCCTGCTCGCCTCGGCGTCGAACGCGATCGTGGTCGGCTTCAACACGAAGCTGGATCCGCAGGCCCGCCGAACGGCGGAGGCAGAGAAGGTCGACGTCCGCCTCTACGACATCATCTACAAGCTCACCGACGACATCGAGGCCGCCCTCAAGGGCATGCTGGAGCCGGAGATCGTGGAGCAGGTGGAGGGTCGCGCGGAGGTCCGCCAGATCTTCCGGGTGGGCAAGAGTACCGTCATCGCGGGCTCGGTTGTGACGGACGGCCACATCCCGCGGACTGCCGGGGTCCGGGTCTACCGCAACGGCAAGCTGATTGCCACGGACAAGCTGGACTCGCTCCGGCGCTTCCGCGATGACGTTCGCGACGTCGCGCAGGGCTACGAGTGCGGCATCGGCCTGGCCGGGTTCCACGATCTCGCGGAGGGCGACATCATCGAGGCGTTCACCCAGCAGTCGGTGAGCCGCTCGAGCCTTCGGTAACGGCCGGCCATGAGCCAGCGCACGGACCGGGTCGACGAGCTCCTTCGCGAGGAGATCGGCGCGATCCTCGCCAGGGAGGTCGCCGATCCCCGCGTCGGGTTCGCGACGGTGACGGACGTCGAGACGACCCGGGACCTGTCGCACGCCAAGGTCTGGGTCAGCGTGATCGGCGACGCCGCCGAGCGGCGCGCGACGTTGGCGGCCCTGGATCGGGCCATGGGGTTCGTCCGGCGCGAGCTGGGAGCTAGGCTCCGCCTTCGACGGATCCCTGCGCTCCACGTTGAGCTTGACACCTCGATGGAGCGTGGCACCCGCGTCCTGAAGATCCTCGACGAGCTGGAGCACGGCGATGCCCCCCGGGCGGCGTCGCTCGCCGACGCACCCGTGACGGAGTCGCTCCCGACGCCCGTCGCGCGCCTGCCGCGAGAGGGCGACATGCCGGAGCCCAAGCCGGGGGCAGGGGCCGATCCCGGCAGCGGCGAGACCGGCCCAGGCGTCGGGATCGGCGAGCGTGCCGGCCTCCCGCTCGCGCGTCGCCGCGCGAAGCAGGGCGGGCCCGGGAACCTCCCGGTGTCCGGCGGGCGGCCGACGTCGCCCGCCAGGCGACCCCGCCGGAAGAGCTAGATGCCGATCGATCTGCGACCGCTTGCCGCGGTTGTACCCGACGCGGTCGTGGAGCGGCTGCGCGACGCGCGGCGGGTGCTGGCAATCGGCCACGAGAACCCGGACGCGGACGCGCTGGGTGCGGCGCTCGCAATCGGCATGCTCACCGAAGCGCTCGGTGGGCGGGCGACCGTCGCCGCCGCCGACGCCGTGCCGGATCTCTACCACTTCCTTGAAGGCAGCGACGCCGTGCGGACGGACCCGGAGCCGGACGTGGTCTACGACCTTGTCGTCCTGTGCGACTGCGGCGACCTCTCACGGGTCGGCGCGATCCGCGACCGCAACGCCGCGCTCTTCGCCGCGACGCCGCTCCTCACCATCGACCATCACGCCAGCAACGACGGGTCAGGGGGCCTCGCCTGGATCGACCCTGGCGCCGCTGCGACGTGCGAGATGGTGGCGCTCCTCGCCGCGCGGCTCGGCGTGTCCCTGGCGGCGTCCGAGGGAAGGCTGGCTGCGGCGCTGACGGCGGGGATCGTGATGGACACCGCCACGTTCGCCCACCCGAACGCCACTTCCCGGACGCTCCAGGTGGCGGCCGCGCTCGTTGAGGCGGGGGCGCCGCTCTCCGAGATCAGCCGGCGCCTCTACCGCACGAAGCCGGATGCGCAGCTGGCGCTCTTCGGGCGTGTCCTCGCTCGGTTGGAGTCCCATGCGGACGGCCTCGTGATCGCCTCGACGTTGGAGCTCGCCGACCTCGCTGCGACCGGGGCGCGCTCGGAGCATTCCGAGGGGATCATCGACCTCCTCGCCCAATCGGAGACCGCGGAGGTCGCCCTGCTGCTCAAGGAAAAGGAGGACGCCACCCGGCTCTCTGTTCGGACGTTGCCGGGCGGCGTGGATGCCACTGTCCTGTGCGGGATCTGGGGCGGCGGGGGGCATGCCCGGGCCGCGGGCGCTTCGCTCGACCTCCCGCTCGCCGAGGCCATGGCGGTCGTCATGCCGGAGGCCATCCGGTTCGCGCGGGCGGTGGAGAGGTGACCGACGAACGCCCGGTCACGCCGATCGCCGCCGCCGAGTCCGAGTCCGAAGAACGCCCGGTCGCGGCGGCCGAGTCCGAGCCCGAGTCCGAGGCCGCGGCTGTGCGTGAACGCCGCCCCCGGCGCATCGATGCGGGGCTCAACGGCATCCTGGTGGTGGACAAGCCGGTTGGACCAACCTCGCACGATGTCGTGGCGCTCGTCCGGCGCCTTGCCGGCACGAAGCGAATCGGCCACGGCGGGACGCTTGACCCGTTCGCGTCGGGCGTGCTGCCGCTCTACCTGGGCGTCGGGACGCGGGTGGTGGAGTTCCACCTTGGCGCGCGGAAGGCGTACCGGGCAACGGTCTGCTTCGGCGCCTCGTCGACCACCGACGACCTCGAGGGCGAGCTGACGCCCAGCAGGCCGCCGGCTCCCACCCGGGCAGCGGTCGAGGCGGCCCTGGCCGGCTTCGTCGGGACGCACCTCCAGCTGCCGCCGGCCTTCTCCGCCCGCAAGGTTGGCGGGCGGAGAGCCTACGCCCTGGCCCGGGCTGGCCACGCGCCCGAGCTGCCGGCACGTGAGACTACCTTCTATTCGCTTGCGCTACAGCGCTGGGACGACACCGACCCCGACCACCCGCTCGCGGTGATCGACGTGGCCTGCTCCGCCGGGACCTACGTCCGGGCGCTCGCGCGCGATCTCGGGGCGGCCGTCGGCAGCGCCGCGTATCTTGGCGCGCTCCGCCGCACCGTCGCGGGACCATTCACGCTCGAGGACGCCATCAGCCTCGACGTCGCGCGGGAGGCGGCGGCGAGCGGGCGGTTCAGCGCCCTGCTGCGACCAGTCGGGACGGGTCTGGACGATCTGCCCGCCGTGACGCTCCGCCCGGACGAGCTCACCGTGGTCGCGCACGGCGGCTGGATCGGGGAGGGCGGCCGCCTTCCGGCCCTTTCTGGGGCTCCGGCCGACGTCGGGCGCGCCGCGGGTCGGCCGGCCGTGGATCGGGTGCGACTCCTGTCAGAGGACGGGTCGCTGGCCGCGATCGCCCGGCGTTCCAGCGGGCGCCTGGTTCCCGACAAGGTGCTGGTCGCGCGCGACGTTACCCCGTCGAATGTCTGAGCGGGCCCCGATCTCGTCGGCCCCGGCCCGACTTGTCAGCGGCCCGCCGGCTGCCCTGCAGGGACTCTCCGCGCTTCGTACCCAGCGGGACCCGCTCCTCGTCGTCGTGGGCGTCTTCGACGGCCTTCACCGGGGCCACGGCTATCTGCTTCGCGAGCTCCGGCGGGCCGCCGGACGCCTTGGGGCGGTGCCGGCGGTCCTCACGTTCGACCACCATCCCGACCAGATCGTTGCGGGCGCCGCGCCGCCGCTCCTGTGCGACCCCGATGAGCGCCTCGTCCGGTTGGCGCGGGCGGGCGTGGCGCTGACGATCGTCGAGCACTTCGACGAGGCGCTTCGGCGGACGCCCTACGACGCGTTCGTGGAGTCGATCCGGGCGCGGACCGGCTTGGCGGGATTCCTGATGACACCGGATGCCGCGTTCGGACACGAACGACGCGGGACGCCCGCCGCGCTCGCCGCCGTTGGTGCCCGGGACGGCTTTGGGGTGGTGATCGTTCCGCCATTCGAGCTCGCCGGCCGTCAGGTGCGCAGCACGGAGATCCGCAGCGCGATCCTGGCCGGTGACCTCCCGACGGCCCGGTCACTCCTGGGGCGGCGTGTCGCGGTGACCGGGGAGGTGGCCGATCGATCGAGTGCCGGCCGCGAAGCGGAGCTGCGCTTCGGGGTCCCGGTCGCGCTGCCGCCGGCCGGCATCTACGCGGCAACGGTGGAGCCGGCGATCGCGCCGGGAAGTGCGCCCGCGCGGCCGCGCGAAGCGAGGGTTCGGGTCGGCGAGGATGGCACGCTGCTCGTCCGCGCCCGACCCGGGACGCTGGCGGGCGGGCGCCTCCGGGTCGCCTTCGCGGGCCGGGCCGGGTAGCCCGTCCCGGGTTCCGCTCGACGGGCCGCCGTCCGGCCCGACGCGCACGCGTTTGCAGGAAGCGCCGACCCCTGCTACGCTCCGCAGGTTTGCAAGAACGGTTAGTAGAAGTTTTCGTGTCGGAGGACCGAGTGCCGCTCGTGCGGGAAACCAAGGACCGGATCGTCGCCGAATATGCGATCAGAGAAGGCGACACCGGCTCTGCCGAGGTGCAGATCGCGCTCCTGACGGAGCGGGTCAAGGACCTGACGGGGCATCTCAGGCAGTACCCCAAGGACAACCATTCCCGCCGCGGCCTCCTCAAGCTGGTCGGCCAGCGCCGGCGTCTTCTCGCGTACCTCGTGAAGAAGGACGCTGCACGCTACCGCGCCGTCATCGCACGGCTCGGCCTGCGCCGCTGAGCACGCGCTGAGACCCGGGGGAGCACCCCGGGTTTCGTGCATTCGGAGGTCGGCGCGAACGCCGGCAGCGGTCCATCTCCGACGCGAGCGAGAAAGGAACGCTCGTGTCCCTCACTTTTTCCGTCGAGTTCGGCGGACGCCCCCTGACCATCGAGACGGGCAAGCTCGCCCGTCTAGCCGGCGGGTCCGTCACCATCACGTACGGTGACACCGTGGTGCTCGGCACCGCCAACCGGTCCGAGCCCCGCCCGGGCCTGGACTTCTTCCCGCTCACGGTGGACTTCGAGGAGCGGATGTACGCGGCCGGCAAGATCCCCGGCGGCTTCATCAAGCGCGAATCGCGCCCCTCGGAGGCGGCGATCCTCGCCGCCCGCCTGACGGACCGTCCCATCCGGCCGCTCTTCCCGGAGGGCTACAAGGATGACGTGCAGGTCGTCCTCACCGTCCTCTCCACGGACCAGGAGAACAACCCCGACGTCCTCGGCACCGTGGCCGCGTCCGCCGCGCTGACGATCAGCGAGATCCCGTTCCTCGGCCCCATCGGTGCCGTGCGCATCGGCCGGATCGACGGCGAGTTCGTGATCAACCCAAGCATGCCGCAGCTCGCCGACTCTGATCTCGACCTCATCGTCTCGGGTACGCGCGAGGCGATCATGATGGTGGAGGCCGGCGCGAAGATCCTCCCCGAGTCCGTGATGGCCGAGGCCATCCTCTTTGCCCACCGCGCGCTCCAGCCGCTCATCGACCTCCAGCTCCAGCTCCAGGAGGCCGTCGGGAAGACGAAGCGGATCCCGTTCCTGGAGGCCGGCACCGGCTCGGTCCTCGACTTCGCCGCGAAGGCGAAGGCGGGCGCCGAGTTCGTCGTGCTGGACGTCGAGACGACCGGCACGAACGCCGAGATGGCGGACCTCGTCGAGATGGCCGCGGTTCGGGTGAAGGGCGGCGGGATCGTCGACCGCTGGTCCACGTTCGTCAGCCCTGGCCGGCCGATCTTCGGCAACCAGATGCACGGGATCACGGACAAGGACGTCGCCGGCGCGCCGAGCCCCGCCGACGCGGCGAAGCAGGCCCTCGCGTTCATCGGCGAGGCGACCCTCGTGGGCCACTCGGTCGGCTTCGATATTGCCTTCCTCGAGGCGGCACTTGGCGACGGGACGCGCATCCGGCCGGGAACCTACCTCGACACGCTCACCCTTGCCCGCGACGGCTACCCCGACCTCCCCAGCTACACGCTTGGCGAGCTTTCGCGCTTCTTCGGCATTGAGCTGAAGCAGGCGCACCGCGCCCTCCCGGACGCCGAAGCGACGGCTGCCCTGCTCCTGGCGATCGGCGCGGACCTGCCGGCTCGTCTCGAGATGCTCACGGCCGGGATCGCCGACTCCATGCGGGCAAACCGCACGTCGAAGGACGCGGGGAAGGCGAAGCTGGACGCGGCCCGGCGCACGGCGCGCGTCTCCAAGGCCCTCTTCGGCGTCGTTCACAAGAAGACCGCCCGGACGCTGACCCTCTCCGAGGGGATCCGCATGGACGGGCGCGGCGTTGACGAGATCCGCACGATCACGGTCGAGGTCGGCGTGCTCCCGCGAGCGCACGGCTCCGGCCTCTTCTCACGCGGTGAGACGCAGGCCCTCACGATCGCGACGCTCGGCCCGTCCTCGGACGTTCAGCGGATCGACACGATCAGCCCCCAGACCGAGAAGCGCTTCATCCACCACTACAACATGCCGCCGTACAGCACAGGCGAGAACAAGATGATGCGCGGCCCCGGCCGGCGCGAGATCGGCCACGGTCACCTCGCGGAGCGGGCGCTCCTGCCCGTGCTCCCCAGCTCGGACGAGTTCCCCTACGTCATCCGCCTCGTTTCCGAGTGCGTCACGTCCAACGGCTCCACCTCGATGGCGGCCACCTGCGGCTCCACCCTCGCGCTCATGGACGCCGGCGTGCCGATCTCGGCGCCGGTCGCCGGCGCGGCAATGGGCCTCATGTCGGAGCCGGACGGGACGTTCACCGTCCTGACCGACATCCTCGGCAAGGAGGATGCCTTCGGGGACATGGACTTCAAGGTCACCGGCACGCGGGATGGCATCACCGCCCTCCAGATGGACATCAAGGTGACCGGCATCAGCGAGGCGATCATCCGGCAGGGGCTGGAGAAGGCCCATGCCGCGCGGATGACCATCCTCGACAAGATGCTCGAGGTGCTGCCCTCCGCCCGCGACACGATGAGCGACTTCGCGCCGCGCATCACGAAGATCAAGATCAACCCGGAGAAGATCCGGGACATCATCGGCAAGGGCGGCTCCATGATCCGGAAGATCCAGGAGGAGACGGGGACGGAGATCAACGTCGAGGACGACGGCACGGTGGAGATCGCCGCCGTCTCCGGCGAGAATGCCCGCAAGGCCATCCACTGGATCGAGTCCCTCACCCGCGAGGTCGAGATCGGCGCACTCTACCTGGGCACCGTGACCCGCCTGATGACCTTCGGCGCATTCGTGGAGATCCTTCCGGGCAAGGAGGGCCTCGTCCGCATCGGCGAGCTGGCCGACTACCACGTGCCCTCCGTGGAGGACGTGGTCTCGGTTGGCGACGAGGTGATGGTGGTCGTGACCGAAGTCGACCGCCAGGGCCGGGTCAACCTGTCCCGCAAGGCCGCAATGCAGCGTCACCTCGCCAAGGGCTGACCCCGGCAGCCCACGACGGGCCGGCCCGCGCGCCACAGATCGCGTGCCCCCGGGAGAGGGTGTGCCCCCGGGAGACCGGGGGCACGCTGCTATACTCCCGCCGTGCCCGCCAGTCCTTTCATGAGCAGCGGAGCCATGACCTTCACGACCACTCGACCCCTCACGGTCGCCGTCGTCGGCGCCACCGGCGTCGTCGGCCGCACGATGATCTCGGTCCTGCTGGAGCGGGCCTTCCCGATCGCGGAGCTCCGCCTCCTCGCGTCCGGGCGCTCCGCGGGCTCGACCGTCCCGGTGGCCGGGCGCCCGGTCGTCGTGCTCGAGGCCAGCCCGGAGGCATTCCAGGGCGTGGACATCGCGCTCTTCTCGGCCGGCGCAGACGTCTCTCGCGAGCTTGCGCCCCAGGCCGTAGCCCACGGCTGCACGGTGATCGACAACTCCAGTGCGTGGCGGATGGAGCCCGGTGTGCCGCTCGTCGTCAGCCAGGTGAACCCGGACGACCTCGCGGCGCACGAGGGCATCATCGCCAACCCGAACTGCAGCACGATGCAGCTCGTGCCGCTCCTGATGGCGCTGCGGGACGGCCCCGGCCTGGAGCGCGTCGTCGTGGACACGTACCAGGCTGTCTCGGGGACGGGCGCGGACGCGATCGCGGAGCTGGAAACCCAGATCCGTGCCCACGCGGCGGGGGCACCCAAGGAAGCCTCCGTCTACCCGCACCCGATCGCGTTCAACGCGCTGCCGGAGATCGACGTCTTCCTGGAGAACGGCTACACGAAGGAAGAGTGGAAGGTCGTCTCCGAGAGCCGCAAGATCCTTCATCTTCCCGACCTGCGCGTTTCCTGCACGGCGGTCCGCGTCCCGGTCTTCACCGGTCACTCGGAGGCGGTGCACGTGGAGATGCGCGCGGCCGCGACGCCCGCGGAGGCCCGGATGCTTTTCGCGGGCGTGCCCGGGGTCGTCGTGCGCGACGAGCCCGCCGCCCACGTCTACCCGCTCGCCACCGAGGCGGCAGGCCACGACGAGATCTACGTAGGCCGCGTCCGACAGGACCCGTCGATCCCGGACGGGCGGGGCCTCGCCTTCTGGTGCGTCTCCGACAACGTGCGCAAGGGCGCGGCCACCAACGCCGTGGAGCTCGCCGAGCTGCTCGCCGCGCGTGGCTGGGTGGTGCCCGCCTCGCGCCGCGCCCCGCACGCGGAGGCGGAGACGCCCGCGTGACCGCCCCCGACCGCCGCGCCGCACTCGATGCGCTCGCGGCGGAGGTTCGGGCCTGCACCGCCTGTCGGCTCCACACCGGCCGCACGAACGCAGTGCCCGGCGAGGGAGATCCGATGACGGAGGTTGTCTTCGTCGGCGAGGGCCCGGGCGTCAACGAGGATCGCCTGGGCCGTCCATTCGTCGGGCGGGCGGGCGATCTCCTCGTACGACTGCTCGCCTCCATCGGCTGGCAGCGCGACGATGTCTTCATCACGAACGTCGTCAAGTGCCGGCCGCCGGACAACCGCGACCCGGAGCCGGCCGAGGTCGCGGCCTGCGCGCCGTACCTCCACCGCCAGCTCACGGTGCTCGACCCGGCCCTCGTGGTGACGCTGGGGCGGCATTCGATGGGCCGGTTCATGCCGGGAACCACGATCACCCGCGCGCACGGGACCAGCGCCCCGGTTGACCCCGCAACTGGTGCCGCGCACGCCACGGTCTTCGCCATGTATCACCCGGCCGCCGCCCTGCGAGCGGCAGCGGTCGAGGCTGCCAGCTTCGCCGACGTCGCACGGATCCCAGCCGCGCTCCTGGAGGCGCGCCGCCTTCGCGACCACCCCGCGGCAGCGTCACCGGTCCCGGCGCCGCAGCGCATCGGCTCCGCGCCAGTGGATGCCCAACCCCAACCATCCGAGACCGACCAACTGACGCTCTTCACGTGAGGCCATGACCAGCCAGAATCCCGCCACCAACGACACGCCGCTCCGCATCATCCCGCTCGGCGGGGTAGGGGAGATCGGCAAGAACATGTATGTCTTCGAGTACGGGGACGACATCGTCGTTATCGACTGCGGCCTGATGTTCCCCGACGAGGAGATGTTCGGGATCGACCTCGTCATCCCCGACATCACCTACCTCAAGGAGCGCCGCGCCAACGTCCGGGCGTTCCTCATCACGCATGCCCACGAGGATCACGTCGGCGCGCTGCCCTACGTGCTGCCGGAGTTCCCCGGCGTACCGGTCTACGCGTCGATCCTTGCGCGCGGGCTCCTGGGCAACAAGATCAAGGAACACAAGCTCCACAACAACCCGCTCATCGGGCTCGAGCCCGGGGACGAGATTCCCATCGGTCCGTTCACCGTCATCCCGTTCCGGATCGGGCATTCGATCCCCGACGCGATGGGGATCGCCCTCCGGACGCCGGTCGGCATCGTCGTGCACACGGGCGACTTCAAGTTCGACCACACGCCCGTCGACGGCAGGCTCTCGGACTTCCACATCCTCGCCAAGCTGGGCGAGGAGGGCGTGATCTGCCTGCTCTCCGACTCGACGCGAGCGGAGAACCCGGGCTACACGCCGTCCGAGCGGACGGTCGGCGAGGCGTTCCGCGAGATCATGGAGCCACTTGACGGCCGGGTCATCGTCGCGACATTCGCCAGCAACATCGCGCGCGTCCAGCAGGTGCTGGACGCAGCTGCCAGCTTCAACCGGAAGGTCGCGGTCATCGGCCGCTCGATGGAGCAGAACTTCCGGATCGCGAGCGACCTGGGCTACCTGACCTACGACGCGGACCGCATCGTGGCCAAGGAGCGGATCAGCGACATCGCGGCCGACAAGCTCGTGATCTGTACCACGGGCGCCCAGGGCGAGCCGATGGCCGGCCTCGCCCGGATGGCCAACCGCGATCACCGCTTCGTCGAGATCCAGCCGGGCGACACGGTCATCGTCTCCGCCAGTCCGATCCCGGGCAACGAGGAATACGTTGCCCGGACCATCGACAACCTCTTCAAGGCCGGCGCCAACGTGTTCTATCACACGATCAAGCGCGCCCACGTCTCCGGGCATGCCAGCCAGGAAGAGCTGAAGCTGATGCTCGGCCTCACGAAGCCGCGCCACTTCATCCCGATGCACGGCGAGTTCCGGATGCAGGTCCAGCACGGGCGCCTGGCGATCGAGACCGGGGTCGCGCCGGAGAACGTCTTCATCATCGAGAACGGGATGCCCATCGAGATCCTCGCTGACGGGACGGCCCGCCGCGGCACGCCCGTGGCCGCCGGCTATGTCTACGTCGACGGCCTGTCCGTTGGCGACGTCGGGGAAGTCGTGTTGCGCGACCGGCGGGCGCTGGCCAACGACGGCATGTTCATGGTGGTCGTCACGGTCGACAAGCAGACCGGGCACGTCGTGGGGCGGCCCGAGATCATCACCCGCGGTTTCGTCCACCTCAACGAGAAGGACCCGATCATGGCGGAAGCCGTGCGCCGTGTGGTGGCGGCAATCGAGAACCCGGGCGACCACATCAGCGAGGTGGGGCTCCTCAAGAGCCAGATCAAGGACGGGGTCTCGCGGTTCCTCTACGAGCAGACGAAGCGCCGGCCGATGGTCTTCCCGGTCGTCGTCGAGGTCTAGGTGGCGACGCGTCGTCGCCAGCCGGCCGCCCGGTCCGGCATCCGGATGTCCCGCCGACGGTCGTCCGTGGGTCCGGGGAAGCCGCGACTCTCGTCGGACGTCACGCGCTCGCTCGTGGCGGTCGTCCTGCTGGTGCTGGGCGCCGTGATCCTCATCGGGCTGGTGTTCCAGGGTCGAGGCTCGTTGACGGACTGGATCCTCAACGTGATTGCGCCGTGGTTCGGTTCCGGCCGCTGGCTCCTGCCGCTGATCCTCATCGGCCTGGGGATCTGGCTGGAGCGGGCCGGGAGCGTTCGCGCAGGTTGGCCTCGCACGCTGCTCGGGTCCGCGGTCGCGTTCACCGCGGCGCTCGCCCTGATCGCGCTCCTCGCGGACGCCGGGGTGCTGGACGGACGGTCGGGCGGTCGGATCGGCTCGGCACTCGCCACGTTCGTCGGCCGCCTGGTCAGCCCGGCGGGCGCATTCGTCGTCTTCGTCGGGGTCCTCCTGGCCGGGCTCGTGGTTGCCCTGGACCGGCCGATCCGTGATCTGCTGGCCCCGTTCGGGCGCGGCGCCCGCGGCTTGACCAGCGCGCTCGCCGCGCCCGCGGCGACGGCTGGGGCGGCTGCGGTGGAAGAGGCCCGCCGCGCGCGCGCCGAGACGACCCCGACACCCAGCTCCGGGACGATGCTCCGGGGCGGGCGGGGCTCCCGCGAGGCCGCCCGACCGGAGATCCCGTCGCCGCTTGAACAGCCCGCCCAGGTGTCATCCGTCTTCACCGGGCCGCCGCCGGCACCGTTCACCGGGGACACCTTGACGCTCTTCCCCGACGGGGCCGCAACCGTGCCCGCGAGTGGAGCAGTCGTCGGGGAGGCCGTCGGCGCCACCCCGGCCGGAGTGCCCCTGGCGCCGGCTCGCCGGGAATACCGCCTTCCCCCGATGACGCTTCTCGATGACGTGGCGCCGCGGACGTCCAGCGCCGGCATGGACCATGAGCACAACGCGGCAATCATCATGAGCAAGCTCGCCAGCTTCAACATCCCCAGCCGCGTGATCCGCTGGAGCGCGGGTCCCGTGGTGACCCAGTACGAAGTGGAGCCGGATCCGTCCATCAAGGTGAGCCGGATCGAGGCGCTTGCGGACGACCTGGCCATGGCGCTGGCCGCGCGGACGATCCGCATCGAGGCGCCGATCCCGGGCAGGCAGGTCGTAGGCCTCGAGATCCCGAACATGGACTTCAACGTGGTGGCGATCCGGCGGATCCTGGAGTATCCCGACGTGGCGGCAAACCCATCGCCGATCGCGTTCGCCCTCGGCCGGGACGTAGCGGGTCACCCCCGGGCGGCCGATCTCGCGAAGATGCCGCACCTCCTGATCGCCGGCGCCACCGGCTCCGGCAAGAGCGTCATGGTCAATGCGCTCATCACGAGCCTCCTCATGCGCGCCACCCCTGACGACGTCCGGTTGATCCTCATGGACCCGAAGCGCGTCGAGCTGGCCGACTACAACGGGATGCCCCACCTCCTCGTCCCGGTGATCACCGAGGCCGACCGGGCCATCGCGGCGCTCAAGTGGGCCGTCGGCGAGATGGAGATGCGCTACCGAAAGTTCGCCGGTGCAACCGCCCGGAACATCACCTCGTACAACGAGACGCGGGCCGACCCGGCGGATCGCCTGGCGTACATCGTGATCATCGTGGACGAGCTCGCCGACCTGATGATGCGCAAGGGACAGACGGTGGAGGAGCCGATCGTCCGGCTCGCCCAGAAGGCGCGCGCGACCGGGATCCACCTGGTCCTCGCCACCCAGCGACCGTCGGTCAACGTTGTCACGGGGCTCATCAAGGCGAACTTCCCGTCCCGGATCGCGTTCGCGATGGCGTCCCAGATCGACTCCCGGACGATCATCGACGCCCCCGGCGCTGAAGACCTGATCGGCCGCGGCGACATGCTCTTCCAGCCATCCGACCTCCCGCGCCCGATTCGCCTGCAGGGCGTCTTCGTGGCGGATCGGGAAATCCGCGCGGTGACCGCTCACTGGCGGGCGGAGGCGGAGCCGCACTACGACCTGGGGATCATCGAGGATGAGGAAGACTCCACCGGAACCGTGGACGACCTCGCCGACGCGGACGCAGACCGACTCCTGCGGGATGCCGTCGGCGTCGTGCAGGAGTACGATCGCGCCTCGGCGTCGCTGCTGCAGCGGCGGCTCAAGATCGGCTATGCCCGTGCGGCGCGGATCATCGACCAGCTCGAGGCGCGCGGCTACATCGGAGCCTTCGACGGCTCGAACGCGCGCCAGGTGCTCCGACGCGAGGCGGGTGGCGGCGTGGCACCGGCGGATGCGGACGACGGGGACTCCCGGTGACGACGCGAAATCACGCCCGCCCGGCCGGGACGGAGCAGGATCGCGAGCCGATACGGGATCGGGGCCCAGGCGTGGGCGTTGATCCGCTCGGGGAGCGGCTGGTTGCGGCCCGCGAGGCCAAAGGTATCGATCTCCTTCGCGCCGAGCGCGAGACGAAGATCCGACGCGCCTATCTCGCCGCCCTGGAGCGCGGGGACTATGCGTCGCTGCCGGGTGGTGTCTACGTCCGGGGCTTCCTTCGGAACTACGCCCAATACCTTGGCGTCGACCCGGACGAAGCCGTCGCCCAGTGGCATCGCGAGACGCCAGCGGAGGTTCCCGAGCCGGCGATCGTCGTGCCGCGGCCCCTGTTGGCCCCCCGCAAGGGCCTGGTCCTCACCTCGGGCGTGGTGGCGGGGGTGGTCGTCACGCTGGTCGTGCTCGCCATCCTGGCGTACATCGGCTTCCAGCTCGTCCGCTACATCGAGCCGCCGACGCTCACCGTCGTCCAGCCGCCGACCGCCGTCACGGAGGTGGCCGAGGACACCACCACGTACGCGCTCCGCGGGACGACGATCACCGGCGGCCTCGTGACCATCGAGGCGCCGGGTCGCGACCCGCTCAACATCACCGCGGCCGGCGACGGCACGTGGCTGGTCACGGTTGAGCTCCGCCGCGGCAAGAACCAGTTCGACGTCAGCGCTGTCGACCCGAAGACCGGCAAGGCCGCCGAGCACCCGGTTCGACTCCTGATCACGGTCCCGTTCAGCCCAGTCGTCGCCCCGACGCTCACGGTGGACTCGCCCCCCGACGGCGCCACGTTCCAGAACGGGGCGATCCCGGTGGCTGGCCACGCCACCGACGCGACAACGGTCAACGTTGCTGTGGCGTACGTGGGCCGTGCGCCGGGAGAAGCGCCCGCGGCGTCTGCGGCACCGACGCCGGCATCGCCCGCGCCGATCGATGTCACGCCCGCCGATGACGGATCGTTTGCGACCAACCTGGACCTGACCGCGGGTCGCTGGACGCTCACGATCGCGGCGAAGAGCGGGCAGGGCAGGACCACCACGCTGACGCGGAACGTGACGGTCGTATACCAGGGCGTGAACCTCGTCGTGGACGTCAAGGGTGGTCGTGCATGGCTCAAGGTGTGGGTCGACGGGGTCGTGTCGAAGACCACCGGGAGCGGCGGGCTGGTCGTCAACGACGGACGGACGCTCACCTTCAGCGGCCTCACCTCTGTCGAAGTCCGGACCGGCAACGCCGGTGTCACCTCATTCACCCTCAACGGCACGAGCCTCGGTCTTCTCGGGAAGGGTGGCTCGCCGGAGACGTGGCTCTTCAAGCCGCCCGATCCACCGAAGCGCACCGACCGGGCCTGAGAACGCGAATGGCCGATCCGGATCTGCGCCTGCTGGCGGAACGCCTCCAGCGGATCTGCCTTGGGGCCGGTCTGACGGTCGCGACGGCCGAATCCTGCACGGGCGGGCGCGTGTGCGACGCGCTCACGGACGTGGCCGGCTCGTCGGGCTACGTGCGCGGCGGGGTGGTGGCCTATGCGGATGCTCTCAAGGAGGCGCTCCTCGGCGTGCCGGCGATCGTCACGAGGCAGCACGGCGCGGTCAGCGCGCAGGCCGCCCGGGCGATGGCGGAGGGGGCGCGGGCGCGGCTCGGCGTCGATTTGGCCGTTGCCGTCACGGGGATCGCGGGCCCGTCCGGGGCAGCGCCCGGAAAGCCGGTAGGCCTCACGTACGTGGCCGTGGCCGACCCGGCCGGCATCGAGATCCGGCGGTTCGTCTGGTCCGGCGACCGCGAGGCGAACAAGGCCGCGAGCACGCGGGCCGGGCTTGAGCTCATCCTGGAGCGGGCTTCCGCGCTCGCGGCGGGGACGGCAACGCCGAGCGATGCGGCGGACCGGGCCAAGGCGGCCGGCTCCGGCGGCGCCGACTGACGGACAGGCGGCCGCGGGATCGGCATACTTGGTGCAACGAGCGAATGGTCCCGGCGTGCGCGCCGGGCGACACGGAGGAACCAATGGCTGGCGAGTTCTCCTTCGACGTGGTCTCCGAGTTCGATGCCCAGGAGCTTCGCAACGCAGTGGACCAGGTCCGGCGCGAGATTGCCACGCGCTTCGACTTCAAGGGCGCCACCGCGGAGATCACCCAGGAGAAGGACGCGCTCGAGATCGTGGCCGACTCGGAGTTCCGCGCGAAGTCGATTCGCGAGCTGATCGAGTCGAAGGCCGTCCGGCGCAGCCTCTCGCTGAAGATCTTCGATTGGGGCGCGATTGAGCAGGCCGGCGGGATGAAGGTTCGCCAGCACGTCGACCTGCGTAGCGGGCTCCCGGACGATCTCGCCAGGAAAGTTACGAAGATCCTGCGGGACGAGTTCCCGAGGGCGAAGGGGCAGATCCAGGGCGACGCCGTCCGGGTGAGCGCCAAGAGCAAGGACGACCTCCAGAAGGTGATCGCGCGGCTGCGCGAGCTCGACGAGGTCGTCCCCCTCCAGTTCTCCAACTACCGCTAGGAAGGGGAAGTCCGTGACCGGGACACCGAGGACGGCAGGCCGCCTCATCGCCGATGCACTTGCCGCGGCCGGGGTCCGGGTCGCGTATACCGTTCCAGGAGAGAGCTTTCTCCCGCTGCTGGACGGCCTGGTGGGGGCCGGAATCCGGGTTGTCGCAACCCGCCATGAGGGCAGCGCTGCCTTCATGGCGGCGGCGTCAGCGGCGCTCAGCGGCCACCCGACCGTGGTCCTGGGAACGCGCGCCGTGGGCGCCGCCAACCTGGCCGTCGGCCTTCACGTCGCGTACGCCGACTCGCTTCCCGTCATCGCGCTCATCGGCCAGGTGGAGCGGCCGACCCGCGGCCGCGAAGGGTTCCAGGAGGTGGACCTGGCGGCCACGATCGGTGGGTACTGCCGCTGGGCCCGCGAGGTCCGTGACGTGGCCGCGCTGCCCGCGATCCTGGACGAGGCGCTCCGCCGCGCCACGGCCGGCCGGCCCGGCCCGGTGCTCCTGTCCCTGCCGGAGGACCTGCTGGCCGAGGAGGTCGCCGAGGCGCCGGCGCGGACCGCGCCTCCGGTCGTGCTCGGGCCGTCCCGCACGCCTTCCCCGGACCCGATGCACGTGCGCCGCATCCTGCACCTGCTGCTCGACGCAGAACGGCCGGTGATCCTGGCGGGCGGCGGAGTCCTTCGATCGCGCGCGACCGCGGATCTCGTCCGGCTGGCCGAGTTCGTGCACGTGCCCGTGATCGCCGCGTGGCGCCGGCCGGACGTCTTCCCGAACGACAACCCCCGCTATCTCGGGATGAGTGGCTACTTCGCAGCGCCGACAGTTCGGCGCCGGCTGGAGGAAGCTGATGCGATCCTCGTGATCGGCAGTCGCCTGAACGAAGTCGCCACGTACGGCCATGCGATCCCGGCTCCCGGGACGCGCTGGGCGCACGTGGACATGGAACCGCTCGGGTCGCGTCCCGGGCTGGCCGCGCCGACCATCGCGCTGGCGGCCGACGCCCGCACGTTCCTCCGTGAGGCTCGCCGTGTTCTTGGTGCGGGCGTTCTCGATGCCGCCGGCCTGGAGCGGCGACGCGCCGCGATGGCCGTGGATCGCGCGGCCTACGAGGACGCTCGCCGCGTCGACGGCGCAGCCTGGGACGGGCCGGGCGTGCACCCGGGCCGCGTCGTGGCGACCCTCAACCGGGTCCTTTCGCCGGACACGGTCATCACGACGGACGCGGGCAACTTCGGCGGCTGGGCCGCGCGTGGCCTGGTCCTGCGCAGGCCGGGCACGTTCCTCGGCACGACAGCAGGCGCGATGGGCTTCGCGATCCCGGCCGCCGTTGCAGCGGCACTCGCCGCACCGGGACGGCCGGTCGTGGCACTGGCCGGCGATGGCGGGGCCGGGATGACGATCGCGGAGCTGGAGACGGCCGTCCGTGTCGGTGTCCATCCGGTCGTGCTGGTCTTCGACAACGAGCGGTACGGCACCATCCACGAGGAGCAGGTGCGGCGCGGCTTCGCGCCGGTGGCAACCGACCTGGGCCCGGTCGACTGGGTCCGGGTTGCGGAGGGATTCGGCGCCCTGGGCGCTCGCGTCGAGCGGGACGATGAGTTCGAGGCGGCGCTCCGGGCCGCCCTCGCGGCGTCCCTTCCAACCGTCCTCCACCTTCTCGTCGACCGTCGCTGGGTCTCCGTCGAGCGGACCGCCGAAGCGGAGGCCGTGATCGACACGGAGCCCGAACTCGAGCCCGAATTGGAGCACGAACTGGTGCGTGCGCCGGAGGCAGCGCCCGAACCGGAAGCGGAATCGGACGCCCCGCCAGAGTCGGAGGCAGCACCCGAACCGGAAGCGGAATCGGACACGACGCCCGAGCCGGAGGCAGCACCCGAACCGGAAGCGGAATCGGACACGACGCCCGAGCCGGAGGCAGCACCCGAACCGGAAGCGGAA
>Ga0209048_10000590_pt1 | contig 38427 bp, 37 predicted proteins | sample FrelakmetCRP12CR_FD_187146 | JGI IMG/M metagenome (GOLD analysis project Ga0209048, IMG submission 187146) | Freshwater lake sediment microbial communities from the University of Notre Dame, USA, for methane emissions studies - CRP12 CR (SPAdes)... | ecosystem: Environmental > Aquatic >...
TTGTGCAAACGCCATGGCGCGGAACTGCTCGGGGCACGACAACGTGCGTACGCCAGAGTTGCCCCCATGGCGTTGCACGATGCGCGCGAAGCTGGTCCAAGGCACGAACTCCATGACTTGGGCGAACAAGGTCTTGCCGACGTACATGGGTGCTCCCTGGGCCAGTCAAGCCAGGGAAAGTACGCGGTTCTTGGCAGACGAAGTTCAAGTCGGCACCAAACGAAATCGACCTACAGCGCGCACCAATGCTTGATCTCAGGCTCGGCATGGCTCATTTAACCGGACAGTAGTGGAAGTCCCCGATTCTTTGCGCTGGATCAGTGCTCGCGCAGGCGCACCGCGCCGCAATGTCAAACTCACCTTCCGGGACCTTGCAGATCCGTGTCTTCTCTTCGTTGACCGTCAGCTTGAGTTTGCCCATGAGTGCGCGCATTCGGGCCAAGACCTCCTCGGCATTGCCCTTCCTGCACAGGATCACAAGGTCATCGGGGCAGGTCACGATCCGAGTGCCGAGGCTTTGTTCCAGCCCGAGCTTCTTCCACCCCAGCACAAACCGGCGCATGTACAGATTGGCCAGCAGCGGTGAGATCACCCCACGTACACAAGTGCGAACCTGCTCCCGAACCGTCGCCTCCGGCGACAGGCCCACCCCGATCGAGATGCCCAGCGGCCTGAGTTTGCCGTTGGCCTCGCGGTCAGTCGACACCCAATACTGAGCACCGGAAGACCGAATGCGAGGTCTCGCCCCAGAAACTGGCCTGGCATCGAAGGCGAATGTTCACACCATGCCCTCGCTCAACTCAACGACTTCGCCCCGTGCCTACGCAAGCCAGCGGAAGGCAAGCGGCACGAGCAAGGAAGCAAGCAACACCTGCAAGCCCAGAGCAATGCCGGCGTACGCGCCCGCGTCGGCATTGACTTGCAGCGCTCGCGCCGCGCCGATGCCGTGAGAGACGGTGCCGAGTGCGAAGCCGCGCACCGCCCAGTCGTCGATGTGCAGCAGGCCGAAAAGGTACTTCGCCGACAGCGCGCCGACCATGCCGGTCACGACGGCAAAGACCGCTGCAAGCGCCGGAACGCCGCCGATCCGATCCGCAATCCCCATGGCGACCGGCGCCGTCACCGACTTCGGCGCCAAAGACCGCAGCACGTCAGGCGGCAGGTCGAACGCCCAGCCCAAGGCCACGGCGCTGCCACCCGCCGCAATGCCGCCAGCCAGTGCCGCAATCGTCAGTGCCACGCCGCGCCGGCGAAGTTCCGAGCGGCGCAACCAGAGCGGCCACGCAAGCGCAACCACGGCGGGTCCCAAGAGCACGTGGACGAACTGTGCGCCTGCGAAGTACGTGGGATAAGAGGTTCCCGTCACAACCAATACGGTACCGATGCAGACGACCGACCACAGCACCGGGTTCGCCCACGGCGCGCGACCCAAGCGATCGTAGACTGCGGTGGCGACGACGTAAGTGACCAGTGTCGCGGTCAGACCGAAGAGTGGTGTCGACGCGAGGTAGACCCACAACTGGACGAAGTCAGCCATCGACTCTGCCTCGCTCGACTGTCGCGGCCAAGAGTCCGCGCAGGATCAAGGCCGTCACCACGATACCGATCCAGGTCGACAGGACGATCACGGCCACCAGCCGTACGCCGTACTCGGAGACCAGATCGATGTGCGTTATGACACCGACGCCGATCGGAACGAACAACAGCGACAGGTGCGCCAGCAACAACTCCGCGCCCGCCTGTACCGGAACCCGGACCCAGCTCGCCCGTAGCGCGAGCAAGAGCAGCGCCATGCCGAGGACCGGCCCCGGAAGCGACAAGGCAAAGGCGTGAGCGAGTGCTTCGCCAGCTGCCTGCAGCAGAAGCAACATGGCCAGGCCGCGAAGAGCCATCATGATTCGACCTCGAAGGTCTGGGCTTCATCGTGCAGATGATCCCCCCTGCGTCAAGCTGTAGTGTGCAACGCTTCGAGGGCTCTGAATCACGCCGACTCGAACAGCGCGGGGTTTAATCGATCGCACCTGCCGAAAGGCCGGGCACTCGCGTCTCGTGGTACTCCCTGAAGCAACTCATGGCGAACGCCCGCTCGAACTGCTGCGCTCCAGCAGATACAGGATCGATTGATACGGGAATCCGGCCTGCTCCGAAAGCCCGATCTCGCAGGTACGGCTGGTCGAATAGCCCACCGCGCAGCCCGAGGGCAGCGAGGCCTTCAGGTGGCGCAATGCATGTTGGTTCAACTCAGGGCGAACAAAGCCGCGGTCGCCGGCGAAGCCGCAGCATTGCACGTCATCGGTCGTCACCACCATGGCGCTGCAGCGTCCGGCGATCGCTATCAGCTTGTCGACCGTGCCCATCTTGCGCACACTGCACACGGGGTGCACTGCCACGACCTGCGGCTGCGGCTCGATCGTCAAGCGAGGCAGGACCGCGTCGTGCAAGAACTCGACACTGTCCAGCACCGGCAACCGACCGGCCAAGAACTTTTTCATCCGGTAGGCGCAGGGGCTGGTGTCGAACACGATCGGCCAGCGCCCGCCGTCGCTCGCATCGCGCAGCGCCGATTCGAGTTCGGCCGATTTCACGTCTGCGGCGTTGATCAGCCCCTTGCTCTCGAACGGCTGCCCGCAGCACAAGCCGGCCAGCCATGCCGGGTAGACCACATCGAAGCCGGCGCGCTGGAACAGCCGCTCGGCCACCACCGGGAGCATTTCGACGCCGTCGTGTCCGCGCTGCGGGCCCATGTTTCGCGCCGCACAACTGGGAAAATACACGATGCGTTCTGTGCGTGTGAGTGCTGCCGGTCGCGGGATGAAGTTCACCGGTCGAGGCAGAGCCGGGGACCACTTCGGAAGCCGTCCTCCCGAGGCCTTGCGAAGTCCGTCGAGTATGCCCTGCATCGCAGTTGTGCCGATCACACCGTGTATCAGGTCGGCAGTGCCCAGGCCCATCCGCACGCCGGACGTCAACCTCGCATAGTGCCGCGCCGCGACGTCTGCCACGTTCCTGGCCCTCGGGCCGGCACGACGTCCGCGCAGCGCCTTGATTAGCAGTCCAGTCTCGATGCCCACGGGGCAGGCGGTTGCGCATAGGCCGCAGGCGGCACAGGTCTCGATGCCCTGGTAGTCATAGAGCTTCTTCAGTTCGGCAGAACGCTGCGGGTCCGCGCCTGCGGTCTCAAGCCGCGCAATTTCGCGCCACCCGACGATGCGCTGGCGCGGCGACAGCGTTAGCCCGCGCGAGGGACACTTCGGCTCGCAGAAGCCGCATTCGATGCACTTGTCGACCAGTACGTCCGCGGCGGGCAGCGGCTTCAGGTTCTTGAGGTGCGACTTCGGGTCGGCATTGAGGATCACGCCCGGGTTGAGCAGGCCCTGCGGGTCGAGCAGCGCCTTGATGTGCCGCATCACCGCGAGCGCCTGCGCGCCCCATTCCATCTCGACGTAGGGCGCCATGTTGCGCCCGGTGCCATGTTCGGCTTTCAGCGAGCCGTCGTACTTGTGCACCACCATATCGCACACCGCGTCCATGAAGGCGCTGTAGCGCTCCACCTCTGCGCCGCTGCCGAAATCCTGCGTGAAGACGAAGTGCAGGTTCCCCTCGAGCGCATGGCCGTAGATGATGGCCTCGGCGTAGCCGTGTTGCTGCAGCAGTCGCTGCAGGTCGAGCGTCGCTTCGGCCAATCGCTCGACCGGGAACGCGACGTCCTCGATGATGACAGTCGTGCCCGTGGGCCGCATCGCACCGATGGCCGGGAACATGCCCTTTCGAACGTTCCACAGCGCCGCCGATTCGGCCGCATCGGTGGTGAAGCGCAGCGGCGTGGCCAGGGGCAGGGAATTGAGCTGGTCCGCGATGGCCTCGATCTTGATCGACAGCGCGGCCGGGGTGGCGGCACGCGTTTCGACGAGCAGCGCCGCACCGTCGGGCGGCAGCGCCTGGAGCGCATCCGGCATGCCGGGCTTGTCCTGCACCGAGCGCAGCGACGCGCGGTCGAGCAATTCGACGGCGGCCACCGGCGTGCGCTTGAGCCGAGTCACCGCGCTGCAGGCGGTCTCGAGTTGGTCGAACAGGATCAGAGCGCTCGCCTTGTGGGCGTGCTCTTCCACGGTGCGATAGGTGATCTCGCTGATGAATCCGAGCGTGCCTTCCGAGCCGATCATGAGGTGGGCCAGGATGTCGACCGGATCGCCAAACTCGACCAGCGCGTTGAGACTGTAGCCGGTGGTGTTCTTGAGCCGGAACTTGTGACGGATGCGGCCGGCCAGCACCTCGTCTTCGCGCGTCGCGCGCCCGAGTTCGGCGAGGCCTTGGACGAGGTCTGGGCGCTGCGCGGCGAAGGCGGTGCGGCTCGCAGGGTCGCGCGTGTCGAGAACGGTGCCGTCGGCGAGCACGACGCGCATTCCGGCCAGCGTGTGGTAGCTGTTCTGCGCCGTGCCGCAGCACATGCCGCTAGCGTTGTTGGCGGCGATGCCGCCGATCATCGCGGCGTCGATGGACGCCGGGTCGGGGCCGATCTTGCGACCGAGGGGCGCCAGCCTGCGGTTGGCCGCGGCGCCGATCACACCGGGCTGCAGCGTAATCGTCCGCACGTCGTCGGCAATCGTCATGCCGCGCCAGCCGTCGCCCAGCAGCACAAGAACCGAGTCGCTCAGGGCCTGGCCCGAGAGGCTGGTGCCGGCGGCACGAAAGGTGACTGGCGTGTTCAGGCGCGCGCAGCATTCCAGCAGGCGCCGAATCTCGCCTTCGCTCTCAACCACCACCACGAGCTCGGGCACCAGGCGGTAGAAGCTAGCGTCAGTGCCCCAGGCGAGCAGACGCAGCGGGTCCGTGATCAGGCGGTCGCCTGGAATGAACGCGCTGAGTTCGCGCAGCAGTGCGTCATACACGGAGTGCATCAGTGCGTGTTCTTCAAGCCGCTCAGTCCGCCACCAGCTCACGCCGGTTGTCGGCGGATTCGGCGTCACGGGCTCAACCTCATAGCGGCGACATGCTGCATTCGCTACACCTCCTCGGGCACCATGTCGATCGCGCCGGAAGGACATTCGGCAGCGCAAACCCCGCAGCCCTTGCAGTAGTCGTAGTTGAACTCAAATCGCTTGCCGGGACCGAGCTTGACGACAGCGTTGTCCGGGCACACGCCGTAGCAGTTGTCGCACTCGAAACAGTTGCCGCAGCTCAGGCAACGCCGCGCCTCAAATAGCGCGTTGTCCTCGGTCAGCCCACCCTGAACCTCGTCGAAACTGCTCGTGCGCCGAGCGATGTCGAGTGGCGGGCGCACGGTCTTCGGCGCGTCGCTGTAGTACCAGGGATTCAGCCGCTCGGACGGTGCCGAACGATGCTTGGCCGCAGGTTCGAGCCGCGCACCGCGCAGCCAAGCGTCGATGTGGCGCGCGGCCTTCTTCCCTTGGCCGACGGCGACCGTCACGTTGCGATCGGCGGGCACCATGTCGCCGCCCGCGAAGAGGCCCGGGTTGCCGGTCATCATCGTCGCCGGATCGACCTGCACGACGCCGTCCTTCATCTCCAGGACGGGTACGCCGTCGAGCAGCGACAGATCGACGTCCTGCCCAAGCGCAAGCACCAGTGAGTCGGCCCCTAGCGTCTCGAATTCGCCGGTGGGCTGCGGGTTGCCCTTCTCGTCGAGGCTCATCTTCTCGATCGTCAGCGCGCCGTCGCCGGCCTTCTTGATCGTCGACAGCCACTTGACCATCCCGCCTTCCTGCAAGGCCTCTTCGACTTCGAAGTCGTGTGCCGGCATCTTCTCGCGCGTGCGGCGATAGACGATGACGGCCTCGGTGGCGCCCAGGCGCTTGGCGGCGCGCGCGACGTCGACCGCGGTGTTGCCGCCACCATAGACGACGACACGCCGGCCGAGCATCGGTTGCTCCTCGCCCTCCATCGAGCGAAGCACCGCCACCGCGTCGAGGATGTGCGATGAGTCTTTCGCGGGAATTAAGGTGCGCCTGGCAATGTGCGCGCCGACGGCGAGGAAAGCAGCGGCCAAGCGGCCGTCTTTCATCGTCTGCGTGATGTCGGCCACTCTGTTGTGGAGCTTCAGGGTCACGCCCATCTCGATGATGCGCTGCATCTCGGCGTCGAGCACGTCGCGCGGCAGTCGTTGATCAACACGTCTCTATCGGGCCGCAGCCCCTGGAACACGTCGACCTGGTACAACAGCGTCGGGTCCCGCACGATCAAGACGTCTGGCGCGAGGATCGGCTCGCGCAATCGGATCTCCTGGTCGTCGATGCGGCAGAAAGCCACCTCCGGGGCGCCCGTGTGCTCGGAACCGAAGCTCGGAAACGCCCGCGCATGGTGCCCCTGCTGGAACGCGGCGATCGACAGCATCTCTGCTGCTGTGACCACCCCTTGACCGCCGCGGCCGTGAATCCGAATCTGCAGCATCAACCCTGCTCCTGTGACTGTCGACAAGAACGAAATCGTTCGGGCGCTCACGAGCGGGCTGATCAACCCGCTTCGAGCCTCGAGGGTGTGGCGTACTGCCCTTTACACCCTGCCCCGATCAGCGCACGACCATTGCCGTGAACGGGAAGACATACGCCTGCAGCGTGACGAACAGGCCGACCAAACAGGCCAGCGCAATCGAGTGGAAGAACACGTAGCGCAGGATGTCACCCTCGTGGTTGAACCAGCGCGTGGCCGTCGATGCGACGACGATCGACTGCGCATCGATCATCTTGCCCATCACGCCGCCGGAGCTGTTGGCCGCGCCCATCAGGTTGGGGGAGAGGCCGAGTTGCTCGGCCGCCACCCTCTGCATGCCGCCGAAGAGCACATTAGACGCGGTGTCCGAACCCGTCATCGCAACGCCAATCCACCCCATCAGCGTGCCGAAGAACGGATAGAGCACGCCCGTGTTGGCAAACGCCAGTCCGAGCGTGGTGTCGGTGCCGGAATAGCGCGTCAGCGTGCCGAGCGCGAGCATCAGCACGATCGTCAGCAGCGAGAAGCGCACCAGCCACAGCGTGCGCAGCCAGGTACGGACGATCTGGAGCGGGTTGTACTTCATGACCAGCGCACCGACGATCGCCGAGAACAGGATGCCGGTGCCGGTGGCCGAGAGCAGGCCCAGCACGTAGACCGCGCCTTCCTTGGTCGGCTTGGTCACCACCGGCGGAACCTTTTCGACGAGGTTGTGCAGGCCGGAAATTGGGAAGCTTGGCGCGAAGATGCCATTCAGGGCGGTCTTCACCGAAGGCAAGCCCCAGACGAACACGAAGATGGTCAGGATTGCCCACGGCGTCCACGCACGGACCAGGTCGGCGCTGGAGTGACGCGTCACCGGCGTCGGCGGTTTGGCTTCGCCGCTGTCGGTCTCGTGACCCTTCAGCGATGGCGAGGTCCAAATCTTCTTCGGCTGCCAGACCCGCAGGAAGAGGATCAACGCCACCATCGAGACGATCGCGGCGATGATGTCCACAAGCTCTGGGCCGATGAAGTTCGACACCAGGTATTGCGGGATTGCAAACGAGAGGCCCGTAACCAGGATCGCGGGCCAGATTTCCATCATCGCCTTGCGGCCCGCGAAAGCCCAGATCAGCCAGAACGGCACCATCAGCGAGAAGAGTGGCAACTGGCGGCCGATCATCGCTGTGACCTGCATCAGGTCGTAGCCGTGCACCTTGGCCAGCGTGATCACCGGCGTGCCGAGCGCCCCGAAGGCCACTGGTGCGGTATTCGCGATCAGCGATAGGCCTGACGCCGCGAGCGGTGAGAACCCGAGCCCGATCAGGATGCCCGCCGTCACCGCCACCGGCGTACCGAAACCAGCCGCACCCTCGAAGAAGGCGCCGAAACAGAACGCAATCAACAGCAACTGCAGTCGCCGGTCTTCGGTGATGCCCGAGAGCGAGTCCTGCAGGATCTTGAAGCTGCCGTTCTGTTCGGCCAGCTGCTGCAAGAAGATGATGTTGAGCACGATCCAGCCGATCGGCAGCATCCCGGTCAGCCCGCCGAAGAAGGCCGCGTTGGCAGCCATGCCGGCAGGCATGCCGTAAGCGAATACCGCGATCGCGATCGCGCTCAGCAGCCCGAGGCCGGCCGCGATATGCGCCTTGATGTGAAGGAACCCGAGGCACACCAGCATCACCACCACCGGCACCGCGGCGAGCGCGGTGGACACGATCATGTTGCTGAACGGGTCGTAGACTTGTTGCCAGACCATCGTCTTGTCTCCGATTTGGTTGGTTGTCTCACCCGGCAGTCTTCGCTGCCGGAGCGTCAGGCGGGAGGACGCGCGACGTCCGACCGATGCCAAACTGTAGACAAGTATGACGGGTCGCGGTATGAGGGTTTTTCGCCCGTGTGTTGCAGAAAATTTGCCGGCCCGAGCTGGACCGTGCTCAACCCGGCGACGCCAGCGACTGTGTCAGCCAGTCGGCAAATGCCGCGCATTCCCAGCGCTCCAGCGCGCCGGGTTGCCAGCAGATGTAGTGCCGGTACGGCGCCGGTACCGCGCGCGCGGACAGTCGCACGAGCCGGCCACTGTCCAGCCAGGTCGCCCCCAGCTTGAGTCGCAGCAGCACCACGCCGAACCCACTGGCCGCAGCGTCGTAGGCGAGGCCGACGTCGTTGAACTGCGCGCCTGTACTGGGCTCGGCCCGCTTCAGGCCACACCCGACGAACCAGGTACCCCAGGGTTCCAGAAAGCTGCGAATCAGGTGCGCCTGTGCGATCTCCGCGTCGCTGTCGAAGCCTGCAAACGGCCCGAACTCATTCAGGTAGCTCGGACTGCAAACCGGCGTGACTTCATCAGCAAGGACCGGCCTGTACTCGAGGTCCGTATAGCCGCCGGTGCCGTAACGCACCTCGAGGTCGGCCTGCTCGGCCGTGACGTCGAGCAGTGGGATCGACACCTGTAAGGTCAACTCGACGTCGGGATAGGCATTTCGAAACAGCTCCAGTCTCGGCATCACGAATTGCCTGCAGAACGTCGGCGTGATGGCCACGCGCAAGCGCGTGTTGCCTTTGGCCGCGCGCTTGGATGGCATCTGCTGGAAAGCGGCAAGGCCCGTGCGCACGTTCTGCAGATACGCCGCGCCGTCCGCGGTGAGCGTGAAATCGGCGCGCCCGAAAAGCTTGAAGCCGAGGTGCGATTCGAGTTGTCGGATGCGGTGGCTGATCGCACTTGGAGTGACACAAAGCTCATCGGCTGCTTTGCCCGCGCTGCGCAGGCGCGCCACAGCCTCGAAAGTCAACAAACACTGAATCGGCGGGATGTGCTGCAGGGCCACGACATCTCCAAACTGGCCAAGCCAAGGCCGAAATTGCGGCGCACGGCGGTGAGCTACATAGGCCGATAGGGCTTGCTCTTGAGCGCCAAGGGTACACCGTACATCTTCCGACCCCATTGAGCGCGGGTCTTGTCGAAGAGGTTGGCCCTGCAGGGGTACCCAACATCAATGGCCTGTGACAACCCTAGCCCGTGCGGGCACGTTCCGCCATTTGACCCGCCACGATGCGGCCAGTGGCGAACTACCGGAGATGGCCGGATTCCGCGCCAGACCAGCGCAGGTTCAGGGTCGGCTGAACAGCGCTTTGCCGACGCTCGTTCTGCCGGGTCCGACCGCTCACAACGGGTCGTAGGCGCCCACTGGCTGGACCGGGTTGAAGGACCGCAAACAGTGTGAAGTGAACGCTCGGCCCGCTCAGCTCGAACCGCCGGTCATCACCGCAGACACACGGCCGGACAACGCGCGCTTCGAGGCATTTCATCCTAGCCACGGCACCAGGCGTGGTAGCGCGCCGCCCATTCGAGCAGCCTGGCTGGCGCGTGGTTGCGCTTCCAGGAGCTGGCGGCGTACTTGTTCGCTTCGGCCAGCGTCGGGTAGGTATGAATGGTGCCGAGGATCTTGTTCAGCCCCAGCCCGTGCTTCATCGCCAGCACGTATTCGGCGAGAAGGTCGGCCGCGTGTTCGCCGACGATCGTGACGCCGAGTATGCGATCCTTGCCCGGCGCGGTGAGCACCTTCACGAAGCCGCGTGCGACACCGTCGGCGATCGCGCGGTCGAGCTCGGCGATGTCGTAGCGCGTCACCTCGACCACGACGCCCATAGCCGCCGCCTCCCGCTCGTTCAGGCCGACGCGCGCTATTTCGGGATCGATGAAGGTCGCCGACGGGATAACGCGGTAGTCGACCTTGAACCTCCTGACACCGCCGAACAGGGCGTTGACCGCCGCGTGCCAGGCCTGGTGCGCGGCGACGTGCGTGAACTGCAGCGGCCCCGCAGCGTCGCCCGCGGCGTAGATGTTCGGGTACAGCGTCTCGAGGTATTCGTTGGTGGTGATCGTGCGTCCGCACGGAATGCCGAGTTCCTCCAGCCCGTAACCCTCGAGCCGCGCAACGCGGCCGACGGCGCACAGCAGCACGTCGAACTCGACGCGCCTCTGACCGGCGGCGTCTTCGCCAATGCGCTCGAGCACGATGAACTTCGCGTCGCCTTCGCGGCAGCAGCGCAGCGCCTTGTGGCCGGTGAGCACCCGCACACCGTCACGCACGAGCGCGGCCTGGGCGAGCGCCGACACCTCGGGGTCCTCGCGCGCCATGAGGTGCGGCAGCATCTCGACCTGCGTCACTGCAGAGCCGAGGCGCGCGAAGCCCTGCGCGAGTTCGCAGCCGATCGGCCCGCCGCCCAGCACCACAAGCCGCCGCGGCAGTTCGCGCAGGTCCCACAGCGTGTCGGAGGTGACGTAGCCCACGTCACTCAGCCCCGGCAGCGGCGGCACGAAAGGCCTCGCGCCGGTGGCGAGCACGATGCTGCGCGCGGTGAGCGTTTGCGTCGCGCCGTCGCTGCGCGCAATCTGCACCGTCCACGGGTTCACGAGCTTCGCGTGGCCGCTCACCACGTCGACGCCGAGCGCGGTGTAGCGCTCGGCCGAATCATGCGGCGCGATCTCGGCGATCACGTGCTGGATGCGCTGCATAACCTCACGGAATTGGAAACTTGCCTCGGCATTCGCGATGCCAAGCTCGCTCGCACGGCGGATATGGTTCACGAGCCTGGCCGAGCGGATCAGCGCCTTGCTCGGCACGCAGCCGTAGTTCAGGCAGTCGCCGCCCATCTTGTGCGCCTCGACCAGCGTCACGCTGGCCTTGACTGCAGCGGCGATGTAGCTCGCGACCAGCCCGGCCGCGCCGGCGCCGATGACGATCATGTTGCGGTCGAACCGTTTCGGCCGAGCGCCCGTCCAGCGGGCGTAGACCTTGCGCCGGCGCGCCGCCGCGACGATCCGGCGGGCGATCAGCGGGAACACGCCGAGCAGCACGAACGAGCCGACGATGCCTGGCGAGGCGATCCCGTTGAGCGACTCGATTCTCGCCAACTGCGTTCCTGCGTTGACGTAGACGAGCGTGCCGGCGAGCATGCCGATCTGGCTCACCCAGTAGAACGTGGCGGCCTTCATCTTCGTCAGCCCGAGTGCCAGGTTGATGACGAAGAACGGCACCACGGGCACGAGACGCAGCGTGAAGAGGTAGAACGCGCCCTCGCTCGCAACGCCCTTGTCGATCTCGGCCAGGCGTGCGCCGAACCGCGATTGCACGGCCTCCCGCAGCACGTGGCGCGACGCCAGGAATGCCAGCGTGGCGCCTATGCTCGACGCGAACGAGACGATCACCACACCAGCAAACAGGCCGAAGATCGCGCCGGCCGCCAGCGTCAGCACGGCTGCACCGGGGATCGACAGCGCGGTCGCCACGACGTACACAGCGAAGAAGGCGGAGGCAACGACAAGCGGCTTGGCGCCATAGAGCGCAGCGAGTTCGCCCTGACGCGACTTTAGATAAGCCAGGCTCAGGAAGTGCCCGAGGTCGAGTCCGAACCAGGCCACGAGCAACGCGGCGAGCACGGCGGCGATCAGCAGCTCTCTCTTCGGCACGCGGTCTCCTCGGTGGCCAGGTCGGCCGCCGTAGCGGCGACCTTACCCGCAAACGGCGCGCGGCGCCTGGCGGCGCTCAGTCGAGCGTGCGCCAGCCCGCGCTGATGCGCGCAACGATCGTCACAGCGCACATCGCGGCAAAGGCGTACGCCCACCATGCGAAGTGCCGAGGCCACAAGCACATCAGCGCGAAGCAGGCGATGGTCTCCGTCGCCTCGGTCAGGCCGCCCAGGTAGTACAGGCCCTTGCCCGGGTAGGCGGCGCTGCTGAGATTGCGCCGCTCGGCCATCACCGCGTAGGCGAGGAAACCCGACGCGGTGCCGACGAACGCAGCGAGCAGCACCGCCGCCGGCAGTGCGTTGGAGGCGGGATCTGCCACGGCGAAGGCGAGCGGGATACTGGCGTAGAAGATGAAGTCGAGCGCGATATCGAGGAAGGCGCCGCGGTCGGTGGGCGAGGTGAGCCGCGCCACCGCGCCGTCGAGCCCGTCGGCGACGCGGCTCGCGAGCAGCAGTGCCAGACCCCACAGGTACTGCTGCTGCGTGATCGCCAGCACGGACGCGGCGCCGATCGCGAACCCGGCCCACGTCACCGCATCAGCACCGACGCCGGCGCGAACGATCGCACGGGCCGTACGCTTCAGTCCAGGTTCGAGAGCAGCGATCGCAAAGCGATCAAGCATCGAAGGCGCGGCGCTGCATCAGTCGCCGATGAAGCTGACTTCATGCAGCCAGCGCCAGCGCACGGCATCGGCCAGCCAGGCAGCGAAGTCGAAGCCTTCGCCGGCCGCATCTAGAGCTTGCGCAAGGTCCACGCCGCGCGCCAGCGCCTGCATGAAAGCCAGCCCCGGCGCTTCGGTGCGATGGACGACGCCGCGCCAGCCTTCGCGCGCGACGACGACGACCTCGCCCATGGCCTGCTCAATCCGTTCGCGTGCGACCTCGAACAAGCGCTCGTCGCCACCGGCGTGCGCGGCGTGGATGCTCGCCACCGGCCAATTCGAGGCCAGCGCCTGCACGCCCGGCATCAGCCGCAAGCTCAACCGGTTCGGCTCGGTGCTGGACAGCAGCGCCAGTGACGCCGCGTCGAGCGCTGCGTCGGCGGCGCGCTCGCAATGGTGCAGCGCCAGATCAAGGCGCGCGCAATCGGCGAGGTACGGCCACTGGGCAAGACCGGGATGTCCAGCGATCCAGCCCGGCAGCGCGCCACCCCACTCGCCGAGGTCGCCGCGCTGCGGCGGATGCGCGTGCCAGAAGTCGCGCGCCAGATGCGCGAAGTCGTCGCCGCCCAGCAGCGCGTGGAGGGTCGGGCACGCGACCCGCAGCGCGCGCTCCGCCGACGCGTGAGCATTGGCGCGGTAGGCCTGCACGCCGGGCGGCGCGTTGGCGTCGGCGCGCGGCGCGGAGAGTTGCGCGAGCAACGCCTGCTGGCGCCGCGATTCCGCCTCGTCGCGATGGACGGTCATGCCTCGGCCTGCATTCGCGCCGCCGTCCGCGCCTCGGCGATCAGCACGTCGAGCGACGGCAGGTCGGTGTCCCACTCGACCAGCGTCGGTAGCGCGCCGAAGCGCCGCAGCGCGTGCGCATAGAGGTCCCACACCGCACCCCGCACGCGGCTGCCGTGGTCGTCGATCGCGATGCCGAAGTCGCTGTTGTCGCAGTAGCCCGCGAGGTGGATCTGGCCGACGATGCCCGGCGGCAGCGCGTCGATGAACTGGCAGCACGACGCGAGCGGGCCGGCGGCCCTGGCGTTGACTGCATTGACCATCAGGTTGTTCACATCAAGCAGCATCTGGCAGCCGCTGCGCCTGCACAGCTCTGCGAAGAACGTGGCCTCGCTCATCTGCGTCGCATCGTCGAAGGACACGTACGCCGACAGGTTCTCCACGAGGATCGTGCGCCGCAGCCGCTCCTGAACCTGCATCACGTTGCGCACCATGATCGCGAGCGACACCGGCGTGAACGCGATTGGCAGCAGGTCGTTCGCGTGCAGCATTGGACCGCCCGCCACCGCCGGCGCACGGGCGAAGCTCGCGTGGTCGGAGATGCGCACCGGCTGCACCCGCTCGGCGAGGCGCGCCAGGCGGTCCAGATGCCAGGCGTCCAGCCCGACCGAGCCTAGTGAGAGCCCCACGCCGTGCAGGCTCACCGGGTAGAGTTCGCGCGCCGCGTCGAGCGCGGCGAGCGCGGCGCCGCCGTCGGCAAAGAAGTTCTCGGAGTGGACTTCGACGAAGCCGAGCGCCGGCTTGCGCTCGATCAACTCGCGGTAGTGCGGCTGGCGCAGGCCGATTCCGGCGAGCGTCATGTCGGGCGGTGCGGGCGGCATCATCGTCCGGCGCCGGTCACCAACGACAACCCCCGCGACGCCGGCCTGGCGTGCAGGGGTGCCGCCGCGCTGGCGCAAGCCTACTTCTTCAGCGCCGCCTTCGCTTCTTCGGCCGTCTTGCCGCCCATCTTCTGGCACGTGCCCTTGGCCACGTACTTCCAGTCGTCCGGGCTCATGTCGGCCTTGGCCTGGCCCGCGCACGAATGCGTTCCCGACAGGTTGGCGCAATCGTTCTGGCCGGCCTTGGCGATACCGAAGCACTTTTCCTTGCCCGCGGGGTCGGCCGCGGCTGCGGTCTCGAGCAGGCCCAGCGCCAGCACCGACGCAAGGGCCGACGACGCGATCAGATGGTGTTTGTTCATGCGGTGGATCCTTGAGCAAGAGGGAGTTGGAGCGAAGCTGCCAAGGCTTGAAGACGCCCCATGATCGAGAGGGTGAAGCGGGCCAGATCGCGATCGGCGGCCATTATGGTGCAACCCCGTGCGGGCTGCACGGCAGCGCGATTTCGACCGCGTCACGTGCTCGGATCGACGGCCGGTTACGTCTCAGCCGGGATCGCCGAAGCCGCCCCCGCCCGGCGTCTCGACCACGAACACGTCGCCCGGCTCCATCGTCGTCGAACCGATATGCGCCAGCGTCTCGCGGCTTCCGTCGGCGCGCTCGACACGGTTGACGCCGAGCGCGCCGGGCTTGCCGCCGGCCATGCCGAACGAAGGCACGACGCGGCCGTTGGACAGAATGGACGCCGTCATGCGCTCGAGAAAGCGCACCCGCCGCACGCCGCCATCGCCGCCGTGCCAGCGCCCCGCGCCGCCCGAACCGGCGCGGATCGCGTAGCTCTCGAGCCGCACCGGAAAGCGAAATTCGAGCACCTCGGGATCGGTCAGGCGCGAGTTGGTCATGTGCGTCTGCACGACGCTCGTGCCATTGAAACCGCCGACGACGCGGCCGTCAGCGTCGAACCAGGCGCCTGCGCCCGAGCCACCGGAGATCGTCTCGTAGTACTGGTGGCGCTCGTTGCCGAAGGTGAAGTTGTTCATCGTGCATTGGCCGGCAGCCATCACGCCGAGTGCGCCGTAGAGCGCGTTGGTGATGCAGCTCGAGGTCTCGACGTTGCCGGCGACGACCGAAGCCGGAGGCTGCGGGTCGAGCATCGAGCCTGCGGGAATGATGACGCGCAAAGGCTTGAGGCAACCCGCGTTGAGCGGGATGTCGTCGCCGACCAGCGTGCGAAACACGTACAGCACGGCGGCCATGCAGACGGCGGTCGGCGCGTTGAAGTTGTTCGGCAACTGCGGCGAAGTGCCGGTGAAGTCGATCTCGGCACTGCGCTCGGTCACGTTGACGCGGATCGCGACGCGGATCTTTGCACCGTTGTCCAGTGGCAGCGTAAACTCGCCGTCCCTCAGCGCGCCGATGACGCGCCGCACCGACTCCTCGGCGTTGTCCTGCACGTGGCGCATGTAAGCCTGCACCACATCCAGGCCGAACTGCGCGACCATCTTGCGCAGTTCCTGCACGCCCTTCTCGTTGGCGGCGATCTGCGCCTTCAGGTCAGCGAGGTTCTGCTGCGGGTTGCGCGACGGATGCTCGCCGCTCGAAAGCAGTGCGAGGATCTCGGCCTCGCGCAGGCGCCCCGCCTCGACGAGCTTGACGTTGTCGATCTGCACGCCCTCTTCGTCGATGCGGGTCGAGAACGGCGGCATCGAGCCCGGCGTCACGCCGCCGATATCTGCGTGGTGACCACGGGAGCCGACGTAGAACAGGACCGCGTCGCGGGTTTCGTCGAACACCGGCGTCACCACCGTGACGTCGGGCAGGTGTGTTCCGCCGTGGTAGGGGTCGTTCAGCACGTACACGTCGCCCGATTGCATGCGCCCGGCGTTGCGTGCGATCACGGTCTTGATCGACTCGCTCATCGAGCCCAGGTGCACCGGCATGTGCGGCGCGTTAGCGATCAAGTTGCTTGTGGCATCGAACAGCGCGCACGAGAAGTCGAGCCGCTCCTTGATGTTCACCGAGTACGCGGTGTTCTGCAGTTGCAGCCCCATCTGCTCGGCAATATTCATGAACAGGTTGTTGAACACCTCGAGCATCACCGGGTCGACCTGCGTCCCGACGGCGCGCCTAGCTTCGCGCGGCTGCACGCGCGCCAGCAGCAGGTGGCCGAGCGCCGTCACGCGCGCCTGCCAGCCGGGCTCGACGACGGTCGTCGCGTTGCGCTCGGCGATGACCGCCGGGCCGTCGATGACGTGGCCCGGCAGTGCCTGTTCTCGCTGCACCAGTACCGCGTCGTGCCAGCAGCCTCCGCTGAACATCCTCACACGTTCGGCGATCGGTGCGACGCCTTCGGCGAGCGCTTCGCACGGCGCCTCGGCCGGTACGTCGCCCGCGCCGACGGCCTCGACCGACACCGCTTCGACGACTAACGCGCGTTCCTGCATCACGAACGCAAAGCGCTGGCGGTACGCCGCCTCGAACCCGGCCCGGACTGCGCCTGCGTCGCCGAAGGCAACAACGAGCGCCGAGTCGGTGCCCTGGTAGCGCACATGCACCCTGCGGTGCACGTACAGCTTCTCAGCCGGCACGCCCTGGCGCAACAACTCGGCCTCGGCCTCAGCGGCTAGCCGATCGAGCGTTGCCGCGGCGTCGGCCATCGCGTCAGCCAGCGGCTTCTCGATCGCCGCCTCGCGCATAACGTTCTGGTCCGCGAGGCCCATGCCGTAGGCCGACAGCACGCCGGCGAGCGGGTGCACGAAGACACGGCTCATCCCGAGAGCGTCCGCGACCAGGCAGGCATGCTGGCCGCCGGCGCCACCGAAGCATTGCAGCGTGTAGCGCGTCACGTCGTATCCGCGCGCGACCGATATCTTCTTGATCGCGTTGGCCATCGCGCCGACAGCGACGTCGACGAAGCCTTCGGCCACCTGCTCGGGCGAGCGCGGCTGGCCGGTGGCGAGCTCGATCTTCGCCACGAGTTCCTTGAACCTGCGGACAACGACCTCGCCGTCGAGCGCCTCGTCGGCGTGCGGCCCGAACACGCGCGGAAAGTAGCTAGGCTGGATCTTGCCGAGCATCACGTTGGCGTCGGTCACCGCAAGTGGCCCGCCGCGGCGGTAGCACGCCGGGCCGGGGTTGGCGCCCGCGCTCTCGGGCCCGGCGCGAAAGCGCGCGCCATCGAAGCTCAGCACCGAACCGCCACCCGCAGCCACCGTGTGGATGCTCATCATCGGCGCGCGCATCCGCACGCCCGCCACCTGTGTCTCGAACGCGCGCTCGAACTCGCCGGCAAAGTGGCTCACGTCGGTCGACGTGCCGCCCATGTCGAAGCCGATGACTCGTATCTGGCCACCGGGCTCGCCGTTCCCGCCCAAGCCCATCTGCGCCGTACGCGCCATGCCCACGATGCCGCCCGCCGGCCCCGACAGGATCGCGTCCTTGCCCTGGAACGCACGGGCGTCGGCCAGCCCACCCGAGGACTGCATGAAGTACAGCTTGACACCTGGCATCTCGCTCGCCACCTGCTCGACGTAGCGGCGCAGGATCGGCGACAGGTAGGCGTCGACGACTGTTGTGTCGCCGCGGCTGACGAGCTTCATCAGCGGGCTCACCTGGTGCGACACGCTGACCTGCGCGAAGCCCGCCTCGCGCGCCAGCCGCGCCGCCGCCGATTCGTGCGCGGTATACCGCCAGCCGTGCAGAAAGACGATCGCCGCGCTGCGCAGGCCGGCGCCGAACGCGGCCTTCAGCTCGCGCCGCAGATGTTCTTGGTCGAGCGGCTGCAGCAGTTCGCCCTGCGCGTCGACGCGCTCGTCGGCCTCGATCACGCGGCTGTAGAGCAGTTCGGGCAGCACGATGCAGCGGTCGAAGATGCGCGGCCGCTCCTGGTAGCCGATGCGCAGCGCGTCGCGAAAGCCGCGCGTCGTGACGAGCAGCGTCGGCTCGCCCTTACGCTCGAGCAGCGCGTTGGTGGCCACCGTCGTTCCCATCTTGACGCACTCGACCTGCTGCGGCGTGATCGGTTCGGCGGCGGCCAGGCCGAGCAGGTGGCGGATGCCGGCCACCGCCGCATCGCGGTACTGCTCGGGGTTGTCCGACAGCAGCTTGTGCGTCACCAGCGATCCGTCCGGCCGACGACCGACGACGTCGGTGAACGTGCCGCCGCGGTCGATCCAGAACTGCCACTTGTCGGCTGGAAGGCTTGTGTTGCTTGGCATTTCTGTGTTTACACCGTGTTGACAGGGACAAGTTCCGAGCAGACTTCAAGCGCATTTCGGCGTTGGAATTGACAAACTGTTGACACAACCGTGGCCGCCATGCACGACCCCGACGCCCTCCCGGCGCCTGCCGGTCCAGACGCCTTGTTGTCCATGAGGATCCCGATGGAGCATTGTCGTCAGCGGACGTTCTCAACGTCCCTCCTGCTATCCTTTCAGGGTGAAGGTCAGTGAACTTCTGCGCGCGCTCCAGTCCGACGGTTGGTATCTCGTTGCAACCCGCGGAAGTCATCGACAGTTCAAGCACGCGATCAGGCCGGGTCGCGTCACCGTTCCTGGCAAGCCAAGCGATGATCTTGCGCCAGGCACCCTCAACAGCATTCTCAAGCAAGCTGGCTTGAAGTCGTGAGGCCATATGCGCTACGCCATCGTCATTGAAAAGGCCGAAGGCAACTACTCGGCCTACGTCCCAGACCTCCCAGGATGTGTCGCCACGGGTCTCACAGTTGCTGAGGTCGAAGCCGAGATCAGGGAAGCCATCTTGTTTCACGTCGAAGGGTTGCGGGAAGATGGTCTTCCAATCCCTGCACCCGAAAGCCAAGTCGAATACGTCGATGTAGCGGCGTAGGCAACAGCCGGTTGGCGCCGTCCCACCCGTGGCCTCGCATTGCGAAGCGAGGCGCGGCAACGCAACTCAAGGGGCGCCTTGACAACTCGTTGACTCACTGCTCCCCCGCACCGCGGCGTTTGCCGTTGTTCCGCGTTCCTGCTGCCGCGGTCGATCCAGAACTGCCACTTATCGGCTGGAAGGCTTGTGTTGCTTGGCATTTCCGTGTTTACAGGGTGTTGACATGGCGAAAACCGGCGTTGATCCGAACGGGAATTCGGAGTTGGATTTGACAGACCGTTGACACGTTCGGCTGTCGCAATCGGCGCTCAGTCCCTCTCGCACGCACACTCTGAGCACCCGCGTACATACCGTCCAACTCAAAGAATATCGATCAACTCATCGCACTCTTCGATGGAGGCGCGCGACCCAGCCCGCAACGTCCTTGGCGATGGTCCGTTTCGAGAACGTCTCACCCCGAGCCCCCTTGGCGTATCAGGCGGCCTGCAGCAAGAACTCGACCTTGACTGCCTCATAGGGGAACTCAACATGGCCGCCTTCAGTGCGATCGAGGACTCCCGCAGAAAGAAGTGCAGTCAGGTCGGTGTGTACGGCCTTGACGTCTCTACCGACCCGGCCAGCAGCTTCACGAACAGTCAAGGGCCCGGCACCGCACATGGCCTTGAGCAACTCCCATCGTTTGGCCGTCAACACTTTCCAGAGCAGCTCGGGGCTGGCAAGCGAGATGCGATTGGCTTTCGCCCCTTTCCCTGTCTTCCAGGCCAGCGCAAAGTCGGCCATGGTCTGTGCGGGCGGGCGAACATCAAGCGTCACTGTCTTCACTGTTGATCGTCTCGATGCCGCATTGACGAGACGCCAGCAACTTGTCAACGGACTCAAAGTTGTAGCGTGACTCCCTGCCCCGGAAGTGCCGGTGGTCACCTTTGCCTGACTCGTTGTCATACCTGAGCACGCAGAGACCGTTGACCACGTAGGCGAGTCGGTACTTGTGTCTATCGCGTCTTTCGCCCCGCGCGGCGAACCGCGATACTCCGCGCTCGGTCTATGCCTGAGCAGCCACTGTGCGAGCCCTTCCTGGCCTGTGGCTCGCCAAGGTAGGCAATGCGTCGATCGCCGGTCCCGCCTTCTGTTGCGCGACCCGCAATTCATAGACTGCCTGCAAGTTCAGCCAGAACTGCGGGCTGTTCCCGAAGAAGTGGCCTAGGCGCAGCGCCGAGTCCCCCGTAACGGCGCGCTGCCCGTTCAGGATGGCGGTGATGCGGTTGGTGGGCACGCCAAGCTGCCGGGCCAGTTCCGCTGCGCTCATGGCAAGCGCGTCGAGCTGCTCGGCAAGATGTTCGCCAGGGTGAATCGCACTGCGTCCCATATCTCACCTCTCAGTGGTAGTCGATGATCTCGACCTCGGTCGGCCCAGGCGACCCGCCAGGCCACTCAAAACAGACACGCCACTGGTCGTTGATCCGAATGCTGTACTGGCCCTTGCGATCACCCTTCAGCGCTTCGAGCCGGTTGCCTGGAAGGTCAAGGTCGCGGAGCCCGGACGCGGCGTCCAGTTGGTCGAGCTTCATTTCAGCCTTGCGAGGGATGCCGTCAAAGGCCTTGATCCGCTTTCCGTCGGCGAAGTCGCGTGTCCGCTTGTCCCGGCAGCTGACGATCATGGCTCAAGAGTCTGCCGATAGTTACGCAGTACGTCAAGCATAATTGGCGTCACAAGTCGGGGCACGATCGAGGCGGGCCTACCCGGCAAGGCACCACCCTGCCACTGCGGCGGCAACGCGGGACGTCAGGCCCAAGTGACACCGTGCGACGCCGGCCGCTTGCCTGGCGAAAGCGTGGCGTCCGAGCCGGATCGCTGCGAGAGCAGCGGCCTACGCGGGTGCGGTCGATACCCCAGTCACTCGCGCGCAGGCGTCACGGGCGGCGGCCCGGCAAAGACGGGCGCGAAACGCTTCAGGAGCATGGCCAGCGTCGCGCCAGCCAATGATCGATCGACAGAACTCCGGGCCCGCGCGCCATCAGGTACAGCAGCAGGGCAGCCCAGGTGCCATGTGTCGGGTAGGCGTCGGGATAGACGAACACCTCGATCACCAGCGTCATCCCGAGCAGCGCGAGGGCCGAAAAGCGTGTGCCCAGTCCGATCAGCAGCAGCAGGGGAAACAGGTGTTCCGCAGTCGCCGCCATCGGCGCTGCGATCTCAGGGGGAACGAAGGGCAGCTTGTACTCGTCCCGGAACAGGTCAACGACTGAGTCGGACAAGCGAGGCCAGCCGAGGTGGACTTCGCCAGTGATGATGTTGAGGACGAAGCCCTGCACCTTGGTCTGCCCCGAAGTCCAGAAGACCGCGGCGATCGAGATTCGTGCAATCAAGGCGACGAAGCTATGCGGAATGCGCTCGAACAATCCGATGATCGGCGCCACAAGGCCGGCCAGCGACGAGGTGGCGGCGGTGGCCGGCGCGGGGGAGACGGTGGTGTTCATGACGAGTGTCCTTGCGGAAGATGAATGGCGGTGATCGCGCCATGGCCCAGCAACAGCGCCAGGGTCGCTGCCAGGTCGAATGAGGCCTCGGCGCTCGCTGCTGCGCTGGCAGCCTCGCCAAGACGCTGGCCTCGAACAAGCGCGCCGACGAACTCGACCGCGCCGGCCGGCATCCGCAGCACCAGAACATCCAGACCATCGCGCAAGACGATCGCTTCCTCGGGCGTTGCCGGGGCTATCGCCCCCAGATCGCCTTCTCCCTGGTGGGCCGCCCACAGCGAGACGACGGCGTGGCGCGACGCGAGCACGCTCACCGAAGGATGGCACGCGAGACGCAGTTCACCAATCCCGTCGCCGCAGGCCAAGGCCAGGCGGACGACTTCGGCGCTCACGGGCTCGGCGTCGGCGGCGTGGTACGCCACCATGCGCGCCATCTCAAGCCTGGCCATGTCGGCCAGGTAGGGCACCGGCCGCGCCGGCTCGAAGCGCTCGATGAATTCGGCGAACTCTTCCCCATAGTGCGCCAGGATGCACGAGCGCGGCGGAGCCTGCCGCACGAAGTGGCCTGCCATCGCGCGGAAGAACTCGACTCCGACGAGTTCCTGCACGACGGGGAAGTTGTCGGCCAGCGCGTCGATCAGCGAACTGACGACGTTGTTGCGATGCACCGCCAGCCGCGCGCCCGGGTTGGAGCCGTTCCACGCGCGCAGACCGCCGGGGCAGGCGCGGCCCGTGTCGAGCAGCGCGGCCGAGAACGTCGCCTGCGTGCACGCCATCTGCGGAGTCATGAATGAATCCGATCGTGCAGACGCGCGCCATCGCTGCGCGACGTCGTCATGATGATGTCTTCGGCGCGCCCGGCCTCGGCCAGCAGGGTCGCCAATGCGGGAATATCGCTGTCACGCTCGAGCAGCGTCGGCACTGGGCCCAGCGCGCTGATCACGCTTTCGTACAGGCGCCATACGGTGTCGTCCACCGGGCTGGCGTGGCTGTCGATAAGCAGCGGCGCGCCAGCCGCGTCCCGGTCGCGCGCGAATCCGGCGAGGTGGATTTCGCCAACTCGCTCGAGCGGCAATTCTTCGACGTAGGTCTGCGCGTCGCGGCCGTGATTGGTGCACGACACATGCGCGTTGTTGACGTCGAGCAGCAGGCCGCAACCGGTGCGCTGCAGCACTTCGCGCAGGAACGCCGTCTCGCTCATCGTCGAGGCTTCGAACTCGACGTAGGTCGAAGGGTTCTCGAGCAGCATGCGCCGCTGCAGGCGCTCCTGCACGCGGTCGATGTGTTCGCAGACGTGATCCAGCGTCGGGCGGTCGTACGCAACCGGCAGCAGGTCGTTGAGGAAGATCTCGCCGTGGCTGGACCACGCCAGATGCTCGGAGAACGACGCCGGCGCGTAGCGCTCGATCAGCGTTGCCAGCCGGTCCAGATGTGCTTCGTCGAGCGGGCCTTCGCCGCCGATCGACAGCCCGACGCCGTGCAGCGACAGCGGGTAGTGCTCGCGGATGCGGCCGAGGTAGTGATGGAAGGGACCGCCGCCCACCATGTAGTTCTCGGCGTGCACCTCGAAGAAGCCGATGTCCGGGCGCGTGCCGAGCACATCGCGGAAGTGCTCGGGCTTGAGCCCGATGCCGGCACGCCGGGGCAGCCCGGTTGCCATGCTGGCCTGGACCGGGCTCGCTGCGGCCGGAAGGCCGCTAGGGTGGCTCGCGCTGCGACTCAGCATGGCTGTGCGCTGCCCTGCGAGGCGGTGCGGTTCAGGACTTCTTTTCCATGAACTCGGCGAGTTGGCCGAAGCCGGTCGGCGAGGTCTTCGAAGCCGTCTTCTCGCACGTGCCCTTGGGAACCAGCGAGAAAGCGTTGCTCTGGTAGTCGACTTTGGCTGTGCCTGCGCAGGTGGTGCCTGCACCTGCCTTGCAGTCGTTCTTGCCCTTCATTGCGACGCCGAAGCACTTTTCCTTGTCCATCTTGTCCATCGAGTCGGCGGCGGTGGCGACGGACGAGGCCATCATCAGGGCGGCGCCGAGGGCTATCGCGAGCGTGGCGGCGACGGTGGTTTGGGGATCCAGGGTGGTCTTGCTCATGTCGAAGAACTCCGGTTGCTGAGGAAGGGGCCGGCCGCTTCCGCTACAGTGCGTGCGGCTGGCGGGCGGGGGATGCACGTTGCGTTCCCGAGACCCAGTTCGCTGCCACCGGGCCGCGGGTTACAGCGACTGCGAAAAGTTTCGGCTTGCGACCGGGACCTTGAACAGGCTTCATCCCGCGCCGGATGTAACCCATGGCCCCGACCGAGCGAAATGACACCTGACGTGCGTCCCGACGAGTTCGAGTCCGGCCTAAAGCCGCTGTGGACGCGTGCGCAGGCCGGCGACGACGCTGCGTACCGTGAAGCGCTCGCGCGCATCGCCCGCCGGCTGCGCGCGTTCCTTGGGCGCCGCATGCTCTCCGTGGCCGACGACGTGGAGGACCTTGTGCAGGAAACGCTGCTCGCGTTGCATCTTCAGCGCGGAACCTACGACCCCGCGCTGCCGGTGAGCGCGTGGGTGCACGCCATCGCGCGCCACAAGCTCGTCGACCTGTGGCGCCGGCGCGGGCGGCGCGAGGCCTTGCACGAGCCGCTGGACGATCTGGACGAATCCGAGCACCCCGTCGCCGCCGAGGCCGAGCAACCGGCGCGGCGGGATCTGGGCGTGTTGCTGCAGTCGCTCCCCGCCGCGCAGCAGCAGGCGATCACCTTGACCAAGATCGAAGGCCTGTCGATGCTCGAGGCGTCGGCCCGAACGGGGGTCTCGGTGGCTGCGTTGAAGGTGCAGGTGCACCGCGGCCTCAAGCGCATGGCCGCGCTGGTCAAGGAAGACTCATGAAGACCGACGATTTGATTGGCCTGCTCGCCACCGGCGCCGGCCCGGCGCCGCGCGCGGTGGCTGCGCGGCGCCTGGCGCCCGTGATGCTGGGCGGTGTCGCGGCGAGTGCGCTGCTCGCCGTGAGCGTCATCGGCCTCGTGCCGACGACCCTGTTCGCCGATGCCGCATGGTGGACCAAGTTCTCCTACGTCGCCGTGCTCGCCGTTGCGCTCACGTGGCCGTTCGTTCGTCTTGCGCGACCGGTCGGGCAGATGCGCGCGCCGTGGCGCCTCGTCGGCGCGGTGGTGGCTGCGATGGCCTTGCTCGGCTCGTGGCAGATCGTCCAGGCAGCGTCTGGCGCGCGGATGAGCGAGCTTCTCGGTCACTCATGGGTCGTTTGTCCATGGAATATCCTGCTGCTGTCGCTGCCCGCGCTCGCCGGAGCGCTCTGGGCTCTGCGCGGGCTCGCGCCGACACGCCTGCGCGCCGCCGGCCTGGCTGCCGGCTTGCTCGCTGGCGCCGTCGGTGCCACGGGCTATGCGCTGTCGTGTACCGAGCTGTCGATGACGTTCGTCGCCGTTTGGTACACGCTGGGCATCGCGCTGGTCGGCGCACTCGGTTCGTTGCTGGGTCCGCGCCTGCTGCGCTGGTAGTGTCGTGCACGCGGTTCGAGCGGACATCGGGTGTTCTGCCAAGCCCGATTCGGACCCAAGTCGGTGCCAGTTCCTCGCCAGAATGCGGCGCGTTCGCTCATCAATCGTCCGAAGCGACTCCGGCGAGGGCGGTTGCCGGGCAACCGCGGCCCATGGCTGCAATGCGCCATCCGTGGCGCGTGCATGATTCATACTGCCGGTGTCCAAGCAACCGCCATGGAGCCTCTCGGATGTACCTTCCCGCTCACTTCGAAGAGACCCGAACCGAGGTCTTGCATGCGCTGATCCGCAGTCACCCGCTCGGAGCGCTGGTGACGCTCGACGCAGCTGGCGCGCTGCAGGCCAATCCGATCCCGTTCCTTCTCGACCGCGGTCCGAGTGAGCGCGGCACGCTGCGCGGCCATGTGGCGCGCGCCAACCCGCTGTGGCGCGAGACGCGCGGCGACGTCGACACGCTCGTCGTGTTCCAGGGAGCGCAGAGCTACGTCAGCCCGGGCTGGTACCCGAGCAAGACCGAGCACGGCAAGGTGGTGCCGACCTTCAACTACGTCACCGTGCAGGCACGAGGCCGGCTACGCGCCGTCGACGATGTGGCCTGGGTTCGCGCGCTGGTGGCGCGGCTGACCGACCGCTTCGAGGCGGCACGCGCCGCGCCGTGGGCGATCGCCGACGCGCCGGCAGATTACGTCGAGACGATGCTGCATGCGATCGTCGGCATCGAGATCGAGCTTACTGCGCTCGTCGGCAAGTGGAAGGTCAGCCAGAACCGCAACGAGGCCGATCGCGAGGGCGTGGTGGCAGGCCTGAGTGCTCTGGCAGCGCAAGGCGGCAACGGGGAGGCCGCTGCGATGGCGGGTGAAGTGGCGCAGCGCCACGCGGCGATGCTGAACGCATCTGGCCAGCCGCCACGGTCGTAAGCGAATCAAGGAAACTCCTGAGACGTGCCGGCACTGGAAGCGGCTGTTCCCGTCGTACGATCGCCGAGCCAAGAATCACTGGAGGTCTCATGATCCGCTTCAGCATATCCTCGCCCGACGCGCTACGCACCCGCATCGCCCCGCTGGCACTCGCCGCAACACTCGCCGCGGCGCCGCTCCAGGCCAAGACACTGGTCTACTGCTCCGAGGGGTCGCCGGAGAACTTCACGCCGGCGCTGAACACCACCGGAACGAGCTTCGACGCGGCGCGGCCGGTGTACGACAAGCTGACCGAATTCACCCGCGGTTCGACGCAAGTCGAGCCCGGCCTCGCCGAGAGCTGGACCGTCTCGCCCGACGGCAAGGTGTTCACGTTCAAGCTGCGCAAGGGCGTCAAGTTCCATTCGGGCGTCAACGGCTTCAAGCCGACGCGCGAGTTCAACGCCGACGACGTGCTGTTCTCTCTCGATCGCCAGTGGAAGGCTGACCACCCGTACGCCAAGGTTTCGGGCGGCAAGTACGACTACTTCGCCGACATGGGACTGAAGGACGACGTCGTCGCGATCGACAAGCTCGACGCGATGACGGTGCGCATCACACTGAAGAAGCCCAACGTCACGATGCTCGCGAACCTGGCGATGGACTTCGCGAGCATCCACTCGGCCGAATACGCCGACTTCCTCGCCAAGCAGAACAAGAAGGAGCAGTTCGACCAGCAGCCGGTGGGCACCGGGCCGTTCTCGTTCGTCATGTACCAGAAGGACGCGGTGATCCGCTTCAAAGCGAACAAGGACTACTGGGGCGAAAGGGCGCTGGTCGATGACCTCGTGTATGCGATCACGCCCGACCCGACTGCGCGCTACAGCAAGCTCAAGGCCGGTGAATGCCACTTCGTGATCGCGCCGCGCCCGGCCGACCTGCCGGAGATGCAGAAGGACGCCTCGCTCAAGGTCGTCAACCAACCCGGCCTGAACATCGCCTACTGGGCGTTCAACACGCAAAAGCCGCCGTTCGACAAGAAAGAGGTGCGCCAGGCGATGAACATGGCGATCGACAAGGCGGCAATCATCCGCGACGTCTACCTCGGCGCCGGCCAGGCGGCGAAGAACCTGATCCCGCCGACGCTGTGGTCGTACAACGACGCGGTGAAGGACTACACCTACGACGCGGCCAAGGCGAAGGACCTGCTCACCAAGGCAGGCGTGAAGACGCCGCTCGAGATTGACCTCTGGTACATGCCGGTGCAGCGCCCGTACAACCCGAACGCCAAGCGCATCGCCGAGATGATGCAAGCGGATCTGGCCAAGATCGGCGTAAACGCCAAGCTCGTCACCTACGAGTGGGGCGAGTACCGCAAGCGGATGCAGCAGGGCGAACACATCACCGGCATGCTCGGCTGGACCGGCGACAACGGTGACCCCGACAACTTCTTCTTCCTGCGCGGCTGCGAGGCGGCGCGTCCGGGCGGGCAGAACCTCTCGAAGTGGTGCAACAAGGCCTTCGACGAGCGGCTCGAGAAGGCGCGAGCGATTGCCGACATCAAGGAGCGCAGCAAGCTCTACGAAGAGATGCAGGTGATCGAGAAGGAAGAGGCGCCCGACTTCAAGATCGCGCACTCGGTGGTCTACGAGGCGATGCGCAAGGAGGTCACTGGCTTCAAGCAAAGCCCGTTCGGCGCGCACCAATTCAACGGGGTGGATCTGAAGTAGGAGCTCGATCCAGCGCCGCACCCTGCGCCGGCTTCGCGCCGGCGCAACTTTGTCGGCTCTGCCCAAACCATGTTCCGCTACCTGGTGCGCCGGCTGGCGCTGACGATCCCGACATTCGTCGCGCTGATGTTCGTGACCTTCGTCGCGATCCGCCTCGTGCCGGGAGATCCGGTCGAGGTGCGCGTCGGTGAGCGCGGCATCTCTGCCGAGCGGCTGGCGATGTTCCGCCACGAGCTTGGTCTGGACCAGCCAGTCTGGAAGCAGTTCGCGGACTACTGCGTGCAGTTGCTGCACGGCGACTTCGGAACTTCGCTCGCGACGAACCAGAAGGTGCTGACCGAGTTCGCCACGCTGTTCCCGGCAACGATCGAGCTGTCGCTCGCCGGCATGCTGTTTGCGGTGCTGCTGGGCCTGCCCGCCGGCACCATCGCCGCAGCGCGGCGCGGCACCGTGTTCGACCAGACGCTGATGGGGCTTTCGGTCACGGGCTACTCGATGCCGATCTTCTGGTGGGGGCTGCTGCTGATCATGTTCGTCGCCGAGCGCTGGGGGCTGACGCCGGTGTCCGGGCGCATCGACCTGATCCAGTACTACTTCGAGCCAGTCACCGGCTTCATGGTCGTCGACGCGTGGCTGTCGGGCCAGGCCGGCGCGGTCAAGGACGCACTGCGCCACCTGGTACTGCCGGCGATCGTGCTCGGGACGATCCCGCTCGCAGTGATCGCGCGCATGACGCGCTCGGCGATGCTCGAGGTGCTGAGCGAAGACTACGTTCGCACCGCCCGCGCCAAGGGCCTCGCGGCTTGGCGCGTGGTCGGGCTGCATGCGCTGCGCAACGCGCTGATCCCGGTGGTCACGATCATCGGGCTGCAGGTCGGCACGCTGATGGCCGGCGCGGTGCTGACCGAGACGATCTTCTCCTGGCCCGGTGTCGGCAAGTGGCTGATCGAGTCGATCGGCCGCCGCGACTACCCCGCGCTGCAGGGCGGCGTGATGCTGATCTCGTCGATCGTCATCGGCGTGAACCTGCTCGTGGACCTGACCTACGGACTGATCAACCCGCGCATCCGCCATGGCTGAGGTCGAGATCACGGCCGCAACGGCATCGGCCTTCGATCAGGCCGGCCCGCCGCCGGTCTCGCCGTTGCGCGCGTTCTGGCACGCGTTCAGCGAGAACCGCGGCGCCGTAGCCGGGCTTGCGGTGGTGCTGCTGATCGTTCTGCTCGCGATAGGCGCCGACTGGATCGCGCCGTACTCGCCGACCGCGCAGTTCCGCGACGCGGTGCGCGCCCCGCCGATGTGGGCCGACGGCGGCTCGTGGCGTTTCGTCCTCGGCACCGACAGCCTCGGCCGCGACATGCTCACCCGGTTGATCCACGGCGCGCGCGTCTCGCTCTTCATCGGCCTGGCGGTCATGCTGGTGTCGTTCGTCGTCGGCGTCACGCTGGGGCTCGCGTGCGTGTCGTTCAGGGGGCCGCTCGGCAACGCGATCGACGTCGCCGTCACGCGGGCGATGGACCTGATCATGGCGGTGCCTAGCCTCGTGCTCGCGATCCTCGTCGTCGCCGTGCTCGGGCCGAGCCTGACGAACACGATCGTCGCGGTGACGATCGTCTACCTGCCGCGCTACGTGCGTCTGGTGCGCGCTTCGGCGCTGGCCGAACTCGGCAAGGACTACGTTACCGCGGCGCGCGTTGCCGGCGTCGGGCCGGCGAGGCTGATGTTCTCGACCGTGCTGCCGAACTGCCTGTCGCCGCTGATCGTCCAGGCCGCGCTCGGCGTCTCCGACGCGATCCTCGAAGCCGCCGCGCTCGGCTTTCTGGGCCTCGGCGCGCAGCCGCCTACCGCCGAGTGGGGAACGATGCTCGCCGACGCGCGCGAGTTCATCCGCTCCAACCCTTGGCTCGTCACGCTGCCAGGGCTGGCGATCCTGCTCACGGTGGTGTCGATCAACCTCGCCGGCGACGGCCTGCGCGACGCGCTCGATCCGAAGATGCGCCGGTCGTGAACGCACTGCTCGACATCCGTGGCCTGACGGTCCGCTTCGCGACGCGCGGCGGTGCGTTCACTGCCGTCGACAGCATCGACCTGCGCGTCGAGCGCGACGAAGTGCTGGCGATCGTCGGCGAATCGGGTTCGGGCAAGTCGGTCGCGATGCTCGCGATCATGGGCCTGCTGCCGTGGACCGCCACGGTCAGCGCCGAACGCATGACCTTCGACGGCAACGAGCTGTCGCGGCTCACGTCGAGACAGCGCAGAAACCTGATCGGACGCGACATCGCGATGGTGTTCCAGGAGCCGATGTCGTCGCTCAACCCCTGCTTCACGGTCGGCTGGCAGATCGGCGAGACGCTGGCCACGCACCTCGGGCTGGATCGGACGGCGCGCAAGCGACGCGTGATCGAGTTGCTCGAGCAGGTCGGCATCCCCGACGCGGCGCGGCGCGCCAGCGCTTTTCCGCACCAGCTCTCGGGCGGCATGTGCCAGCGCGTGATGATCGCGATGGCGCTCGCATGCAAGCCGCGGCTGTTGATCGCCGACGAGCCGACGACGGCGCTCGACGTCACGATCCAGGCACAGATCCTCGACCTGCTGCTGTCGCTGCGACGCGGCAGCGCCGGCGCGCAGGACCGGGCCGGCGGCATGGCCTTGGTGCTAATCACGCACGACCTCGGCGTCGTCGCCGAGACCGCCGACCGCGTCGTCGTGCAGTACGCCGGCCGGCAGGTCGAGTCGGCGGCGACGGCCGAGCTGTTTGCCGACCCGCACCATCCCTACACCGCGGCGCTGCTCGCCGCAATGCCCGAGCACGCGCAAGGCAAGCGCCTGGCCGCGATCCCGGGGCTGGTACCGGGGCAGTTCGACCGCCTGCAGGGTTGCCTGTTCGCGCCGCGCTGCACCTTCGCCACCGCGCAGTGCCAGACGCCGCCCGGTGCTGCCGACGCGGCACTCGGCCGCGCGCTGTGCCACACGCCGCTGCGACGGGGCCAACCGGTGGCGCCGCTCGCAGCGGCAACCATGTCATGACGCCACAAGCCGCAACTCTGGCGCAAGCAGCACCGGCACCGGTGATCGAGGCCGAGAATCTCCACCGCGACTATCCCGTGCGGCGAGGGCTGTTCGCTGCACCGGCGGTCGTGCGTGCGCTCGCCGGCGTGTCGTTCACGCTGCGCGCCGGCAGCACGCTCGCGGTGGTCGGCGAGTCGGGCTGCGGCAAGAGCACGCTGGCGCGGCTGCTGACGATGATCGAGCCGCCGACCGAAGGCCGTCTGCTCATCGACGGGCTCGACGCCGCGCACGCCGATGCCGCCTTGCGCCAGCGCCTGCGCCGTGCGGTGCAGATCGTGTTCCAGAACCCCTATGGTTCGCTGAACCCGCGCCAGACCGTGGGCGCGGCGTTGATGGAGCCGCTGCTCGTCAACGGCGTGAGCGATGCAGGCGCGCGCGAACAGGCGGCGCGCGAGATGCTTCGCCGCGTCGGGCTGCGCGACGAGAGCTTCGGCCGCTGGCCGCACATGTTCTCGGGCGGCCAGCGCCAGCGCATCGCGATCGCCCGCGCGTTGATGCTGCAGCCGCGCGTGCTGGTGCTCGACGAGCCGGTGTCAGCGCTCGACGTCTCGATCCGGGCCCAGGTGTTGAACCTGCTCGTCGACTTGCAGCAGGTGATGCAGGTGGCCTACGTCTTCATCTCGCACGACCTCGGCGTGGTGCGCCACGTGGCCGACGAGGTGATGGTGATGTACCTCGGCCGCGTCGTCGAGCGGGGACCGCGCGAGGCGATCTTCGGCGACCCGCAACATCCGTACACGCAGGCGCTGCTGTCGGCGACGCCGACGGTCGACGCCGCGCTGCGCCGCCAGCGCGTCATCCTGCAGGGCGAACTGCCGTCGCCGATGGCCCCGCCTTCGGGCTGCGCGTTCCATACCCGATGCCCGATCGTCGCCGCGCGCTGCCGCGGCGCGACGCCGCAGCTCGCACCGGTAGCTGGCAGGCAGGTGGCGTGCCTGCTGCGCATCGCCTGAACGGCGCGCGGCATCGGCGCGGCGCGAGGAGAGCGCCATACGTCAACGCAGCTTCAGGGTTTGCCCATCGCGTGCATCGGCGGCGCAGCGTACCGTCCATGTACCAATCGACGAACTTCGGCACGTCGGTGCGGCCGCGAGCGCCGCCGAAGGCCGAGCCTTTCCAGACGCGGCCGGTGACGAGTTGGAGCGGCCGCGTCGCGATCTCGGCGCCCACCGCGCCGGAGTTGCGCAACACCTGTCGCCGCGCCGGTGTGCAATTGGGAACGATAGACGCGCTGCTGGCGCAGCTTTGCGTGCGCCATCGCCTGACCTCGCTGACCACCGACAATGGCTCTCGCAATGCCGCCGCCCACTGCCAGCTGAAAGTGCGGAAGTGGCCGCTCCGTTGTCTGGCTGGCAATCGCCGCGAGTGGGTTCAGCAGAAGCCGGCGCACAAGAACACCGAGAAGCTTCTGTAGGCGAAGCGATCGACCAGGTGCGACTGAACTTCAACCCGAAGGCGCAGCTCGGGCTGAACGTGGCGCATCACGGCAGCTTCAGGGTCTGCGCGTCGCGCGCGTCGGAGAAGTACTTCTTGAGCACACTGCCGAATACCGCTTCACCCGGCGCGGCACGTTCGAACAGCGTCATGCACGAGCGCAGCTTGAGGTCGTCGGGCGAGCCGAAGATCTGCAGTGCGGACTTGCCGTCGATTTGCAGAACCCGTTCACTGCAGGCCTTCAGCCGCGCGCCGAGCAAGGGGTGCTGCCAGTACGCCACTGCTTCGGCAAGCGACGCGATGCCGAAGCGCACGGCCGTCGCGCTGCGGCCCAATCCCCTCAGTTGCGGGAAGACGAACCACATCCAGTGACTCGTCTTCGCGCCCGCCGCCAGCTCGGCCTGGACCCGCCCCCAGACCGGGGCCTGGGCGTCGATGAAGCGCTGCAGGCCGTGCACATCGTCCATGCCGAATTGTCGTGCGGTGCAGCCGTCGATGGCCAGCGCTGGCTGCGGGCTGTCGCAGCGGGCAAGGCAGCGCAGCGCGGGTTAGTTTGCCGCCGTCACCGCAGCCAGTGCCCGTGCCCGCAGCTGGCCGCAGCCGGCCTCGACGTCCTGCCCGGCAGACCGCCGCAACCGGGTCAGGATGCCGCGCCGGTTCAGCGAGCGCGCGATCGCCACTGCGCGCTCCCACGACGGGCGCCGGAATGCGAGCCCCTCGACCAGGTTGTACGGGATCATGTTCATCATCGCGTGCTTGCCGGCGAGCAGCGCGGCGATGCCGTCGAGCTCGTCGTCGCCGTCGTTGATGCCGTCGAGCAGAGTCCACTGGACCTGGACCGGATACCCCGTCGCGCGGGCGTAGCGTTCGCCCAGGTCGATCAGTTCCGCCGGAGCTATGCGCGGGGCACGCGGCAGCAGCGTGGCACGCAACGCGGGATTGGTCGAATGCAGCGACAGCGCCAGTGCCGGCTTTACCGCACCCAGCGGAAGCCGCTCGAACGCGCGCCGGTCGCCGACGGTCGAGAAGACGAGGTTCTTGTGCCCGACGCCGCCGGCCGTGCCGAGCAACTCTATCGCTTCGAGCACGTTGTCGAGGTTGTGCGCGGGTTCGCCCATTCCCATGAACACCACCTTGCGCACCGGACGCAGCCCGCGCGCCAGCGCGACCTGGGCGACGATCTCGGCGCTGCCGAGCTGCCGCTGCAGCCCGTCGCGTCCGGTCATGCAAAACGCACAGCCGACCGCACAACCGACCTGGCTCGAGACACAAAGACCGCCGCGCGGCAGCAGCACGCTCTCCACCATCAGGCCGTCGCTCAACTCGACGAGCAGCCGGGTCGAGCCGTCCGCGCCCGGATGCTGCGAGTGCAGCCGCGCCAGCCCATCGATCTCGGCGACGAGTCCGGGCAGAGCGGCGCGCAGCGCCCGCGGCATGAAGGTCTCGATCGGCCGCGAACCGCTGTCCTGCGGCAGCGCCTGTGCCCACAGACGCAGCACACGCTGCTCATGGCTAGGCGCGGCGCCAATGCCGCGCAAGCGCTGCCGGATGTCTTCGATGCGCATCGATCCGCGCGCGGGCATCAAGGCATCATTCTCCGAAACGCGCGCGGCGCGACATCGCACCGACAGGCCGCCATCAGAGCGGCTTCACCTCGATGCTGTAGAGCTCCCAAGGGCACAGACCGAAGCGCTCCTTCAGCGGCTTGTCCTTGAACGCAGGCAGGCGATCGGCATCGTAGATGGCCCACTGCGGCCCGAGCCCGCCCACGCTCATCGGCACGCTGTCGAGCGCGGTGGCCACGATCATGCGATAGGCGAGCGCGTCGGCCAGGCTCAGCGCGACCGTGTAGCCGTCGAGCGCACGCAGGATCAGACTCACCGAAGCACCAGCGGCGACTCCCGCCGCCTCGACGACCGAGCCGAGGCTCGGGCCGCTCAGGCGGTGCACCTTGGCGTCGAGCTCAAGCGTGGGCTGGATCGTCACGCTCGGCAGGCGGGCCAGCATGGCCGCGTCGAACACCCAGGCGCGATCGAACTGGACGCCGTGCTTGGCGAGAAGCTGGTCGAACGCCGGATCCAACGGGCCGCGGTTGCTGCGGCCGATCGCCCCGCTCACGGTGAGAAGCCCGGGGCCGCTGCGCGCGGCGGATGCGGCCGCATGCACCCGCGGCGCGAGTGCGGCGGCCAGTACGCCCGCCGCGAGGAATTCACGCTTGTTCATCGTTTGCCTCCGTGCTGCGCTTGCGCGCGTCGACGCCCGGGCCAAGGCCAGGTCCGACGCGCATCGTCGATCGATGCCGCCTGCGGATCGACCCGCGTTCCAATCCAGGCCGCTGGGCGTCGCGCCGAGGCCGATTCCCGCCATCATGCACAAGTTCGAGCATCCCTGTTGCGGCGATGGCTCTGCCCGTGCTCGTTGCTGAGCCGCGGCGGCAACCGGGAGCGCCCACCAAATCACTGCTTGCGCGGCGACGCCCCGGCGCGCCATAGTGCCTTATCCCTTTCACTGGAGAATCTCGCGTGACGACAACTGCAAGTCCGGTGCGACCTGCCGCGCTGCCGATCCGGGCTTCCGACCTGCGCGGCCTGTACCGCTTGGGCGTGGACGCTACCGTGGGCGTGACAAACCTTGTGGAGGCGATACACCACACGATCGTCTCGCGTGCCGGTATCGTCGGGTCGCCACCCGCAGGCCGGACTTCGGGTATCACCGGGTTCGTCTATCGCACCGTTCGCGGAACGACCCGCGTGCTCGGCCATGGCATGGACGCCATGCTGCGTGCGCTCACGCCCGCACCGAGCGGCAATGCCTCCACGCCCGAGCGCGAGGCAGTCATCGCCGCGCTCAACGGGGTGTGGGGCGATCATCTGGCGGACAGCGGCAACCCGCTTGCGATCACCCTGGCCCTGCGCATCGCGGGCCGCCCGCTCGACCTCTCCGCCGAGTCCCTTGAGGAACAGGTCCCCGAGCCGAGTGGCAAGCTGCTGGTGCTCGCCCACGGCCTGTGCATGAGCGATCTGCAGTGGACGCGCCGGGGCCACGACCACGGCCTGGCGCTGGCGCGAGACCTCGGCTTCACGCCGGTCTACCTGCACTGCAACAGCGGGCGCCATGTTTCGCAGAACGGGCGCGAGTTCGCCGCGCTGCTCGAGCACCTGGTCGCGCAGTGGCCGGTGCCGGTGGACGAACTGGTGATCGTCGGCCACAGCATGGGCGGCCTGGTCGCGCGCAGTGCTTGCCACCAAGCCGGGCAATCCGGGCAGGTCTGGCTCGCGTCATTGACAAAGCTCGTGTTCCTGGGCACGCCGCATCACGGCGCGCCGCTGGAGCGTGGCGGTCAGCAGATCGACCGGGTGCTCGGCCTGAGCCCCTACGTGGCGCCATTCGCCCGCCTGGGCAAGACGCGCAGCGCCGGCATCACCGACCTGCGCTTCGGAAACCTGCAGGACGCCGACTGGCATGCCCGCGACCGCCACTCGCAACGGCGCGACGATCGCAAGCCGACGCCCCTGCCTCTCGGCGTGGCCGCATACTTGCTGGCCGCCACCACCGCCGAGCGCGCGGGCGGCGTGCACGGCGCGGTGATCGGCGACGGCCTGGTGCCGCTCGCCAGCGCGCTCGGCGAGCATCGCAACGCCGCCCTCGCACTCGCGGTGCCGAAGTCGCACCGCCGCATCGTGACCTCGTGCGGCCACCTCGATCTACTGTGCCGCGAAGACGTGTACGCGCAGTTGCGCGCCTGGCTCGAGTAGGCGCATTGCAGCGGTCGAACGTTGTCACGCGCCGCAGATCGCTGGCAGCAGATCACCGATGGGCCCGCGAAGCAACGCATCGGCGATCGCGTCGAGCGGCGTCGGCTGGTCGTTGACGATCACCACCCGCGCCCCGGAGTCCTTGGCCAACGGCACCGCGCTCGCGACCGGGTAGACCTGCAGCGTCGAGCCGACGGCGAGCAACAGGTCGGCTTCGGCCGCAGCCTTCATCGCGCGCCCGATCACCGCGGGGTCCAGCGCCTGGCCGAACGAGATCGTGTCGCTCTTGAGGATGCCGCCGCAGGCGGAGCAGCTAGGGTCGGCCTCGCCGGCACGAACGCGCGCCAGCGCTTCCTGCATCGGCGCGCGCCGACCGCAGCGCCAGCACATGACGCGGCGTATCGTGCCGTGGACCTCGATCACCGCCTCCGGCGAGTTGCCGGCGATCTGGTGCAATTCGTCGACGTTCTGCGTGATGAGGGCGTGCAGCCTGCCCTGCCGTTCCAGCGCGACGAGCGCGAGATGGCCGGCGTTCGGCCGCGCTGCCCAAGCCCCGTGATCGAGGCGGCTGCGCCATGCGGCCCGGCGCACCCGCGGATCGGCCAGGTAGTTCTGTATTGTCGACTGCGCCTCGGCCGCCGGGTTGCGCGTCCACACGCCCCGCGGGCCGCGGAAGTCCGGGATGCCCGAATCGGTCGAGATGCCGGCCCCGGTCAGCACGACGACACGTCGCGAAGCGGCTATCCATAGTCGCACGGTGTCGATGCGGTCGGTGTATGGCATGGGGAATTCGCAGCGAGTCTCGACGCCGAACGATCCTAACCTCAGCCGGCAGCACTTATCTGTTCAACAATGGCGGGCGCGGCGGGTTCGCTCGCCTGCGCAAAGGCTGACACCCGGAGACGCAAGTGGCTGAAGGCATCGACCAGGTCCGGCTCAACTTCAACCCGCAGGCCCAGCTCGGTCTGAGCCTGGTGCTGGCGCTGGTGATGTTCGGCATCGCGCTGGACTTGCGGGTGGCCGACTTCAGCGCCGCGCTTCGAACGCCGAAGGCGCTGGCGATCGGCCTCGTCAGCCACCACTTGCTGTTCCCGGCCTTCACCTTCGTGCTCATCCTGATCGTCAGGCCGATGCCATCGATTGGCCTGGGCATGCTGCTCGTCTCGTCGTGCCCCGCTGGCCACATCTCGAACTTCTTCACCCACCGGGCGTGCGGCAACGCGGCGCTGTCGGTGTCGATCAGCACCTTGTCGACAGTCGGCGCGATGTTCATGACGCCGCTGAACGTGAGCTTCTGGGGTTCGCTCGATCCCGGTATGGCTGCCCTGCTGCGCTCTTTCGCGCTCGACCCGCTGCGCATGCTGTTCGAGGTCTCGCTGTTGCTCGGCGTTCCGCTCGCGACGGGTATGTTCATAGCGCACCGCTACCCATCGTTGGCGAGGAAGGTGCACGGCCCGATGCGCAACTTCTCGCTCGTGGTGCTGATCGGTTTCGTCGTCGCTGCGCTGGCGGTGAACTGGGTCTTCTTCCGCGAGTACGGCAAGTTCGTCGTTGCCGTCGTACTCGTGCATAACGCGCTCGCGCTGGCCGGGGGCTACGGGCTCGCCCTCGCTGCCGGCCTTCCCGAGCGAGACCGCCGCGCCGTGGCTTTCGAGACCGGGATCCAGAACTCCGGCCTCGGACTGGTGCTGGTGTTCAACTTCTTCGATGGCTTGGGCGGCATGGCGATCGTCACCGCATGGTGGGGCATCTGGCACATTGTCGCCGGCATGAGCCTGTCGACGTTCTGGATGAAGCGCCCGCCCACTGGGCAGCCCGGGAGCGCCCCGTGAATGCCAGGCGCGTGCTCGTCACCGGAGGCGGGGGATACCTCGGCAGCCAGGTCGTTGCCGCTCTGGCGCCTTCGCTCGCCGAAGACGGCACCGCGCGGGATGGCTGCGTCGTCTCGCTCGACGTGCGGGCGATGCCCGCCGCGCGCCGTCTGCCCGGGGTGGTCTACGCCGCGGCCGACATCCGCGACCCTGCGCTCGCCGGGCTGCTGCGTGAATACCGCATCGACACCGTGGTCCACCTGGCCGCAATCGTGACGCCGCGCCGCAAGGCCGACCGCGACTTCGAATACCAGGTCGATGTCGGGGGCACGCGCAACGTGCTGCAGGCCTGTGTCGCAGCGGGCGTGCAGCACGTGGTGATTTCGTCGTCGGGCGCGGCCTACGGCTACCACGCCAACAACCCGGCCTGGCTTAGTGAGACCGACGCGATCCGCGGCAATCACGAGTTCGCGTACTCGTGGCACAAGCGCCTGGTCGAAGAGATGCTGGCGCAGTACCGCGAGCGCGAGCCGCAGTTGCGGCAGACCGTGTTTCGCATCGGCACCATCCTCGGCGAGACGGTGAATAACCAGATCACCGCGCTGTTCGACAAGCCGCGCCCGCTCGCGATCGCCGGCGCCGACAGCCCGTTCGTCTTCATCTGGGACCAGGACGTCGTCGGCGCG
>Ga0209048_10000591_pt1 | contig 38418 bp, 37 predicted proteins | sample FrelakmetCRP12CR_FD_187146 | JGI IMG/M metagenome (GOLD analysis project Ga0209048, IMG submission 187146) | Freshwater lake sediment microbial communities from the University of Notre Dame, USA, for methane emissions studies - CRP12 CR (SPAdes)... | ecosystem: Environmental > Aquatic >...
TGCCGCATAATGGTGCAGTGAGCGACCCGTTGTGCGTGTTCTGCCGACAGCACCCGGTCGATCGGCGATGGCGCCCGTTCTGCAGCGAGAGGTGCAAGCTGCTCGACCTGGCTAAGTGGGTGGACGGCGTCTATCGGGTTCCGGGCGAGCCAATCAAGGAGCCGGGCGATGATGATCAGAGCGATGAGCAGTAGTGTCGTCCTGGGCGCGATGCTTGGGGTGACGGCCGCAGTGGCGTGCGCAGCCGTCGCGACAACCACGGGTTTCGACGGCAATCGCGCCTACGAGCATATTCGCCAGGTCGTGGCCTTCGGCCCTCGACCTGCCGGGTCGCCGGCTCTCGAGTCCACGCGGCAGTACATCAAGAAGCAGCTGGCCGACGTCGGCATCCAGGCCGTCGAGCAGGCGTTCGACGCCGAGACGCCGATCGGGCGGATCCACATGGTGAACCTGGTGGCCCGCATCCCGGGCGCGTCCGCCGATCGCATCGTCTTCGCCGGGCACTACGACACGAAGCTGTACCGTGAGTTCCGGTTCGTCGGCGCCAACGACGCCGGGTCGAGCACGGCGTTCCTGATCGAGTGGGGCCGGGTGATGAAGGCGCGGAAGAACCCGCTCACCGTCGAGCTCCTGTTCCTCGACGGCGAGGAGGCGACGCTGCCCGACTGGGGCGGGACCGATCACACCTACGGCAGTCGCCACTACGTCGAGGTCGCCAAGCGCGACAAGACGCTCTCGAGCCTGCGCGCACTGATTCTCGTGGACATGATTGGCGATCGGGACCTCCACATCCGGCGCGAGGGCTACTCGACATCGTGGCTCACCGACGCCGTCTGGGCGGCCGCGAAGCGGCTGAAGCAGACGGACGCCTTCCTCGACATCGCCACCCAGATTGAGGACGACCACGTCCCTTTCCTTGACGCGGGGGTGGCTGCACTGGACATCATCGACGGGCCGGAAGACTACCCGCCGTGGCACACCGCCGGCGACACGCTCGACAAGGTGAGCGCCAGGAGCATGCAGACCGTGGGTGACGTGCTGCTGGAGGCGCTGCCCGCCATCGAGAAGCGTCTGGCGGCGCCCAGGAAATGACGCTCGCACCGGCATGACGCGCGTCCAGCGAACCAGATGCCGAAGCGAGCACGCCACGTTGTTCAGGCCGGCGCCATCGTGATCAGGGCGGACGCGGACGCCCCGCGCGTGCTGCTCGTGCGCTCGAGCGACGGATTGAGCTGGCTGTTTCCGAAAGGACATGTCGAACGCGGCGAGACGCGCGTGCACGCCGCCGCGCGGGAGGCGCGCGAAGAGGCTGGCGTCATCGGCACCGCCGGGGCATTTGTCGGGCGCGACCGCTACGCGCGCGGGAAGCGCGCCGTGGACGTGTCCTACTATCGGCTCCAGTACATGGGCGACGTTCCGGCCGACGAGGACCGCGACACGCGGTGGTGCACGCCTGCGCGAGCGCGGTCGCTCCTGTCGTACCCCGAACTCGCGCCGCTGCTCGACCGCGCGGTGCGCGCCAAGGGGCCCGACACCCATCGAGCGCGCGTCGTCGCGCGGCGCAGCAGGATGCTGAGAACCCGATCGGGATAGCGGCTGCCGCCCGACCGTGGCCGCGACTCACCGGAGGAGCGGCCTGCGCTGGATTGCCTTCTTGCCGTCGGCCGCCGGGCTCCAGAAATCCTCGGGGCGAAGGTCGCATTCACGGATCATCTGAGCGCAGTACTCGTTGCGTCCGAGATCGCCGGCGCCGGCGTTGTTGGTGCCGCAGGCGAACTTCACGCCGGCCTTCTTGGCGAGTCCGATGAAAGCCGCGCTCGGGATGCGATAGCGGTTGTTGATCTCCATCGCGATGCCGTTCGCGGCAAGGCCGTCCACGATCCGCTTCATGCGCGCGGGCGTCCAGAGCCTGGCGTAGTCCGGCGCGAGCTGGTCCGGAACGTACGTCGGGTTCACGTAGATGTCGATCGGCTCGTTGGCGAAGATGCCGGTGGCCCGCTCGACGAGCATGTCCATGAACTGCTGCGGGTCCGCGATGACCCCGACGTCGTCCTTGATCCACAGCCGCATCCGCCTGCCGTTGTCGTCGCTCCACGTCATCGAGTCGCTGAAAACGTAGTCGAACTTCTCGAGCGTCCGCTTCGAGAACAGGCGCACCCACTCGCGGCCCTCCGCCTGGAACGCCGCGTAGACCGGCTTGCCCTGCATCTCGCGCAGGAACGCCTCGAGCCCGGCGTCGCTGTTCGCCGGGAGCAGGAGCCCGCCGTTGATGACGATGCCGTAATAAATGCCGGACTCGCGCGAGCGGCGAAGCGCGTCGTCGAGGGTGAGGTCGCCCTTGACGTGCACGTGATAGTCCACCTTCGCCCCGGTCGCGCCCCTCGAGGGAAGAGGTTGGGCCGCGGCGGCGCAGCAAACGAACATCAGGCAGACGCACGCTCGGAGGATGAACATACAGCTTCCTTTGGAGGGCTTCCTCTGGGCGACTGGCAGGATGTCAGGCCCGCTTCGACCGGCGGCGAATCAGCAGCCAGGCGACGGGCCCCGGCGCGAGTTCGACGCCCGTCCACAGCCACGCTGCGCGAAGCCCCGCGGCCTTTGCCGCGTCCATCACCTGGTCCACGTCCACGCGGGGGCCCCGGCCGTCGATGAACAACTGCTGCCGATCGACGTAGCTCCGCGCCCCCGAGACGATGTACGCGTCGAACACGACGTTCCAGACGACCACCGCGCCGGCGATCCAGGCCACGGCTACGACTCGCGGCCACAGTCGCGGCGCGGGTCGGGAGCCGGAAGCCGCCCAGTGCCGAGAGCCAAGAGCCGCGGGCCGTTCCGGCTTCACGCGCGGCTTCCGTACCGCACGATGACAACCGTCATGTCGTCGCTCTGCATGGTGCCCGCGGCGAACTCTTTCACCGTCTTGACCAGGCACTCCAACATGTGGCCGGACGTCGCGCGGGCATTCTGCCTCAGGGATTCGAGAATCCGATCGTCGCCGAACTCCTCGCCAGCGGCGTTCATGGCCTCGGAGATGCCGTCGCTGAACATCACCAGCACGTCGCCCGGCTGCAGTGGAATCGTCTCCTCGTCGTACGTAGCCTTCTCGAACAACCCGCAGATCAGCCCGCCGGTCTCCAGCCGCCGCACGTTCGAGCCGCTGATGAGAAATGGAGGATTGTGCCCGGCGTTGCAGCACGTCAACCGCCCGTCCTTCGAGAGCGCCGCAAAGAAGACCGTCACGAACCGCGACCCGATCGCGCGACGGATCAGGATCTCGTTGACCCGCGCCAGCGCGGCCGCCGGGCCGCCGCCAAACGACGTCTGGGTGGCCAGGACGCCCTGGGTCACCGCTGCCAGCAGCGCCGCCGGCGCGCCCTTGCCCGACACGTCCGCCACGACGAAGCCGGCCGAGCCGTCGGCGAGCGTGAGGTACTCGAAGAAGTCGCCGCCGATCGCGCGGCACGGCACGGTGGCCCCAACGGCCTCGAACTGTTCGGCCGTCCATTCCGGGCGTGGGAGCAGGGACTGCTGCATCTCGGCTGCGATCCGGAGCTCCTGCTCCATCTTCGCCTTCTCCATCGTCTCGCGATAGAGGCGGGCATTCTCGAGGGCCATGGCGGCCTCGGTGGCCAAGGTCTCGAGGCCCGACCGCACCGCAGCCGACCCCAGCGTTCCGCGCTCCCGGCTGTCGAGGTACAGGACGCCAATTCTCTTCTCTTCGACGGGGCCATCCGCCTTGTCTACGAAGTGAACGAGGCGCAGCGGGATACAGAAGACGTGGCGGATGCCGAGCGCGATCGTCCCGACGTGGACGGCCGCCAGATCTCCGTCGAAAAGGTCTTTGACGAATCGCAGTTCGCCCGTCTGGAAGACCTCCTCCGGGATCTTCCGGCTCGTCTCGAACGTCCGGCCCGACAGCGTGACATGCCCGCGGGACCGCGCCAACTTGAACTCGAGCCCGCCTTCGCCGTCGGCCATCATGATGAACCCGCGCTCGGCCCCGCTCAGCTCGATGGCCGAGTCGATGACCAGCGCCAGCACTTCGTCGAGCACGCGTGCCGAGCCGAGCGCGCGAAGCCCGTCGAGTAGCGCGGCCACCTGCCGGATCTCGCCCCCGGCGGACGTGGCCGTCTTCTCGCCGAGCGGATCGCTGGGCAATCGCCGCGTCGTCGGCTCAGTGAGGAACCGCATCGTGACGCCGCCGGTCTGCCCGAGGCGGATCGAGTCGCCGTGTTTGAGGACCTGTTCGGTGACCCGGAGCTCGTTGACGAACGTCCCGAACCGTGACTGGCGGTCGCGGAGGATGAAGTGATCGCCCTCGCGGGCCACCTCGGCGTGTTCGCGGGAAATGTCCGCGCCGTTGAGCCGGAGGTCGTTGCCCGTCCGGCGGCCGATGGTGAAGACGTCCTTCTGGATCGGCACGGGATCCGATCCCTTGTCGTCGATGACTTCAAGCCATCCGTCAGGCATGGAGTTCTCCTCGAGAGAGCGGCGGCCGCCGCGCGTCAGCGGCGCTTCCGCCAGACCTGCCACACGAGCACGATCGCCGCCAGCCCCGCGACGACCCACGACACCAGCCGGGGCGCCTCGCCTGCCGCGGCCTGCGACATGAACAGCGCGCCGAGAACGAGGACCAGCAGTGCCGCAATCGCGGGAATGCGGCTCCGCTCGGTTGGCGCCGGCCCCGGCCGCACCTGGAGCTCGGACGTCGCCCGGCCGCAGCGATAGCACACCAGAGCCTTGTCGGCGATCTCGGTTCCGCACTGCCTGCAAATCATCGCAGAATCACGTCGTGACGGCCCGGATGAGCGGCCGGACGCCGGCCATCAAGGCCAGCGCGATGCCGAACGTGCATACGATCGTCGCCCCGGTCGGCAGGTCGAGCGTCAACGACAGGTACACGCCTGCCGCCGACACGATGGTTCCCATGGTCCATCCGATCGCCAGCCGTCGTCCGATATGATCCGAGTACAACATGGCCGCGACGGATGGCACGATTAGATAACAAAACACCAGCAGGACGCCAGCGATCGACACCGACGAGGTCACGACGAAGCCGAACGACGAGTAGAAGAGGAAGTCCCACCATCGAACCGACACGCCGGGAAGATCCTCGCGCCCGTGGTTCATGGAAATCGCGAGGAACTTCTTCCGGAAGACGAAGTGGAACGTGCCGATGGCTCCGTAGAGCAACGCCGTGCGCCCGACCTCGGGCCACGACACCGCGAGGATGTTCCCCACCAGCATGTCCTTGAGGTGCTCGCTCTCCGACGTGGCCTTGCTCATCGCCAGGATCGCCGCAGCCGACGCGACCGCGTAACAGATCCCGATGATCGCCTCCTGCGGGATCCGGGCTTTCTGCCCGCGGATCGTCGAGAACACGGCCGCGCCGATGAACGTGAACCCCAGGCTGACCCAGTAGACGAACAGCGAGTGCGGATCGCCTCCGCTCTGCGGCATGAGCAATGCGATGGTCGCCCCGAGCGCTGCGATCTGCGCCAGCGACAGATCCACGAAGATCACCCCGCGTTCGACGACATGGACGCCGAGGTAGGCGTGGATGCCCGTCAGGATGAGGCTGGCGACGAACGGCGCCGCCAGGAACTGCAGGATGGTCAGATCCATCGTCCACCTACGTCTACTTCGCGCCGACTTGTTTGATCGCGGCGACCAGCAAGTTGATATCGTAATCGAAGAGCTTCAAATAGTCGGTGATCTCCTTTTCCCCGCCGACCGATGGGGCCATCACCAGCACCCTGGCCCCGGTGTCACGCGAGATCGAGTCCGGTGTCTTCAAATCGAAATACGGCTCGACGAGCATGATCTTCACACCCTGGCGCTTCATCTCCTGGATCAGCTCCAGGGTGTGGCTGGGGGAAGGCGGGATGCCCGGCCGAGGCTCGATGTAGCCGACGACGTCGAGGCCGAACCGGTCGGCGAAGTTCGGCCACGAACGATGGTAGGTCACGATCTTCAGCCCCTTGTAGGGCGCCATCTCGACGTCCCACCGCTTTTCCGCGGCGGCCAGCCGCTTGTCGAAATCGGCGTACCGGGCCGCAAAATACGCCGAGTCGTTCGGGCTCAACTCCGACAGCTTCTTCTGGATCGCCTGTGCGACGCGACGGCCGTTGTCCGGGTCCAGCCAGTAGTGTGGATTGCCCAGCGGATGCACGTCACCCATCGCCCGGGTGATCTGGCCGGTCGGCAACTCGAGGATCTTCACGGTCAACGACGCGTCCAGATACCCGGCCGCTCCCGGCTGCAGCTTCGAGTTGCGGCTCTGGTTGATGAGCGGGGGCAGCCACCCGATTTCCAGTTCGCGCCCGACGGCGATGAGCAGATCGGCGCGATTCAGCTTGAGGATGAAGCTCGGCTTCGGCTCGACGAAGTGCGGGTCCTGATACCCGCGCGCGAGCGCCTCGACATCGATCCGGTCGCCGCCCACCTCGCGGGCCAGCGACGCGAGGTCCTCCGTGGCGGTGACGACGTTCAACTTCCCGGCGGCACCCGCCGGGCGGGCAGCGGCCAGGACGAGCGCGGCGGCGACGAGCAGACAACGATGACGCATGAGGTACTCCCCTGCTAGAACGTGTGCGCCCCGTGGGCGCCGATCGAGAACAGGAACTGGAACAGGAACTCGTTTGCCGTCGTGCCCTCGGCGTACCGGGTGCGACGATACTGGCCGCGAACCTGGCTGAACTCGCTGGGCCAGTACGTGAGGACGAGCGAGCCTCCCTTGTCGGTCATCAATGAGTTCGTCGCCCGATCCGCGTGGTCGAACCTCACCCCGGCGAACCAGCGGCGCGCGAATTGGTACTCGCCGGAGACGTAGGTGCCGAACGACTGCGGCTGGCCCGCCAGTTCGCTGCGGCGGCTCCACACCATCTCCGTCCGGGCCAGGAACTTGTGATAGATGGCCCGGCGCAGCGGACGATACCTGAAGGTGGCATCGAAGCCGAGGAGCCGCGTCGTGCCGTCGGGCGTGGCGCTGTTGTGGCCGTACGCGACCGACCCGCCCAGGTCGATGTTCGTCGAATCGCCCAGGTCCTGGTAGCCGCGGACGTGACCGACGTAAGTGAGATCGCTGCGCATCGGCGCGCTGAAGATGGCGGAGTTCCCGCTGTACACCTCGCCCGTCGCTTCGAGGAACATCCAGGGGTTGGGGATCAGCCGGGAGACCGAGATGCCCGCGTCGGTGATCCCGTCCTCCCCGCCGACGAGGTTCTGGGTCATCAGCGGCCGGTCGGCCCACGGCATGACGTGGTTGTGCATCTGGTTGACCTTCCCGAAGGCGGCGTGCAACTGGCCGACCTTGGTCAGCAAGCCGCCGGGCAGCCCCGTGAACGTCAGGAAGCCCTCCTCGAGAGCCACCGATCCGCCCGGCCCGATCGTCACGAAGAAGTCTGCGCGGGCGTACGGATCGACCACGGCCTGGAGCGACAGTTCCGCCTCGTGCATCTCCATCGCCGGTGTGGGCACCTGCTGGTTGCTGCCGACCGCGCCCAGGAAGTCGCCGATGGCCGCCATGTCGGGGTTGAAGATCTTCGACAGGGCCGACGTATTCCCGTAGACAGGCAGCGCGCCTTCTGGACCGCCGGCACCAGCTGCACCACTCGGGACCTCCGCCGTCGCGGGCGGTGGGGCGGCCGGCGCAGGCTGCGCGGCTGCGGGCTGCGACACCGCGGGCGGCGCGGCGGGCGTCACGGGGGGCGCCGCAGACGGCGGAGCGGCCGGCGGTTGACCCGTCACACCCGGACGTCCGGCGTCCAACGCCGCGAGGCGCGCCTCGAGGGCGGTCAGACGGTCGCCGTATTGCTGCTTGACCGCGTCGAACTCCTGCCGCAGGCGTTCCACTTCCGCTCGCAAGGCCTGCGCGGCCGCGTCGCTCGACGTGCCGGCCGCGCCTTGATTCCCGCCCGCCTGCTGGGCGAACGCTGAGCTTGGCGTGCTCAACCATGCAAACGTCAGCACGACCGTCAGTAACCAGAGATGGGGGCGCATGACTTCCCTCCAGCAAGACGTGCCCAGGCGAAACCAGGCTCCGAGCTATCGTTGAGGCCCCGGGGCCGTGTCGGACAGGCCTAGAACCGGGGCGAGTCGCCGTTGGTTTCGGCGGCCGGAGGTGCCCGGCTGGCGGTGCCGTGGCTGGCCACGACGCGGGCGCCCCGCGTGACGATTGGGGCGACCTCGCCGGCATCGACGAACTCAGGCGACGGCGCGGCGATTTCGACAACGAGCGGGATCGCGTTGACCGACGCGCAGAGGGTGCAGTGCGGAGCGGGAGTGTTGTTGCAGGAGTCGGGGTGTTGAAGCAGGGCGCCGCCAAGCAGGATGCAGGCGTACAACGTCACCACGAACGTCGCGTGCACGCGCAGCTGGGGGCCGCCCGTAAGTGGCATGTGCTTCGATTATAACCCCTCCCCCCGGCCGAAGCCGGCACCGAGAGGCCTGGATCTTTTATACTCACGGCATGATCCCCCTCCGCGACGTGGTCCCCTCCCGCACCACTCCATTCGTGACTTTCGGGATCATCGCCGTCAACGTCCTGGCGTTCGGGTTCGAGCTCTCCATGCCGGGGTCCGCCCGCCAGGTGTTTCTCCGCGAGTTCGGCATCGTCCCGGCGACGTTCGCCTGGCCGACCCTCGTCTCGTCGATGTTCCTGCACGGCGGCTGGCTCCATATCATCGGGAACATGTGGTACCTGTGGATCTTCGGCGACAACGTCGAAGACCGCCTCGGCCATGGGCGCTACCTCGTGTTCTACCTCGTGTGTGGCGCGCTGGCTGGACTGGCGCAGACCCTGGTGAACCCGGACTCCTACGTGCCGACGATCGGCGCGAGCGGAGCGATCGCCGGCGTCATGGGGGCCTATTTCGTGCTCTACCCGCACTCGCGCGTGCTCACGCTGATCCCGCTCTTCATCTTCATCGAGATCGTCGAGATCCCGGCCGTCTTCTTCCTCGGATTCTGGTTCCTGATGCAGCTGTTCAGCGGCGCCGGCTCGATCGCGCACACGACCGGGAGCCAGGGAGGCATCGCGTTCTGGGCGCACGTCGCCGGTTTCGTCGTCGGGATCGCGGGAGTCTTCGTGTTCCGCCGACCGGAGCGGCAACGGGTGGAGTGGTGGAATCGGTAGTGCGCGCCCCTCCTACCGCGGAAGGACGCGGTAGAGCGACGCATCGTGGCCCGGCCAGCTGATTCGGCGCACGAGGTCAACGCGCGGCTCCTGGTCGAGGAACTCCGTGATCCTCGCGTACTCCCAATCCGGGCAGAGGGCCCGGTCCACGGCCACGAACTGGACGCCCCTCTCCTGAAGGAACGGCACTCCGCGCTCGTTCGGAAATCCCTTCAGCATCTCGACGGCCTGCCGGTAGGACTCGGGAAAATACCCGCTGCTCCCGGCCACCAGGGTCTGCCAGTGGAACGTCGAACGGTAGAGCGGCCTCGCGTCGCGCGTCGCGTCCACGATGCTCTGGGCGAATGGCAGGTCCACGAGCACCGACGTCGGAGCGCCAATGAAGTAGTCGTAGATGTGCGGCGGCTCGACCGGTAGTTCCGTCAGCGACAGGTTCGGAATGTCCTCGACGAGCAGCGCGAAGGCCAGGGCCACGGGAACGACGACCGCCAGCGCGCCCCTCAGTTTCCGGGACTCGCGGAGGCGGGCCACGCCGTAGCCGGCGAGGACCGCCAGCGACAGACCGACCAGAATGCTGAACCTCGCGGGAACGCGGAGTCCCCGGAACGGCAGGACGAAATCGCGGAGCGTCGGGAACACGATCCCGTTCGTGCCGAGCGAGCCGTCGAAGGCGACGATCGCCGCGACGAGGTAGGCGGCGCGGGGCGAGGTGAGGCGCGGCCACGCGCCAACGAGCGCGAGCGCCACGATCCCGATGCCCGGGAACAGGCTCAACTCCGGCATCCGTGGCCCGCTGAGCACGCCCGCGTAGACCCGGCTCGTCGGGTGCGCCACGAGGTAGCTGCGGGGCGTCGCGCTGTAGAGCCGCGTTTCCCAATCGGGCCGCTCGCCGAGCTGCGCTCGGTTCTGCAGGTACGGAACCGCGAGCGGCGACACCATCACGAACACGACCGCGGCCGCGGCCAGAGAGGGACGGACGACCCCGCGGACACGCGGAGACCGCGCCGCGAGGCACGCCCAGACCACGCCCATGACAACCAGCAGGAACAATCCGTAGTAGAGCGACGACAGCGTCTGCAGCGCGACCATCGCCCCCGTTGCGACGCCGTCGCGCACGCGGCCGCTCCTCACCGTCCGGTGGAGCATCAACAGCGCCAGCGGCATCCAGAACGTCACCTGCAGCTCGAGGTGACTGTAGTGCTCGAAGTGGAAGGGGTAGAACGCGAACGCCACGCCGGCCACGAGCGCGGCCAGCCGGTCACCGGTCAGCTCGCGCACCAGCGCGTACATCGCCACGCCGGCGGCGACGAACGACGCGAGAAAGACGATGTTGTAGACGACGACCTGGTGGACGCCGAGCCACAGGAACGGTGCGGCCAGCACCGCCGTGGCCAGCATCGCGTCCGAGTACGCGAGTGTCCGGAGCTCAGGAAAGAAGATGTTCGCGTCGAACAGGTGGAGAGGATCTCTGGGGAGTTGGTGCGCGACCCAACCGAGGCGCCAGATCGAGAACAACGGGTCGCCGAGGTCGGGCACCGAGTGCAGGGCCAGGACCTGCTGCCAGACCATGAGCGCCGTGAGCACCACGAACAGCAGCAAGACCGCGGCCCACTCCAAGGCCCAGGGCCTCATGAGGGGCCGCGGGGCCACGGCATCGTCGGAGGAGGCCGCCGGGCCGCCTTCGGTGGAGCTGGGCCTCAGCGCTGCTCTGACCAGGGTCACCATCCTCCCGACCCACGGGTGCAGCGGTGCGCCGGGCGCCCGCCACCGCCGCAGGATGACGAGGAGGACCGCAACCAGGATGACGCGGGACGGCGTGGAAACGGAGAGGCGCAGGCCAAACGGATCCCACCGGAATCCCCCGCCGGCTGCCACTCCGTAGCCTGCCAGCACGAGCGCGACGACGAGGAGGTCGAGAACCTCCGCGATGCGTCGTCTGCCCGCGGGCGCGACGCCGTGCCGGCCGGCGGCCGCCGATGTGGACGGTTGCCTGGGTCCCACCGCCATCAGAGGATCACGACGGGCTGCTGCCCCGGGCTCTCGAAGCGCCGCTGGCGCGGCTCGCAGGTGCGCACCTCGCCCGCCCACTCCAGGTGGTCGCGGAGTTTCGCGCAGGGGGCGCGATCCCGTTCGTCGAGTGCCATGCCGTCAATGGTAGAGCAAATCGGGCCCGGGCGCGAGCGCGCCAGGAGGCGTCGCCCCGATGCATGTGCGACAATCTCGATCATGACCCCACTGGTCTGGTACATTTCCGGGCATGGATTCGGCCACGCGTCGCGCGAGATCGAAGTCATCAATGCCGTGCGCGACCGCCGGCCCGACCTCCCCATCGTCGTCCGCACCGGCGCCCGGCGATGGATCTTCGACCTGACGCTGCGCTCGCCGGTCGAGTTCCAGCAGACCGAGTGCGACACCGGCGTGGCGCAGATCGACAGCCTGCGCCTGGACGAAGAGGAAACCGTGCGGCTTGCGGCGGCCTTCTACGGCGACTTCGAGGCGAAGGTGGCCGCAGAGCGGGAGGCGCTGAGATCGATCCGCCCGTCGCTGGTCATCGGCGACGTGCCGCCGCTGGCATTTGCGGCGGCGCACGCGGCCGGGATCCCGTCGATCGCCATTGCGAACTTCACGTGGGACTGGATCTACGATGGCTACGAACCCGAGCGCTTCGGCGCGCCCGGCCTCGTCGAGCAGATTCGCGACGCCTGCGCGCGTGCCGACCTGTTTCTCCGACTGCCGATGTGGGGCGGCTTCGAGATGGCGCCGCCCGAGGCCACGCGCGATCTGCCGCTCGTCGCGCGGCGATCGATCCGCGATCCGCTGGAGACACGGAAGGCGCTCGGGTTGCCCTGCGATCGCAAGCTCGTCCTGCTCTCGTTCGGCGGCCATGGGTTGGCGGGCGTGTCCCCATCGGTGTTCGACTGCTTCGGCGAGGAATTCGTGGCGGTTCTGACCGGGCACCTCGAGATGTCCGGGGCGGCGCGCCAGAGCAACCGCGGCGTCATCGAGTTCGACGAGCAGGGGCTGTACGACGCCGGCTGGCGTTACGAGGACCTCGTGGCCGCCGTGGACGTCGTGGCAACCAAGCCGGGCTACGGGATCATCGCGGAGTGCGCGGCCCACCAGACGGCGCTCCTCTACACCTCGCGCGGCCACTTCATCGAATACGAAGTGCTCGTCCAGGAGATGCCGCGCTACGTCCGGTCGCAGTTCATTCCGCAGACGGCGCTCTTCGCCGGAGAGTGGCGGCCGTATCTCGACGAGCTGCTGGCGCAGGACCGGCCGGAGCCCGCGGACGTGACCGGGGCGGCAATCGCCGCCGACATGATCCTGGAGCGGTTGTAGAGCGGGGCTTCAGCCCTGCCCCACAGGGCAACCCCAACGGGTCGCCCCGCGTCCGGCTGGCAGCCGATTGCAGGCTACTTCTTGACGCAGGTGATGAGCGACCAGATGCGCGGGACGTTCACCTTCTCGATCGAAACCGGGTCCAGGCTCGCCTGGGCGAGGAACCCCGGCAGGTCCAGGTCCGCCTTGAAACCGATGTGGATGGTGAACGGCGAGATCAGGCGCTCGAGCCGGGACAGCAGGAAGTTCGGGCTGCGGAAGTGATTGAGGAAGATGAACTTGCCGCCCGGGCGGCACACGCGGCGCATTTCGGCGGCCACGCTGACAGGGTCCGGGACGACGCTGATCACGAACGGCGCGTACACGATGTCGAACGAGTTGTCGGCGAACTTGAGGTCGGCGGCGTCCATTTCGAGGAGGCGGACGTTCGTGATCCCCTTGTGCGCGATCCGGATCCGGGCCTTCTCGAGCATCGACGCGGAGAAGTCCACGCCGGTGACCGCGCACTCGCGCGGGTAGAGCGCCGCGTTGATGCCGGTGCCCACGCCGACTTCCAGGATGTGGTCGCTCGGCCGAATCCCCATGCGCTGGATCGCCTGCAGACGCCCCGGGTGGAGCGTGGGACCGAAGGTCCAGTCGTAGACGGACGCGAGCTTGCCGTAGACGCCCTCGACGAAGTCGTTCTCGACGACCGTGACCGACAGCGCCCGCGTGGCGACGTCGGACGAGGAGATGTAATCCTCCCCGTGGTCCGATGCTCTCCGATCGAATAGCGCCATTGACCTCTCCACAGCCGTCAGTCCGAACCGTTCAGTTGGTCAGGATTCAGCCAGATTACTAACTCTACTCTGCGGAGAGCTCAACCGACAAGCGGGAACTGCGGATCGTCATGCGAGCCCATCCAGAACCCGCAGCGCCGTCTGGATGCGCCCGGTCGCGTTCGACAGCTGGACGCCCTGCACGCGGTCCTTCACCTCGGCCGCGATCTCCCGCGCGATCGCCACGCCCTCGGCCACGGCGGCTTCGCCGGGCTCGACCGAACGCATCCGGCGCAGGTATTCCTCGGGCACGCGCACACCGGGCACTTCGTTGGCCAGGAACTCGGCGTTCAACTGGCTGTCGAAGGGCCACAGCCCGGCGATGATCGGCACGCGCAGGTGCTCGATTCGCTTCATGAACGCGTCGAACGCAGCCAGGTCGTAGATCACCTGCGTGATGGCGAACTCGGCGCCGGCTTCCACCTTGAATTCGAACCGCCGGAGCTCGTCGTCCACGTTCACGGCTGTCGGGTTGACGGCCACACCGATGTGGAACGCGGTCTGCCGCGTGAGCGGTTCCCCGCCGATGTCCACTCCCTGGTTCAGCCGGTTGACGACGTTCGTCAAGCCAATGGCATCGACGTCGTACACACCCGTGGCAAACGCGTAGTCGCCGCGGCGGGGCGGGTCGCCGGTGACGAGCAGCAGGTTGCGGATGCCCATCGCGTGCGCACCCAGCAGGTCCGACTCCATGCCGAGCAGATTGCGGTCCCGGCACGCGTAGTGGAGGACCGTTTCGATCCCGGCCTGCTGCTCGATGAGCACGGCCATCGAGATCGCGCTCATGCGGGCGGCCGCCAGCGGCCCGTCCGGGATGTTGATGGCGTCAACGCCGCGGATCTTCAGCGCGCGCGCCTCTTCGATCGTCGGAACGAACTCGTGCCCCTTGGGCGGCGTCAGTTCCACGATCTGGACGAAGGTGCCCCGCGCCATCGCGTGGGCGAGCCTCGACTTGCGCTCGCGCGGAACCGGCGGCACCGTGGGTTCGCCGACCGCGACGGGGCTCACGCGCGCGGTGCCCGCCCGCGGCGCCGCCGTGACGGAGCCGACCGCCATCCGGATCTGCCGGATGTGGTCGGGGGTCGTTCCGCAGCACCCGCCGACCAGCCTCACACCCTTCGCGCTGAACCGGCGCGCGTACGACGCCATGTACTCGGGCGACGACAGGTAGATCGTGCGCCCCTCGATGTGGCGGGGCTTGCCGGCGTTGGGTTGCGCGGACAACGGGGCGTCGGTCGCCGCCGCGATCCTCTCCACCGTCTCGAGCATGGCGGCCGGCCCGACGCTGCAGTTCACGCCCACGACGTGGGCGCCGCGGCGAACCAGTTCCGGCCCGAACTTCTCGGGAGGCGTCCCGTCCAGCGTGTTGCCGTGCTCCTCGATCGCCATCTGGGCCACGATCGGCAAGTCGCACAGGCCGCGGACCGCGGCGATCGCCGCCCCCATCTCGTTCAGGTCGCGGAAGGTCTCGAGGATGAACAGGTCCACCGGCGCCTCGAGCAAGGCCGCGGCCTGTTCCCGAAAGTACTCTTCGGCCTCGTCCACGCCGGTCTTGCCCCACGGCTCGATTCGGATGCCGAGCGGGCCAATCGCGCCCGCCACGTAGGCCTGGTCGCGGGCGGCATGGCGCGCCACTCGCGCGCCGGCGATGTTGATCGCCCGCACCTTGTCGGCGAGGCCGAACGAGGCGAGCTTGACGCGGTTGGCGCCGAACGTGTTCGTCTCGAGCACGTCCGCGCCCGCCCTGACATAGTCGAGATGGACCTCGGCGACGAGGTCCGGTTCGGAGAGGTTCAGCGACTCGAAGCAGCGGTTCACGAACACGCCCTTCGAGTAGAGCATCGTGCCCATGGCGCCGTCGCACACGAGCACTCGTCGGTCGATTTCGTCGAGAAAGGGACGGAGCATATCGGCGGCGGCCGCCGTCAGTTGGCGGCCACCAGCAGGTCCGCCTTGTCCCAGATGAAGTCGTTCTTGCTGTAGACGGCCAGTTCGTAGTCCTTGCCCATGAAGATCGCCGAAACCGGGCAGGCTTCTTCGCAGTAGCCGCAGAAGATGCAGCGCGTCTTGTGAATCTGGTAGGTCTTGGCGTAGCGCGGCCCCGCCTGGACCGTGCCGTCGTTCTCGGCCGCCTCGAGGTAGATGGCGTCGGCCGGGCAGGCCACGGCGCACAGGCCGCAGGCCACGCACTTCTCGAGCCCCCGTTCGTCGCGCATGAGCACCTGCTTCCCCCGGTACTTCGGGAACACGGGCACCTTCTGCTCAGGGTAGTTGACCGTGACCGACCTGGTGAAGATGTAGCGGAACGTGGTCGCAAAGCCGACCATCAGCGCCTTGATCATCCGGAGGGCCCTCCAAGCCAATCATAACATTTTCTCCCTGAGCGGTTTGACAGGCGTCGGAGGCGTGACGCAAGCTATCGAGTTGGTGCCAGAGCAATCGCACGGTCTCACCGCTCAGCAGATCCTCATGACGACGCTCGTCGTCAAGCTCGCGGTCGTCGCGCTGATCGCCATCGTCCTCGTCCGCTACCACCGCTTCCGTGCGATCCTGCTGACCGAACGCCGCGCCTGGCCTGACCGTCTCGTTTTCGCCCTGAGCCTCGGCATCCCGATGGGGGCAGGCGTCGCGGCCCGGCTTCTGCTGGGGTACAAGGCCGCCGACCTGACGCTCGAAGCCACGTTCATGGCCGGCCTCATCGCCGGCCCTTACGCCGGCGCGCTCGTCGGGGTGATGTGCGGGGTGCCGCCGCTCTTCGCCGGTGAATTTGGCGCGCTCCCCTTCGCCGTCGGCTGCGGATTCGCGGGCGGAGGGCTCCGCGAACTCTGCCCGAAGCCGGACATCTGGCACTTCTCGCCGTTCGTCTTCACGAGCCTCCACCGCCGGGTGTGGCGGACGATGCGCACGCTCCAGATCGACTGGCAGGTCGTGCTCGTCCTGGCGCCGATCGCCATGGAAGCCATTCGCCTGGACATCGGCCGCCGATTCGGAGTGAGCCGCCTCTTCTACCTGCAGCCCACCAGCGTCTGGACGACGCTGCTCCTCATCATCGCCACCGTGCTGGCCATCGCCATCCCGATCAAGATCTGGAACGGCGCCCGCATCGAGCACCAGCTGGTCGAGCAGGAGAAGCTGCTGATGGCGGCCCGCATCGAGGCGCTGTCGAGCCAGATCAACCCGCACTTCCTGTTCAATACGCTGAACTCGATCTCGTCGCTGATCCGCTCGAAGCCCGAAACCGCCCGGATGCTGATCGGCAAGCTCTCGAACCTGCTCCGGCAGCGCCTCAAGAGCCGGAACCACTTCGTCTCGCTCCGAGAGGAGCTCCAGTCGATCGACCAGTACCTGGACATCGAGGTCGTCCGGTTCGGCCCGCAGCTCCACGTCGAGAAGGAGATCAGCCCGGACACGCTGAACCTGGTGGTGCCCTCGATGATCCTCCAGCCGCTGATCGAGAACTCGATCAAGCACGGGCTGACCGCCAAGCTGGGGGGCGGAACCGTCACCCTCCGCAGCTTCCGCGACGGCGAGCACCTGGTCATCGAGGTGGCGGACAACGGGTTCGGCATGTCGGAGGAACAGCTCCAGAACGCGCTGTCCGCCGGCATCGGGTTGAGCAATGTGAACGAGCGGCTCAGCGTGACCTACGGCGCGAACCACCGTCTCGAGCTCTTTAGTTCCGCCGGCGGAGGAACGTGCGCCCGGATCCAGATTCCGCTCCAGGTGGCCAGTGGGCGGACCACCTCGTAGGGCGACCCGACGAGGTTGCCTCTGGGAGACGATATGGACCTAAAAGCCCTGGTCGTCGATGACGAACAACTCGCGCGCGACGAGCTCTGCTTCCAGCTCGGGCAGATCGGCGGCGTCGAACTCGCCGGCCACGCGGAGAACGGGATCGAGGCGGTCGAGTCGATCCAGCGGCTGCGCCCCGACATCGTCTTCCTCGACATCCAGATGCCGGGACTCAGCGGCTTCGAGGTGGCGAGGCGGGTCGTCGCGAAGGGGCTCCAGAGTCACATCATCTTCGTGACGGCATTCGACCAGTACGCGATCGAAGCCTTCGAAGTCAACGCCGTCGACTACCTGCTGAAACCGGTCGATGCGGCGCGGCTCGATCAGGCCATCCAGCGGGCCCGTCACCGGATCGAGACCGAGGCCCCGCTGAACGAACGCATCGAGAAGATCGTCAAACTGATGGGCGACCGGCAGCAGCACCGTGGGCAGGTTGCCGTCAAGGTCGGGGAACGGTTTTTGCTCGTTCAAACCGACGATGTGATCCATGCGTCCTTAAATGGGGATACGATATCTATAGTGACGGGACAGGTCACAGGGACGTCGAGCTACCGGACGCTCGACGAATTGCAGGCAAACCTCGACCCTGGGATCTTCTGGAGGGTGCATCGCTCGCACCTCGTGAACATCAACAAGATCAAGGAGATAGTCCCCTGGTTCAGCAGGAATTACATCCTCAGGATGAAGGACGGGAAGGGAACGGAAATCCCGGTGAGCCGGTCGCAGACCAAGCGGCTGCGGGACTACCTGAAACTGTAGGCGCCGGCGAGACCACGCCGGCTCCCCCGATCCTGCCGGAGCCCTGGTTGCCCTGGGCGTCGGGACCTCATCACTCGCGGCCACACGCGGCGCCGTCGTCCGTTCCGGTGGCGGGCCAGCCCAGCCCGCTCAGAGCCCGAGCTCTCGCGCCCAGCAGCCGGACCGTGACGTTGGGCCGCGTCCAGGAAGAGATCTGGGCCTGGATCAAGACCGTGGCGTCGGCGGCCGTCTATGCCATCCTCATCGTCACCTTCGGGTTCCAGGTGGCGAGGGTCGAGGGCATGAGCATGGCACCGACGCTCGAGGACCAGGACCGGTTGATCGTCAACAAGCTGATCTACCGGATCAGCTCGCCCCACAAGGGCGACATCGTGATGCTGTACTACCCGGTGAACCCCGACAAGTCGTTCGTGAAGCGGGTGATAGGGGAGGAAGGCGACCTGGTGCGCATCGTTGACGGGCGCGTCTATGTCAACGACGTGCCGCTCAAGGACGATTACGTGCCCAGCGAGTTCCGCAGCCACGACGACTGGGGCCCTCAGATGATCCAGGACGGGTATTACTTCGTGATGGGCGACCACCGGAACAACAGTTCCGACAGCCGCCACTGGGGCCTGGTGCCGAAGAAGTACATCATCGGCAAGGTCCAGGTGCGCTGGTGGCCGTTGCCCGAGGCGAAAGTGTTCCAGTAGAAGCCACCGCCGGGCAGGACTGAAGTCCTGCCCCGACCGTTGATTCCCGGCAGCACTGTGCTGCCCTGTATCAGCGGTTGGAGCAGGGCTTTCCCAGCAGCACTGTGCTGCCCTGTATCAGCGGTTGGAGCAGGGCTTTCCCAGCAGCACTGTGCTGCCCTGTATCAGCGGTTGGAGCAGGGCTTCAGCCCTGCTCTACGACGCATAAATCGTGTCGATCAGCGGGCGCCAGCGCTGCTCCACCACCTGGCGGCGCACCTTCATGGTCGGCGTCAATTCCCCGCGCTCCATCGTGAACTCGGTCGGGAGCAGCGCGAAGCGCTTGACGCGCTCGAACTGCGCCAGCGTGCCGTTCAACCGATCCAGCACGTCCTGATACATCCGGAGCACCTCGGGGTGGCGGACGAGTTCCTCCCGGGACGCCGCGCGCAGTTTCATCGCCCCGATCGTCGCCTCGAGCTTCGCGAAGTCGGGAACCAGGAGGGCGGCCGGGAACCTCCGCTGCTCACCGATGATCACCGCCTCGGAGACGAGCGGATCCGTCTTCAGCAGGTTCTCGAGCGGCTGAGGCGCGATCTTCTTTCCGCCCGATGTCACGATCAGATCCTTCTTGCGGTCGGTGATCGTCAGGTAGCCGTCGTCACTCAACTGCCCGATGTCGCCCGTGTGGAGCCACCCGCCCGCCAGCGTTTCGGCCGTCGCCTCGGGCCTCTTGTAGTAGCCCTGCATGATGTTCGGGCCGCGCACCAGGATCTCGCCGCCGGGCCCGATGCTCACCTCGATGCCGGGAAGCGCCCGGCCGACGGTCCCGAGCCTCGGCGCGGCGAGCGAGTTCGCCGAAATGCCAGGGGAGCTTTCCGTCAGGCCGTAGGCCTCGAGGATCGGCAGGTTGATGGCGAAGAAGAACTCCCCAATCTTCGGCGACAGCGGCGCGCTGCCCGACACGAGGAACCGCAGGCGCCCGCCGGTTCGCTCGCGGACCTTCGCAAAGACCAGCCGGTCCGCGATGGCGCGCTTCACCCGGAGCGCCGCCGGCACGTCGCGGCCGGCAAGCCACAGCCGCACGTAGTCGAACCCGACGCCGATTCCCCATGCGGCCAGCGCCTTGCGCGGGCCGGTCAGCCTGTTCAGGCCTTCCTGGATCGCGCCGTAGAACTTCTCCCACGCGCGCGGCACGCCAGTCATGACCGTCGGCTTCACGCGCTGGAGGTCGCGGGCCAGGCTGGTCATGGTCTCGGCGAAGTAGACACTCACGCCGTCGAACAGGCAGCGGAACAGCACGACGCGCTCGAACACGTGGCTGAGCGGGAGGAACGACAGGAGTCGATCGGTCGGATCGAGGCCGATCCACCCTTTCGTCGCGATCACGTTGGAGACGATGTTCCCGTGGGTCAGCATCACGCCCTTGGGATCGCCCGTCGTGCCCGACGTGTAGACGATCGTCGCCAGGGAGTCCCGCCGGACGGCGGCCGCCGTGTCGCGATACCGATCGGCCGCGCCGGGCTCGGACGCCAGCCTCTGCTCGCCGAGTCCAATGACCTCGGTCATCGTCAGCACGCGGAACGGCCCGCCGTCGGCCTGCCCGTCCATGACGATCACCGCCTGAAGGTCCTGCACTCCGGCGTTCACCTCCATGATCTTTGCCACCTGCGCGGCGTTCGATACGATGGCGATGCGCGCGCCACTTTCGGCGAGGATGAACCAGAGCTGGGGCGCAGACAGCGTCGGGTAGACCGGCACGGTGACCGCGCCGGCGGTCAGGACCGCCAGGTCGCTGATCACCCACTCCGGCCGGCTGTCGCTGACGAGTGCGACCCGGTCGCCGGCCTCCAGCCCGAGGGCGCTGAGGCCCAGACTCAGGGCGCGGGTCTGCTCGAAGAACTGCTGCGTGGACAAACGACGTGCGCCGTTCTCCTGGCACCGGCAGACGAAGTCCGGTTTGGGGAACAGCTCCAGGCTCCGGAACGGCAAATCAGCCAGCGTGAGCTGGTCGGTCGTCTTCACAGGACTGCGAATATTACCCAAAACGCCGGCAATCGCCAAAGGATTAGTTAATACCCCGCTTCCTTGTCCACGGCGTTCGCCAGTGGTTCGCCGCGCTCGTAGCGCCGGAGATTCGCCGCGAACAGGTCGACGGCGAGCGTCCAGTAGTCGTCGCGAAACGCCGATGTGTGGGGCGTGATGACGACGTTCGGCAGGTCCCACAGTCGGCTCGACGGCGCGAGCGGCTCGTGATCGAACACGTCGAGGGCGGCGCCGGCGATCGTGCCCCGGGCCAGTTCCGACGCCAGTTCGTCCTCGCGAACCAGCTTGCCGCGCGAAACGTTGATGAACACGGCGTCCGGCTTCATCTTCCGCAGCTGGTCGGCGCCGATCAGGCCGCGGGTGTCGTCGGTCAACGGCGCCGTGAGGACCACGACGTCCGAGAGACCCAGCAGCGTGTCCAGTTCCCGCGGCGGATAGACGGCGGACACGCACGCCGGACGCGGCGCAGCGGCGGTGCGGCGCACGGCGATGACATCCATTCCGAGCGCGGCCGCCCGCTCTCCGACCGCGGCCCCAATCGAACCGAGGCCGACGATGCCCATCCGTCGGCCGCGCAACATCCGGTGGTGGGACTGGTCGTCCTTCACCCAGGCATGGCTCACCTGCCGGCGAATGGCGACGTGAATCTGCCGGAACAGCACGATCGCCATGGCGACCACGTGCTCGGCCATCGCGTCCCCATGGATGCCGCGCGCGTTGGTGAGGACGACCCGGCTGGCGCGCAACTCCGGGAACAGCAGGCCGGCCACGCCGGCCGCCGGGCTCTGAATCCAGCGCAGGCGGGTCGCCGCGGCGAGTTCGTCCGGCTTCAGCTGCGAGAGGAACGCGATGTCAGCGTCGGGCAGATCGCGGAGGCGATCGTCGCGGGACGGGGCGTTCGCCACCGTAATGTGCGGGAACTGCCGCTGAAGGCGTTCGACCTCGGTCCGAGGGAGCGTCCACGTGGGGTCCGAGTAGACCGACGTGACGACCTTCATTCTCGCCGCCACTCTCCCGATCGCCCGCCCCGCTTCTCCATTAACCTGATCTCCCCGATCACCATCGTCTTGTCCACGGCTTTCACCATGTCGTAGATGGTGAGCGCGGCGACGGAGACGGCCGTGAGGGCTTCCATCTCGACACCCGTCTGGGCGCTGGTGCGGGCACGCGCTTCGATGTCGTAGCCGTCAGGCGTGGGCGTCAGCACGACGTCCACGTGCGTGAGCGGCAGCGGGTGGCACAGGGGAATCAGTTCCGCGGTCCGCTTGGCGGCCATGATCCCGGCCAGCCGCGCGGCCTGGAGCGGGTCGCCCTTGGCGATGCGCCCCGCGCGAACGAGCTCGAGCGCGCCAGGGTGGATGGCGATGTGCCCGCGCGCGACCGCCTCGCGGTCGGTCGTGGCCTTGCCGCCGACATCGACCATCCGGACGCGCCCGCCGTCGCCCACGTGGGACAGGCGTGACGAAGGAGGCTTATTTCGTGTGGCCATGGGCCGCGTTTGCCAGGTGGTAGGCCAGCCCCTCGAGCGAGACCGTGAGATCCACGTTCTTGACCTTGATGCCCGCCGGCACCGTGACGGTCCCGGGCGCAAAGTTGAGGATCGCCTTGAGGTCTGCGGCGACCACGAGATTGGCGACCTGCTGCGCGGCGTCGGCCGGCACCGCGATCAGCGCGATGCGGATCCCCTCCCTGCGGACGATCGCCGGCAGGCGGCGGATGTGGAGAATCGGGACGCCGCCACGCGACTCGGTGCCGATCTTCTTCGAGGCCCGATCGAACAGCGCGACCGGCACGAAGCCGTCGCGCGGGAAGCCCGGATAGTCGGCCAGCGCCTGCCCGAGATTGCCCGCGCCGATCACCACGACGCGGATCGGATCGCCAAGGCCCAGGATCTGCCGGAGGTGCGCCGCCAGGCCAGCCACCGAGTAGCCCACACCGCGGACGCCGAACTCCCCGAACCAGGCCAGGTCCTTCCGAATCTGCGCGGCATTGAGGCGGAACTGGGCGGCCAACGACTGGGACGACACCGTCCTGGCGCCGCTGGCCGACAGGTGGTCCAGGCAGCGCAGGTAGATGGACAGGCGGTTGGTGGTCAGCTCGGACACTTGTTCGGAAGCCGACCTCTTCTTGCTCTGTGATTTCACAAGGTTGATGCGATTGTACGGAACGGCTCGCCCCGAGGTCAAGCGCCGTTCGACGCAGAGCCGACGCCGGGTCGGCGCCGGGCCGCCACCGCGCCTTCGCTGGCCCAAATCCGGCCACCGCGTGCTAAGATTCGCCCTCATGACACAGCCACCTTCGGAACGAAAAGGTCAGACGGGATTCCAGCCCCTGGTGTCCGACGATTCGACGATGACCGAGTTTACGTTCCGGGCGCTGGTGCTCGGCCTCGTGATGTGCGTCGTCCTCGGCGCGGCCAACGCCTACCTCGGGCTTCGGGCGGGCATGACGATCGCCGCCACCTACCCCGCAGCCGTCATCGGCATGGCCGTTCTTCGGCTCTTCAAGGGCAGCGTGCTCGAGGAGAACTTCGCCCGGACCGTCGGCTCGATCGGCGAGTCGGTAGCCGCGGGGGCCATCTTCACAGTGCCCGCGTTCGTCATCCTGAAACTGTGGAAGTTCGACTCCGCGCACATGTTCCAGGAGTACATCCTGGCGTCGTGCCTGATGATTCTGGGCGGCATTCTCGGGATCATGTTCGTCACGATCCTCCGCCGCGTGATGGTCGAGGATCCCGGGCTGCCCTTCCCCGAGTCGGTGGCCGCGGGCGAGATTCACAAGGCCGGCCAGAAGGGGGCCGAGGCCGCGCTGCAGTTGTTCCGGGCCATGGGCGTCGGCGCGGTCGTGCGGTTCCTCGACGGCCTCGGCGTCTTCCGCTCCTCGAACGACTTCGCCGTTGGGATCGGCACGCTGAAGCAGAGTTTCGTCAGGCTCGGGCTGACCGAGACCGCCATCAAGGTCCCGACGGGCGGCATCACCAGCTTCTCGGCCCCGGCAGTCACGCCCGCCTACCTGGGTGTCGGCTACATCATCGGGCCCGAGCTGGGCGCGCTGAATTTCGCCGGCGGCCTGCTCGCGTGGGGCCTGTTCGTCCCGCTACTGGTCTACTTCGTCGGACCGACGCTGTTCGATCAGTATCTGGCGCTCAACAACGGCGACCAGGCGGCCGCCTGGGCCGGCATTGTCGCGCACCTCTACCGGTTCATCGTCCGGCCGATCGCGGTCGGCGGCATGCTGGTGGGCGCGTGCTACACCCTCTTCAAGATGCGGAAGAACCTGATCCTCGGGGTGAAGCGCGGCCTCGCCGACGTGAAGAGGTCCGCCTCGGCAAACGCCGCCACCCAGCGGACGCAGCAGGACCTGTCGTTGAAGATCGTGGGCGTCGTCATCGCGATCCTGATCGCGCTGATGGTGACGCTCTACTTCTACTTCACGCAGTCGGTGCTGGCTGCCGTGGTGGCCGCCGCGGTGATGTTCGTCACCGGGTTCTTCTTCGCGGCCGTCTCGGGGAACCTCGTCGGGATGATCGGGTCGTCGAACAACCCGCTCTCCGGACTGACGCTCGCGACCGTGGTGGTCGCCGCCCTGACGATGGTGATCGTGGGGGCCAAGGGACAGGCAGGCGTGCTCGCGGTGCTCGCCGTCGCGGCGATCGGCTGCGTGTCGTCGGCCGTCGCAGGCGAAATGCTGCAGGACCTGAAGGTCGGGCACATCCTCGGCGGCACGCCATGGAAGATGCAGGTGGGCGACGTCATCGGCGTCATCTTCGCCGGCGCGGTGATGTTCTTCCCGCTCTACATGATGCACACGGCCGACGTCGCGCAGTTCGGCGAGTCGCTGGGCGGCTTCGGCGGCAAGACCTACCCGGCGCCGCAGGCAGGCCTGATGGCGGCCCTGTCGCAGGGGATCGTCGGCGGCGAGATGGCCTGGCCGCTCGTGCTGGTCGGCATCGTGATGGGCTTCTCGTTCATCCTGATCAAGGTGCGCAGCCCCATGCTCTTCTCGGTCGGAATGTACCTGCCGCTCGAGACCACCGCCGCGATCTTCGTCGGCGGCATGGTACGCGGCATCGTCGAGAAGATCCGGGACAAGCGCGGCTTCAACACGGCACAGAAGGCGCGCGTGGAGAATGCCGGGGTGCTGGCCGCGTCGGGACTGATCGCCGGCGAAGCGCTGGTTGGCCTCTTCATCGCCGCGGTAGTCGGGATCCGCGCCGAGCACAGCTTCTGGAAAGTGAGCGACTGGTTCTGGACAGTGAGCGGCTGGGAAAGCCTGGCGCCGTGGATGGCCATCCCGATCCTGGCGTTCCTGGTCTGGTACCTGATTGCCGTCCCGCTGCGGAAGGCGGGGGCTGCCGACGAGCCGGCGCCGCCGGTCGCGGTGATGTAAGGGAATCCAGAAGCCAGAATTCGGAATCCAGAAGGCAGCCGCCTACGGGATGATCCTGAACGCGGCGAGGGCTCTTCGCGTCGAGACGCCGGCGATCGCCACGGTCTCGAGCAGGTAGTCGCCCGAGGTGAGCGGCGCGAGCGCCAGTTCACCCGACACGACTGTCGCCCCACCCTCGACGCGCTCGTACGACCGGACCGGCATCCGCAGCGGATTGCCGCTCCGGTCGAGCAGCAGGACGCTGGCCGACGTGGTCGCGCCCAGGACGACGGTTTCCACCTTCACCCGCTCCTCGCGGCGGAAGCGCAGGTCGCCGGCCGGGGTCCAGTCGGTCCCCGTGTAAGGGCCGCGCCGGAAGACCGTCGGCTGGCCCAGCAGCGGCACATCGCCAGGCACGATCCTCGGCACGACGACGCGCAGCGTCTCCGTTGTACCGTGGGACGCTCCGCCGACCTTCGATGTCAGCCGGATATCGTAGGCGCCGGGGCGCACCGCCCCGCCAGCCGGGAGTCGGACGACGAAGCTCCGCGACTCGCGGGTCAACGCCTGATGCGCACGGTCCACCGACGAGCCGTCGGGCCCGGTGACGTCGAGCGACACGTCGGCGCCGCCGTCCCATTGTTCATCGCGCCGCGCCGCGCCGTCGTCGAACTCGCCCGCCACCCAGAGCGCGGCCTGAGGCGCCCCGCCTGCGCCCGCCCGCCACGTATATCCCGCCGCCGCCCGTACCACCGCCACCCTGCGGATTCTCGACAGCACCGACAACGCGTCGGCGACCTGCGAGGCGGAGGGCCCGGCCGCGGGTGCGGCCCCCTGCGAGGACGAAGACACCACGCCTGCCGCCATCAGCCACACCGCCACCACCCACGACGCACGCCCCCGCATAAGCCTCCGGCCGGCGGACAACGGCCTCACGGCACAATCCTGAACGCCGCCAGAACCTGCTGCGTCGTGGTCCCCTGCGTGATTGTCGTCTCGAGCACGTAGTCGCCGACGCTGAGCGGCGCGAGCGTCACCTCGCCCGACACGATCTTCGCCCCGTTCTCGTCGCGCTCGCCGGCGGTCACCGGCAGGCTGAGCGGGTTTCCGGCGCGATCCAGCAGCCGCACCGCGCTCGAGGTCACCGGGCCGGTCACGCTCACTTCGACCTTCACCCGTTCCTGGCGACGGAACCGCAGGTCGCCGACAGGCTGCCAGGCCGGGCCGGTGAACGGCCCCCGCCGGAAGAGGCTCGGCTGGCTGGTGGCCAGCGTCCCGGGAGCCGGCCACTTCGGCAGGATCACGTGCAGCGCTTCGGTGCTGCCCAACATCGATCCTGCGGGCTTGGTGGTCACGCGCACGAGGTAGTCGCCGGCTGTCTGGCCGGGCGGCACCGGGACGCGGATGACGAAGGTCCGCACGTCGTGCGTCAGCGTCTGCTGTGTGCTCTGCAGGCTGGCCTTGTCTGGCGCTGTGACGGTGATGGTCACGTCCGCGCCCGCCTTCCACTGTTCGTCGCGCCCGCCGATCGAGGGATCCCATTCTCCGACGAGCCAGATCGTCGGCAGGAACGCGCCGCTCGCGCCGGTGCCCCAGGTGTACCCGGCCCGCATCTGGACCGTCGCGTCCGGGCGAATCCTGCCGAGGCCGGAGACCGCCCCCGCCACCGGCGTCGGCGGCGTGGCGGCCGTCACCGTCGCGGCGGCGAGCGTGGCCAGCTCTTCCTTCGTCGCCGCCCGGTAGCCGGGCCGCGCGCGGACGTCCACGCCTGGGCGCTTCACGCGCACTTTGATCGACCGGAACTTGCCGTCCAGCTTCGAGTTGGTCGAGTAGTAGCCGAGCAGGTAGTAGGAGGTCAGATCGTCCACGACGCGGCGCAGCCCTTTGTCGATGTCGTTGCTGTTCACGATGGCCACGCCATCGGTGTTTTCCGCGAGGGTCTGCAGCGATTCCAGCCGGGCGCTCAACCGATTGCGGTCCGTCGTGAGGTCCACGACCTCGTCGCCGAGCGACGTGTCGAACACGACCAGGCCCCGGGGGTCCAGCGGATAGAAACTCACATTCGCCCGGTTCGCGTCCTCCAGCATCTTGCGGAAGTCGCGGGCGTGGTCTTCCTGCGACAGGGCGGCCCGGTCGGCGTCGCACCGCGCCTGACCCGGCATGCCGGGAGGCATCTGGCTCCCTGCCGACGTCGGAAGGCCGCTGGCCCGCTGGTAGAGAATCCAGCCTTCGCTCACCGCCAGTACCGCCTTCCGTTCCTCGCGGATGCCGCCCAGGTGCACGACGAGCTCCTGGAGCGATTCGAGGGTGATCCGCTCGCGGCGCCGCTGGATCATATCGCGCGCGATGGCCGACATCCGCCCGGTCTCGCCCGGCGCCGGCGGGTAACAGTTCATGTACTGCTCTTCGATCGGGTCGTAGTTCGTGATCGAGTCGCGGCGGCTCCAACGCCAGACCTTGTCCACCAACTCCTCGATGGTGCCGGTCCGGCGGGCAAACGTGACGGTGGACGCGGGCAGTTCCGGGGTCGTCACGGCGACGAGGTCGTCCGGACCGAGCGCGCGCCTGAGAAAGCGGATCAGCGCGTCGCGAACGTTCATCGCGCCGCCGATCGAGACGTGATAGGTATCGATGAAGAGGACGAACAGCCGCGCCTTCGACTCGGCCGCCATTTCACGCGACTGGGCGACCGTGTTCGGCTCGGGACGGCTGGCCATTTCCTGCGTGGTCGGGGCCTGCACCACCACGTGCTCGAACGTCCGGACCTGCTGAACCACGCCGTCTTCTCGTACTTCGAAGTCCTCCTCTTTCAGGTCGGTGATGGGCTTTCCGCCGGCCGTCGGGTAGACGTCCACGCGGACGAAGTTGGCCTCGGCGCGGAAGGTGGGCTGCTGCTGCCCCTGCGGCGGCGTCTGGCCCTGCTGGCCCTGCGGCGCCTGGCCCTGGGTCGCGGGCGGCTTTTGAGTCTGGGGCGGCGGTTGCTGCTGGCCTTGAGCAAGCACCAGGGATCCGAATGCCGCCACCAGCATCGCAGCCAGAAATCGGGCAGCGACGCCGGCAGCGGACGGGGGCGTGGTCGGTGACGACATAGATGTCCTCGACTGGCAACGGAGGGTTCGAGATCTCTTTTAGTGTTGCACGATTGACGCCAGACGATCGCTACTGCCCACCGCCGCGACCATGTCCTCGATCTGCCGGCGCGCCATGGCAATCAACCGATCCCGGTCGTCGAGCGTCATGCCGGTCGTGTCGATCGGCTCGCCGATGCCCACCTGCACGTCCACCGGCCGAATCAGGCGGCTGCCCTTGGTCATCGCCGCCCTGCCGCCGTGAATCGCCACGGGCACGAGCGGCACCTGCGCCTTGATGGCCATGATGAACGCGCCCTTCTTGAACGGCAGCAACTCCCCGGTCCGGCTTCGGGTGCCCTCCGGGAACACGAGGAAGGAGTTCCCGCGGGCGACCGACCTGGCGGCCTGATCCACGGCCTCCTGCGACTGTTCGGGATTCTGCCGTTCCACCGGGATGAACCCGGCCATCGGCGCCGCACGCCCGAGGATCGGCATCCTGCCGAACTCGACCTTGTAGAGCAGGTGAAGGCGAGGGTGCAGGAGATGGAACAACAGCGGCGCGTCGATGTTGCTCGTGTGGTTTGCGCAGTAGACGGCCGTTCGTCCACGCGGAATCCGTTCGGCGCCGGTGACGCGCAGCGAGATCCCCGAGAGGGCCAGGCCCAGCCCGACTCCGCCGTGGGACAGCACGTAGAGAAGGCCGGGGCGATGGCACCACGCCGCAAAGAGCAGGCCCGGCGGTCCCATGAGGATGACGTAGAGTGAAATGACCAGGTAGGTCGCAAGCGACCGGACGGCGGCGACGAACAGCGGGAGGCCGCGAAGCGGCGGCAGAGGGGCGGGTGCCGAACCGGCCTCGCGCGCACGGTCATCGGCGGGGGATGTCATCGGTCGCATGATACACGAAAGGCCTGGACCGCCTCGCGATCCAGGCCCTGTGTCGACCGGTGGGCCGTGGCCACCGACGAAATCGTATTCTGCCTCGAGGCCTACGACGCCCTCAGCGCCCGTCGCGCGACAACCGGGACGGGGACCGGCAGCACCTTGGCGGCCTTCGCGCGCGCCGCGACGCGGGTCCGGGCGGTCAGCGATCGATCGAGCGCGCGATCGACGCGCGACTCGATGGCGACCTGGCCTTCCTGGAGCACTTCAGAGATCTCGGACACCACGAGGAACCTGGCGCGGTCGAGCATCCGCTTTTCGCGGAACGACAGGTTCTTCGACTTGCTGAGGAGCGTGAGGCTCTTCAACACGTCGGCCACGTCGTAAATCGACCCGCTCCGCATCTTTTCCGAGTTGTCCTTGAAGCGCCCTTTCCAGTTCTGCTGACTGTCGATCTTCCCGTCGCCCAGGATGCGGAACAGGCGGTCGACTTCGGTGTCGACAATGGCGCGGCGCAGACCCACGCTGTCGGCGTTCCCGACGGGCACGAGCACCATCGTCTCGTTCGAGGCAATGCGGAGAGAATAGAAGCCGCAGGTCGTGCCAAGAATGGTTTTTTCTTCGATACGCTCGATGACGCCGAGACCGTGATTCGGGTAAATGACCTTGTCACCGATCTGGAATGTCACGTGTCCCCCGATCTAGGAAGGGTTTTGTCAGGAGGCTAGAGATCTCGACCAGCAACCAGTATACAGCAGCGCTCTGAAAATCACAAGAGAACTGGCCACAAATACTTGATTTTCGCTTTTCGTTCTCTCTTCGTGCCGGCGCACGAGCGCCACCCGGCGCGGTGATTGGGCCCCCTTCTCCTTTGTGCGCATCGACTTAGGGCCATGGCTGGTCGCCGGCCCGTGGATGCCGACGGACCGTAGCGATGAGCTGGCCACGCGGCAGCCGTTCAGGGTCGGAAATGGCCGCGGTATACTGTCCTCCACTCCTTCGAGTGCCGGAGTGGCGAAACTGGCAGACGCGCGGGACTCAAAATCCCGAGAGGCGCAAGTCTCGTGTGGGTTCGATTCCCACCTCCGGCACCAATTTACTCAACAAAAGCGGTTACTTATTCGTCTTCCGCTTCTTCCCTGCTGAGGTTGCGCTAACCGTTGCGCTAACCATCGCGCTCTGGAGCCTCGCGGTCGCGGCGGTCAGATCCCCCTCGTCCACGATGTCGTAGCGGTCGAACACGGAACGCGTCTTGTGCCCGGTCAGCGTCATGGCCGTCTTCTCTGAGACGCCAGCCCGCACCAGGTTCCGCACGGCGGTCCTCCTGAAATCGTGGGGGATACGACCTGGGCATCCAGCCGCGACACAGGCGTCCTTCCAGGCCAGCCGGTAATCTCGGATACGCTTCCCTTCCCGGTGGAAGACGTAGGGCGTGATGGTGCCCTTCCCTTTGGCCGAGTCCGTTGCCTCTCGACACTCCTTGATCGCAGCCGCTACCTCCGGCAGCTCGGCATACGGGAAGGTCCTGCCATCACGGTTTTTCGTCGTTCCCGGTTCCAACCGGATGATCTTTCGGTGCTCATCGATCTGCCGCCACTCAAGAGGCATCAACTCGCTCGGCACGCGCCAGCCGGTCCAGTACGCGACGGTGACGAGGGGCCGCAACTCCGCCGGGAGGTGTTTTCGCACGGCCTCGAATTGCGCCCGCTCGAAGAAGCCCTTCCTCGTGTTGTCTTCCTTTAGCATGGCGATGTGCGGCCGGTAGAAGACTTTCCCAGCGTGGATCGCCAATGAAAACATCCGCTTCAGGACGGCAAGTTCACGGTTGATTTCCGCGTTCGACGCACCGGCCTTCTTCCGGTCCACCACGTAGGCATTGAAGTCCGCGGTGGTGATCTTGGAGAATCGCTTCCCGTCAAAGAACGGCTTCAGGTGGAGCTTCAGCCGGCGCTTCAGGTGGTCAATCGACCTGCGCCCGTTCGCCGCGTATTCGTTCTCGATGTCCTTCGCGGCATCCTCGAAGCGCATCCGGTTGGCGGCACCGGACACGGGCTTGCCGTCCGCGACCTTGCCCTCAATGGACCGGAGCTTCTTCTTCGCCGCTTCCCAGGAATCGGTCTCGCTGGATTCGTAGAAGGCGCGGCCATTCTTGAAGTACTTCAGCATCCAGACCGCTCGGCCCGCCTGTCGATAGATGCTACCCATGCGCCTCCTCTTTCGTTCGGCGTTCGGCTACGCTGCCGACACGAGTTCCCGGCTCGCACTTAGGCGATCTGCTTGGCACCGGCACTTTGCAGCCGCAGATCTTCTGCAGCCCGTCGTGGTGGTGTCGGCTCATGCGCCCGTCCCTTCCGGGGTCACCTTCCCCGCCTTGTCCATTTCTGACGATGAAAAGGGCCGCGGCTCGGCGGTGGCCAACTGGTCGGTGAAGCCGAGGCCGAGATTGGAGTCAACAGTGCTCGCAAGGCTCCAGAGAAGCCAAGCAGCACTTCCCGCCGTGAGGGGCAGTCCATAATCATCGGGGACCAGGCGAGGGGTCGGGCCGACCTCGTCGTCCAAGACGATGTTGCCTACAATGTCGCTGCCGTGCGCATGCGCCGACGTCACTCGATAGAGCGTGTTGTATAACCCCAACTGCCCAAGAGCACGAGCCGTTCCCTCGACGCCTCCGAGACGGCCGCTCCAGTGCCCGCGCACAGAGTCCACGGTTTTCTCCCCCAATCTGTCCACCCAATAGCCCACATGTGTCTTGACGAGGTCCAAGGCTCCATCGCTCATTTGACCGGCGAGATCTGGATCTCTCAGAATCGCCTCCACCTGAACGAGCTTTCGCTGCGCGTCATGGGCCGCAATCATGTTCGCTCTCACCATCCAGTCCGAGTCGAACAGCCACCTCACGCACAGCCAGTCTTCAAAGAGACAACGCACCAGCACTAAGGCGTCGTGGCCCAGTCCGCGTTCAGAGACCAACTGAATCGCACGGGCAGTTCGACACGCCTTCGACATCAAGACCAAGATCACGTCAACGGTTCTCCGGTCGATCTCCTGGAGCGCGTGAACCGTCAGACCACCCTGCCCGTAGATGGAGACCACGCTCTGTACAACCCGCTCCAAATTCTCGAACGCCTCGCGGAATCTCACCCTCAATCCCGCAGCCACATCTGATTCGTTTGGCAGCATGAAGACACCTCAGTGCAACCACTCCGCGTCCGCTCCGTCGCAATGGCTCATGGTCGATCATCCTGATAGGTCTTCATTCTCGTCCGGCTCGACCGACTGCACCCGGTCAGGTTCCCGACTGCCCTCAATGACCCACTTCACGAACGCGACAACCGCAAATGCAGCGACGAGGACCGCTATCTTGCCCAGCCAGCTGTGAGTCCCGGTGAACGCCGCGACAACGACCTTTTCAACCACCCGATGGAAAATGGCGAACATCAGTCCCCCCTCCTGTCTGTCCCCCTTTCGCCTCCCTCCCTGTGAGGCTACTCAGCCTGGCCCGCCGGCTAGGGCTTGCGGCGGTAGCGCCCGGTGACGGCCACGCTGCCCGGCACCCGGAGCTCCTAGTAGGTGTCCGGCGGGCGACCCCGGCCACTGGAGAGGGTCGCTGGGTACGGCATCGCGAGGTCTTTCGGGCGCCCGCCTTTCTTGCCGTTCGTCCGGGCCGCCTTGGCCTTCGCCTCGGCCCGCCCTTCCGCCCGATGGTGCGGAGGTGCTGGCCCAGGAGCGTGTAGGCCGCCACCTGCTCCTTCTCGAGCGTAGTGGCGGTGCCGTGGTCGATCTTGACGCACGCCCGGTCGAACTGCGTCCGGTTGAGCATCCGCATGATCAGCCTGCCTTCCTGACGCGGCGGCGGAACCAGCCGGAGAACTGGGTCGCCTCGGCGTCACGACTTACGCCGCCGTCAGCGCCCCGGCGACGAGCTCGCCCAGCTGGGCCTGCACGGCAACCTGGTCGTGCCGGTCGACGTAGTACGCTGTCGGACGGCTTAGGACCGCTTTCGTGTTCCTGCACGCTTGCGGTCCGCCTTCACGACGCCCCTCGCTGTCAGCCATTCACGCAAGGCACGCCGGATCTGCTCCGACTGCGGAATCCCGTCTCGATCTTGCAGCACTTCCATTCCCGCGAGGAGGTCGGCGTCAATTCGGAACGTCTGGACTTTTCGGTGAGGCGCCACGCCAACAAATGTATTACACAGCATACGCATAGTCAACTCCGAGCGGCCGCTCACGCGGCGCCCATTTCGCCCGTCCCTCCGCCCCCACAACTCGCGGGACGGCCTCTTAAGACCGTGACGACGCAACGACGCTAACCGGCCCGAGAATGAACATGCAGAGGACGACAAGGATGAGAACTGCTGTGGATACTGTCATCGGACTTGCTTGGAGCATCGACGACTGCGGCCACTCCCCGAGCCCACTCCATTCGCCGCGCGATGCACGCTTGACGCCATCTCAGCCAAGACCGAGAATGCACCCGTTGATCTCGCCATCACGGCTTGGTGATAAAAGTGGTACCGGCCGATGAAGAAATGCCCGTTCTGCGCGGAGGAGATCCAAGAGGCGGCGATCTACTGTCGCTACTGCCATCGCGATCTGGCGACCAGCACGTCACCGCGCAGCGAGATCACGCCTCCAGGACAGGTCTCGGGGGATTTTGCAGCGGCCAAGCGTGGGAGCACACCGCCCCGAGTCTCGACGCCGGCGGCCGGCTGCCCGTATTGCGGGAAGGTCATCCCGAAGGACGCCTACTTCTGCAAGCACTGCAACCAGAGTCTCCCCAGAAAGACGACGGCCGCTCCTCCAACGCCTAACCGGCCTCCGCGGAAGCTGAAATCGGTCGCGGTGCTCTTGGTCATCGTCCTCTGCGTACTCCTTGCGACCGGGTACGTCCTTTCCAAGTTCGATAGCGGAGGCCCGACAAAGATCACCGCGGACATCCACGCCGCCGGGCAGCAGGTCACGGTGAAGAACCTCGACGACATGGCGTGGGCGAACGTGTGCATCCGATTGAACGGCCTTTACGAATGCTCGGTTCCATCACTTCCAGCCGGCCAGGAAGTGAAGGTCAGTGGCTCCGACTGTCGAACGGTCTCGAGCGGCCTGACGATGGAATCGAGAACACCGGTGACCATGGTGACGGTCGAGGCAAGAGTCCGAGATCAAGCGGCGAAAGTCTACTGGTCCCCCTCCTCAGGCCCAAGCACCGGATCGAGCAGTCCCAGTTCGACCAGTGCGGTTCCCAGTTCCAGTCCGTCTACGAGCTCATCGGAGTCGGAGAGCCGATCGTCGGGCGCCTCAGGGAAGACCATCTCGGGCGACAACTTCTATGGCTGTTCCGAGCGCGAGTATTTCCACAAGCTTGTGGACTTCACCGTGGATAAGGACGCCGAAGCGTTCAAGACAGGTCTGGCCGCCGGAATTGCGACTGGTCACTGCACTCTGTTCACGAGCGGAGAGGAAGTGTACATCGTCAGCACGGCGATCCTATCTGGTCTGGTGAAAGTGAGGCGTAAAGGTGAATTGGCGGAGTACTGGACATACATCGAGGCGGTCAGGTGAACAATTCAACGCTCCACGAACCGAGACCTAGTGGCGAACGACGCGTGACCTGTTCCTCTGTCGTAGCGAGCTGGGATTGTAGGATGACGAGCGACCGGCAACGATGACCGCCTTGGGACTCCGCCAGGCCACGGTCGGCTATCCGGACACCGCCGTCCGCGCCGCGGTCGAAGCCGGGCTGCGCGAGTGCCCGTCTGAAGATCTCCCGAACGAGTCCGGCTTCGCCCCACTCGTCGTCCACTTGCTGACTGACCCGGACAGTTACGAGTGGTTCCCGCCGCCGCTGACCGAGACCCAGGTCGCGGCCATCCACCGGCACCTGGTCGCTAGCGCGAACTGACGGCGCGGGCCGACATTCTGGACTCGTTATGTCCGGAGATAGACTCGCTCGCGTTCCGAGAACAGGAGGTTGCTGCGATGGAACTGTGGCCTGTTGTGCCGGTTTGCACAGACGAGCCTTCCGAGGCGGGCGTAGACTCCAGACTAGCCATCGTCCGTGCGCCACCTGTCGGACTCTGAAGCCCTCATCTCAACGGCTGCAACAGGAGCCATTCTGAAAGCACGCGCCGGTCGTCACTGCCTCGTCGGGTTTGCCTGCCTAATTGTCTTGGTGCTGCCGGTCGGAGGCGCAGAGGCCGGCTTCATGACTCTGCACGGCGGCCCCCACCGCGGCCTCGGTTCAACGTCTCTCGCTGGCATTCCCGCAGAATGTTGGCTTTCCGCTGGTACTTGTTCCGTACCGCCCTGCCAGAGGTACATATGCAACCGAACCATGGTTTCGTTCGCCGGCTGAGAGCCGTACTCCTGGTTCCGCCGTCCTTCTTGGTGTTCCCCTTGATTCTTGGCCTCCTTGCCCAGTCCAACACGACCGTTCACATCGAGGTCACCCTGGTGGATGCCGACCTGAACATCAAACCTGTGCCCAGACACGCCCTTCTCATGAGTCGTGCAGGGCAAGGAGAGGTGACACGCGCGGTCACTGGGATCAACGGCAAAGTAGACGTTCAGCTGCCTCCGGGTGAATACACCGTGAAGTCGGAACGGCCTGTCGAGTTCCAGGGCAAATCCTACACTTGGTCCAAGAACGTGACGGTGGCTGACCGCGATCTGACCTTGGAACTGAGTGTCGATAGTGCGACCGTCGAACAGCTTCCACCGGCGTCGTCGAGAGGTGGCAACGACCTGCCGAGCCTGTTCAAGATTTGGCAGAACAGCGTTGTTACCGTATGGGGTGAGACGGGGCACGGCTCAGGGTTCTTGATCGACAAGCGCGGGCTGATAGCAACCAACCAGCACGTTGTCGCGAACTTCGACTACGCAGCCGTCCAGCTCGATGAGAACACCAAGCTGGCGGCGCGAATTGTCGCAAGGTCGCCAGAACGAGATGTGGCGATCCTCTGGGTTTCTGCCGAGCGGGTCTCGTCCATGCAACCCGTGAAGCTGGCGTCTGTGAACAGTACCCAGCCACCCGTAGTCGAAGGCGAGCAGGTGTTCACCATTGGTAGTCCCTTGAACCAGCGAAAGGTAATGACAACGGGGATCGTGAGCAAGATGGAGGCCCGCGCGATCATCTCAGACGTGAACATCAACCACGGAAACTCCGGCGGACCGCTGTTCACAATGGACGGGACGGTTATTGGAATCACGACGTTCCTTGACACTGCCGGTCAGGGAGGACCTGGCATTTCTGGAATCGTTCGCATTGAAGAGGCGAAGCCACTCCTGGAACAGGCGGAGAACGCGATGCGCTCAGGCGAAGCACCTTCTCCCAGCCTGCTTCCAGTCGAACCAAACCGGCCGTTTCCGGTGGAGGGTCTGAAGGAACTTCTCCGAACGAGACCGATCAATGTGAAGGACTACTCGACCGCTGCCGGCGACTACGACGTGCTGTTCCTCACTCCAGTTGTTGCCCGGGGCATGGAATACCAGGCCGAGCAGGCTAGCCTCAAGGAGCGTTCTAAGCGCAACTCCAAGGCTGCCGCAGCCCCAGAAACGATGAACCCTCTGTCTGAGTTCAAGAATTGGGAAGAATATGTCGGCGAGTACAGACCGGTGGTGAGCGTCAGAGCACGGCCCAAACTCGCAGAGAGCTTCGGGTCGGCATTCAGTCGCGGCATGGCGGCGTACTACGGGTACTACGGCGGACCAGCGAAACTTCACTTCAAGACAGACTTCTTCAGGATGCGGGTGTATTGCGGACGGGACGAAGTCGTGCCGATCCACCCGGGTAAGGTCGAGCACCGCGCCTCGGCGAACACCGCAGCCGTCAAGGTGAACGATGCAACCTACGAAGGGCTATACACCTTTGCTCCTGACGTTCTCGGGCCACATTGCGGTTTCGTGCGATTGGACATCTATAGCGAGAAGGAGCCTAACAAGGTGGCCGAGTCAACGGTCGTTCCAGCGAAGATCATTCAGCGCATCTGGGATGACTTCGCTCCGTTTAGGGCCGCAAATGGGAAAGACACGAAACACTGAGTGGGGACGCCATGCGTCAAGCCGTGGACCGGACATACCATGACGAAGAGAATTGAACCGTATCTCCTTGGTCTGGCAGGGGAGTACCGGGTTTGCAGCGAACTCAACAAGCGCGGCATACTCGCGACGGTCACCTATGGCAATCGGAAGAACACCGACGTCTATGCTATCGGAGACCGCAGGCAGGGGGTCCTGAAGATCGAGGTCAAAACAACTCAGACCGGCCGTTTCGTGACCGCGATCACGCAGAAGAGACTCGATCAGGACCGGCTGGCGGCGGATTTCTGGGTCCTCGTGCAGTTCACGCGCACAGATGAAGGCAGCTTCACGGATCGGTTCTTTGTGCTCTCACACCGCGAGATGTGCAGCATCCAGGTGGCGCGCAACCGCGAGTACGCCCGGAAGTACAGGGCGAAACACCACCGAGAGCCCGACTTCACCAGCGGTGTGGACAACGTCCGCGTGCAGGACGTCGAGCAGCACGATGCGGCGTGGCAGAAGATCGTAGTGTGGTTCAAGGGTGCGGGAACCGAAGACCGGAAACTGCGGCACAGCGGGCGCCTGCAACCGACGCCGCCAAGCAGGATGACGAGGCGCCGCAGTTGAACGAGATTCATCAGGGGGACATCGATGGCCTCGCCCAAGGGTTACGACTCCAACCTAGCATCGGAGTTCTACGTCCTCTCTTGTCTTCATCGGCTCGGGAAGGACGCGACCATCTCTCTTGGCAACAAGAAGTCGGTAGACCTCCAGTTGGTCCGGGACTCCGGTCTTGTCGTGACGATCGATGTCAAAGCGTCCGCGACAAAAGCGGACTGGATCGCCGGAAACGTCGTCAGTGGCAACACGGAACGGCACTTCGTCGTCTTGGTGGGATACGAGGGGCGCATCAGCAAAATCGAGGTGCCGCCGAGGGTCTGGATTGTCCCGTACCGCGATCTGGCCCCGTTTGTGACAGTGTACAAGGGCAACACTCGTTGCATCCGCAGGTCGTTGATCGAGCGTGGCGGCACGCGGTTCGAGAACGCCTGGCCGCTCCTTTGGGAGGATTAACGCTCCCACTCGATGCGCACAGCCGAATCCGACGGGCGCGACCATGAATGGGCGCGCTCGCGGCAACGCCGGGAAGCCGCGGACAGCTGGAACGGTCGATCTAGATCGCCGATTTCTCGGTGTCCCGGCGGGTCAAGCTCACATTCGTGAACCCTCGTGGTGACCTTGCAGCAAAGACGCCGTCAGAGCGTGCGACTCCTCCTTCGTGATTGGCTGCCGACGGTTCCCGATGTCTGGAACCACGTCATAGGGAGCGATCCCGTGCCTGATGATGTCGTCCTCGCCGAACTTCTGGCAGCCACCCAAGCAGCTGTGAGTCACTCGCGGGAGTTGCTGTCGATCGCTCGCCGGCTGCTGGTGAACGTCGAGAGTGGGCTTGAAGTACCCCTGGAGACACGGGCGGAATACTGGCAGCGGTTCGGCGAGATGGATGCCGTTCAC
>Ga0209048_10000592_pt1 | contig 38416 bp, 36 predicted proteins | sample FrelakmetCRP12CR_FD_187146 | JGI IMG/M metagenome (GOLD analysis project Ga0209048, IMG submission 187146) | Freshwater lake sediment microbial communities from the University of Notre Dame, USA, for methane emissions studies - CRP12 CR (SPAdes)... | ecosystem: Environmental > Aquatic >...
GCTCTAGCCCGAGCCCTCCTGGCGCGCGCCGGCGTGCAGAGCACGAACGAGCCAGGCCTGCGCGGCGCCTCGGCCAGCTCCGGGACAGGGACTCGAACCCCAAATTCGTGCTCCAGAGGCACGCGTGTTGCCAATTACACCATCCCGGACCGAGCGCTGCCCGCAACAAAAGCAGTACGGCCCAGCCAGCGCCTCACTAGAGCCTATCCAAGCGCCGGTGCGTCAGGAGAGCAGACGGTCAGGCGGCCGGCGAGCGGGCCGTTCATCCGGGCCACCGCGTTCGCAAGAGGCCGTGGGTATCGTCGGCGAGCTTGCGCTCGGAACGGCGGCGGTTGCAGCGGTTGGTGGAAGAAGGGAGCCCGACCCGCCCCGAACGCATATCCCGGAGCGACGTAATCGAACGGCCAGCCGAGGGGGACACGGTGGCCCTCGGAACGGCGGGGCGAGCCATGACGGAAGCCCCGCCGCTCCGACGCCTGGGGGCCAACCTTGGCCGTGCGCCGGAGCCGCGAGGCACTCCCTCCTGGAGCCCCGGATCGGGGGGTGACCCGTGGCGACCGGACCTTAGCCGCCGCCGACCGATCCGCCAATCGCCGAAGTGTCGAATCGTGGTCGTGCGCGTGTGCCGCTCGGTCCTACGGCGGGCAGGAACGTGCGACTGACCTTTCCTGGTGGCACGGACCGACCTCCTGTGTTCATGTACGGGCACTTGTTCCAGGACTCCGGGGCCAAGGTCGCGGCCAAGCTCGACGCCTACCCGGAGGCTGCGGGCGGCGCGAGTCCGTGACTTGAGGCCGGTAGCCGCCTCCGCGTGGCATGATGCGAGCAGTGGGACCACTTGAGCAAGAGATCGACGGACTGCTCGAAAAGCCGGCCAACGTGCCTGGTCGAGATTGGGCGCGTCGGGACGGTCATCCGCCGGACGCGGAGATGCGCGTATCGCTCTCGGTTCTAAGCGAGGAGCAGCGAACCGAGTATCTCCTTGCCAGCGTCAATGCGCTCGGGGATGCCCTGCGGCGGGTCGCTCAGGCGATCGACGAGCTGCGGAGCGAGTCCGACATCGCCGGCTGAAGGCCGGGCGCCCACGCGCCCAGGTCCCGGATCTCGACCGGTCCGGGGCCGCGCCCGGGCACGGCCGTAACGCGAGCGCCATTTCCGCCCGCGCGGGCGTCGCTCATGCCTGGGCCGGGCGCCCGTCGGGTGTGAAGTAGGCGGTGATCGCCTCCTCCAGACCCGGGTCGAGCACCAGCAGCACCTCGTCGCCGCCTTCGATCACGGTGTCGGGCTTCGGCACGAATCCCGCCCCGTCGCGCAGGACGGAGATGATCAGGCTGCCTTCCGGCAGGGTTATGTCCGCCAGCCTCTGGCCGACCGTCGGCGCGTCGGCGCTCACCTCCAGCTCGATGATCTCCAGGCGCTCCTCTTCGAGCGCCAGGAGATGCACGAGGCCATAGCTCGGAACCTCGTGCTCGATCAGGCGCAGGATCAGGTCGGTCGCCGAGACGGCGGGCTGGATGCCGAGCAGCCTGAAGTGGTCATGGTTGCGGGGGTTGTTCACGCGTGCGATCACCCGATCGCAGAGGTACTTCTCCCTGGCCACCTGGCAGACGAGCATGTTGTCCTCGTCGTCGCCGGTCACCGCGATCACGAGATCGGCGCGCTGGATCCCGGAGCGCTCGAGCACCCACAGCTCGGTCGCATCGCCGTACTGCGCGGCGTGCTCGAACTCCTCCTCGATCGCCAGGTAACACGCACGCGAGGAGTCGATCAGGGTGACCTCGTGCCCCCTGACGATGAGCTCGCGCGCGAGGTTGCGCCCAACCTTGCCTGCTCCGACGATGATCGCGTACATGATCAGGCAGGCTCGGGCTGTAGGGCGCGTTCGAACATCTCGATCGCGTGCTTGGTGGGAGAGATCGTGTGCAGCCCCTGTTCGCCGTACCAGTTCGCGCGGGCCGGATCCATGACGCGCACGATCACCCTCTCCACGCCGAAACGCTTCTGGGCGATCTGGGCGATGATCAGGTTCGTGTTGTCACCGTCGGTCGACGCGATGAAGACGTCGGCGCGTTCGATCCCCGCCTCGATCAGCGCGTCGATCTCCAGAGCGGTACCGACCGTGAACTGACCCTGCGCGTCCTCCCAGCCCACGCTCTGGCCCGCGTCGAGGCGCTCGTGCGAGAGCGGATCCTCGTCGACCACGGACACTTCGTGGCCGGCCGCAAGCGCCGACTTGGCTACTGCCGAGCCCACGCGCCCGGCACCGACGATCAGGACGAACATGCGCTGAGGTTAGACGATGCCGGCGCTTGTCCGATGCTCCTCCCCCGAGACCTCCTCCGCAGAGTCCCGGGCGGCCGGTGCGGTGACGATCACCCGGCAGTCGGCTTTGCTCACCACGTACTTGGTGACATCCCCCACGAAGTTCTCCAGGCGCCCACCCCGTCCGCCCAGTCGCGCGCCGCCACGGATGAGCGAGGGCTCCTCGGCGCCGAGGACGATCGCCTCCACGCCCCGGCGTCGCGCCTCGTCGACGATCGCAAAGCCCGCGCGCCGGGTCCGGATGGTGGCCGTGGCCACGTGCACGCCGGTGTACTCCTCCCCCACCACCTTCGCTCGGGCCAGCGCCTCGCGGGCGTGCTTGACCTGCGCCTCGGGCAGGCGCGCGTCCAGGGGCAGCGACATCGGCATGACGAAGATCCACACGGCCTCGATCGTCGCCTGGTCGATTGCCGCCTCGTCTGTCGGCTCGCCCGAGACCAGGCGCGCGGCCGTCTGCACGATGTCCTCGTCCAGCTTGCTCCCAAACAGCGGCACCAGAATCGAGCCGTAGCCGAGCTCGGGCGGCTGCTCGGCGCGCAGGACCTCGGGCGACACGGTGACCCGGCGCAACAGCGAGGCTTCATCCGCGCGGCGGTAGATCACGTACAGCGTGACCCCGACCGCCATCCATGCCAGGCCCACGTAGCGAGCCGGCTCGTGCACGATCACGAGGGCCACCAGTCCGGCCCCGGAAAGCAGTGCGCCGAAGGCTGCCGGCAGGGGCAACTCGCCTCCGCGCAGCGTGATCGACAGCGGCACCCTGTAGGGCCGGTCGCGTTCGGACTCCGAGTAGCGCAGCCGGCAGATCGAGAGGTGCGCGATGGTGAACGCGAGCATGGCCCCGAACGCGTAGATCCCGATGAGGAAGTCGAGGTCCTCCGGCACCACCAGCCCGGCCGCCAGCACGCCCGCGAGGATGATCAGCAGGTAGGGCGTGGAGCGCTGGGGATGCAGACGCCCCAGGCCGCTTGGGATCTGGCGATTCGTGGAGAGCGAGTAGGCCAGCCTTGAGAGGCCGAGCATCGCGGAGTTCGCGGCCGCCACCAGCGTGAGCGTCGCCAAGCCCGCCACGATGTAGCGCATCGCGTCCGCCAGCCAGTGCGGACGCAGGTGCGCGACAACGCCGACCATGGGGTCGTTGACGTAGCGCGTGGCCAGTTCGGTGTGGCCGTCGTGCACGGGCAGCGCCATGACCGCCACCAGCGCGATGCCCGCGTACACGAACACGACCGTGGCCGTGCCGCTCCAGACCAGGCGCTTCAGGCCGCGCCGGCTGACCCTCACCTCCCCGGCCAGGCCGGACGCCGACTCGAGGCTCGTGAAGGAGATCGCGGCGACCGTGAGGGCGAAGACGAGGTCAGACCACTTGGGCGCGCTGCCCAGGTGGATCGACGCCAGCAGCGTATGCGGGCTGAAGAAGAGCGCCAGCCCAACGACCACGATGAACGCCTGCAGCGCGATATCACCGGCCACGAGCAGACCTATCCGCCGCGCGCGCCGCCCCCCAAAACCGCGGATGTTGCCCAACACGACAAGCGCGATCAAGGCCAGTGCCAGCCCCAACGACTCTGCTCGATGACCCAGCGGACCCCAGAAGACGCGCATGTACTGCGTCGCCGCGTAGGCCGTCACCGCGATCAGGATGATGTAGTCCAACAGGATCGCCCACCCGGCTATGAAGCTCACGAGCTCGTTGAACGCGTAGCGCGCGAACACGGTCGAGCCACCCCGTTCCGGATGCAGGGACGAGCCCTCCACGTAGGTCATCGCGGTCAACGTGAACGCGAGGGCCGCGAGCAGGAACACGAGCGGCGTGAGCCCGAGGGCGCGCCCGGCTATCACCCCCAGGGAGAAGTAGAGGGCGCTGGCCAGCGACGTGTAGACGATCGCGAACAGCAGCGGCGAGCCGACGCTACGTCGCAACACCGACAGCGAGCGGGCCGGCAGGTCGAGCGCTGCGCGTTCACGGTCCTGCCGGGGCGTCTGAGCCTCTGATCCGGCCCTCAGACCCCCGGGGCCGTCCTTCCTGGTGATGTCCCCCGTGCCGTCCCCGGCCACGCCCCCTGGGCCGTCCTTGCCGGCCGCGCCCGCCGGGACGTCTTTGCCGCCCATGTCCCCCGCGCCGTCCCGGCCGGGGCCCGCCAGGCCGCCGTTCCCGCTTCCGCCCTTGGCGCCGCGATTCCCTCCCCCGCCCCCGCCCTCGCCGCCGTGGTGCGTGCTCATGTCCTCCGGCCCTTCCTTGCCTCTAGGTAGAGCCGCAGAGCACCGCCCGCGACGAACAGCACGCCCAGCAGCAGGCGTGGTGAGATCGGGCTTCCGTGCCACGTCACGGACTGGACGATCAGCGCCACGCCGATCGCCGCCATCAGCAGGGAGAGCACGAACGTGCCCGCACGATGAGCGCCTCGGCCGGTCATCTACCGCTGAGCTTAGGGGTCTGCTCGGGATGGGTGAAGCAGGCCTCGCGCCGCATCACACGCAAGCGCAACCCCGCCCGTCCGAATCTCAGGTTATGAGCGGGATGATCAGGATGGCGACGATGTTCGCGACCTTGATCATCGGGTTGATCGCGGGCCCGGCGGTGTCCTTGAACGGATCGCCCACCGTATCGCCGGTCACCGACGCGGCGTGCGCCTCAGAGCCCTTGCCACCGTAGGCGCCGTCCTCGATCAGCTTCTTCGCGTTGTCCCAGGCTCCACCGCCCGCCGTCATCAGGACGGCGAAGAAGAAGCCGACCACGATCACCCCGATCAGCATTCCTCCGAGCGCCTGCGTATCGATCAGGCCGACGATCACGGTCAGCCCGATAGGCAGCAGCGAGGGCAGGATCATCTCGCGCTGGGCCGTCTTCGTCACGATGTCCACGCATGTGGCGTAGTCGGGCTCTTCGGTGCCCTCCATGATCCCCGGATGCTCGCGGAACTGGCGCCGCACCTCCTCGACCACAGCGCCGCCCGCGCGACCCACGGCCTCGATCGCAAGCGAGGCGAACAGGCACACCATCATGCCTCCGACCAACAGGCCGATCAGCACCGGAGGTTCGTTGATGCCGAACAGGATGTGAACGCCGTTGCTGTGTTCGGCCAGTTCCTGCTGGAACCCTGCGAACAGGACGATCGCGGCGAGCACGGCCGAGCCGATGGCGTAGCCCTTGGTGACCGCCTTGGTCGTGTTGCCGACCGCGTCGAGCGGATCGGTGACGTTGCGCACGTCCTCGGGCAGATCGGCCATCTCGGCGATCCCACCCGCGTTGTCGGTGATCGGGCCGAACGCGTCGAGTGCCACGATCAGCCCGGTCAGCGAGAGCTGGCCCATGACGGCCACGCCGATGCCGTAGATGCCGGCGAGCTTCCACGCGCCGAGGATGCCCAGCACCAGCACGATCGCCGGCAGCGCGGTTGCCTGCAAACCCGATCCGAACCCTTGGATGATGTTCGTGGCGTGACCGGTCACCGATGCGCGAGCGGTCTTCTTCACCGGCGAGAACCGAGTCGAGGTGTAGTAGTCGGTGAGCACGAACAGCAGCGCCGTCACCGCGATCCCGATGATCGAGCAGAGGTAGAATTTCCACCAGCTCGGCGCGTTCACGGCATTGCCGACGTTGCTGAAGGTGAGGCCACGCATCAGCCAGTAGGTGACGGGGGCGAACGCTGCGGCGGCGATGAGGCCGGAGAGGATCAGCCCCTGGTAGAGGGCTCGCTCGACGTTGCCGGCGCGCGAGCGCACGGCGAACGTGCCGATGATCGATGCGATGATCGCCACCCCCCCGAGCACCAGGGGATAGAGGACCACGCGCGTGGACTCGTGGAACGTGAGCACACCGAGCAGCATCACCGCGACCGCGGTGACCGCGTAGGTCTCGAACAGATCGGCTGCCATGCCGGCGCAGTCGCCGACGTTGTCGCCCACGTTGTCGGCGATCGTCGCCGGATTGCGCGGGTCGTCCTCGGGAATCCCGGCCTCGACCTTGCCCACGAGGTCCGCGCCGACGTCGGCCGCCTTGGTGAAGATGCCGCCGCCCAGACGAGCGAATACGGAGATCAGCGATCCGCCGAAGCCGAGCCCGATCAGCGCGTCGACCGCGGTCTTCTGGCTGTTGTTGAAGACGGCCGTCAGCAGACCGTAGTAGCCGGCCACGCCCAGCAGCGCGAGGCCCACCACGAGCAGCCCTGTGATCGCGCCGCCCCTGAAGGCCACGCTGAGCGCCGGGGGCACGCCCCCACGCGCTGCCTCAGCGACGCGCGCGTTGGCGCGCACCGAGACGTTCATGCCGATGTAGCCGGCCGAGCCGGACAGCAGGCCGCCGATCGCGAAGCCGACCGCCACCGCGATGTTCTGGATGAAGATCAGCGCGACGAACAGCACCACGCCTACGATGGCGATCGTCGCGTACTGGCGGTTCAGATAGGCGCGCGCTCCCTTCTGGACGGCCAGCGAGATGCTCTGCATCCGCTCGTTGCCGGGCGAGAGCACGAGTAGCGATCTCGTGGTCAGCACCCCGTAGAGCACGGCACAGCTGGCACAAACGAGTGCGACGACGACCCCATGGTTCGTCAGAAAACTGCTCAACAGAACTCCTCCGCGGTCTTGTTAGCGTGCCGCGCGAGGATGTTCGCGCGCACATCTGCGACCCGGATCGCCCTACACGAGCGCCTATCCGGTGCAAACGCGGGCGCAGTCTATCGTGCCGGCTCGCGAAAGGCGGGCTCCCGGGGATTCAGCGCCCGGGCACCCACAGCCGGCCGCTCGACTCTGCCGGCCCGGGACCGCCACTGCCCTGATCATCCGCCGTTCCTTCCGGCTCTCTCCGCGCGCCGGGGTCACCCCCCGGCTTCCCCTGCGGCTCGCGGCGCTCGGGCCCGGGCGCGCCCGGCGCCGCGTCCCCCCCGCCGGGCCGCGCGTCCGCCGCGGTCGCCTGCACCTCGCGCGCGAAGGCCATCTGCAGCTGGGAGAGCGCATCGCGCAGCGGGCTCAGCTCCCGCGGCATCCTGCGCTCGAGGATTCCCAGGAGCGCCCTCACCCCATCGATCGCGTCGCGCACCTGCTCGAGATCGCGACCCGTCCCAGCAGCCGCGCCGCCCCGCCCGGTGGCGCCGGCGGGTCCGGTGCCGCTAGACCCGGCTGCTGGCCGGTCCCCGCCGAGGCGCCGGCCGCCGATATTCAGCAGCGACACCGCCGCCTGCAGCATCATGTCCGCGCTCGTGATGCGGCTGAGTTCGGCCTCATAGGCGGCGCGGAGCTCCTCCTCGGTCGGCGCTTCCGAGGCGCTCGCCGCACCTTCGCCCCGCTCGCCTGCGTGCCCTGCTGGATCGGTCACACGGTCACCTCCTCTGAGTAGGTCTGCCGAGTCTCTCCGACGGAAGCGGCGAACACCTCCTCGCGCGTGGCACCGGCCTCGATCATGCGCCGCTGTCGCTGGGCCCCGTTGCGCTCCGGAAATGCCGGGTCGATGCCGAGTTCGGAGCGGATCGGCGCCGTCCAGGACCCAAGCCGGTCGATCGCCTCGCGCGCCGGGTACTCCTCGCCGCGCTCGAGATCGATCAGGCGTCCGTCGAGCCCGAAGCGGATCGCCCGCCACATGTTCTCCTCGATCAGTCGCGGCGGGGGATCCTCGAAGGGAACCCCGTCGTCCAGGTCACGCGCCGCTTGGGCGATGCACGCGACGATCAGCGCGGCGAGCGCGTCGGACTCCCGCGCGGTCGCCTGCGCATCGCAGATGCGCACCTCGACCGTGCCGAAGCTGAAGTGCGGCCTGACCGACCACCACACCTGCGTGAATTCGACGATCGAGTGCGTTCGCAGGAGAAACTCGATGTACTCGCGGTAGGCCGCCCAGCCGCCGAACGCGTCGGGAATGCCGCAGCGCGGGAAGCTCTTGGTGAAGCTCTGCGAGCGCGCCGAGTGCAACCCGCTGTCGCGCCCGTCGAGATACGGCGAGTTCGCGGAGATCGCCAGAAGCAGAGGCAGCACGGGCCTGAGCCGGTCGCACACGCGCACCGCGCGGTCGATGCCGCGCACGCCCAGGTGCACGTGCAGGCTGAAGGTGTTGTTGCGCCAGGCGACGTATTTCAACCCCTCCTCGACGCGCCGGTAGTGCTCGGTGTCGATGATCGGCTGCCGCCGGTAGTCGGCCCATGGATGGGTGCCGGTGGCGCCCAGCCCGGCGCCGTGGGTTCGTGCGAGCGCGAACAGGCGCCTGCGGCGCTCGCGCTGGCGGGCAAGCGAGTCGTGCAGGTCGGCGCCGATGCCGGAGATGATCTCGATCTCCGAGGAGATCAGCTCGCCGGTGATGCTCTGGTAGAGCAGCCGGTCGCTCTCCGAGGCCGCGCGCAGCTCCTCGAAGCGCGGGTCCAGATCGAGCGTCTCCGGGTGCAGGATCGAGAACTCCTCCTCCACGCCCACGGTCAGGTCGGCCGCCTCGGCGAACGTCTCGACGACTTGGTCTAGGTCCAGGCTGGTCATTGCTGGCTCGTATGCATACCGATCGCCCTCGGGGCGTTCCGGGCCAGTGTGGCGCAACTGGACACGGCCCGGCGTCTCAGGTCAGGTAGAAGTACAAGGCGTAGAGGAGATCGACGGCCGGGCTGGAGGTGTGGACGGTGACCTCAGGGGGCACGACCAGCAGCGACTCCGAGTAGTTGAAGATGATCTTCACCCCGGCCTCCACGAGCTCGTCGGCGAGTCCCTGCGCCGCGGCCGTGGGCACCGCCAGGACGCCCACGACGATGTCCTCGTCCTCGACGACCTGGCGCAGCTCGCTGACGTGGCGGACCACCTGGTTGCCCACCCTCGTGCCCACCTTGGTCGGGTCCAGGTCGAAGATCGCGACGACGCGAAAGCCGTGGTCGGCGAAGATGTCCGAGGAGGCGATCGCCTTGCCGAGGTGCCCGGCCCCGAACAGAGCGATGTTGTGCTGGCCGGCCGTACGCAGGATTCTGCGGATCTGAGAGACCAGCGCCTCGACGTTGTAGCCGACGCCGCGCTTGCCGAACTTGCCGAACCCGGACAGGTCGCGGCGGATCTGGGTGGAGTTCACATGGGTGTAGTCAGACAGCTCCTGCGAGGAGATGGTCTCCTTTCCCATCTTCTTGGCCTGGGTCAACACCTGCAGGTAGCGCGACAGGCGTGCAGCCACCCCGAGCGAGAGTCGCTCGACCGAGGAGACCTTGCCTGCCGGCTCAGCATCCGCGGTGCTGGTGTTCGCTTCTCCGTAGGTCATCGCCGTGACTCTAGAGGATGCCCCGTCAAGCGTTCTGCCCGCCCAGCGGAGCCCGCCGTCGCTCCGGAGCGAGCCCGGTCGGGTGCCCGGGTCGCCGGTCCTGCCCAGCCGCTCGCGCAGGACGGCCGCGTCAACGAAGTAGTCGAACAGCTCCTCGCCGTCGAGCGCTACCACCGGGATGCGCTCGAAGTAGGCGCGATGGAGCGCGTCATCGGTGGTGATGTCGCGCTCGTCCAGGTCGAACGCAAGCTCTGCCTGGAGCCGTCGGAGAGTCTCCACAGCCTCTGCGCAGAGGTGACAACCGGGCCTCGAGTAGACCGTGATCACGGTCACCGCGCCCGTTCTCCGGTGGCGTAGGCGTCGAGCGCCAGGTAGTCCGGATAGGACAGCGGCCTCGTGAAGCGCGCGGCGCTCGCGATCATGGCGGCGTTGTCGGTGCACAGGACGGCAGGCGGGACGTGCAGCGTGACGCCCAGGCGCTGCAACCCCCTGCGCAACGCACCGTTGGCCGCCACCCCGCCCCCGACGGCCAGGCGCTCAAGCCCGGTCCGCTCCACGGCCTGCTCGGCGCGCAGCAGCAGGCTCTCCACGATCGCCGCCTGGTAGGACGCGGCCAGGTCGGCGGCCCGTTCGCGAGCCTCGCCCTCGGAAAGCTCTCGCAGGCGGTACAACAGGGCGGTCTTCACGCCGGCAAACGAGAAATCGAGCCCCTGCGCGAAGGCCTGGCGGTTGGTCCCCCGTCCACCGCGAGACCGCTCGCCGTGGGAGCCCGGAAAGGAGAACGCCTCGGGATCCCCCTCGCTGGCCAGCCGCTCGAGCGCCGCTCCGCCCGGATAGCCGAGCCCGAGCATCCTCGCCCCCTTGTCGAACGCCTCTCCCGCGGCGTCGTCGAGGGTGCGGCCGAGGACCTCGAAGCCATCGCGCTCCTGCACCCGCACCAGCAGCGTGTGCCCGCCGCTCGCGATCAGGCACAGGAAGGGCGGCTCGAATCCCGGCCGGTCTGCCGGCGGCCGATCACCTGACCCGCCGGTGGCCAGGTAGTTCGCGGCCACGTGACCCTGCAGGTGGTCGATCGGCGCGAACGGCAGCTCCCTGGCGGCAGCCAGCGCCTTCGCGGTCGAGAGCCCCACCAGCAGCGCTCCGACCAGCCCCGGGCCCTGAGTGGCGGCTACCAGGGAGACGTCGTCGAGCGTCACGCCCGCCTCGCTCAGGGCCCGCTCGACGATCATGTTCACTGCCTCGAGGTGATGGCGGGAGGCGATCTCCGGAACGACACCGCCGAAGCGGTCGTGCATCCGCTGTGAAGAGATCACGTTCGAGCGGGTGCTGCCATCCGTGCCGAGGACCGCCGCGCACGTGTCGTCGCAGCTGGTCTCCAGCGCGAGGATCGTCATAGCGGTTCCGGATTGGGCACGTCCTCGAGCGAGCCTTCGAGCGTGGCCGGGGTTCGCCACATCACCAGAGCGTCCTCGCCGTTGTCCTGGTAGTAGCGACGGCGCATCCCGACCGTGCGGAAACCCTCTCGTTCATAGAGCCGGATGGCCAGCAGGTTCGAGCGACGCACCTCCAGCGTGAAGCGCGCATTCGGGTCATCGGCCCGTGCGTACAACTCGGCCAACAGCGCCGATGCCAGCCCTTCGCGCTGCCGGTCCATGTCCACCGCCACGTTCATCACGTGCCAGACCGTGTCGTAGCGGGAGCAGATCAGGTACCCGACCAGCCGCTGCTCGCTCACCGCCGCCAGGCATATCCCCGATCGCTTGGACAGCTCCAGCACGAACATCGCCAGCGACCAGGGCGTCGGAAAGACACGGCGCTCGATCTCGATCACCTGGGGCAGATCGGTGTACAGCAACCGGCGGATCTCAGCGGGCGGCGAGCGGTCGGCGCGAAGCCGAGCGGCGGATGGCTCTGTCACGCTTCCGAGCCCTCCCGGGCCACAACGCGTTCCAACGCGGTCTCCGCGTCGGGCCGGCGCCCGTAGTTCGGCACGATCTCATCGTAGGCCCCCGCCGGGCCTTGCGCCCCGAGGTCGCAGATCGCCTCGGCGCCCACCAGGTGCAAGGGCGAGCGATCCCGCGCAACCGCCACCCCGGCCTTTTCCAGGTGGGCCCGGAAGCGCACCGCGCCGTCGCCGACCGCCGACCACCGCCACCCGCGCGCGCCGGCCCGCTCCTGGGCCTGCGCCACCAACCCTCCCACGTGGTCGGGCGCGAGCGCATGCGCCGCCACCAGCTCGCTCGGCGATCTTCGATCGCTCAGCGCATACGCCGCGGCGAACACCTCTCCGCGGCGCGCGTCGATCACCGCCAGCAAGCCCTCGCGCCGATCCTCTGCCCGCATACCGGGGTCTTCCCCGTCCCCGACCCTCGCCATCCGATCCCCCATCGCCACATCGCCCGTTCGCACCTTAAGCTCCGCCGCCGCCTGCGCGAGCGCCCGCAGGCTCGGCACGCCCACGAGCTCCACCGCCAGCGACTGTGCCAGCCCGCGCGCGGTTGCAACCCCGACCCGCAGGCCCGTGAACGCACCCGGCCCCACACCCACGGCAATCCGATCGAGCGCCGACCAGGCGACCCCCGCCGCCGCGAGCAGCTCGCCGGTCATCGCGAGCAGCCGGGTGGCGTGACCCGGATGCTCCCCCGGCCGGGGGTCGTCGCGCACCTGGATGGTCTCCCCGTCGGCCAGGCGCAGCCCCACGGCGGTGGACGGTGTGGCCGTGTCGAAACCGAGCAGCATCATCGCTCACCGCCCTGACCGCCGGTGGCCGCGGTCTGCCCGCCGTTCGGCACGCTGTCGCAGAGCTCGATCCGCCGCCGGTCGGCTCCGCGGTGGGCCAGCGTCACGTGCACACGGGCGCCCGACAGCTCGCGCTCCGCGTCCTCGGGCCACTCGACGAAGGCGATGCGACCGGGGCCGAGGTAGTCGGCCAGCAGCGCTGGATCCTCCCGGTCGAGCCCCCCCAGCCGGAAGAGATCCAGATGTGACACGGTCACCTCCCGTCCGCGATAACGGTGCCCGATGCTGAACGTCGGGCTGGTCACGGGGTCCGTCACCCCAAGCGCGCGGGCGGCGCCCCGCACCAGCGTGGTCTTGCCCGAGCCCAGCTCGCCCCGCACGAGCACGATGTCGCCGTCTCTCAGGCCGGCCGCCAGCTCGGCGCCGAGCGATTCCGTCTCCGCTGGATCCGAGGTCTCGACGATGCGCAGGGCCACGACGAGACTTTAGAGCCAAGCGGGCCGATGCCCTTAACGCGACCGGCCCGCGGGAGAAAGGAGCGCGGGCCGGCCGGTACTTCTGGAGGGAGGGAGACAAGGCCTCTATCGGCAGCCGTCGAGGCTGACTTTAGGCCTGGGCCACCGTATTTGGACACCGGCCCGAGATCTCCTGCTTCGCGGCCGTATCGGGTCCGGCCCGCCTAGAAGAGCCCGAGCTGGCCCACCTCGGAGGCCGGCTGATCGGCCTGCGCCGGCACCCTCGCGTCGTCTGCGGGCCCCGTCCCGGCGTCCGTCGGGGCGGTATCGGCCTGCGCCGGCGTGCCCGCAGCGACCTCGGTCGCATCGGCGACCTCCGGCACCTGTGGCAGCGGCGGCTGCTCGGGCGCTCCTAGCGCGAGCACCTGCGGCAGCCTCGCGAAGTCCTCACGCAGCGTTTCCAGCATGCGCGGTGTGTACAGCGCCGCAGCGGGATGGTAGATCGGGTAGAGCCGGACCGTGCGCGTGCCCACCGCCAGCACCTGCGGCTGTCCGTGAACCCGCGTTATCCCGGCCGGGTCGCCACGCAGCAGCTTGGTCGAGAAGTTGCCGAGCGTGCAGATGACGCTCGGCTGGATCAGCTCGACCTGGCGCAGCAGGTAGGTGTGACAGTTTTCGATCTCCACCGGCAGCGGATCGCGGTTGCCGGGCGGGCGGCACTTCAGGACGTTCGCGATGAACACGTCCGCCCGCGCCAGGCCGATCTCCTCTAGCAGCCTGTCCAGCAGCTTGCCCGCCCGACCGACGAAAGGCAGTCCCTGCTCGTCCTCGCTGGCACCCGGCGCCTCGCCCACGAACATGAGGTCGGCGTTCGCGTTCCCGGCGCCGAACACGACTGTCTTGCGCGTGGCCGCCAGGTCCGCACAGCGCTGGCACGCCTGCGCTTCGGCGAAGACCTGCTTCAGGGCCTCTCGCCGCCCCGCCGCCGTCCACTCGCTCTCCCCTGCAGACACGGGCCCGATGGTACGGGTTCGCGTGCACGCCGGTCCGGCCGGTGTGAGCATGGTCACACACCGCACGGGCATCCTCGACGGCGGTATGCTTTGCGTTGTCGCGACCGGTATCCCCGAGGGAACTGGACCGAGCCAATGAGACACCCAAACCTTTCGCTGCGCCCATGAGGACAGTACGTACCGTGGGCGAGCTCAGAGCGGCACTCGACCCCGACCGCCGGGCCGGGCTCACGATCGGGCTCGTGCCCACGATGGGGGCGCTGCACGAGGGGCACCTAGCGCTGATCGGCCGCGCCCGCGAACAGTGCGACCGGGTCGTGGTCTCGCTGTTCGTCAACCCCGCCCAGTTCGACGAGCGCTCAGACCTGGAGCGCTACCCGCGCCAGGAGGAGCGCGACGCGCACCTGGCCGCCGGCGCGGGCGTCGATGTGCTGTTCGCGCCGTCGGTCGAGGAGGTCTATCCGCCGGGCTTCGCCACCGCCGTCCAGGTTTTCGGCGTCAGCGAGCAGATGGAGGGCGTCGCCCGCGGCGCGGAGCATTTCCGAGGTGTGACCACGATCGTGACCAAGCTGCTCTGCATGGCGATGCCCGACATCGCCTACTTCGGCCAGAAGGACGCCCAGCAGGTCGTGGTCGTGCGCAGGCTCGTTGAGGACCTCAACCTGCCGGTGCGGATCGAGGTGGTCGCGACCGTGCGCGAGCCCGACGGCCTGGCCCTATCAAGCCGCAATGCCCTGCTCGACCCCGGCGGGCGAGCGCGGGCGCTCGCGCTGCCCGCGGCGCTGAGCGCTGCCGGCGAGCGCGCGGCCGCTGGTGAGCGTTCCACCGCCGCCCTGCTCACGGCCGCGCGCGAGGCCATGGGCCCCTTCCGCGTCGAGCCCGAATACCTGGCGCTCGTCGAGCCCGACACGCTCCAGCCCCTCGACACGCTCACGGGAGAGGCCCTGATGATGGTCGCCGCACAGATCGGGGACATCCGCCTGATCGACAACGCGCTGCTCGGTCCCGCCAACTCCACCGGGCAGCCTCCGACGACCGCCGGATCGCCGTCGCCGGCGGCGATCCTGCGGTCGCCCTCGCCGGCGAACCATCATCGACTTGCGAGCCGCGACCCGCTCGACGAGCAGAGATCCCGAGGCCGGCCAGCCGAGAGGGAGGCCATCACGTGCAGAGGGTGATGCTGAAGTCCAAGATCCACCGGGCAAGGATCACCCGCTGCTATCTCCACTACGTCGGGTCGATCGCGATCGACGCCGACCTGCTCGGGGCCGCCGACATCCTCGAGCACGAGCAGGTCCATGTCCTGGACGTCGATAACGGCTCCCGATTCGAGACCCACAAGATCGCCGGAGAGCGGGGATCCGGGACGATCCAGGTCAACGGCGCCGCCGCCCGCCTCGTCCACCAGGGCGACACGGTCATCGTCAACTCCCACGCCACCTATGAGCAGGACGAGCTTCAGCACCACAGGCCTCGGTTCGGCCACGCCGAGGCACAGACCAACGCCATCGTCAACATCGACGACGAGGTGGCGACCCTGCTCAGCTAGCGGGCGTCAACCTGCGTCAGAGAGGAAACGCCATGTCCAGCCACCCCCACACAGCCCTCGGTGCCGCATCCGAACAGACCCCGTCCGACCCCGGACGACTGCCGATGACGTTGCCGCTGCTGTTCGAGAAGAAGCGGCTCGGCGACCCGATCGTGATGGTCACCGCCTATGACTACCCCAGCGCCCGCGCTGCCGAGGCCGCGGGTGTCGACCTGGTGCTCGTGGGCGACTCGGCCGCCACGACCATGCTCGGCTACAACGCCACGACGCCCGTCGAGCTCCAGGACATGCTGGTGCTCGCCCGCGCCGTCCGACGCGGGCTGCGCACCCCGCTGCTGATCGGCGACCTGCCGTTCGGATCCTATGAGGTCAGCGACGAGCAGGCGATCACGACCGCTATGCGCATGGTCAAGGAGGCCGGCTGCGAGGTGGTCAAGCTAGAGGGTGGCGGAGAGACCTCGGTGCGCCGGGCGCGCGCGATCGTGGGCGCCGGCATCCCGGTGATGGGGCACGTCGGACTCACCCCCCAGACCTCGACGGCGCTGGGAGGCTGGAAGGCTCAGGGGCGCACCGCCAGGGCGGCGGCGCGGATCGTCTCCGAGGCGCTCGCCCTGCAGGAGGCCGGCTGCTTCGCGATCGTGTTCGAGGCGATACCGAGCGCGGTCACCGAGGAGCTGATGCCCTATCTGGAGATACCCGTGATCGGCATCGGCGCCGGTCCCGCCACCGATGGCCAGGTGCTCGTCTTCCACGACCTGCTCGGCATCCGCGACGGGCTCGGGCCGCGCTTCGTGAAGCGCTACGCCAACCTCCAGCAGGAGATGAACGCGGGCGTCGCGGCCTACGCCGAGGACGTGCGCGCGCGGCGCTATCCCGGTCCCGAGCACACCTACTCGATCGACCCCGACGAGCTGGCCGAGCTGCACGCCAGCCTGCAGCGCGATCGCTAGAGCGCCGCTCCGTAGCGCTCGGAGAACGCGAACTCCCCTACCGGCCGCCGCGACAGCCGAGCGGGCCACGCGTCGGCGCGGCGACCGACGAGCACGTAGGCGGCCAGCACGATTCCGTCCGGGATGGCCAGCAGCTGCTTGACCTCGGGCTCCGCGGGCGTCAGGAGCGTGGTCAGGGAAGCGCCGAAGCCCTCGGCGCGCAGCCCCAGCAGGACGTTCTGCACGAACGGATAGATCGACGCACCGCCGACGATGCTCGGACGATCGAGCACGGCGTCGACGATCGCCAGATCGTCCAGCTGCGCGCACACGACCAGATGCAGCGGCACCTCGTGCATGCGGTCGGCGAACTCGTCGGCGCGCTTGACCATCCGCACCCTCGCCGGGTCCAGCTCGGCGGCGTTGGCGAGCATCGCAGCCCCACCGGTCCGCTCCATGTACTGCCGCCAGTGCGGCTGGTAGAGGTCACGCAGCGCCCGCCGCGTGTCGGCGTCCTCCACCGCCACCACGCGCCAGGGCTGGCGATTGCCGCCGCTCGGTGCGAAGCGCGCGTTCTCGAGGACCTGGCGCAGGGTCTCGCGGGGCACCGGGTCGGGCAGGAAGCGCCGGGTGGCGGGCGCACAGCGCATCGTCTCATACAGGTCCACGGCGCCCACCCTACCGGTACTCGATGCGCCTGACCACGCGTGCCGGCAGGCCCGCGGCGACGGAGAACGGCTCAACATCGCGCGTGACCACGCTGTTCGCGCCGATCACGCAGCGCTCGCCGATCGTCACCCCGCTGGTGACCACCACGTTGGCTCCGAGCCAGCAGTTCTCGCCGATTCGCGTCGGGCCCTTGCTGGTGAAGCCCTGCCAGGGAACGGGCCGCTCAGGATCGTCGAAGCGGTGGCTCGCATCCGAGACGAAGCAGCCGTTGGCGAGCATGCAGTGCTCGCCGATCTCAACCAGCTGCTCGGAGGCAACCATCACGCCGAGGTTGAGGAAGGTTCCGCCTCCGATACGCACGCGCGCGTTCCCGGGCGCCGTGATCCAGACCCCCGGCTCGAGCAACACGCCGGGTCCGATCTCGAGGCGCCCCTCGCGCAGCGCCTCGAGCACGTTGCCGTGCACCGGCCAGCGCACGAAGGCCTCGCGGCGCATGAACTCCCAGTGGATCCGCGCACGATTCCAGGGCAGGGCGCTGCGCTGGTAGAAGCGCCACTTCTGCTCCCACAGCCGAGCCTCGCGCCGCAGGTCAGAACCCGTCAGAGGGGAGATCGTCGATCTCCGGGGTGTCAGGAACGCGCCCTTCGTGAAGCACGGCTCGGCGCGGGTGGCGCGCCGGTCGGAGCGCCTCGTTCGGCATGCGGCAGGACCGCCCTCTCCCGGCGCGAGGTGCGTCTCCGGCGCCCCATCCTCAGGCTGCCACGGTGGCACGTCGTTTGCGCCGAGCAGGCTTGCCGCGCTGCGCGTCCGCCCGCCCGGGCGAGGCGGCGAGGATCTCGGCCAGGAAGCGTCCGGTGTGCGAGGCGGGCTCGGCCGCGACCTCCTCGGGGGTGCCGACGGCGATCGCAATCCCGCCCTCCTCACCTCCCTCTGGGCCCATGTCGATCAGCCGGTCGGCGGACTTGATCACGTCGAGGTTGTGCTCGATCACGACCACGCTGTTGCCGGCGTCGACGAGGCGCTGCAGGACGTCAAGCAGGCGCTCCACGTCGGCGAAGTGCAACCCCGTGGTGGGCTCGTCGAGGATATAGAGCGTGCGCCCGGTCGCGATCTTCGACAGCTCGGTCGCCAGCTTGACGCGCTGCGCCTCCCCGCCGGACAGCGTCGTGGCCGGCTGGCCGAGCCTCACGTAGCCCAGTCCCACCGCATGCAGGGTCTCCAGCCGGCGGCGAACCTTCGGGATGTGCTCGAAGAAGCCCAGAGCCCCCTCGACGGACATGTCGAGCACGTCGGCGATGTTCTTGCCCTTGAAGCGCACCTCGAGCGTCTCGCGGTTGTAGCGCTTGCCGTGACACTGCTCGCAGGGCACGTACACGTCGGGCAGGAAGTGCATCTCGATCTTGATCTGCCCGTCCCCGCGACAGACCTCGCAGCGTCCGCCCTTCACGTTGAAGCTGAACCGCCCCGGCCTGTAGCCGCGCGCACGGGCCTCCTGGGTCTTCGCGAACAGGTCGCGGATGACGTCGAACAGACCCGTGTAGGTCGCGGGATTGGAGCGCGGCGTGCGCCCGATCGGGGACTGGTCCACCGCGATGATCTTGTCCAGCTGCTCCAGCCCGCGTATCGCGCGGTGCGCCCCCGGGCGCTGGCGCGCGCGGTGCAGCCGGTTGGCCACCGCCTTGAAAAGCACCTCGTTGACCAACGTCGACTTGCCCGACCCGGAAACGCCCGTCACGCAGGTCAACACGCCGAGCGGAACATGCACGTCGATCCCACGCAGGTTGTGCTGACTGGCTCCGAGGATCTCCACGTAGCCGTCGGGCGTCCGCCGCCGCAGCGGCACCTCGATCGCGCGAGCCCCCGACAGGAACTGGCCCGTGAGCGACGCCCGCACCCGCTGCACCCGCGCAGCGGTGCCCTGCGCGACGATCCGGCCCCCGTGCTCTCCCGGTCCGGGACCGAGGTCCAGGAGATGGTCGGCGGCCCGCATCGTCTGCTCGTCGTGCTCCACCACGATCACCGTGTTCCCGAGGTCGCGCAGCCGCTCCAGGGTGGCGATCAGCTTCGAGTTGTCGCGCTGGTGCAGCCCGATCGAGGGCTCATCGAGGATGTACAGCACCCCCACCAGCGATGATCCGATCTGGGTGGCCAGGCGAATGCGCTGGGCCTCGCCGCCGGACAGCGTCGAGGCGGCACGGTCCATCGACAGGTAGCCGATGCCGACGTTCTCCAGGAAGCGCAGCCGCTCGGAGATCTCCCGCAGGATCAACCGCGCCACGTGGCGGTCGGTCTCCGAGAGCTCGATCTCCGCAAGCCAGTCCAGGGCCCGCCGCGCCGAGAGCGCGCAGAAGTCCTCGATCCGGGCACCCCCGACGAGCACCGCACGGGACTCCGCCCGCAGGCGCGCCCCCCCGCACGCCGGGCAGGGGCGCAGGGACATGAACTCCTCGATCTTCTCCCGCGACCACTCCGAGTCGGTCTCGCGATAGCGACGCTCGAGGTTCCTCACGATCCCCTCGAACCGGGTCGCGTAGGAGCGGTGGCGCCCGTAGCGGTTGCGATAGGTGACCTGGATCGGCTCGCCGTCAGTCCCCTCGAGGAACAGGTTCCGCTGCTCCTGGGGCAGCTCCTGCCACGGCGCCTCCAGGTCCACCCCGTAGCTCTCGGCGATCGCCTCGGTGACCTGCTCGTAATAGTTGGATGTGCTGTTCGCCCACGGCGCGAGCGCGCCCTGGGCGATCGACAGCGCCGGGTCGGGCACGACCAGCTCGGGATCGATCTCCATCTGCGAGCCGAGCCCTGTGCAGCGGTCGCAGGCTCCATGGGGAGAGTTGAACGAGAAGATCCTGGGCTCCAGCTCGACCAGCGAGGGCCCGTGCTCGGGACAGGCAAAGCGCTCTGAGAAGGTGAAGATGGTCCCCGGCTCCGGTGCCACGCCGGGCACTATCTGCGCCGCGGCCGCGCGCGCGCCCTTGGCGCCGGTCGCGTGCGCGCGCTCGGGTTCTTCCGGAGCCGGCTCCCGCGTGCCCGCGGATCGCGACCGCGCGACCGGGCGCTCGCCGGCAGGGGTTTCGCGCCCGGCCGACGCGCCCACGGAGCCCGGCAGGGCGGAGCCGACGATCTCGATCTCCACCAGCCCCTCGGCCAGAGCGACCGCCGTCTCGATCGAGTCCGCCAGGCGCTTACGCACGTCGTGCCGCATGATCAGGCGGTCGACCACGACCGAGATGTCGTGCTTGTAGCGCTTGTCCAGCACTATCGACTCCTCCAGCATGCGCACGCGATCGTCGATCTTCACGCGCGCGAACCCGTCGCTCCTGAGCTCCTGCAGCAGCTTGCCGTACTCCCCCTTGCGCCCTCGCACCACCGGCGCGAGCACCATGAAGCGCGTGCCCTCCTGCAGCTCCATCGCCTGGTCGATGATCTGCTCCGCCGACTGGCCCACGATCGGTCTTCCGCAGATGGGACAGTGCGGCTTACCCACGCGCGACCAGAGCAACCGCAGGTAGTCGTAGATCTCGGTAACCGTCCCGACCGTCGAGCGCGGGTTGCGCGAGGTCGTCTTCTGATCGATCGAGATCGCCGGCGAGAGCCCCTCGATCGAGTCGACGTCGGGCTTGTCCATCTGCCCCAGGAACTGCCTAGCGTAGGCCGACAGCGACTCCACGTACCGCCTCTGCCCCTCGGCGTAGATCGTGTCGAACGCCAGGCTGCTCTTGCCCGAGCCCGACAGACCCGTGATCACCACCAGCGCATCCCGCGGCAGCGAAACCGATATGTCCTTGAGGTTGTGCTCCCGCGCTCCGGAGACGACTATCTGGTTGCCGGCGGGCATGTCCGGCTCATTCTATGACGGCGAACAGATGTTCGTGTGGTCGCGCCCACCGGCGCAACACCGCCCCGATCGACGGGGCGCGCCCGCGAGCCGCCTAGGCTTCGATCGCGGCGTACACCTCATCCACGAGCTTCTGGCGGTCGACCAGCTGGAAGTTCTCGGCGAGATAGCGCTCCGCATCGACCCGCGACTCGCCGTTCAGCGCCATGTTGAGGGCGACCAGTCGCGCACCGTCGAGGTCACCCTCGCCGCCGCCGGTGGGCGATCCCCCGGCTGCCTGCCCTGACGGGGCCACCGTAGCCCGCTCCGGCGGCGTAGGCACGCCCTGCGCCGCCGCCGCGGCCGGCTGGGAGGGCGCGAGCCCGCTCGCCACGCTCGGGGGCGACGGGATGGGGGGCGATGCGCCCGGGGGCGGAGGCGAATCCCCTAGTTCCCGATCATCACGCTGCTGCTCACCGGATGCGCCCACGACGACCTCGCCGACCTCAGCGCCGACCGCCGACGGGCTCCGCCCGTCGGCGGCGGGGACCCCGCGACCGGACGCGGCGTCGTAGAGCTCGCCCATGTTCGTCTCGACCGCCGCCAGGTCGCCGGCCAGCCGGCTCGCGCCCGCTTTCAGGGTCTCGGCCAGGCCGCGCACCTCACCGTCCATCGACCCGACGCGGTCCAACAGGATCGAGGTGGCGTGTGCCACCGCGGCTACATGCGTCCGCGCCGTTGCGACCGCCTCCTCCCGCGTCCGGGCCGCGTCCCGGTCGGCCGCCTCGCGCACGTTCCTGGCGCTCAGCTGCGCCTGCTGCTCGATGTCGGCCGCGGCCGTCTCGGCAGCCTGCAGGATGCTCTGCACCTGGGTGCCCGCGGTGGCGGCCAGCGAGGGCTCCGCGCCTCCCCTGCTCGCGCGCTGGAGCTCCTCGATCTCCGCGGCTAGAGCACGCAGGTGAGCGTCCACCGCGGCGGGGTCATACCCCCTCCGCACGATGGGAAAGTCCCGCTTCTCGATCGCCTGACGGTCGACGTCCACGCAGGCAATCCTAGGCGATGTCGCCCATCGGGGCCTCGCTTCCCGAGGCCCCGCCCGGGCCCTCGCTGGCCTGGATCTCACGCAGGTCGCGGCGCAGCTCGCGCAGCTCGTCACGCAGCTGCGCTGCATACTCGAAGCGCAGCTCATCGGCGGCCGCGATCATCTCCTCCTCGAGCTCCACGACCATCCGCTCGAGCTCGTGCTTGGGCATCTTCCTGGCCGCCCCGCGCGCCGCCTTGCGCCGCCCGCGCCCGCGCGGAACCTTCGACTCGGCCTGCAGGAACTCGGCGATGTCGGAGATGCCCTTCACGATCGTCGCAGCCGTTATCCCGTGCCGCTCGTTGTAGGCGAGCTGGATCTCGCGCCTGCGGTCCGTCTCGGAGATCGCGGCCCGCATCGCGCGGGTCTCCTTGTCTGCGTACATCAGCACCGTTCCCTGCACGTTGCGCGCCGCTCGCCCGATCGTCTGGATCAGGGAGGTCTCCCCGCGCAGGAAGCCCTCCTTGTCGGCGTCCAGGATCGCCACCAGCGAGACCTCCGGCAGGTCCAGGCCCTCGCGCAACAGGTTCACGCCCACCAGCACGTCGTACTCCCCGAGCCGCAGGTCGCGGATGATCTGGATGCGCTCGAGGGTGTCGATCTCCGAGTGCAGATAGCGGGTCTTGAAGCCCATCTCCAGCAGGTACTGCGAGAGGTCCTCGCTCATCTTCTTGGTCAGCGTCGTCACCAGCACCCGCTCGTCGCGCTGCACGCGCTCGCGCACCTCGTTCATCAGGTCGTCGATCTGGTTGCGTGTCTCTCGCACGTCCACGACTGGGTCGACGATCCCGGTCGGGCGCACAATCTGCTCGACGATCCGTGTCGACCGAGCCTGCTCGTACTCGCCGGGCGTGGCAGACACGAACATCAGCTGCCCGGTGATCGAGAGGAACTCGTCGAAGGTCTGAGGACGGTTGTCCAGCGCGCTCGGCAGGCGGAAGCCGTAATCCACGAGCGTCTGCTTGCGCGACCGGTCGCCCACGTGCATGCCGCCGATCTGCGGCACCGTCTGGTGGGACTCGTCGATGAAGCACACGAAGTCCTTGGGGAAGTAGTCGATCAGGCAGTACGGCCGCTCGCCCGGCTTGCGGCCGTCGAGGATGCGCGAGTAGTTCTCGATCCCCGAGCAGAACCCCATCTCGCGCAGCATCTCCATGTCGTACTGCGTGCGCTGGCGCAGTCGGTGGGACTCGAGCTGCTTGCCCTCCGACTCGAGCTGCTCGCAGCGCTCGTTCAGCTCACGTCCGATCTCCGCCACGGCCGCCTCGACCGAGCCCTCCTTGACGTTGTAGTGCGTCGCCGGCCAGATCGCCACGTGCTCGAGGTCATCCGCGATCAGCTCGCCGGTGAGCGGGTCGAAGTGCGCCAGCCGCTCGACTTCGTCTCCGAACATCGTGGCCCGGAACGCCGTCTCGGCGTAGGCGGGAAACACCTCGAGCGTCTCGCCCCGCACGCGGAACGTGCCGCGCGCCAAGGCGGTGTCGTTACGCGTGTACTGGATCGCGACCAGCTTGCGTAGCAGCTTGTCGCGGTCGATCTCCTCTCCCCGCCTGAGGATCTGCATGTTCATCTCATACGTCTCCGGCGAGCCCAACCCGTAGATGCAGGACACGGAGGCCACCACGATCACGTCCCTGCGCGCGAACACCGCGGCGGTGGCGGCGTGGCGCAGCCGATCGACCTCCTGGTTGATCGCCGAGTCCTTCTCGATGTACAGATCCCTGCTGGGCACGTACGCCTCGGGCTGGTAGTAGTCGTAGTAGGAGACGAAGTACTCCACCGCGTTGTCCGGGAAGAACGTCCGGAACTCGTTGCACAGCTGCGCCGCGAGCGTCTTGTTGTGCGCGATCACGAGCGCCGGGCGCTGCACGGCCTCGATCACGCCTGCCATCGTCATCGTCTTGCCCGTGCCGGTCGCACCCAGCAGCGTCTGGAAGCGCTCGCCCGACTGCACGCCTTCCGCCAGCGCGGCGATCGCCTTCGGCTGGTCGGCGGTCGGGGTGAAGATCGGGTCGAGCTTGAAGTCGGGCATCGCCTCCTACCGTAGCGAGCGTCTACTGCAACCCGAGCTGGCGCGGGTAGGCGGCGCGATACGCCTGCTGGGCGCGCAGCACCCGCTGGACGTAGGCGCGCGTCTCGGCGAAGGGGATGCTGTCAACCGTCAGCTGCCGGCCTTCGGCGTTCGCCCGCGCCACCCAGCTGTCAACGTTCCCCAGCCCGCCGTTGTAGGCGGCCACGGCCAGCGTCTCGTTGCCGTTGTAGTGGTCGAGCAGATATCTCAGGTAGTAGCTGCCGTAGGCCACGTTGATGCTCGGAGTGGCCAGATCGCCCGCCGTGAAGCGCGTGCCCCCGGAGAGGTGCGCGATGAAGTAGGCGGTCGTCGGCAGGATCTGCATGAGCCCCTCCGCCCCCGCCGACGAGGGGCGCGGGTCGAACTTCGTCTCGGCGTAGATCACCGCCGCGATCAAAGCCGGATCGAGGTGCTTCTCACCCGCCTGCTCGCGGATCACGCTCGCGTCGCTGAGCGGCAGGCCGAGATCGCGCAGCGCAGGGTCGATCCTTGAGATGGCCAACGCCGTCAAGGTCACCACGAGTGCGATCGCCAGGATCGTGCCAAGCGCGCGCCGGATCATCTCTCAAGCTTGTCAAGCACGACCGACAGCTCCCGTTCCAGATCCTCCTCGCTGCCATCGTTGCGCACGACATAGGTCGCCCGTCGCGCCTTCTCCTCCTGGGACAGCTGACGCGCGGCCCGCTCGTCCGCCAGCGCGTGCCCGCGCTGGGCGGCACGCTCAGCTCGTAGCTGCTCGTCGGAGACCACCGCGATCGTCGCATCGTAGAGCTGCTCCATGCCCGCCTCGAACAGCAGCGGGACCTCCACCACCGCCGCACGCGGCCCCCCTAGGCCGCTGCTCCGCTCGGCCCGCACCTGCTCGAGCCAAGCTGCAACCCGCGCGCCCACGAGCGGCCACAGCAGCCCCTCGAGCCAGGCGCGGTCCTCCGCGCTTGCGAAGGCCCGCTCGGCCACTGCGGCGCGGTCGACCGCCCCGCCCGGCGCCACCTCGGCCCCCCAGCGCCCGACCACCGCGTCTCGCAGCTGCTCACCCTGGTACAGATCGTGCACCACGGCATCGGTCGACAGGACCGCGGCGCCCAGCCGCTCGAGCGCCGCCAGGGCGGTCGACTTCCCCGCCCCCATGCCTCCGGTCAGCCCGACGAAGGGCACCGCCGGCTGCACCCGCTCGACGCCGCTCAGAGCGCGTCAGTCCCGCGGGGGATCGACGGCGCTCCCGGCTCCGCTCTCCTCGGCGTCGGGTGCGGGAGCCTCAGGTGCGGAGGCATCGGCCTCGGGTGCGGGGGCCTCAGGCGTGGGGACCTCAGGCGTGGGGGCCTCAGGTGCCGAGACCTTCGCCTCGGGTGCAGGGGGCTCAGCCGTGGCAGCCTCGGGTGCGGAGGCATCGGCGTCGGGTGCGGAGGCCTGACCGGCCGCCTCGCCGGCGGTCTCGGGAGCCGCCGCCTGCGATGGGGTACCCCGTTGATCGGGCCGCGACTCACCGGTCTCGCCGGCGGCTGTGGGCGCCGGCGCCTCCACGGCTGCGGGCGTCTGCGCCGCGACTGTCGCCTCGGCGGGGCCGGCCGCCTCCACCGCCGGAGCGGCCTCGCCGGCCTCGGCAGCCTGCGCCTGCTCGCCGGGCTGCGACGAGACCTGCGCGGGCGAGGCCTCCGCCCCGGCGTCGGGCTCGCCGGGACGCGAAACCGGCAGGATCTGGTCCTCTACCCGCTTCGCCGACAGCGACAGCCGCCTGCGCTCGGAGTCGATCTCGAGGATCCTGACGCGTATGCGATCGCCCGGGTGGACGATCTCGCGCGGGCTCTCCACGTGATGGGACACCAGCTCGGAGATGTGTACGAGCCCCTCGACCCCGTCGAGGATCTCGACGAAGGCGCCGAAGGTGACCACCTTGGTGACCTTGCCTTCGAGCTCGTCGTTGACGTTGTAGGTGTCCACGATCCGCTGCCAGGGATCCTCCTGCGTCTGCTTGAGCCCCAGCGAGATTCGCTGGCGCTCGCGGTCGATGTCGAGCACCTTGACCTTCACGGTGTCACCGATCGCCAGGAGCTCGCTCGGGTGGTTGACGTGCGACCAGGAGAGCTCGGAGATGTGGATCAGGCCGTCGATCCCATCGAGGTCGACGAACGCGCCGAAGTCGACGATGTTGGAGATCTGGCCCTCGACGACCAGACCCGGCTGCAGGCGGTCGAGGATCTGCTGGCGAACCTCCTTGCGCTCCTCCTCCAACACCGCGCGGCGGGACAGGACGACGTTGTTCCGCGAGCGGTTGAGCTCGATCACCTTCGTCTCGATCTTGGTGCCGATGTAGTCGTCGAGCTTTGGCACGCGCCGGATGTCCACGAGCGAGGCCGGCAGGAAGCCGCGCACCCCGAGGTCGATGATCAGCCCACCCTTGACCACCTCGATCACTGTTCCCTCGACCGGCTCGCCGGACTCGGCCGCCGTTTCGATGCGCCGCCATGCTTTCTCGAAGCGCGCCCGCTTCTTGGACATGATCAGCCGCCCGTCCTGGTCCTCCTTGGTCAGGACGATCGCGTCGACCTCCTCGCCGAGCTGAACCTCGTCGCTCGGGTCCACCGACTTTCGAATCGACAGCTCGTTCGCCGGGATGACGCCCTCGGACTTGTAGCCGATGTCAACGAGGACCTCGTCCTTGTCGACGCGCACGACGTGGCCGGTCACGACCTCGCCCTCCTCGATCGGCCGGAACGTGGCGTCGTAGTTCGGGACGATCTCGCCGTCGATCTCCAGAAGCAGCCCGTTAGACCCCTCGACCACCCGGGCCTGAGGATTCTCAGTCAGTGTTTGCACCGGCCGAAGCCTAGCGCAGCCATATCATTGCCGAGCAGATGCCTGTCCGAGCGACGAAGCGGGGTACGGAGCGCACGCCCTTTGAACGACGCGACTGCGACGTGCTGGTGTGTGGCGCCAGCTTCGCCGGCCTGGCCGTCGCGCGTGAGCTGGCCGGCTCGGGCGCGCGGGTTCTGGTGATCGACCGTTACGAGCTCGGCGAGCGCCAGACCTCCGCGTGCGGGATACCCACCCTGTGGCTGAGCGCTCTCGGGCTGATGGGGTCGCTGCGCCAGAGCTTCTCCTCGCTCACCGTCCACACGCCGTTCCAAACCTCGCGCTGGCCGCTTCCGTGGTCCTTCTCCACGTTCGACTACCGCGAGCTGACCGCGCTGCTGTGGAGCCAGGCGTGCTCCCCGGCGGTGGAGCTCGAGACGGCCACCGTCACCGGTCGCGACGGCTCGACGGTTCACACCGACCGCGGCGATCTTCACGCCCCGCTGATCGTCGACGCACTGGGGTGGCGGCGGGTCCTTTCCAACGGGGCCACCATCCAGCCGCCGAACGCGCGGCTCTCGCGCGGCCTTGAGGTTCACCCGGAGGGTCGTGGCGAGGAGATGGAGCTGTGGCTCGACCCCCGCTACATCCAGGCCGGCTACTCCTGGTGCTTTCCCGCCGGCGATGAGCTGCGCGTCGGCGTCGGCTCCTTCCGGCCCTCCAGGCACGTCAAGGAGCCGACCGTGAGGCTCGCGCGCGACCTCGGCCTGCCCGCCGAGGGCTACCAGGGCAACTGGATCCCCCACGAGCTGCGCCCCGCTGTGGAGGACGGCGTGTTCTTCGTCGGCGACTCCGCCGGGCACTGTCTGCCGCTGACCGCCGAGGGCATCCGCACAGCGCTCTACTTCGGCCTGGCGTGCGGGCGTGAGCTGCGCACGGTGGTCGAGTCTCGCGGCACGCGCGCGGAGGCCCTGCGGCGCTACGGCGCGTTCTCCGAAGCGCACGCGCGCAAATACCGCTGGCTGCTGGCAGTCCAGCGCGCCGTAGGCCGCTTGACGCCGAATCGCTCGTTCGGCGCGATCGTCCGCGGCATGGAGAGCCGCCGCCTCGCCGAGTGGGCCTTCGACCACTACCTGGCGATCGCCCCGCCTTCGTTCGTGGGCGCGGGAGGGCCGAGCGTCTCCTCCAGCGCCCCGGCCCGCCGGCGGATGCCCTCCTCGATCGCCGGCTAAACGCACCGCGAGCAAGTCAGCTCCACCGTATCCGCGCCCGAGCTCAGCAGAGTCCGGGCGTGTCACAGCTTGGCGCCGCCATACGCAGGCGCTGAAGCGCCGGGCAGAGCCGCCTTGCTGATACTCAAGCGAGAGCGGGCTCACGCGCACCTCCGGCAGAGCTCAGCGCGCAGAACGCGAGCCCTGCCATCCTGCATCCGCTTTGAGACCGCAGACGGCCCCTCAGCTCACATGGGGATCGGCCGTCGATCAGCCGCGTTCACGACGTCCATGGGCGGGACACCTAGCCAAGCTAGTCGGGACGGCGATAGGTGACGCTCAGCCCCGCGCGCAGGCCGGGCGGGAGTGCTTCGCACAGGCGGTTGTACAGATACGTGCCGCGCCGGGATCCAGAGAAGTAGTTGCGGGCATCATGCGCGACCACCTGCAGCCCGGCGGCCCGCCCGGCCGCTATCAGCTCGGCGCTCGTGTACTCGCGAAAGTGCGGCGGCGAGGTGCGCGTGCCCTCGGACAGTTCCATGTAGGGATGTCGCCCGGCGAGCGCCGTCAGCCGCTTGTGCAGCGCGACCGCGTTGGGCGTCTGCAGGAACAGGTAGCCGCCCGTCGTCATCCAACTCGCCACACCGGCGAGCACCGTCGCGGGCGGCGTGTACAGGTGCTCGATCACCTCGCACATCACGATGACGTCATACGGCCCGAGGCGCGGCCGACGATCCTCGTAGTAGAGGTCGTTGAGATCGAACAGGTGATCCTGCTCGTCTCCGCTCGGCTCGGTCCTGCTCTCATCGATGTCCAGCGTGTCGACGCACCCCGGGTAGTTGTGCCTGAGCAGCCGCGTCTGCAGGCTGACGCCGATGTCGAGGATTCGCGGGTGACGACCGGCCGGCAGTCGGTTGACGAGCACATCGACATGGCTCAGCAGATGCGCCCAGCGCACGACGTGAAAGGCCATGTCGACACGATCCTGTCCGGCCAGCGCACGGGGCCAGAAGTAGTCGGCGATGTCCGCGACGGTTAGGTTAGAAGTGGTTCCGGTATATCAGAACGCTCGAGATCCGTTGATCGCGTGTGTGCCGTTAGGCACAGGCCCGGCGACGGACCTCACACGCCGACCCGCGCGCGCCATTCTGACAGAGCACGGGCGGCGCAACCCGCGGTGGGCGGCCGCCCGCAAGGCACCGAACCGCGCGTTCGGCGCGATCGTCGCCGCAAGAGGGTTGCCGCGACACCGGCGCTCCCTCGTCAGCTAGCCGGCGATCTCCCCGCCGCGATTCACGGGCACCAGAGAACCGGGCGTCTCCTCGAGCGCCCCGGCCAGCCGGCGGATGCCCTCCTCGATCGCCGGCTCGACGAGATTGGCGTAGCCGAGCACCAGGCCGTCGTGCACGGGCCTCGCCTCCATGTAGGCGTAGCCGAGCGGATAGACGCCCACCGAGCGACGCCGCGCCGCGGCGATCAGCGCCAGCCCGTCAACCTCGCGCCCGAGCCGCACGATCGCGTGCAGGCCCGCCGCCAGCCCTGTCACGCGGGCGCCCGGAAGGTACCGCGCAACGGCCCCCACGAGCGCGTCGCGCCGCGCCCTGTAACGGCGACGCGCCTGGCGCAGGTGGCGGTCGTAGGCGCCGCCGTCCAGCAGGCGCGCGAGCGCGAGCTGATCGAGCGTAGGGCAGCCGTGATCGGCCAGGTTCCGCTGCTCGACGATCGACTCGACCAGATGCGGCGGCGCCACCAGCCAGCCCAGCCGTAGGGCCGGAGCGAGAGTCTTGCTTACGGTGCCCATGTACACGACCCGATCGGGCGCCAGACCCTGAAGCGCCGCCAGAGGGGCACGGTCATAGCGATACTCGGCGTCGTAGTCGTCCTCGATCAGAAGCCCCCCCGTGGCCGCCGCCCACTCGAGCAGCGCGGCCCGACGCGGGGGCGCGAGGGCGACGCCTGTGGGCGACTGGTGGGCCGGCGTCACGAACACGCCGTCGATCCCACCGTGCTCGTTCTCGATACCCGCAAGAGCCTCGACACACGCCCCCTGCCCGTCGACTGGCAAGGGCCGAAGGCGCGCCCCGTGGGCGGCGAGGATCGCCCGGTTGCGCGGGAGGCCCGGATCCTCCATCGCGAGCTGCGGTCCGCGCAGGGCGCGGGCGAGCAGCACGAGGCCCTGCGCGGCGCCGGAGCACACGACGATTGTCTGCGGGTCGGCCACCACGCCGCGCACGCGACGCAGATGCTCGGCCAGGGCCCGTCTCAGCTCGGCATCTCCGCGGGCGTGCGGATACCCGAATGCCCGATCGGGCGCCCCTCGCAGCGTTTCACGCATGGCACGCAGCCAAGCCCTGCGCGGGAACGCGGCGAGGTCGGGGTAGCCCGGGAAGAAGTCGAACTTGGGCGGGCGTGACTCGTCCTCGAGCGTAGCCGGGCTGGCGGCTCCAGCCGCGGCGGCTACGAACGTGCCCGCTCCCTGACGGGCGACCAGGTAGCCCTCGGCAAGCAGCTGTGCGTAGGCATCCACTACCAATCGCCGCGAGACGCCCAGGTCGGATGCGAGCGTGCGCGTGGCGGGCAGGCGGGCGTGCGCGGGCAGCCGCCCCGCGCGCACGGCCCCGCGCAGAGCGTCCTCGAGCTGCGACAGCAGCGGCTGGCGCGCCGTGCGGTCAAGCTCGACGAGCAGCTCAGGGCTCGAATTGGCTCCCATTTCTGCGCTCAAGATGGTCCTTTACAGGGATCCAAATAGAGCATATCGTGAGCCCCAGATGACCGCCATGACGACCCGAACGCCAGACCGCCCGCGCGCCGGCGCGCGGACCGACGCGGTCGTCGTCGGGATCGCGGTCTTTGCCACCGTGGAGCTCGCGCTGGCCGTCTTCATGGCGGCCTCGCCGCATCGCTTCTACACGGCGATCGGACCCTTCGGGGCCTTCAACGCGCACTACGTGCGCGACGTCGCGACCTTCGAGGGGGCGCTCGGCGTGGCCCTCCTGGTGTCGCTGGGCCATCCCCCATGGCGCGTTCCGGTACTCGCGGTCACGACGATCCAGTTCGCCCTCCACAGCATCAACCACCTGTTGGACATCGAGAGGGCCGAGCCAGCCTGGACCGGGTACTTCGACTTCATCTCGCTCGCCGCCTCGACGGCGCTGCTGCTTTGGCTGTTGCTGCGGGCGCGCTCGCAGGGCGCGAAATCCACGCCGGACTCCGCGTCGCGGGCGAGCGCGGTCGAGGTCGAGGCGTGAGGGTATTCGTGGCCGGCGCCACAGGCGTGATCGGCCGGCGGCTCGTGCCGATGCTGGCAGCGGAGGGGCACGAGGTGATCGGGATGACCAGGTCGCCGGAGAAGGCCGGCGCCCTAAGCGAGCTGGGCGCGCAGCCGGTCGTGGCCGACGCCCTCGACCCCGCCGCCGTCCGCGCGGTCGTCGGCGAGGCCCGCCCGGACGCGATCATCCACCAGCTGACGTCTCTTCCACAGCGGATCGACACGCGCAAGATCGAGCGCGACTTCGCCACGAACGACCGCCTGCGCAGCGAGGGCACGCGCAATCTCCTTCACGCGGCCCGCGCGGCCGGCGGCGCGCGCATCGTCGCCCAGAGCATCGCCTTCGCCTATGCGCCCGGACCCCCCGGCACGCTGCACGACGAGAAGGACCCCCTGTACCTGGACTCGCCGGCGCCGTTCAGGCGTTCCGTCGAAGCCGTAGCCGAGCTCGAGCGCGCGGTCCTCGATGGACTCGGCGTCGTCCTGCGCTACGGCTACTTCTACGGCCCGGGCAGCGCGATCTCGCCTGGCGGTTCGATGAGCGAGGACCTCGCCCGCCGGCGCCTGCCCGTTATCGGCCGGGGCGAGGGCGTCTGGTCGTTCGTGCATGTCGAGGATGCTGCGCGCGCGGCGGTCGCCGCGCTCACGCTCGGGGAGTCCGGCGCCTACAACGTGGTCGACGACGACCCCGCCCCCGTCTCGGACTGGCTGCCGGCGCTCGCCGACGCGCTCGGCGCCCGACCTCCCCGGCGGGTGCCGGCGCCGATCGCGCGGATGATGGCCGGCAGCTACGCCGTCGCGACGATGACGCGAGCCCAGGGGGCGTCCAACGAGCGCGCCAGGCGGGACCTCGGCTGGGTGCCCGAGCACGCCAGCTGGCAGGAGGGCTTTCGTACGGCGCTCGGCTGAACACCCGTCCTTGCGCCCTCGCCGTGCGCCGGCTGCGGAGACCGCGCCTACCTGCGAACGACCAGCACGACTCCCACCAGCAGGAACACGAGTCCGGCGACTCGCGCAGCGCCGACGTGCTGCCTGGCGATGCCCAGCAGGCCGAAGCGGTCCACGACCACAGCGATCGTCAGCTGGCCCGCCACGACGATCGCGGTGAGGCCGCTTACGCCCAGGGTGCGAACCGTGAGCAGGGCGACCGTGACATACACCGCGCCCAGGATCCCCCCGAGCAGCGCCCACCACGGCGCCTGCCGCGCATTGGCTATGCCGGTGATGCCCCCGCTCGAGACGGAGGCGACGAGGACCAGCACGAACGCGCCGATCAGGAAGGACACGGTCGCCGCCTGCAGGCTGCCGATCTGACGGCCGAGGCGCGCGTTGATCGGCGCCTGCAGCCCGACGAAGCAGCCGGCGATCGCGGCCAGCAGCACTGCCAGCCCGCGGCTCACTTCGCCTCCAGCCAGTTCTGGCCCACGCCGACGTCCACGGCCAGCGGCGGATCGTGCTCCCAGACGCCGACCATCTGGCGCTCGATGAGCTCACGCGCGAGCGGCGTCTCGGGCGGAGGGCCCTCGAACAGCAGCTCGTCGTGGATTGTGAGGATCAGGCGCGTGCTCAGGCCCGCCTCCGACAAAGCCTGTGTGCAGCGGACCATCGCGAGCTTGATGATGTCGGCCGCGGTGCCCTGGATCACTGTGTTGACGGCCAGACGCTCGCCGAGCGTGCGCACCTGGTAGTTGCGCGCCTGCAACTCGGGAATCTGGCGGCGGCGTCCCCACAGGGTCTTGACATGGCCCTCGCGCTTGGCCTGCTCGATCGTGTCGGCCATGAACGCCGCCACGCGGGGAAAGCGCTCGAGGTAGGCGTCGATGAACGCCTTGGCCTCCTCCCGGGGGATGTTCAGCCGGTCGGCCAGCCCGTAGTCGGACAGGCCGTAGACGATCCCGTAGTTGATCATCTTCGACTTGGACCGCATCCCGGGATCGATCTCATCGGCGGCCACCCCGAAGACCTGTGAGGCGGTCGCGGTGTGCACGTCCTCGCCGCGCCGGAAGATGTCCTTCAAGGCCGGCTCGTCGGCCACGTGGGCGAGCACGCGCAGCTCGATCTGCGAGTAGTCGAAGGAGATCAGCTGCGCACCCGGCTCGGCCTCGAAGCACCCGCGGATCTCTCTCCCGAGCGGCGTGCGGATCGGGACGTTCTGCATGTTCGGGTTGGTGCTCGACAGGCGCCCGGTCTGAGCGACGGCCTGCAGAAAGGTCGTATGGATTCGCGAGTGCTCGTCCACCAGCCCCGGCAAGACCTCCAGGTAGGTCTTGATCAGCGTCGAGAGCTCGCGCCAGCGCTCGATCTTCGGCACGATCTCGTGCTCGGATCGGATCGCCTGCAGGACCCGCGCGTCGGTGGAGTAGCCGGTCTTGCCGCGGCGCTTGCGCGACAGGCCGAGCTTCTCGAAGAGGATCTCCCCAAGCTGCTGTGGAGAAGCGATCAGGAACTCCTCGCCGGCCAGCGCGTGGATCTCCCGTTCCAGCTGGGCCGTCTCCTGGGCCACCCGCGCGGTGATCCCCGCCAGGCGATCCACGTTGAGCCGGACTCCGGCGAGCTCCATCTCGCGCAGGACCGCCACGAGCGGCAGCTCGATGTCCTGCATCACCCGCTCCAGACCGCGTTCTGAGATCTGCTCGCGCTGCGCGTCGGCCAGAGCGCCGAGGAGCACTGCGTCCGCCGCCACCGGGTCCTCGACGGCGGCGGCTAGCCCACGCTCCTCGCACAGCTCTCCGAACGGGTAGCCCCGCCTTGCCGGCTCGAGCAGGTAGGCCCCGAGCAGCGTGTCGTGGGCCAGTCCTGGCGGCACCAGCCCGAGCGCCTTGGCGTCGTGTGCGACCAGCCGGCGCCTCCCGCAGGCCGCGGCGACCTCCTCCGGACCGGCGCAGTCCCCGACCAGCACCTCCACCGCCCCCGCCCGCACCCGGGCGCCTGTCGCTCCGGGCTCGGCACCTGACCCCTTGCGATCCTCGACGGACGCGATCGCAACAGCGAAGCGCCAGGGGGCGCCCTCGGCGAACAGGGCACCCTCGGGCGCCTGGGCTGCGCGCACGGCCAGGCACAGCTCGCCGTCGGGGAGCTTGGCGATATCGGCCGGCGTGCCTGCGCGTACGTGCCCTGCGAGCCGCACCTCCGCAGCCGGTGCCGGCGCAACGCGTGCCGAGTCGCTGAGCGCCTCTTCCAGGCGGCGCAGCGGGTCCCGCAACTCGTACTCACGGAAGACCTCACGCAGCCGCGAGCGGTCGGGCTCGCGGGCCGCCTCGGCCGAGACGTCGAACTCGACCTCCACGTCGCGCTTGACCGTGGCCAGGCTCTTGGACACGAGCGCATCCTCTGCATGGTCGAGCAGGTTCTGTTTGCGCTTGGCCCCGCCGACGTCCTCGATGTGGGAGAGCACCCCCTCGAGCGAGCCGTAGCTCTGCAGCAGCTCACTCGCGGTCTTGTCGCCCACTCCCGGGACGCCCGGGATGTTGTCGGAGGTGTCGCCCTTCAGGCCGTAGAAGTCGGGGATCAGCTCCGGCGGGATCCCGTAACGGTCGACCACGGCCCGGCGGTCGTAGATCCTGGTCTCGGTGATCCCCCGGGAGGTCGCCATCACCTTGACCAGGCCCGCCTCGTCGATCAGCTGGAAGACGTCGCGGTCGCCGGTGACGATCATCACCGGCACCGGCGGGCTGGCGCGCAGCGCCCGCTCGGCGAGCGAGGCGATCACGTCGTCGGCCTCATACCCCTCGACTCGCGCGTTGCGGTAGCCGAACGCCTCGACCAGCGGTTCCATCGCCGGCCATTGCTGCTTGAGCAGGTCCGGGCGCGCCCGCCGCTGGGCCTTGTAGTCGGCGAACAGCTCGCTGCGCCCGGAGGTGCCCGCGTCCCACGCGACCACGGTCGGACACACGCCGTACTCGGTCACGATCTTCACGAGCATCGAGGCGAACCCGAAGATCGCGTTCGTCGGCACCCCGGTCGAGGTCGCGATCGACTCCGGCAGCGCGTAGAAGGCACGATAGACGAGGCTGGGACCGTCGATCAGGAACAGGCGCCGCTCCGGGCCGCCCAGATCGGCCTCCGCCGCACGTGCCTGAGCCACACGTGCTCCCGCGGCTTTCCGGTTCGCCGTCATCGACAGCCCACTCTACGAGGCGCCCGTGAAGAGTGAGCAGAGCACCCCCCGCGGGGCCGGCGCGAGGCCGCTCGCGCGCCCAAGGCGAAGGCCGCGCTTCGCCCCGGGCGGGATACCTCCTAACATCCTCTGCCGCCAACAACCAGGAGTTCTGTCAGTGAGCGCCCCCCCTAGCGCGCAGTACCGTCTCACCATCCGCGTCAGGATCGACGACGAGCAGGGCATGCTGGGGCTCGTGACCGGCGCGATCGGCGAGGCCGGGGCCGTGGTCGGCGCCGTGGATCTCGTCGAGGTGGACGGGAACCGCAGCCTGCGCGACATCGTGGTGGACGCCTCCGGGAGAGATCACTGGGATCGGATCATCGCCGCGATCAACGCCCTGCCGGGCGCGGAGGTCATCGACACGACCGACCGCACCTTCCTGCTGCATGTGGGCGGCAAGATCGAACAGCGCAACAAGCACCCCCTGAAGACGAGGGACGATCTCTCGATGGCCTATACGCCCGGGGTGGCGCGCGTGTGCCTGGCGATCGCCGACGACGAAGACAAGGCGTTCCAGTACACGATCAAGCGCAACACGGTCGCCGTCGTCTCCGACGGCACGGCCGTGCTCGGGCTCGGAGACATCGGTCCGAAGGCGGCGATGCCGGTGATGGAGGGGAAGTGCTGCCTGTTCAAGGAGTTCGCGGGGGTGGACGCGTTTCCGATCTGCCTGGACACGACCGATCCGCAGGAGATCGTGCGGGCGGTCAGGCTCATCGCCCCCGCCTTCGGAGGGGTCAACCTCGAGGACATCTCCGCCCCGCGCTGCTTCGAGATCGAGGGGCAGTTGAAGCAGGAGCTCGGCATTCCGGTGTTCCACGACGACCAGCATGGGACAGCGGTGGTCGTGATGGCCGCCCTGCTGAACGCCGTGAAGCTCACGGGCCGGCGGCTGCAGGACCTGAAGGTGCTCATCATCGGCCTCGGGGCAGCCGGAGTCGCGGTCACGAAGATCCTGCTGGCGGCCGGGGTGACCGAGATCATCGGCGCTGACTCCCGAGGGGCTCTGCACGTCCAGCGCGAGGACTACCTGGACGGGTCGATGAACGAGCTCAAGCGCTCGCTCGCCGAGTCGACCAACGCCGAGTGTCGCGCGGGCTCGCCGGCCGACGTGATCGACGGAGCGGACCTGCTGATCGGGGTCTCCGGAGCACGCGCACTGCCGGTAGAGGCGCTGTCGCGGATGAACAGCGACGCGATGGTTTTCGCGATGGCGAACCCCAATCCCGAGGTGAACCCCGAGGAGGCGGCTCCCTACGCGCGGATCGTCGCGACGGGACGCTCTGACTACCCGAACCAGATCAACAACGTCCTGTGCTTCCCGGGGATCTTTCGCGGCGCACTGGACGTGCGCGCTCCGGCGATCACCGAGGAGATGAAGATGGCCGCGGCCCGAGCGATCGCCGCGATCGTCGAGGAGAAGGATCTGCGTGAGGACTACATCATCCCCTCGGTCTTCAACCGCGACGTCGCGCCGGCCGTGGCCGCCGCGGTGGCCGAACGGGCCCGGGCCGCGGGCACCGCGCGGGCCGGCCAGCAGGTGGGGTTCGCCAGGGGCGACACCATGACGGGGAGCTCCGCGGGCGCCCAGGCCGGCGATGGGCGCGCGTGAGCCGCGGCGGGCGCGGATCGGGCGGAACTGACCGGCGAGGCCGAGGAGTGAGCACGTGCGGGTGACGGTCACAGGAGCGACGGGGCTGATCGGTCAGGCGCTGCTCGCCGCTCTGTACAAGAGCGGAGCGCAGGTGACGGTTCTCTCGCGCGATCCCGCGCGCGCGCGCGGGCGGGCGGCGGCGGGCGCAGGGGCCGCGCCGGAGGTCGTGCGGTGGGACCCGATGAGCGAGCCGGCACCGGCGCAGGCCCTCCAAGGACGCGACGCTGTGGTGCACCTCGCGGGAGAGCCCATCGCCCAGCGCTGGACCTCGAAGGCGAGGGCGGCGATCCGCGACAGCCGCGTGGCCGGCACGCGCCATCTCGTCGAGGGCCTTCAGCGGACAGAGCCGCGCCCGCGCACGCTCCTGAGTGCCTCCGCGATCGGCTACTACGGACCGCGCGGCGAGGAGCCTCTCGACGAGGACGCACCTGCGGGCGGCGACTTCCTGGCGGGGGTGTGCGCGGCCTGGGAGGCCGAGGCCCAGAGGGCGGCCGAGCTGGGCATGCGCGTGGTCCGGATGCGAACCGGCGTGGTGCTCGACCGCAACGGCGGGGCGCTCGAGAAGATGCTGCCCCCGTTCCGCCTGGGGGTCGGCGGCCCGGTGGCGGGGGGCCGTCAGTACATTTCCTGGATACACGCCGACGACCTCGTCGGCATCCTGACCGCCGCGCTCGAGGACGATCGCTGGACGGGCCCGGCCAACGCGACCGCACCCGAACCGGTCTCCAACCGCGAGTTCTCTCGGGCCCTCGGTCGCGCGCTGCACCGTCCCTCGCTGCTGCCCGTGCCGGGCGCGGCCCTGCGCCTGCTCTACGGCGAGATGGCCGAGATCGTCACGACAGGCGCACGCGTGGTCCCCGCCAAGGCGCTCGTGCTGGGCTATGAGTTTCGCCACCCTCGCCTGGACGAGGCGCTGCAGTCGGCGCTCGCGCCCGCGTAGGCCCCCCGACCGAGGCCGCTCAGGCCGGTGCCGGCACCCTCTCGCGGGAGCGCGTGGGACGGTTCTCGGTCTCGATGATCACGCGGCAGGGGCGCTTGCTCAAGAGGTACGCCGCGGTCGGCCCGATCTGCCGCTCGCCCGCCGGCGCGTGGATCGCCGACCAGTAGATGACGTCCGCCCCCACCCGTTCGGCTTCCTCGACCAGCGCCGCGCCAGGGTTGCGCGTGCGGATCAGCCCGGTGTGTATCTCGATGCCCGCACGCCGCGCCTGGATGCGAGCGCTCTCGAGGACCGAGCGACCCTGGGCCTCCTCCTCCTCGAGGCCCGACTCCAACGAGAGCTGGCTGGGCACGGGCAGGACGAACACCGCGTATAGGACCCCGTCCTCGCCGATCAGCTTCGCGGCGCTGGACAGCGCGGCGGCGCTCACGTCCTCGCCGAAGATCGGCACGAGCGCGGTCTTGTACTCGAGCGCCTCGAAGTCCGGGGGGCGCTCGGCGCGGGGCAGCCTGTAGGACTTGCGCGGGTCAAGG
>Ga0209048_10000594_pt1 | contig 38361 bp, 39 predicted proteins | sample FrelakmetCRP12CR_FD_187146 | JGI IMG/M metagenome (GOLD analysis project Ga0209048, IMG submission 187146) | Freshwater lake sediment microbial communities from the University of Notre Dame, USA, for methane emissions studies - CRP12 CR (SPAdes)... | ecosystem: Environmental > Aquatic >...
TAGCGACCTACCCGGAAGCCCATGTGGGCCACATGTAGCGGCCAAAACACCGCTCGCTTCCCTATTTGGTCTTGCTCCAGGTGGGGTTTGCCGTGCCGCCGATGTTGCCACCGGCGCGGTGCGCTCTTACCGCACCATTTCACCCTTACCGGCGCCGCTTGCGCGGCGCTTAGGCGGTATCTTTCTGTTGCACTTTCCGTGGGCTCGCGCCCCCCAGGCGTTACCTGGCACCGTGCCCTGTGGAGCCCGGACTTTCCTCCATGTGCTCGCGCACACAGCGACTGCCTGGCCGACTCCGGTGCGCACCATAGCACGCCTTCGCTAGGAGCCCGCTTCCTGTTTGAGCTGCAGTGCCCGCTTGTAGGCCTCGTTGCCGCGCACCGAAGCGATTTGCGCCGCCAGCCGTGCCGCTTGCTTGAGCGGCAGCTCCGCCAACAGGGCTTTCAGCGCACGATCCAGCGCGCCCGCGGCGCCTGCGGTATCGCCCGTAGGGCGCGGCGCGCCCGCGACCAGCAGGACGATTTCGCCGCGCGAAAAATCGGACTCCGCGGCCGCCCGAAGCGCCAGTTGCGAGAGCGAACCGCGGTACAGCGTCTCATGCAGCTTGGTGATCTCGCGCGCGACCGTGGCGAGCCGTTCGCCACCCAGAATCCGCGCGCAATCCTCGAGCGTGTCGCGCACACGATGCGGCGATTCGTAAAACACCAGGGTGCGCGGCTCCAGCGCGAGCTCGTTCAAATGCGCGCGGCGGGCGGCCTCCCGCGCCGGCAGAAACCCCTCGAAGCAAAATCGATCGGTCGGCAACGCGGCGATCGACAGCGCGGCCACCGCGGCGCATGGCCCGGGAATGGCGATGATCTCGATGCCGGCCGCGGCGCACGCGCGCACCAAATCAAAGCCGGGATCGCTGATCGCCGGCGTGCCGGCATCGCTCACCACCGCCATCGTGATGCCGCCCTGAATCCGCGAGACCAACTCGGGTGATCGTTTGAGTTCGTTGTAATCGTGCAGGGACACCAGCGGCGTTTGGATGCCGAAATGCTTCAACAGGCCGCCGGTATGGCGCGTATCCTCGGCAGCGATCAGGTTGCAGCTGCGCAATGTCTGCAGGGCGCGCGCGCTGATGTCGCCCAGATTGCCGATCGGCGTGGCCACCACGTAGAGCCGACCCGCGGGCTGGTTTGTCACTATAATCCCCTGGTTAAGACCGTATACGGTAGCGAGGAATGCAGGGTATGGCAGTGATCTCCCGACGTCCACGGCCGATGCGCTGCGTGCTGTTCACGGCATCGCTGCTCGCCGCATCGCTGCTCGCGGCCGCCTGCAGCCTGGTACAGCCGGTGGAGCCCGCCACCGACAAACAGAGCCAGGCGCAGCGCCTGGCGGCCGAGGGCAAGCACGCCGAGGCCGCGCGCGAGTATGCGCAGCTGGCCGCGCAAACACCGGCTGAGCACGACAATTTCGAACTGCTCAGCGCCGAGCAATCGGTCATTGCGGGCAACCTGCCCGCGGCCAAGGAAGCTCTCGCGGCGGCGCCCGGCGCGCGCACCGGCCTGCCTGCGTCGCGGGCTCTGGTCGCCGCGGAAATCGCGCTGGCGGAGAACGACGGGGCGCGCGCAATCCGTGAATTGGATGCGGTATCCGTGCCCACTCAGGCGGAGCTCGCGCAAAACTATTGGCGGCTGCGCGGCGAGGCCGCGTTTCTGACCGGCCACCCGGTGGAAGGCACGCGCGCCTTGGTCGAGCGCGAGCGCTATCTGACGGACCCCGGGTCGCTGCGCGCCAGCCGCGCCGAACTCTTCGGGCTGATCAAGCACGCCGCCGAGAGCGGCGTGTCCCTGACGGCGCCGCCCAAGACCGACCCCATCGTCGCCGGATGGCTTGCGCTCGGACCGGTTGCCGTGGCGATGACGCGCGATCCCACGCATGCCGCGGCTGCGCTGGCGAATTGGAAGCGGTCGTACCCGCAGCATCCCGCCACCGACACCGTGCCGGCGATGGCACAGACTCAAATAGCCGTCGCCCCCAAGTTTTCCGATCAGATCGCACTGCTGCTGCCGCTGTCGGGCCGCTCCGAGGCGGTCGGCGTGGCGGTGCGCGACGGCTTCATTGCGGCCTATTTGCAACAGGACGCCGCCGCGCGGCCGCATTTGAAAATATACGACGTCGCGGTCGAATCGGCGGCGGCGGCCTATCAGCGGGCGATCGACGAGGGCGCCGGTTTCGTGGTGGGGCCGCTCACCAAGGAGGATGTCGCCGCCGTCGCCCCCCTGCACACGGGCCGCACACCGCTGCTGGCGCTGAATTTTCTCGGCGAATCGGCGGTCACCGCGCCCAGCTTCTATCAATTCGCGCTGTTGCCGGAGGACGAGGGCCGCCGCGTGGCCCGCCGCCTGGTGGCGGACGGCAAGCTCAAGGGCGTCGCGATCATTGCCGACGGCGAATGGGGCAATCGCATGCAAGCGGCCTTTGCGGATGAATTGTCGCAGCATGGCGGCGGGCTCTTGAGCAGCGGGCGCTACGAGGCCTCGCGCTCCGATTTTTCCGACACCATCAGGCAAATCTTGCAGGTGCAGAGAGTCAGGGGCGAGCCCTCGACCCACCGCACCGACGCCGACTTCGTGTTCATTGCCGGCAACACCGCGGGCGCCGCGCGCCTGATCGTGCCGCAGCTGAAATTCAACTACGCGGGCGACATCCCGGTCTACGCCGCGTCCGACAGCTTCGAACCCGACCCCGGCGCCAATGCCGACCTGGAAGGGATGATATTTCCCGACATGCCGTGGATGGTGTCTAACGATCCGGCGACCAATGAAATCCGCGACAGCGTCCGCGCGGCGTGGCCGTCGCGAACCGCTCGGCGCGATCGCCTGTATGCCTTCGGTGTCGACGCCTATCGCCTGCTGCCGGTGCTGCGCGCCAGGACCCTGAGCCAGACCAACGAATTCTCGGGAGTGACCGGTACTTTGTTCCTGGACAGTCAGAATCGAATCCGCCGCGAGCTTATGTGGGTGCAGATGCGAAACGGCATACCGATGACGCTTTAGGGCCTGTTCACACTTGCTCTCATGAGCGGCGTTGCGAGTCCCAATCGCGCGGCAGGGCGCGCGCTTCCAGTTTCTGCATGAACGCGCGCCAGCGCCGATTGCGGCGCCGGCCTGCCGAGACAAGAATTACGCTCGATGGCACGGCATTCGGACAGCGGGCGAGCGCGGCTGCAGCGCGGCGCAGCAGCCGAGGCGCTCGCGGCCGAATACTTGAGCGCCCGCGGCCTTAAGGTGCTCGCGCGCAACGTCCGGTGCAAGGGCGGAGAACTCGATCTGCTGTGCCGCGACGGCGAGGTGCTGGTGGTGGTCGAAGTGCGGCAGCGCACCCGTCACGACTACGGCGGCGCCCTCGCTTCGGTCACCTGGCGCAAGCGGCGCAAGATCATTCGCGCCACCCGCTGTTTGCTCCAGACGGCGCCCCGATGGCGCAACGCCCTGCTGCGGTTCGATGTCATTGGGGTGCAGGGGCTGCCGGAAGGCGCCCCCGATCTCGTATGGGTGAAGGATGCGTTTCGCGCCGCGTGACGCGCTGGCGTTGCGGGAGGGGAGGCCCCGCTACTTCACGACCTGGAGCTTCGGCCGCTTGGACGCGGCAGCTCCAGGGGCCGCCTTGCCGGCCGAGGCCGGCGGACCGTCCGTCGGATCGGGATCGGCATCGCCTTCGGGGAAAATCATCCCCTGGCCGGTCTCGCGCGCGTAAATGCCCAATATCGCGCGCACCGGCACCTGCACCGCGAATCCGACGCCGCCGAAGCGCGCCTCGAAACTGACGACGTCATTGCCCAACTTCAGCAATTGGGTGGCGGACAAACTCACGTTCAGCACGATCTTTCCGTCTTTCACGTATTGCCGCGGCACGATCACGCCCTCGGCCGCGGCATCCACCACGACGTGCGGAGTTTCACCGCTGTCGGTAATCCATTCGTGCAGCGCCCGCAGGAGGTACGGCCGGCGCGGCTTCAAGATCGCATCGCCCGTTCGGCGGGTGTCAAGCAAAGGCGGAATGCGGGCCGTGCGAAAATCGAGTTCATGTATTTGACGATCGGCTGCGCCTGAACCGGCAGTTCGATGCCATACGCCGGCAAACGCCACAGGATCGGCGCAATGCTGGCATCCACCAGCGAGAACTCATCGCTGAGGAAGAACGGCTTCGCCTTGAAGACCTCGGCGCTGGCGCAAATCGCCTCACCCAAGACCTTGCGGCATTGCGCCGCGGTCTTGCTTTGCGGATCGGACTCGATGTCGCGAGCCAGGGCGTACCAGTCGCGCTCCACCCGGTACAATGCGACGCGAAACTGCGCCCGGGTCACCGGGTCTATCGGCATCAGCGGCGGATGCGGAAAGCGCTCGTCCAGATACTCGATGATCACCCTCGAGTCGTACAGCACCAGATCCCGGTCGACCAGCGTCGGCACGCTGTGATAGGGATTCAAATCGAGCAGATCTTCCGGCAGCTTGTTGGGATCTACGTTCACCAACTCGATCGCGATTCCCTTCTCTGCCAGAACCAGCCGAGTGCGATGGCTCCACGGGTCAGTCGGCGTCGAAAATAGAGTCATCACCGAGCGACGTACCACTAACGAGATCTCCTACGGCCAGGAACAATCGGAAAGTTCCGCGGCGGCGTTCAGTGGACGTCCTTCCAGTATTCTTTTTTCAACAAGTAGGCAAGTACGAAACCCACCAGCACATACAGCAGCACGAACACACCCAGTGATTCGCGCTTCGCCTTGATCGGCTCGCTGGCGTAATCCAGGAAATTCGTGATGTCGCGCACCAGCACATCATACTCCTGCGGCGACAGCGCGCCCGGGGACATCTGCTCCACTCCCACCAGCGTCATGTGCGCGCCGCCATTCGTGTCCGATTCGTTCTTGAACACCGGCTTTTGCAAGCCCTGCCTCTCCACCAGAATACCCGGCATCGCGGCGTTGGGCAGATACAGGTTGTTGACGCCCCACATGCGCGTCGAATCGACATAGAATCCCTTGAGGAACGAGTATATGTAGTCGACCCCCCGATTGCGCGCGGTCAGCGACAGATCCGGCGGCTGCTTGCCGAACCACTGCGCCGCGTCCGCCGGCGGCATGCTGCTTCTGATCCCATCGAACGGGTTATCCGATGTGAGCATCAGCTCGGCGAGTTCCTTGTCCGATAAGTGCAAATCCGCCGCCATGCGGTTGTAGCGCAGGTAGGTCAAGGAGTGGCAGCCGGAACAATAATTCATGAAATTGCGCGCACCGCGCTGCAGGGACTGCACGTCCCTGATGTCGGTACCGGCGTGCAGCAGCGCAATTTCCCCTTCTTGGGCCGCGACCGGGAGCGAGGTCAGGGCAAGAGCCGGCACAGCCGCGACCGCGATCAGTACCGCGCGCTTTATCATGTCAGGTCACCCTCTCGGGCACGGGCTTCACCCGGTCGAATCTCGTGTACCAGGGCATGAGCAGAAAAAATGCGAAATACAGTGCCGTGCAGACCTTGGCGAGCAACGGGTAGATTCCCGATGGCGGCCGCAAACCGCACACGCCCAGCGTGATGAACGCCAAAACGAAAACTCCCAGCATGGATTTGTATACCGGACCGCGATAGCGGATCGAGGCGACCGGCGACCGGTCGAGCCAGGGCAGGAAGAACAAGATCATGACCGAAGCGCCCATCACCAGCACGCCCCACACCTGCGTGCCCGCGAACGAGGGCACCGCCCGCAACATGGCGTAGAACGGCGTGAAATACCACACCGGCGCAATGTGCGGCGGCGTCTGCAGCGGATTCGCCGGCTCGAAATTCGGCGCCTCGAGAAACAAGCCGCCGAACGCCGGCGCGAAGAAGATCACCGCGAAGAACAACAGCAGGAAAAACATGACGCCCATCAAATCCTTCACCGTGTAGTACGGATGAAACGGGATGCCGTCGAGCGGAATGCCCCGCGAGTCCTTGTGCTTCTTGATCTCGATGCCGTCCGGGTTGTTCGACCCCACTTCATGCAGCGCCATCAGATGCGCAATCATGAGAAACACCAGCGCGAGGGGCAACGCGGCCACGTGCAGCGCGAAGAATCGATTCAAGGTGGCGTCGGCGATGACGTAATCGCCGCGGATCCAGTCCACCAGCGCGCCGCCGATCCCAGGCAGGCTGCCGAACAAGGAGACGATCACCTGCGCGCCCCAGTAGCTCATGTTGCCCCACGGCAGCACGTAGCCGAGGAAGCCCTCGGCCATCAGCCCCAAGAACAGCAGACAGCCGAATATCCACAGCAGCTCGCGCGGCTTGCGATACGAGCCGTAAAGCAGCGACCGGAACATGTGCAAATAGACCACGATGAAGAAGGCCGAGGCCCCGGTCGAATGCAGGTAGCGGATCAGCCAGCCCCAATTGACGTCGCGCATGATGTATTCGACCGATGCGAACGCCTCGGCGGAGGACGGCTTGTAGTTCATCGTCAGAAATATGCCGGTGACCAGCTGGTTCACCAGAACCAACATCGCCAATGACCCGAAGTAGTACCAGAAGTTGAAGTTCTTAGGCGCGTAATATTCCGCGACCTGGGTCTTCCACAGTACCGTCAGTGGAAAGCGCCGGTCGATCCAGCCCATCAATCCCTTGGTGTCGTCGCCGGATTCAGGTGCTGCGGCCATCGCGGAGCCTCATTGCGTAAATCATGTTGTCTTGGGATTCTCATCGGAACCGATCACGATGCGCGCATCGCCGGTGAGCGTGTACGAGGGTACCGTGAGGTTTTTCGGCGCCGGCATGCTCTTGAAAACACGGCCGGAAATATCGAATCTCGAACCATGGCAGGGACAATAGAATCCGCCGGGCCAGTTCGACCCCAAATCGGTTCCCGCCACCTGAAACGCGTTGTTCGGCTCGAATGCGCCGAGCGGCGAACATCCGAGGTGGGTACACACGGCCAAGCCGACCCAGTATTCGGGATTGCGCGCACGGGCCGGTCCGGAATCGGCGATGTAAGCGGGCTGCCGCGATTCCTTCGATTTCGGATCGGCGAGCATGGCATCGTGGTTGCCGAGTTCCGCCACGATGGCCTTGCTCCGGCGCACGATGTACACCGGCTGGCCGCGCCACACCACCTTCAGCATTTGGCCTTCCTCGAGCTTCGACGCATCGACGGAGACCGGCGCGCCGAGCGCCTTCGCCCGCTCGCTCGGATTCCACGACGCGATGAACGGAACCGCGGCGAATCCGACACCCACCGCGCCCACTCCGGCAGTGGCCATGGTCAGCAGGCGGCGGCGGCTGTGGTCGACCGGCTCATTCATTGCGATGTCTCCCGCTTTGCGCCTTCGGCCGCTGGAAATGTTGACAATTCTTCACGCAAACCCCTGTAGCTCCAGTGTTTCCCAAAGATTATTGGGAGCGCATTATACACAGTTAAGGGTGGTCCCTAATCACGCGTTGGGGAGTGGTTTTGCAAAACACGCGCAAGCTTGCGGGTTTCTTGCTGCGAGCCGCGGTGGTCGGCTTGGCAGGCGCTTTTCTGGTCGTCTGGTGGAAGCCCGCGTTGTTGGGCGCCGTCAGCGCACCGGCGCATGACACGGCGCGGGCGCCGGCTCGGCCCGCTGGAATGCAGGGCTTTGCCGATGCGGTTGCGCGCGCAGCGCCAGCGGTGGTCAACATCTACACCGCTCGCCTCATTACCGAGCGCAGCCAGCCGGCGCCTCTCGACCAACTGTTCGGCGATTATTGGCCGAGTTACCGCCAGCGCGTCGAGCGCAGCTTGGGCTCCGGGGTGATCGTGGATGCAAAAGGCACCATCGTCACCAACCAGCACGTGATTGCGGGCGCCGATTCCATCAAAGTGCAACTGGCCGACGGCCGCATCGCCGAAGCGACCATCGCCGGTCAGGATCCGGAAACCGATCTCGCCATTCTCGCCTTGTCGATCGGGAATCTGCCGACCATGCCGTTGGGCCGCTCCGACACGCTGCGGGTTGGCGATATCGTGCTCGCCATCGGCAATCCATACGGCCTGAGTCAGACCGTGACCCAGGGGATCGTCAGTGCCACGGGTCGCGGCCAACTCGGGCTCGCCACCTTCGAGAATTTCATACAAACCGACGCCGCCATCAACCTCGGCAATTCCGGAGGCGCGCTCATCGACGCGCACGGCGACCTGGTCGGCATCAACACCGCCGTGCTGAACCGCACCTACGGAGGTCCCGAAGGCATCGGCTTTGCAATTCCCATCAACCTGGTGCGCGGCGTCATGGAGCAAATACTGGCTCGCGGCCACGTGGTGCGCGGCTGGTTGGGATTCGTGCCGCAGGACTTGTCCAACGAACAGGCGGCCCAGCTCGGCATCGCCACGGGCGGCATCACCGTGGTCAACATCCTGGTGAAGAGTCCGGCGTTCGCGGCGGGGGTCCGACCCGGCGACCTGGTCACGGGACTGGACGGCGAAGCGGTTCGCAGCTCGCAAGACCTGGTGAGCAAAGTGGCGGCCCTGAAGCCCGGCGCACAGGTCCAACTCGCCGGGCGCCACGGCAGAGAACCCTATTCGATCAAGCTCACCGTCACCGAGCGGCCGACGCGCCTGGCGCAGCAAGCCGCCCCGCTCTCAGGCCGGTGAGCGGCGAATGCGCGCTCCCAGCTGCTGCAACTTCTCCTCGATGGTTTCGTAGCCGCGATCGATATGATAGATCCGTTCGATCTCGGTGCGGCCGTCGGCGACCAATCCGGCCAGCACCAGGCTCGCCGAGGCCCGCAGATCGGTCGCCATGACAGGCGCGGCCGTGAGCCGCTCGACGCCCTTGATGATGGCCGTGTTGCCCTCGAGCCGGATCTCCGCACCCATGCGCCGCATCTCCAGCATGTGCATGAACCTGTTCTCGAATATGGTCTCGATGATGGTGCCGACGCCGCTGGCGACGGTGTTGAGCGCCGCGAATTGCGCCTGCATGTCGGTGGGGAATGCTGGGTACGGCGCGGTGCGAATATCGACCGAATCCGGCCGCCGGCCGCGCATGTCGACTTCGACCCATCCCTCTCCGACATCCACGGTGGCGCCCGCTTCCCGTAATTTGGCCACCACGGCGTCCAAATGGTCCGGCCGCGTGTTCTTCACACGGATATGCCCGCCGGTGATTGCGCCCGCCACCAGATACGTACCGCTCTCGATTCGATCGGGCAGCACATCGTAGGCCGTGCCGCGCAGCCGCTTCACACCCTCGATGACGATCTTGTCGGTGCCCGCGCCCTTGATCTTGGCGCCCATGGCGCACAGAAAACTGGCGAGATCCACGACTTCAGGTTCGCGCGCCGCGTTCTCCAGCACCGTCTCGCCTTCGGCCAGCACCGCGGCCATCATCAGGTTCTCCGTGCCGGTCACGGTGACGGTCTCCAGCACCAGCCGTGTCCCTTTGAGGCGCTTGGCGCGCGCCTTGATGTAGCCGTTTTCGATGTGAATGTCGGCACCCATGGCCTGCAAGCCGGCGACGTGAATATTGACCGGGCGGGCCCCGATGGCGCACCCGCCGGGCAGGGATACGTCCGCGGACCCAAAGCGCGCGAGCAAGGGGCCGAGCACCAAAATCGATGCGCGCATGGTCTTCACGAGTTGATAGGGGGCAAAGTATTCCTTGATCGTCGATGCATCGACTTCAATGCGCATTTTCTCGTCGATGGTCACCCTGACGCCCATGCGGCCGAGCAGCTCGATCATGGTGGTGACGTCCTGAAGGTGCGGCACGTTGGAGACGGTCACCGGACCGTCGGCCAGCAAACAGCCGGCCAATATCGGCAAAGTGGCGTTTTTGGCGCCGGAAATTCGGATTTCGCCGTCGAGCGGTATGCCGCCTTGAATTTGCAGTTTATCCATGTTGAGTCAACCATCGGCCGAAGCCGCATGCTCTTCGGGTGTAAAGACCTGCAAAGCGAGCGCGTGAATCTCATTGCCCATCGCGCTCCCGAGCGCCGCGTACACCAGCTGGTGCCGCTGGACCGGCCGTTTGCCGAGGAACGCCGGGGCGATTACGACCGCCTCGAAATGCACATTATCCCCGCTCGTGACCGACGCGCGGCTGCCCGGCAGGCCGCGTTGAATCAGCTCGGCTATCTGTTGTGGGTTCATGCACTCTCCTTAGTTGTATCATTCACCGATGGACTCCTCCTACACGGATTCAAGCCTCATCGATCTCGGCCGCCAGGCGCTTGCCGTAGAGATCGAGGGTTTGCGCGCTCAGATGCCCCGCTTGGGGTGGGAGTTTGCACGCGCCTGCCGGATTTGTCTTACCTGCCGTGGACGAATAGCCGTGACGGGCATGGGTAAATCGGGCCATATCGGCGGCAAGATCGCCGCCACCCTGTCAAGCACCGGGACTCCGGCCTTTTTCATGCATCCCGGTGAAGCGAGCCACGGCGACATCGGCATGATCACCCGCGACGATGCGGTGCTCGCCCTTTCCAATTCCGGGGAAACCGCTGAAATCCTGACCCTGGTCCCGGCGATCAAGCGTTTGGGCGTGCCGTTGATCGCCTTTACCGGCAATTCGGCCTCGACGCTGGCACGTGTCGCGACCGTGCATTTGGACATCGGCGTGCCGGCCGAAGCGTGCCCTCTTAACCTGGCGCCCACGGCCAGCACCACGGCGGCCCTGGCCGTGGGCGACGCGCTCGCGGTGGCGCTGCTCAAGGCACGCGGATTCACCGAGGAGGATTTCGCCCGCTCCCACCCTTCCGGCGCATTGGGCCGGCGTTTGCTGCTGCACGTCAAGGACGTGATGCGCATCGGCGCGGAGGTGCCGAAAGTGGCTCCGGATGCGCCGCTCGCCGAAGGACTGATGGAGGTGACCCGCAAGGGTCTCGGCATGACGGCGATCGTCGACGATGCGAATCGGGTGCTCGGCGTATTCACCGACGGCGATCTGCGGCGCGCCTTGGACCGCGCGGTGGATCTGCACGGGACTCGCATGGAGCAGGTCATGACCCGCCATGCGAAAACCGTACAAGCCAACACGCTGGCCGCGGAGGCGGTCCTGCTGATGGAAACGCACCGCATCACCTCACTGGTGGTGGTCGATCCGCAAGACGTTCTGGTGGGTGCGCTCAATGTGCACGACCTGCTGCGCGCCGGTGTCGTTTGAAAGCGCGCAAGGCCACGCCTCTCGCCAAGATCGAACTGCTGGTACTCGACGTCGACGGCGTGCTCACCGACGGCCGATTGGTTTTCTCGGGGTCGGGCGAAGCGCTCAAGATCTTCCACGTTCGTGACGGCCACGGCATCAAGCTCTTGATGGGCAGCGGCGTCACGGTGGCCGCGCTGAGCGGGCGCCGCTCCCCCGCCGTGACGGCTCGCATGCGCGAACTCAAGGTACGCCATGTGGTGCAGGGCTGCGCCGACAAGGTCGCCGCTCTTTACCAGCTCGCGCGGCGGCTCGACATCGACCCTTTGGCCTGCGCCTGCCTGGTAGACGACACGCCGGATTTGCCGCTGATGGCGGCCGTCGGCTTCGCCGCGGCGGTCGCGGATGCGCATCCAGTGGTTCTGTCCGCCGCGCATTGGATCAGCGAGGCGCGCGGCGGTCGTGGTGCCGTGCGCGAACTGTGCGACGCCATGCTGCGTGCCCGCAGCCCCGCCCCAAAGCGATAATGCTGTTCCGCATATTCACATTGATTGCGGTAATTGCCTTGGGCGTCAGCACCTGGATATTGAGCTCGCCGAATCGCCGGCCGGCGGCCGCCGGCGGGGCCGGGCAGGGGAATCTGCCGGGCTTTTATCTCAAAAACACCGTACTGACCGACTACGATGCGGCTGGGGTGCCCCGCGTGCGCATCCATGCCGAGCGCATCGATCAAATCGACCATGGCCCGGACGTCGCACTCCATACCGTGCGCTTCGATTACCAGGCTCCGAACGGACAGTCGTGGGTCATGTTCGGCAACCAGGCTCGTGTCGAGGCCGGCGGCAAGATCGTCCAAGTGTCGGGCGATGTGAGGCTGGAGGGCCAGAGCAGCGAACATGAAGGAACCGCGGTGGTTCGAACCGATGCGCTGACCTATGACGTGCCCCAAGCGATCGCCAGCACCGGCAGCGACGTGCGCATCGAATTCGGCGCCCATTCGCTGACCGCTCGCGGCCTGCTCGCCAATTTGAAAGAGCGCACCATGCGCCTAGAATCCAAGGTCAATGGCCGCTTCCAGCCTTAAGAGCTTGGTTCTGATCGCCTTCGCGGTGCAGAGCGGGCATGCGGCTGCGGCCGCGCCGCCGGCTCAGCAAACGATCACCCTGGACGCGCAATCCTCGGAGCTCGATCTGCGCAGCAACAACGTGGTATTTCACAAGGTGCACATTTCGCAAGGCAGCATGTCGGTGTCCGCGGATCAGGGGCAAGCGATACGGCAGGCTTCGGGCCTCGATTTCGACAACAGTCTCTGGATATTTCGCGGCAATGTGAAAATAACCATGGATCAGGGGCAACTGTCCGCCGATGAGGCGCAGATCAACTTCACCAAGAAGCTGCTCGCGAAGGCGGTGGTCAGCGGCGCCCCGGCCGCGTTCCAGCAGCGCATCGCGAAAACCGGCAAGCTCGCCCGCGGACACGCCGATACCATCGACTATGATGCGGCCAAGGGCATCGTGCGCCTGTCGAAAAATGCGTGGCTCAGCGACGAACAAAACGAGATTCGCGGCGAGTCGCTCAAGTACAACGTGCTCGCGCAAAGCATTGTCGCGGAGGCGGCCGAACAGGGATCGCAGCGCGTGCACATCATCATAACGCCGCCGCCGGCCAAGCCATGAGCGTACTGCGGGCATTGAATCTTGCCAAGAGCTACAAGTCCCGGCAGGTCGTCAACGATCTGTCGCTCGAAGTCAAGAGCGGCGAGGTGGTCGGCCTGCTCGGACCGAATGGAGCCGGCAAAACCACCGCTTTTTACATGATCGTGGGCTTGAGCCGCTGCGAGCACGGCGAGATATTCCTCGACGATCGCAATATCGGGCGCCTGCCCATGCATCGGCGGGCTCAACTCGGACTCGGGTACCTGCCGCAGGAGCCCTCGGTATTTCGCCGCTTGTCGGTGGCGAACAACATCATGGCCATCCTCGAGACGCGTCCGGGCTTGAACGCAGAGCAGCGCGCCACGCGCCTCGCACAGCTGCTTGGCGAGCTGCATATCGAACATGTCGGCGACAGCCTGGGGATGAGTCTTTCGGGCGGCGAACGTCGCCGCGTGGAAATAGCCCGCGCCCTGGCCGCGGATCCCCGTTTTATTCTCCTGGATGAGCCGTTCGCCGGAGTCGACCCTTTGTCGGTAGCCGATATTCAAAGAATAATCAAACACTTATCCGACAAGGGGATCGGGGTCCTGATTACCGATCATAATGTCCGCGAGACCCTCGGAATTTGCCAGCGGGCTTACATCGTCAACCAAGGCTCGATACTGGCCGCCGGATCTGCGGACCAGATTCTTGCCAACCCGCAGGTTCGTGAGGTGTACTTGGGGCAGGATTTCAAACTGTAGGCTTGGATCTTAAAGAACTATGTTGAAGCCAAGTCTGCAGCTTCGCATCGGCCAGCAGCTCACGATGACGCCGCAGCTCCAGCAGGCCATCCGGCTGCTGCAGTTACCCTCGCTCGATTTGCAGGCCCACGTCAGGGAAGCGCTCGAAACCAACGTGATGCTCGAGACGGACGAGGAGGCCGCTTTGGACGGGTCTGCGGACACGCTGCCGGAGCCCGGCCGCGAACCCGAGGCGGGATCCGGCGATGAACCCTATGCGGCACTGGACGGCAACACGGCCCCGGCGGAGCAGCACGACCTGCGCGAAGCGGAAATTGCCGAGGAGTCCTGGGGGGAAGGAGCGGGCGGCCCCGCGGACTCCCCGTGGTCGGGCGACGATGACCGCAGCGGCGATTTCAGCGACCGGCACGGCCAGACGCTGCAGGAGCAGCTCATAGAACAGCTGGAACTTGCCAAGCTCTCGGCCGTCGATCTCGCAATCGCGCGCGTCATTACCGACGCCATCGGCGACGACGGCTACTTGCAGGACGATTTGGACGCCATTCGCTCGAGCCTCAGGCCGGAGATCGAGGCCACCGTCGCCGACGCGGAGCGAGCGCTCGCGGCGGTGCAGGCGCTCGAGCCCGCTGGAGTGGGCGCACGCAATTTGTCCGAATGCATCGTGCTGCAATTACGGCAGCTCCATCCCGACACTCCCGGGCGCGGCACCGCCATCCGCGTGGCGCTCGAGCACCTCGATCTGGTGGCGAGCCGCGAGCACGCGCTGCTGCGCCGTCAGCTGCGTTGCGGCGAGCACGACTTGGAGAGGGCGCTTGCATTGGTGCGCTCCTGCCATCCGCGGCCCGGCGCCGCGGTCAATCCCGCCCAGGCCGAATACGTCATTCCCGACGTTTTCGTACGCCACACGGATCGCGGCTGGGTGGTCGAACTCAATCAGGCGACGGTGCCAAGGGTGCGCGTCAACCAGGGTTACGCGAACTTGATTTCGCGCTCGCCCGACCACGCCATGCTGCGCAGCCAACTGCAGGAGGCGCGCTGGTTGATGCGCAGCCTGGAGATTCGCAACGAAACCTTGATCAAGGTGGCTCGCTGCATCGTGCAGCGCCAGACCGGCTTCTTCGAACTCGGCGAGGAGGCAATGGTTCCATTGATTCTCAAGGACGTCGCCGAATCGGTCGGCATGCACGAATCGACGATTTCCCGGGTGACCACCGCCAAATACATGCACACGCCGCGCGGCGTGTTCGAATTTCGTTATTTTTTTTCCAGTCAAGTCGAGGCGGCCGACGGCACCGGACTGTCCTCCACGGCCATCCGCGCCAAGATTCGCAAATTGATTTCCCAGGAAGATCCGGAAAACCCGTTGAGCGACGCCAAGCTCGCGGAGATTCTGTCGCAAGAGGGCATACCGGTCGCCAGGCGGACGGTTGCCAAATATCGCGAGGGCATGCAGATCGTTCCGTCCAATGAACGGAAACGCGCCGCTGCCCGCGCGTCGTAGAAACGTGCCTTAAGTTCAGGAGGAAGCTCATGCAGCTCGATCTCAGCGGTCATCATGTGGAAGTTACGCCGGCGCTTCGCGGCTATGTCTTGAAGAAATTCGAGAGAATCTCGAGGCATTTCGAACAACTGATCGATGTTCACTGCGTGCTCACGGTGGAGAAGCTGCGTCACAAGGCCGAGGCCACTCTGATGCTTCGAGGGAACAAGATTTACGCCGACGCGACCGAGTCCGACATGTATGCGGCAATCGACGCTCTCACCGACAAGCTCGACCGCTGCGTCAAGAAACACAAGGAAAAGGCCTCCGACCATCACGCCGAGGAAGTGCTGAAAGCCCGATCTTCATCGTGAGAAGCCCGGATGCGCCTCATCATCGTTAGCGGGCTATCCGGCTCGGGAAAGAGCGTGGCCTTGCACCTTCTGGAAGACATCGACTATTACTGCGTCGACAACATTCCGGCGGCGCTGCTCAAGCCCTTCATATCCCACACGATTCGCGGTACCGACGAAATCTATCCGCGGACTGCGGTGGGGCTGGACGCCCGCAATCGGCCGAATGAAATAGAAACGGTACCGGCGATGGTCGCCGAGCTGCGCCGCAGCGGCATCGACTGCGAGGTGCTGTATCTGCATGCGAGCGACGAGGTGCTGCTGAAGCGCTATGCCGAGACGCGCCGCAAACATCCGCTGGTGTCCGGAGCCGTCGGTCTGCGCGAGGCGATCGCGTCCGAGCGCAGGCTGCTCGAACCGATAACGAGCGCCGCCGATTTGGTGATCGATACGTCGAATATGGGGGTGCATGCGCTGCGCGAGAACATTCGCGAGCGCGTCCAGCGCAGGATAGAGGGGCGCCTCGCATTGATGTTCGAGTCCTTCGGCTACAAGCACGGCATACCGGGCGACGCAGATTTCGTGTTCGATGTCCGCAGTTTGCCCAATCCGTATTGGATTCACGCGTTGCGCCCGCTCACCGGCTGCGATCAGGCGGTGATCGAGTACCTTTCCGGCCAAGAGAGCGTAGGCGCGATGATCGCGGCCCTTGCCGAATTTCTCACACCGCGTATCGGCGAATTCGCCCAGGCGAACCGCAGTTACTTGACCATCGCGGTCGGCTGCACCGGCGGCCAGCATCGCTCCGTTTACATCGCCGAACGGCTGGCCGAGCACTTTCGCAATGGCTACCCGCAAGTCCTCACGCGGCACGACTCGCTGCGCAAGGCCTGACCTTGTCGCAGCGCGAGGAATTCGCGGATTTCCTCGGCACGGGCGCGAGCGTCGCGAAGCCCCAGCGCGATGAGCTCGCGGGTATAGCCGCGCTCGAACAGCAGATAGCTCAGCAATTGCGTTCCCGCACTGTTGTTGGCGCCCATGGTGCGCAGCAGCGCGCGCAAGCTGCGGGGCAGCTCCAGCCGGTGCCGGCGCGCGATCTCGCTCAAGTCCTGAGACGGAGCGATCACCAGACAATCGATGCGGCGCACCTTGGGGTCTTGATTGCGGTTGTTGATGTGCTCCAGATCCGAACGCAATTGGTCCATGAACAGCGAATCGAGCATGAAGCCGAACATCTGCCCGAATGTGGGCTCGGCAATCGGATTGCGCATCCCGAGACCCGGCACCGAGGGGTCGTCCACACGGATGACCAGGAGTTGATTGGCGCCCAAGTGGATCGCCGGACTCAAGGGTGAAGTCTGACGCATGGTTCCGTCGCCGTAGTACTTTTGGTACAGGGAAATGGGACGAAACAAGAACGGCAGCGCCAGGCTGGCCATCACGTGGTCCAGATTCAGTTGCACCCGCGTGCCTTTGCGCCACGCCTTGGCCCAAGGCTCGATCGGCGAAGCGCACGCGTAAAATGTGACCGAATCCGCATCCGAGTAGCTGGTTGCGCAGATGCCGACCGCCTGCAGGCGCTTCTTGTACAAATTTCGGGGAATTCCGTCGAAATCAAGATTCTTGCGCAGCAGTTCCCGCAGCGGCGTATTGTCAAACAGCGAGCGCGGCGGATGAACCAGCAGGCCGCCGGTGAGCAGCGCCAGCGTCCAGTGCAATCCGGATTTCAGTACGCTGGCCGCGCTCGCCCTGATGACCTGGTGCACCCTGAAATCGCGCCATACGCGCTCAATGGCGAATACCGCCCGCCTGAAATGCGCCGGATCGGAGGCGAGAGCGACGGCGCTGACCGCGCCGGCGGAAGTGCCGGTAACGATTTGAAACGGGCAGCCCGAACCGCGCCGCACAAGCTCGGCAATGCCCTTGAGCACGCCTACCTGGTATGCGGCGCGCGCCCCGCCGCCGGTCAGTACCAGCCCCAACTGGGGTGCATCGTCATCCATGATTTTAAGTATGCCAGCGGGTGGCGGCGCGTTCGCGGGCTTGCGTCACGCCGCCGACATTGTCTCCCTGGCCGGATTCCAGTGTTCGACGCTGCCGGCTGCGCAAGCGATCTCGCAGGCGCTCATGATCGCGTCCCAGATCAGAATCAGTTTGTAATCGCGCGGGCGCGACAGCTGCATCGCGGCGTTCACGGCCGCCATTAGCTCTTCGGTAGCGGCATACCGGTCGGTTCCGCGAAACTCCTTTGGCAGGCCCTACCGCCCCAGGGTTTGGCGCACGACCCGCAGGATTTGCATGGAATTGGTGCCGCCGGCCACGCCGCTCGCTTCGCCTTTGGTGAGGATGATCAGATCCCCCTCGACCACCAGCTTCAAATCCAGCATCAACCGGAAGATCGAGGAATAGAACGCTTCGCGGTCCTTGTCCGTCACGTCGTAGGCGACCGGATAAACGCCCCGATACAGCGTCACCCGGCAGCGCGCGATCTCCTGGCGCGAAAAGGCGTAAATCGGAATATCCGAACGCACGCGCGACATCCACAGCGCGGTTTCGCCGGACTCCGTGAGCGCGACGATGGCCTTCACGTGCAGGTGATTGGCGGTATACATCACCGCGGCCGCGATCGCCTCGTTGGTGCGATCGAAGTAACCGGTTCTGCGCTGGCGGATGCGCACGTGCGTACCCTGGTACTTTTCGGCTCCGACGATGATCTGCGCCATCGCTTCGACCACCTTGGCCGGGTGCTTTCCGGCCGCCGTTTCGGCCGACAGCATCACCGCATCGCTGCCTTCCATCACCGCGTTCGCGACATCGGACACTTCGGCGCGGGTCGGCACGGTATTGACGATCATCGATTCCATCATCTGCGTCGCCGTGATGACCACCCTGTTTTGGTGGCGCGCCTCGAGAATTATCTGCTTTTGCAGCCCGGCGAGCTCCGCAAAGCCCATCTCGACGCCGAGATCGCCCCGCGCCACCATCACCGCATCGCTCGCCCTGACCACCTCGGCCAGGTTCTTGATCGCCTCCGCGCGCTCGATCTTGGCGATCAGCAACGCGTGGCCGCCGGCGGCGCGCAACAGGCCGCGCGCCTCGTTCATGTCGGCGGCATCGCGCGCAAAGGACACCGCCAGATAGTCGACCTTGAGCCGCGCCGCATTCTGAATGTCCTCGCGGTCCTTGTCGGTGAGAGCGCCGGCAGACAATCCACCGCCCTGGCGGTTGATGCCCTTGTTGTTGCCGAGTTCACCGCCGACCAGAACCCTGGTCTTGATGCGCGGACCGGAAACATCGAGGACTTGCAGGCTGATTTTGCCGTCGTTGAGCAGCAGTATGTCGCCGGGAAACACGTCCGAGGGCAATTTCTTGTAGGCGATTCCCACGGAATGCTCGGTGCCCGCATCGGCGGGGAGGTCCGCGTCCAGAGTAAATTCGGCGCCGTCGGCCAGATCCACCTTGCCCGCCACGAACCGATCGACGCGGATCTTCGGACCCTGCAGGTCGCCGAGCACGCCCACATAGCGGCCCGCCAGCTTGGCGGCTTGCCGGACGAGTTCCAGGCGCCGCGCATGATCGCTGGTATCGCCGTGCGAGAAATTGAGCCGGACCACATCCACGCCGGTGCGCACCATGTCTGCCAGGATCTTGGGATCATCGGTCGCCGGACCCAGGGTCGCGACGATTTTTGTGCGGCGCTGAATGAAGCTCATGCCGCTCGCTGCTCGAGGATATCGACCGCGGGAAGCTTCTTGCCTTCGACGAACTCGAGGAATGCGCCGCCGCCGGTCGATATATACGATATGCTGTCTTCGACGCCGTATTTCTCGATGGCGGCGAGCGTGTCGCCGCCGCCGGCGAGAGAAAATGCCTTGCTGCGCGCGATGGCGTTGGCGAGGGTGCGGGTGCCTTCCCCGAACTGATCGAACTCGAACACGCCGACCGGGCCATTCCACAGCACGGTGCCGGCCGCGGCTATGAGTTTGCCCATCTGCTCCGCCGAATCAGGCCCGATATCGAGAATCATCTCATTGTCCGCGACGGCGGCCACCGGCTTGACGTCGGCCTCCGCCTTGGCCGAAAACTCGGTCGCGACCACCACGTCGGTGGGTATTGGAATGACAATGCCGCGCTTCTGAGATTGCTCGAGCAGCCGTTTGCAGATATCCAGCATATCCGGTTCGTGCAGCGATTTGCCGACCTTGAAGCCGAGCGCCGCGAGAAAGGTGTTGGCAATGCCGCCGCCCACGATCAATTGATCGACCTTGCCGAGCAGCGACTCGAGCACGGTGAGCTTGGTCGACACCTTGGAGCCGCCCACGATCGCGAGCAGCGGCCGCGCCGGCTTTTCAAGCGCCGTTTCCAGCGCCACCAACTCGCTGACCAGCAAGGGCCCTGCGCACGCGATCGGCGCATATTTGGCAACGCCATGAGTGCTGGCCTCGGCGCGGTGCGCGGTGCCGAACGCGTCCATGACGTAGACGTCGCAGAGCGCGGCCATTTTCTTGGCGAGATCATCGGCGTTCTTCTTCTCGCCCTCGTTGAAGCGCACGTTCTCGAGCAGAACCACTTCGCGCGGCGCCACCTCGACGCCGTTCAGCCAATCCCGCTTGAGCGTCACCGGTACGCCCAACAACTGCGTGAGCCGCTTCGCAACCGGAGCAAGCGAGAACTCCTCGGCAAACTTGCCCTCTTCGGGGCGCCCCAAATGCGACATCAACAAGACTCTCGCGTTGGCATTCAGGGCGGCCTGAATCGTCGGCAACGCCGCGCGAATCCGCGCGTCGCTGGTGACCGCGCCGTCCTTGACCGGCACATTCAAATCCTCCCGGATGAGCAGCCGTTTGCCTGAAAGATCCAAGCTCGTCATCTTGATGACTTTCATGTGTTTACTCCGCCGAGGCGTCGGTGCGGCGCGCCGCCCGCGCCGGCTGCGATGAATTCCATTAAACGGCTTTCGACCATGCAAGGGTGGTATCGAGCATGCGATTGGAAAATCCCCATTCGTTATCGTACCAGGCGCACACCTTCACCAGCGTACCGGCCATGACCTTGGTGAGCGTCGCATCGAAGGTCGAGGAGGCGGGATCATGGTTGAAATCCACCGAAACCAGCGGCTGGTCGTTGTAGGCAAGTATGCCTTTCATCGGCCCGTCGGCGGCCGCTTTGACGACCGAATTAATCTCCTCCACCGTGGTCTTGCGCGCGGCGTTGAAGCTCAAATCGACCAGCGAAACGTTGATGGTCGGCACTCGAACCGCAAAACCGTCGATCAAGCCCTTCAATTCCGGCAATACCAGGCCGACCGCCGCGGCGGCGCCGGTCTTGGTCGGAATCATCGACATGGTCGCGGAGCGTGCGCGGCGCAGATCCGAGTGGTAGACGTCGGTCAGCACTTGATCGTTGGTATAGGAATGAATGGTGTTCATCACGCCGGACAGGATGCCGATCTTGTCGTGCAGGGCCTTGGCGAGCGGCGCCAGGCAATTGGTCGTGCACGAGGCATTCGAGATCACCGTGTGAGACGCCTTCAGAATGTTGTGATTCACGCCGTAAACGATGGTCCCATCCACGTCGTCGCCGCCGGGCGCGGAGATAAGCACCTTTTTCGCCCCGGCGGTCAGATGCGCGGAAGCCTTGGCCTTGCTGGTGAACAGCCCGGTGCACTCCAGCACGAAATCCACGCCGAGTTCGCCCCACGGCAGCTTCGACGGATCGCGCTGCGCGATCACCCGGATTCGGTCGCCGTTCACCACCATGGAATCCCCGTCGACGTGCATCTCGCCGCGGAACCGGCCGTGGACGGTGTCGAAGCGCGTCAGATGCGCATTGGTGTTGGCGTCGCCCAGATCATTGATCGCGGCGATCTTGATCCCGCCCGCGTGCTTTCCCTCGTACAGCGCACGCAGAGTATTGCGGCCAATGCGCCCATAGCCGTTGATGCCTATCTTGATTGTCATTGTGGGTCCCCTGTGTCTCGAATCTAAACCGTCAACGCCCTATCGATCGCCTGCCTCACATGGTCGGGCGTGAATCCAAAATGCTTGAGCAATTCTTGCGCCGGCGCCGAAGCGCCGAAAGTGTCGATGCCGACGATCTGGCCCTCGAGGCCCACGTAGCGCCACCACGGTTCGCGTACGCCCGCCTCCACCGCCACGCGGCGCGTGACCGACGGCGGCAGCACGCTGCGCTTGTAGGCCTCGTCCTGGCGCTCGAAGGTGGTGCTGCTCGGCATGGACACCAAGCGCACCCGGCGCCCCCGCTGCGCCATGCTTCGGACCGCCTCGGCGGCGATGCCGACTTCGGACCCGGTGGCGATGACGATGGCTTCGGGCGGCCCCTCGCAGTCGATCAGCACGTAGGCGCCGCGCGCGATCGCGGCCACCTGGCCGGCTTCGCGCGGCTGATGCGCCACCGACTGGCGGGTCAGCACCAGGCAGGTGGGCCGGTCGCGATTCTCGATGGCCGCACGCCACGCGGCCGTGGTTTCGACCGCATCGCACGGACGCCACACCTCCATGTTCGGGATCACGCGCAGGCTCGCCAGTTGTTCGATCGGTTGATGTGTCGGACCGTCTTCGCCGAGCCCGATCGAATCGTGGGTGTAGACGAAGATCACGCCGAGCCGCATCAGGGCCGCCATGCGCAGCGCATTGCGCGCATAGTCGGAAAAGACCAGGAACGTGCCGCCATAGGGAATGAACCCACCGTGGCCCGCGATGCCGTTGAGAATCGCCGACATCCCGAATTCGCGCACGCCGAAATGCACATAATTTCCGGCGGGCGATTCCCCGGTCAGCGTCAGCGAGTCCTTGCGCAGGGTGCCGTTCGAGGGCGTGAGATCGGCGGACCCGCCCGTCAGTTCGGGCAGCGCGGGCCCGAACGCGTTCAGCGCAGCCTGGGACGATTGACGGGTGGCGAGCGCCTTGCCTTCGGACTGTGCGCGGTCGACGCACGCCTTCGCGAGGTCCTCGAACCCACTAGGTAGATCCCCTGCGATGCGCCGCGTGAGTTCGGCCGCCAAGGCGGGGAATTCGGCCTGGTAGGCCGCAAATTTCGCGCGCCACTCCCGCTCGGCCCGCTCTCCTTTTTCGCGCATGTCCCATCCCGCACGAATCTCGGCGGGTATCTCGAACGGCGGAGAGGTCCAACCCAAGCGCTCGCGCGCTGCAGCAATTTCCTCGGTTCCCACCGGTTCGCCGTGCATGGAGGCGGTGCCCTGCTTGTGGGGCGCACCCCAGCCGATCACGGTCTTCGCGCAAATGAGAGACGGTCGATCGGTGACGGTGCGGGCCGCAGCCAACGCGGCCGCGATCGAATCGCTGTCGTGCCCGTCGATGCGGGGCAGGACGTGCCAGCCGTAAGCTTCGAAGCGCCGCGGCGTGTCGTCGGCAAACCAACCCTTAACCTTGCCGTCGATGGAAATACCGTTGTCATCGTAGACCAGGATCAGCTTGCCGAGGCGTTGCATGCCGGCGAACGAGGCCACTTCATGGGAAATGCCCTCCATCATGCAGCCGTCGCCGAGGAATACATAGGTGTGATGATCGACGATCGTGTGGCCCGGGCGATTGAAAGTCGCAGCGAGCGAGCGCTCCGCGAGAGCCATGCCGACCGCATTTGCAAAGCCTTGCCCGAGCGGCCCGGTGGTGGTCTCGATGCCCAGGTGCACGTCGCGTTCCGGATGACCGGGCGTCAATGAGCCGAACTGCCGGAATTTCTTCAGTTCGTCCATCGGCAATGGATAACCCGTGAGGTGCAGCACCGAATACAGCAGCATTGAGGCATGGCCGTTGGACAATACGAAACGGTCGCGATCCCACCATAAGGGATTACCCGGATTGAACTTAAGTACGTCACGCCAGAGCACTTCGGCGATGTCCGCCATGCCCATCGGAGCGCCCGGATGGCCGGAATTCGCCTTCTGTACCGCATCCATCGACAGGGCGCGAACGGCGTTGGCAAACTCGCGGCGGGTGGGCATCGGGGGCTTCCTGGTCATGAAGAGGGCGACATTCTCCCCGATGCGCCCGCCGCCAGCAACGACCACTTGGAATACGGCGCGCAAGCGCAAAGCGGGACTTGAGTCGCGCTTTCCAATGGAACGCGTTCACAGATTCGTGGTTTAACTATGTATGACGCAAATCCGGCGCGGTCATGACCCAGTTCACCGTCGTGCGCCGGAGGCTTTGCTAGGATTTTGATCATGCAAATTTTACACATCACCGATCCGCATTTGTACGGCAACGCCGACGGCCGGCTGCGCGGCGTGCAGACCGATTCAAGTTTGCGCAGAGTCCTCGCCGACGCGTTCGCAAGAATTCCCGACTTTGCGGCCGTTCTGGTGACCGGTGACATCGTTCAGGACGATCCTTCAGGCTATTTGCGGTTTCGCAGCATCATCGGCAATTTGCAAAAGCCCGTTCTTTGCATTCCGGGGAACCATGACGAGCCGGAAACCATGCGCCGGGAACTGGCGCATGCGCCGTTTCAGATTTGCGGCACTCACATGCGGGGCGGCTGGCAATTCGTCATGTTGGACAGCTATGATCCGGGAAATGTCGGCGGGCGTCTGACGCCCCAGGAACTCGAGCGCCTCGACCGCGCACTGGCAAAATCATCCGCACCCGCCATGGTATGTCTGCATCATCACCCGATCGGCATGAACAGCCGCTGGCTCGACGGCATAGGTCTCGCCAACGCCGATGAATTCTGGCGTATCGTCGATTTGCACCGCCATGTCCGTGCGGTCGCCTGGGGCCACGTGCATCAGACTTTCGACGGTAGACGCGGCGAGGTGCGCCTGTTCGCCACCCCGTCGACCGGTGCGCAATTCATACCGATGAGCGATCGCTTCGCCCTCGACTCGAGGCCGCCTGCCTATCGGCGCTTCGAATTGCACCCTGACGGCAAGATCGACAGCGAAGTCCTCTGGATAGAGTCGTCGGCCATGCCCCTGATGGCGTCCGCGCGCTGACGCTTGCGCAGCTCGCGTCCAAGCTTGGACCGTTTCGGCTTAGGCTGGCGCCCACTGGTATCGAGCCTGTGCTGGGCACTGTGCTTTTTGGCGCTCAGCGCCGCGGCCCGCGCAGATACCGCGCTGCACCCTCTGTGGGAGCTGCACGGCAGGCACAACACCGTGTACCTGCTCGGCTCCATCCATGTACTGCGCCCCGGCGATTACCCGCTTCCCACCGTGGTGCAGGACGCCTACCGCGATGCCGCGTCGCTGCTGATGGAAATCAATCTTGCCGGCATCGATGCCGAGCAGGTGCAGGCGGAAATGCTGACAAGCGCGCTGTTGCCGGAGGGCAAGAGTTTGCCGCAAGTCATGGGACAGAGCCGCTACGCCCGCGCGCAGAGCTTGACCCGCGATATTGGGATCGAATTGTCGACCTTCGATCAATTCGCACCCTGGTTCACCGCCGAAGCGATCTCCCAGGTGCAGCTCGCGCAAATCGGGTTCGAGCCGCAATCAGGCGTGGAAATGCACTTTCTGGAACAAGCGCGGGCCGACGGCAAATCCGTCTCGGGCCTGGAGACCGTGCGCGATCAAATCGCGCTGTTCGAAAGCATGTCGATGGACGCCCAAGTGCAATACCTGATGTCGAGCCTCGAGCAGGCTCGCGGCCTGCCCAAGCAGGTGGACGGCATGGTTCGTGCGTGGCGGCGCGGCGACACCGATTGGTTCGAGACTCAATTGAAATCCGAATTGGGAAACGATCCGGCCGTCTATCAAACGCTGGTGGTGGCGCGCAATCGCAAGTGGCTCCCGCGGATCGAGGCGCTGCTCGGCGATGACAAGAACTACCTCGTCATCGTCGGCACCGCTCATCTCGTCGGACGCGACAGTGTGATTGATCTGCTCAAGAAAGACGGCATCGGCGCCGTGCAGCGTTGATCGGGCGCCTCAATCGGAGGGCGGCTGCGGATGCTCGGCCTTCCAGGCGCCCGCGCCGGATTCGCGCGCGGCCTGGGCGGCGGCGGCGATGCCCGGGATCTGCTGCTGCTGCTGCTTGGTCAGCACACTCTCATAGACCTGCTTCCAGGTCTGGTGCTCGAGCATGATCCGCGCCGCGGCGTTGTGCTGCTCGGTCTCGATGAGCGCCGCGTAGCCCGGATCGGTCGGCGGCGTCGTTGCGAGCGCCTGCCGATTCGCCCTGGCGCTCTCGTGCAGCGCATCGAACTGGCCTTTCTCACCGGCGAAGATCGCCTTGATCTGCGTTTTCTGATCCGCCCCCAGGTTCAATTTATGCAGCACCAAGCCCATTTCGCCCAGGCCGCCGCCATGCCGGTGGTGCCATTGATGATCAGCGCCGCAATCGCTCGGCGGGGCCGTATCTTCAGCGCCGGCCGCATCAGCCGCGTAGGCGGCCAAGCCGGACAGTGCGGTCGCCAGGCAGAGGATTGGAACGATGGTTCGTAACTTGATCATGGCGGCTGTACTCCTTCGGTTTTGCGTTGACCGGTAGCTTACGGCGAAGCGGCCCCGCGCAACCTCGAGCTGCTGCAATTTTTCGTGGTCAACATGCAAAGAAATGTGAATTCGCCGGCCGGGGCTGTCGCTCGCCGTAAACTCTGCCAAAGTACGCAATCATGGGTTCGAACACGCTCAATCATCCGGATTCGGAACCCGCCAGACCGCACGAGACGCGCGTGCTGCTGGTGGACGACGATCGCGAGCTGTGCCAAATGCTCACCGAATATCTGGAGGCCGAGAATTTCAAGGTCGCATGCGTGCACGACGGCGCCGACGCGCTCGCCGAACTGCAACGCAGCGGCTATGAGCTCCTGATCTTGGACGTCATGCTGCCGAGGGTCGGCGGCTTCGACGTTCTGCGCAAGCTCGGCGCTTCGCACGACACTCCGATCCTCATGCTCACGGCGCGCGGCGACGACGTGGATCGCATTGTCGGGCTTGAACTCGGTGCCGACGACTATCTGAGCAAGCCGTTCAATCCGCGCGAACTGGTGGCGCGTATGCGCGCCATTTTGCGCCGCGCCGGCAGCCGCGCGGCGCGCGACGCAGGCCAGGATGAGCTCGCCGTCGGCCCGATCCTGCTCAATACGGGAATGCGCCTGGTGCGCGTCGCCGAGCGCGCCGTTACGCTCACCGGCGCGGAATTCCGCGTTCTGGAGCTGCTGATGCGCTCGGCGGGACAGGTGATATCGCGCGAGGCGATGACCGAGCAGGCTCTGGGCCGAAAGCTCGCGCCCTACGACCGCAGCATCGATACGCACATCAGCAATTTGCGCCGCAAACTCGAACTCGAAGCCGGCGACAATCCGGAAATCAAGAACGTTCGAGGCTCGGGCTACATGCTGACCTTGGCGCATCCATAGTCCGGTCGAATGCACAGCCTGTTCCTGCGCATCTTCCTGTTGTTTTGGATCGCCATGGCGCTCATCGTCGGCGGCAGCATCGCGATTACGTTCGGAATTGCCGCCCGCGAATACGGAGCGCCGGAACTGCAGCACCGGCCGGGCATGGCGATTCAGGCGTCCGAAGTGCTGGCGAGCGGCGCAGTCCAGGCGCTGAAGAAATGGCTGGAGGCAAACAAGCATGCCATACCGGATCGGGATCTGTTCATCACCGGGCCGGACGGCAAGGACATTCTGGGCCGCCGCCTATCCGAGGCCGCAGCGCGGCGCTTGGAGTTCTTCAACCGCGAGGCCATGACCGGAATGGGGCCGCCGGGTGCCCCGCCGCCCGGCGCGGAACCATGGCACATGGAGCAATCCGCGCCGGGTAATTTCCGCCCGCAGCGCGCCGCACCGCAGATCGTCGGCCCCGACGGCGCAACCTACACGGTGCTGATGGTGCCCCGTCGAGCGAGCATTTTCGGCGCATTGAGCCTTCCCGGAATATCACTGACCATTCTTTGCATTGCGTTGGCGGTGAGCGCCGTCGCCAGCTGGTGGCTCGCGCAGCATTTGAGCGCACCCATCCGACGCATACAGGCCGGAGCGCGGGCGCTGGCCGGCGAAAACCTGGAGGCGCGGGTAAGCGCAGGTCTCGAGAACCGCAAGGACGAACTGGCGGTGCTCGCCCGAGATTTCGACGCCATGGCCGACCGCCTGCGAGCCAACCGCGGCGCCATCACCCGGCTGCTGCGCGACATCTCGCATGAATTGCGCTCGCCGCTGGCGCGCATGCGCGTTGCGCTCGGTTTGGCGCGCCAATCGCCGGGCGATTTGCCCCGGCAATTGGACCGGCTGGAGGGTGAAATAGAGCGTCTCGACGTATTGATCAGCCAGGTACTGAAACTCGCGAGATTGCACGGCAGCGAAGCGCCGTTGGCGCGGGATAACTTCGACATCGGCGAGGTGCTCGAGGAGGTCGTGCGCGACGCGAACTTCGAAGGCGCCGTCAAGAACTGCAAGGTCGGGCAGCTGGGCGCGGCCGAATGCATGGTGCACGGCAATCGCGAGCTGTTGCGAAGCGCGATCGAGAACGTATTGCGCAACGCGGTGCGGTATAGTCCGGCCGGTGGGCTCGTGGACGTAGCTGTCGAGTGCGACGGCGGCGGACTTTCGATCGTGATTGGGGATCGGGGACCCGGGGTGCCCGAGAGCGATTTGGAGCGTATATTCGAGCCGTTCTACCGCGTAGCGGAATCGCGCGATCGCGACACCGGCGGCGAGGGGATCGGCCTCGCCATCACGTCCCAGGTCATGATCGCGCACGGCGGTTCGGCCACGGCCAAGAATCGTAGCGGCGGCGGACTCGAGGTGCGTCTGTGTCTGCCGCAAACAGCAATGACCTGAGGAGCGGCATGTTGAGCCTGTATCAAGAGGCCTGTAAATATATTCCGGGGGGCGTCAATTCGCCGGTACGCGCGTTTCGCAGCGTCGGCGGAGAGCCGATCTTTTTCAAGAAGGCGTTCGGATCGCGCATCGTCGCCGCGGACGGGCGGCAGTTCATCGATTACGTCGGCTCATGGGGTCCCATGATTCTGGGTCACGCGCACCCGCAGGTGATCGCGGCGGTGCAGCGCGTGGCGGCGGACGGGTTGAGCTTCGGGGCTCCGACGGAGCTCGAAACGCAGCTCGCCCGCCGGGTCATCGAACTCATGCCCTCGATCGAGTTGGTGCGCTTCGTCAGCTCGGGCACCGAGGCGACGATGAGCGCGATCCGCCTGGCGCGCGGCTTCACCGGGCGCGATACCATCGTGAAGTTCGAAGGCTGTTACCACGGTCACTCCGATTCGTTGTTGATCAAGGCCGGCTCGGGCGCTCTCACGTTCGGCGTGCCCACCTCGCCCGGTGTGCCAAAGGCCCTCGCGGCCCACACGGTGACCCTCGACTACAACAATGCGGATCAGGTGCGCGAGGCGTTCCGGCAGATCGGCGGGCAAATCGCTTGCGTCATCGTCGAGCCGATTGCCGGCAACATGAATTGCGTGCCGCCGGTCCCCGGCTTTCTGGAAACTCTGCGCACCGAGTGCGACAAGAGCGGCGCAGTGCTGATCTTCGATGAGGTCATGACGGGCTTTCGAGTGGCGCTCGGCGGCGCGCAGGAATTGTACGGCGTGCGCCCGGATCTGACGACCCTCGGCAAGATCGTCGGCGGCGGGATGCCGGTGGGCGCTTTCGGCGGCCGCCGCGACATCATGGAGCGGCTCGCTCCGCTCGGGCCGATTTACCAGGCAGGCACATTGTCCGGGAACCCGGTCGCCATGGCCGCGGGACTCGCGACGCTGGATTTGATCGCGGTTCCCGGTTTTCACCAGCGGCTGGGCGCCATGACCGACCTATTGATGCGCCGCCTCGCGGGCGCGGCCGCGAGTGCGGACATCCCCTTCGCCACCAATCAGGTCTGCGGCATGTTCGGCTTTTTTTTCACCAAGGAGCGCGTCGTCGACGGCTTCGCCCGGGTGATGGCCTGCGATACCGGGCGGTTCAGGCGTTTCTTCCACCGCATGCTCGAGGAAGGAGTGTATTTCGCGCCGTCGGCGTTCGAAGCGGGCTTCTTGTCGGCAGCGCATTCGGATGCCGATATCGATACGACGATTGCGGCGGCGAGCCGGGCGCTCGCCAGCTTGCATTCCGCGTAGCGGATCCCAACGATGCGAGCATTCGCCTGGCTATTGGGCTCGCTGCTCGCGGCGGGACTCATCGGCGCGAGCATTGCCTACCCCGCCTTCGAGCTCGCCTCGCACCTGGGGCCCTGGCCGTTCCACCGCGTGGCGAGCCGCGTCACGATGCTGGTATTGGCGCTCGAACTCGCGTGGCTGTGCCGGCATCTGGGGGTGCGCACCAAATCGGACTTCGGCTACGGACTGCCCTGGCGCAGATTCTTCAAGGCGTCCCTGGGGTGGGGCGTGGCCGGCGTCGCCACCGGCGGCATCGGCGCCGCTTTCCTGTTGGCCACCCATTTGCGCATCTTGAGCGATCCGTCGCCCCTTCTCTCCGCCGCCGGAATTGCGCATCTGCTGCTCGCCGGCACGGTATCGGGAATCAGTGTCGCGCTGATCGAAGAGACGGTGTTTCGCGGTGCCATGCACACCGCGATCGCGCGCGAATCGGGGCCCTTGAGCGCGGTGCTGCTCACGGCGCCGTTGTTCGCGATACTGCATTTTTTCGCCAAAGCCAGCATTCCCCCCGAGCAATTGCATTGGGGCAGCGGTTTCGATCTGTTGCTGCGTTCCTTTGCGCCCTTGAGCAGCCCCGCCCTGGTGATCGACTCATTTCTGGCGTGGCTGGCGGTCGGTCTAATCTTGAGCGTTACTCGCGTACTGACCGGCAACATCGCAACGGCGATCGGTCTGCACGCCGGCTGGGTGGTGGTGCTGCGAATGCTTCAGCTGAGCACGGTGAGCGGCGGCGAGACGCCCTATTCTGGGTGGGTTGGCCGGTTCGACGGCCTGGTGGGCTACTGGTTGCTGCCCTGGGCCGCTGCGTTGGGTCTCGCGCTCTGGCATTGGCGCGGCGCGTGGGTGCCCTATGCGAGCGGTGTCCGCGGCGCCAATCTGTCCAGGCGATCGATGGGGTCGTCGATCTCCAGATAGAGCTGCTTCTCCGCGAGCGGTATCGGCAAGATTTCGGCCAGCCGATGACCCACCCAGGCGGCATCCTCGAGCCGCATCGGGATATCGGTGTACACCTCCCCCAATTCGGGCAGCACCGTACGCAGCAATTCGGCCAAGCGCGCATGCCGCGGCGGCACCGCAAGCAGCGGTTCGGCGTCGAGCCATTGCACCGCGGCGAGATGCAGGCCGTCGCTCTGCCGGCGGCGCTCGACGATGCGAAATCGCTGCCTTCCTAAGCAGGAAAGACCGAGAAGGCCGTCCTGCAACTGATGGAAATCGGCGATCTCGGCCATGGTGCCGACGGCGTGCAATTCGACGTCGCCGCCGCCGGCCTCCCGGCCTTCGCGAATCAAGACGACGCCGAAGCCCTGGCTCTCGCGCATACAGCGGCGCACCATATCGACGTAACGCGTTTCATAGATCCGCAGCGGCAGCGCACCCTCGGGGAACAGCACGATGTTGAGCGGGAACAGCGCGATCGAATTCATATCAGGAGACTGTCTCACGCCGGCGCAACTCGGCGAGCAGCTTCTCGTGCAACCCGCCGAAGCCGCCGTTGCTCATCACCAGCACGTGGTCGCCCGATTGCGTTTGCGCGCTCAAGCCCTCGACCAGCGCATCCACGGTGCTGGCGAGACTGACTCGCCCCTGCAGCGGTGCGACCGCCGCCGCCAAGTCCCAACCGAGTTGTGGCGAATTCAAGAACCACGCCCGGTCGGCCAGAGCCAGCGCCGGCGCCAACTGATCCCGGTGCACGCCGAGTTTCATCGTATTTGAACGCGGCTCGAGCACGGCGATGATGCGCGCGTGCGGCAGGCGCGCGCGCAGGCCCTTCAGGGTGGCCTCGATCGCCGTGGGGTGATGCGCAAAGTCGTCGTATACGGTGATGCCGCCGACCACCCCTCGAACTTCCATCCGGCGCTTCACCCCGCGGAATTCACCGAGCGCTTGGGCGGCGCGTTCCGCCGCGACGCCGACATGATTGGCCGCGGCGATGGCCGCCAAGGCATTCATCACGTTGTGCTCGCCCAGCAGCTGCCAATCGACCCGCGCCACCTCGGTTCCCCGGCGCAGCACGGAGAACTTTCCGCCCGCCGACTCAGGCTCGAGCGCCGCGCCCCAGTCCGCTTGCGCGCTCGACAGGCTGAAGGTCTCGCGCGGCGTCCAGCAACCCATCGCCACCGTGGTCGCCAGTTCATCATCGTCGCCGTTCTGCACGATGCGCCCGGTTCCCGGCACCGTGCGCAGCAATTGGTTGAACTGGCGGCGAATTGCCGCGACGTCGGGATATATATCGGCGTGATCGTATTCCAGATTGTTGAGAATCAGCGTGCGCGGCCGGTAGTGCACGAATTTGGCGCGCTTGTCGAAGAACGCCGTGTCGTACTCGTCCGCCTCGATGACGAAACACGGCGGCTTGCCGCGCGGAGCCTCGCCAAGGCGCGCCGTCGCATCGAAATTGCTCGGCACACCGCCGATCAGGAATCCCGGCGCAAGCCCCGCGTGCTCCAATATCCACGCCAGCATGCTCGCCGTGGTGGTTTTGCCGTGCGTGCCGGCAACCGCGAGCACATGCCGGTCCCGCAACACCTGTTCCGCGAGCCACTGCGGCCCCGAGGTGTACGCCATGCCGCGGTCGAGCATCGCCTCGAGGACCGGGCTGCCGCGGCTCAGCGCGTTACCGACGATGACGAGGTCGGGCCGCAGGTCGAGCTGATCCGCGCCGTAGCCCTCGACGAATTCGATGCCGAGCGCGGTGAGCTGCGTGCTCATCGGCGGATAGACGTTCAGATCGGCGCCGGTGACGCGAAAGCCGGCCGCCTTGGCGATCGCCGCCAGCCCTCCCATGAAGGTTCCGGCTATTCCCAAGATGTGCACGTGCATCCTCAAGGCTCCGGGAGCAACCGCTGCTCCAACGCCATCGAAAGCAAGAGGTACCCCACGCTGATGATCGCGCCCAGCCCCAACCGTGAATCGAGCGCGGCGCGCCATATGTTTGCGCAGGCCAGCAAATACCAGATGAGACCCGCGAACAGGAGCACTCCCAATGGAATCGACAACGGCCGATCGGTACCGACGGCATTGAGCAGCGAACCCAACGGGTACAGCGCCAGTTGCGCGAGCAGCGCCATGCCGAGCAAGGCGGTGCCGGTCTGCAAAAAACGCTGGCGCTGGCGGGCGACGACCAGCACCGCCCACGCGAACAGCAGCGGCAGCGCCGTGCTCAAAGCCATGCGCAACAGGACTCGATCGCTCGGGTTGGGCGGCAACAGGGCTCCCAGCGCCTCGAGGACCGCCACCGCCGCGGCAACCAGCGACAGCAGAAATACCGACGCGGGCAGGTGCGCCGGCGACTTACGCCACAGCGCAATATCCCAGAATGCCTTTGCAAGTCGCAGCATCGCTCGATTCGGTCATAATGAATTATCAAATTGTACACGTGGATCGACGACATGCCTGAGCCGATTTGGATTGATCGAAGCGAGCAATTGCCCTCGCTGGCCCGCACGCTGGAGTCGCATGCCTCGATCGGCCTCGACACCGAATTCATGCGCGAAAGGACCTTCTTTCCCAAGCTGTGCCTGCTGCAATTGGCGGCCGGGGATGCGGTCTGGTGCGTGGACACCCTCCGGGTCGGCAGCCTCGAACCCCTGGGCAAGGCGCTCGCCGCCGGCGGCTCGCGCAAGGTCCTGCACTCGGCGCGGCAGGATCTCGAGGCGTTCTATCTTAGCGTCAGGCGCGTGATTTCGCCGGTGTTCGACACGCAAATCGCCGCCGGGTGCGCAGGGCTCAAACCGCAGATCGGCTACGCGGAGCTCGCCAAGACGCTGTTGGACGTGACCCTGCCGAAGGGCCAGACGCGCACCGACTGGTCGAAGCGCCCGTTGACTCGAGAACAACTCGAGTACGCTGCCGACGACGTGCTGTATCTCGGCGAGATCGCCGACCAGTTGACCGGCCGGCTGCGCGCGTTGGGGCGCGAATCATGGGTGTTGCAGGATTGCTCGGCGCTCGAGGACGCGCGGCTTTACGAACCCGATGTCGACATGGCCTGGAAGAGACTGCGCGGCCTCAGGCAGCTGGCGCCGGTTCCGCGGGCGCGAGCGCGTACTCTGGCGATATGGCGCGAAAAAATGGCGCGCGAGCGCGACTTACCGCGCGGCTGGATCATTCCCGACGCGGCGATCTTCGATCTCGCGCACATCAATCCCGCTTCGCGCGCGGCCCTCGAAGCGGTGCGCTCGTTGCCGCAGCCCATGAATGCCGCCATCGGCGACAGTCTGCTCGAGGCATTGCGCGAAAACTCGCGGGCTGAAGTGACCGACCGGGAGCCGGTCCGGGACTCGCGCCCGACGCCGGAGCAAAGAGCTCTCATCGATCAGCTCGCCCGCCTGCTCGATGCCCGTGCCGCCGACCTTGGGGTAAGCGCCGAAATCCTGGCGCCGCGCGGCGAACTCAAGGCGCTCGCGATGGGCGAGCGGGACTTGCCGTCGCTTTCGGGTTGGCGCCTGGGGGAGATCGGCGAGAAATTGCTGGAAGCCATCGAGTAGGCGCTCGTGCCGAGCGCCCGCGATGCGGCCGCTCAGGCGCCTCTGGCGGCGCGCGCCGGGGCCTGCACCGCGCGCTGAATGCTCTGGAACACCGTGCCCACGTCGGCATCGGCATCCACCGCGCGCAGCAGTCCGACCGATTCGTAATGTTTTATGAGCGGCTTGGTTTGCGCCTCGTAGACCTCGAGCCGCTTGCCGATCACTTCCTCTTTGTCGTCCGGCCGCTGCATCAGCCGCGCGCGGTCGCCGCACTTGTCGCAATGCGGCGGTGTGCCCGGCGGCGACGTATACACGTTGAACACGCGACCGCATTCCTGGCAGATTCTGCGCCCGGTGAGCCGCTTGAACAGGATGTTCATGTCGAGATTCATGAGCACCACCGCCTCGAGCGGCTGCGCCAAGTCCCGCAGAGTCTCCTCCAGGGATTTCGCCTGGGCAATGTTGCGGGGAAACCCGTCGAGAATGAAACCCTTGAGGGCGTCGGGCCGCGCCAGCCGTTCTCGTATCATGCCGAGAACGATCGCATCGTCCACCAGCTTGCCCGCGTCCATGGCCGTCTTGGCGCGCAAGCCCAATGCCGTCCCCTTGGCCACGGCCTCCCGCAGCAAATCCCCGGTCGAGATTTGCGGAACGCCGTATGCCTCCACGAGCTTTTGAGATTGGGTGCCCTTGCCCGAGCCTGGCGCGCCTAATAGGACGATTCGCATGATTCTTCGATGTGGGTGAAAGCGCGTTACCGTACCTTCGATGACTGCCATCGTCAAACCGGCGGTCCGTGCCTAGGAAGCGCCGATCGGCTATCCTGCGCGCCTAATGTTGCCGTACACCTTAGGAACCCAAGGCTAAACATGCAGCGCTCGGCCCGGAAAAACGCCTTATATGCACAGTCCGGCGGGGTAACCGCCGTCATCAATGCATCGGCCTGCGGATTGATCGAAACGGCGCGCAAGCACCGCGACCGCATCGGCAAGGTCTATGCCGGCCGGCACGGCATCATCGGCGCGCTGACCGAGGACCTGATCGATACCAGCAAGGAAAGCCCGGCGGCCATCCGGGCCTTGCGCCACACGCCGGCCGGCGCCTTCGGTTCCGCGCGCTACAAACTGGCTGGAATCGACAAGAACCGCGCCCATTACGAGCGCCTGATCGACGTGTTCCGCGCCCATGATATCGGCTATTTCTTTTATAACGGCGGCAACGACTCGATGGATACCGCGCACAAGGTGTCCGAAATCGGCGTGCAATTGGGCTACCCGGTCATCTGCATTGGGATTCCCAAGACCGTCGACAACGATCTGGCCTTTACCGACTGCTGCCCGGGGTTCGGGTCGGCAGCCAAGTACATCGCGGTCTCGACGCGCGAGGCGGCGCTCGATGTACGGTCGATGGCCCGCACCTCCACCAAGGTGTTCGTGCTCGAGGTCATGGGCCGGCACGCCGGCTGGATCGCCGCAGCCGGCGGCCTGGCGGGCAACAAGCGCGGCGATGCCCCGCACATCATCCTGTTCCCTGAAATTCCCTTCGATCGCACCTTGTTCTTGAACCGGGTGAAGTCTTGCGTCACGGCCTACGGCTACTGCGTGATCGTGGTATCCGAGGGCGTACGCAGCGCCGACGGCCAGTTTCTCGCCGAGGCCGGTACCAAGGATGCGTTCGGCCACTCCCAGCTCGGAGGCGTCGGGCCGGTGGTGGCGCAAATGACCCAGGAAGCGTTCGGCTACAAATATCACTGGGCCGTCGCCGACTACTTGCAGCGCTCCGCGCGCCACATTGCATCGAAAGTCGACGTCGAGCAGGCCTATGCGGTCGGCAAAGCGGCGCTGCAATTCGCGCTCGCGGGCAAGAATGCGGTCATGCCGACCATCGTGCGCAGATCCTCGGTTCCGTATCGCTGGAGCATCGGCGAAGCGCCGCTCGCCGCAATCGCGAACCGGGAAAAAAAGGTGCCGCGCAATTTCATCACAGCCGATGGATTCGGCATCACCGCCGCCTGCCGACGCTACCTTTCGCCGCTGATCGGCGGCGAGGATTACCCACCCTACCGCGCCGGTCTGCCGGACTATGTCGTGCTCAAAGGCAGCGCCGTGGCGAAGCGCCTGCGCCGGCCGTTTGTGATATAGTTTCGCCCCCCCGGCGATACCAATAAATCGATAGTTTTCAATAACATAATTCCGCGTTTTTCCTCGAACCCGAACCAACCCTCAAGACGATCCGGAGATTTCAAGAAATGACCCTCGATAACGCCCCATTTCTGGCCATCGGCGCCGGAATCGTAGCAATCCTGTACGGCGCCGTCTCGGTCCGCTGGATCCTGGCACAGCCGGCCGGCAACGAACGCATGCAAGAGATTGCGGCGGCCATTCAGGCGGGCGCCCGGGCCTATCTGAATCGGCAGTACAGCACCATCGCGATCGTGGGAGTGATCCTGTTCGTCATTCTGGGCCTGGCCTTGGGGTGGGCCACAGCCGGCGGTTTCGCGGTGGGTGCCCTCCTGTCCGGGCTCGCCGGCTATATCGGCATGTTCATCTCGGTGCGCGCCAATGTGCGTACCGCGCAGGCCGCCCATATGGGCATCAATGCCGCGCTCAAGGTCGCGTTTCGCGGCGGTGCCATCACCGGAATGCTGGTGGTCGGCTTGGGGTTGCTCGGCGTGGCCGGCTACTACCTCTGCATGCTGCAGGTGCTGGGCGATGCACAGTCGGCGTTGCGTGCGCTCGTCGGCCTGGCGTTCGGCGGTTCGTTGATTTCGATATTTGCGCGACTGGGCGGCGGCATCTTCACCAAGGGCGCCGACGTCGGGGCTGATCTGGTCGGCAAGGTCGAGGCGGGCATTCCGGAGGATGATCCGCGCAACCCGGCGGTCATCGCCGATAACGTAGGGGACAACGTCGGCGACTGCGCCGGCATGGCCGCCGACTTGTTCGAAACCTACGCGGTCACGCTGGTCGCCACGATGTTGCTCGGCGGCCTGGTCATGGTCGACATGGGCCAGAGCGCGGTGCTGTTTCCCTTGGTGCTCGGCGCCATTTCCATCGTCTCGTCCATTGTCGGAACGTTCTTCGTCTCCACCAAGGAAGGCGGCAAGATCATGAACGCCCTGTACAAGGGGGTCATCGTCTCCGCAGTCATCTCCGCCGTCGCCTTCTACTTCGTCTCTCGCTGGTTCATGGGCGGACACGCCACCTCCATGTGGCTGTGCACGCTGGTCGGCCTGGCGCTGACCGCGGCGATGATCGTGATCACCGAGTACTACACGGCAACCGAATACAAGCCGGTGCAGCATGTGGCCTCGGCGTCGCAGACCGGGCATGCCACCAACATCATTGCCGGCCTCGGCGTCTCGATGAAGGCGTGCGCATTGCCGGTGATTGCGGTCACCTTGAGCATTTGGGCCTCCTACCAGCTCGAGGGGCTCTACGGCATCGCCATCGCCGCGACGGCGATGTTGTCGATGACCGGCATGATCGTGGCGCTGGACGCCTACGGTCCGATCACCGACAACGCCGGCGGCATTGCCGAGATGGCCGGCCTCGATAAGAAAGTGCGCGACGTGACCGACCCGCTGGACGCCGTGGGCAATACCACCAAGGCGGTCACCAAGGGCTACGCCATCGGCTCGGCGGGGCTCGCCGCGTTGGTGCTGTTTGCCGACTACACACACAAGCTCGAGGAAGTCTTGGGGCACGCCACCGCCTTCGATTTGTCGAACCCGGCGGTCATCATCGGGCTGTTCATCGGCGGCCTGATCCCCTACCTGTTCGCAGCCATGGCGATGGAAGCCGTGGGACGCGCGGCCGGCTCGGTGGTCCACGAGGTGCGGCGGCAGTTCCGCGAGATCAAAGGAATCATGGAAGGCACGGCGAAGCCCGACTATTCGCGCGCGGTCGACATGCTGACCAAGGCTGCGATCAAGGAGATGATCGTGCCGTCGCTGCTGCCGATCATGGTGCCGATCGTGCTGGTATTCGTGGTGAATTGGCTGATGGGACCCGGATCCGGCGTGCAGGCGCTCGGCGGCCTGCTCATCGGGACCATCATCACCGGCCTGTTCGTCGCCATATCGATGACCACGGGCGGCGGCGCCTGGGACAATGCCAAGAAATACATCGAAGAGGGGCACTTCGGCGGCAAAGGATCCGATGCGCACAAGGCCGCCGTGACCGGCGACACCGTGGGCGACCCCTACAAGGACACCGCGGGCCCGGCGATCAATCCGCTGATCAAGATCATCAACATCGTCGCCCTGTTGCTGGTGCCGGTGCTCGGCAAGATGATGTGATCGGCGCCTAGCCTGAACTATTCATAAATAACGTAAACGCTCGCAGGAGGCAGGATCGGACGGCCATTTTCCGGAGCGTGAAAAACAGGACGTTTTTCCCGCAGCCCCCAGGGATGGGTTCACGGCGGTCCGGAAAATGGCCG
>Ga0209048_10000595_pt1 | contig 38361 bp, 44 predicted proteins | sample FrelakmetCRP12CR_FD_187146 | JGI IMG/M metagenome (GOLD analysis project Ga0209048, IMG submission 187146) | Freshwater lake sediment microbial communities from the University of Notre Dame, USA, for methane emissions studies - CRP12 CR (SPAdes)... | ecosystem: Environmental > Aquatic >...
GAGGACCCTTTCGGGCCTGCCTACTTCTCTGGCCCCGATGCTCTCACCACCGGAATTTCTTCACCAGCCGCCTTACGCTCCGTCTGCCTTCTGGACCTACCTCATCATCTCGGCTGCGGTCGGGGGGCTATCTGCTACTTTGGGTATCGGATGTCTGGCCTGTTCGTCTCCGTCCCCCCGTCTATTTTGTGGCCGCCTTGGCCGTCGCCCTTTTTCTTATCCTCCTTTTTATTTTATTTTAATATATCTAAATACATAGGGCAAGAAGTATTTTTAATTTATAAAAATAATTCTATAATAATTTCAATAGGTTAGCAATTCGGGTAAAAATAGTTTTGATTTTGGTCATTTTTTTTGTCATTTTCTGTTATTTTTTGGTCTCAAATCGATCAAATGGGTATGTAAATATTTACTGCATGGACCCGAGTGGGTATACTTGTCATTTCTGAAATCCTCCTCTAGTCCCCAGCGGCCACAGCGACTACATTGCAGAGCATTAACATTCCCGGTGGCTTGATAAGCCCGCTGACGTTTCTTGAGGAGAAAATGATACTCTCTGTTCTGACAGACGACTAGGTTGGAATTACGACTGTTGGCTTTACTCCCGTCGATATGAAAGATCTCAGCCTTGGGGGGGAGATACATATCCATGGCTTTTTCGACCACCAGCAAATCTTCCCGGAGATGAGAATTTCTCGCCCGCCTGGCCCTGGGATTTTCTGGAGCGTAGATGGTTTTGGGCAGAGTACTACGAGTGACTCCATTTCTCCAGTTAGGAGAATCTTTCCCAACCCTACCGGTATGATAATGGCCTTTTCTCCAGACACGGCCAGTGGCGACTTGTTTTCCACAGCCGCAGGCGCAAAGTCGTCGTTCCATACTAAGCTTTCCTTTTGGGTCTGTAGGCCAGTAAATTCCTGGGCAGATTTCTTCCGACCAGGAAGATGTAGTTTTGAGCGGTGAAAAGATCATAGTGGAGAGGATCATTAATATCAAGGCACAGGAGCACTTCCTTCAAGAGCTCATGTGCCTGATATAATTTTTGTTCGATCGTGTCGTTTTCTGACATAAAACCTCCCTTTTCTCCTAAAATACGATAATTCTGCAAAAGTTTAAAAGTTGTAAACCTCGATTTCTCATCTAAGGCTGCTGATAACAAGATCTTTTCAGATGAATATTATTATCAAGACGTACACAATGGCGTTATCTGGGCCTTTAAGTGCCTTAGCCGGCGTCTTTTGCATACGGGTGTTCCAGCATGTAAGACGGTAAATAAGGAACAACCACGACGTATGGTTTATCACCAGGAGGCGCCCAGGCGTTGACCCTCCATAGCAGGCTATTCTCTTCAAGGATGGAACTGAAAACCTGGTAGATGGACAGGAATCCATCCTTGACCAAATCACGTCGTTCCTTGATTTTTCCAGCCTTGATGGCCGGTATGATTTGTCTGTTCCATTCCTCTTGGTTGAGGATTCCGGGTTCGAGTAGGTTCATTTCTTTCTCCATCCTGGCAGACGTGCTCCTCTGCCACAGTTATGATTTTTAGGCGGCCGGACTTCTATCCCAAGTTCTTGCATCCGGCGGCTGACCGTGGTGGCGCAGATTTCAATCTTTCTGCCGATCTCCTCCATTGTCATCTGATCAACATGGTACCACTGGATGAACATAGCCCGGTCGTTACCCCTGAACTCGTGGTCCCAGGCTAAGTCCTCCCAGTCCATTTTACATCCCGGTTGGCTCATTTGCAACACTCCAGGCAGTAGCCTCGACCATCCCCATCAACTGCGTAGAGGTCGACGGTAAAGATCACTTTGTCACAATTCCGGCAGAGGGTGGACTTCCCATGACGAACTCGGACCTTGGCCTTTAAGATGTTTGGACCAAAAGTCGCCTTGACGATATCACCTTGGTGAAAAGAAGCCATATATTCTCCTTTTATCTGAGCTGTTCGTAGTATCGAAAGAAGGTGGTATGTTCAGAATGAAAATCGGATAGATTTCCTGGTCCACCACAATGAATGCCACAACTGATCCTAGTCAATCGTAAGCACTCCTTGGCCCCGCTCTTGGTCCGGTGCTTCTTTCCGCAGACTGGACAAAGCATAAATTAACATCCTCCCTTTATACATTATTATAGTATACTTTGGATAAAAATAAAATATAATTATATCAAATTTAGTTAATTTTTTGGATACGGAATTAATTTTATGCTTTGAATTCCTATCAGAATCCTTTAATATAAGAAGTATGCCAGACAGGATACCGTATATGAATAAGAAGAGAGGCAGGCCGGTAGGCAGTAAGAATAGTCCGGGTCATTGTGCAGGCAGGCCTAGTAATGGGAATGGCAGGAAGCCTGTAATGATTCAGGAGTCGGAGAATAGACCCATTAGGATTGCTCAGCCTCCCCTGCCTAAGCAGGTATGCTGTCCGGTGCCTATACCTAGGCCGGTTGCTAAGCCTGTCCGTATCGCACAGACAGGTCCTCCTAAACCGTACTTAGACACCACACTCCCATCTAATGGGAATGGGGAGAGGAAGCTGGTGCCGTCGATTCCTAATAGTATATCCAAGTCAGTAATACAGTCCCGGATGAATGAAGAGTTGATCACTCCTGAGCAGATCATCAAAGAAGTAACGAAGATTGCTATCAGCGATATCCGTAGGCTCCCCGGTTGCCCTAAGGGGATTCCGGATGATATAGCGGCGGCGGTAGCATCTTTTGAGATCACCAAGACTACAACTAAGGATGGAGCGGTGATAGAGCGGACTCGATACAATTTATGGAGCAAGTCATCTGCTCATGATCAGCTTATGAAATGGGCTGGGTTGTATTCCAAGGACAATTCCCAGTCCAAGCCTGAAGTTAATATTCAGCAGAATATCCAGGTGAATCAAGTTGACCTTAAAGACTTTTCTAAGGAAGAGCTTTTGGCGCTGTATAAGTTGGGAGTGTTGAAGAATCAGAATAATGAGGAACTGCTACTCCTACCAGAAAATAGTTCTTGTCGTTAAGTCGTTTTCGTCCTATAATATAAGTAGCAGGTGGGAGCCGACCCGGCCGGCGATAGGACCACCAAAATTGATGCCCGGGGTTATCGTTTCATCGTTGCAGTATAATGTAGTTTGCCTCGTGGGGCCATTAGCGCCGACTATTGTGTCTGGCCCGTCGGCCCCGCCAGGCTGGTGGAGGGCTGCTGATTGCCGAGGAAGGAAGATTACTCGGCCCGTTGCGGCCCCTCTCGGACCCGCCGCCGAGGAAAGTACGGCGGGTGGTGCTGGTGTGGTGCCTGATGGCACTGCCGGTCGGCTGTGTCTACCGAGGTCGTTAGGCCAATGAGTCGCCAAGCGTCTCTGAGGTTTCCGTAGTTCATCTTCAAGGAGGAACTATATTGAGTAATGCCTACTGCAGAACGTGGCGATGTGCCCAAGGCCCAGGTGGTTGGCCCCTGGTGAGCTTTCTGGCAAAGGAATCCTCCTGATCAAAGGCCCGCCGGGAGCCTATTGAAATCCCGGCCTGATTTTTCTGGTCGCAGCAGCTATAGAAGTCAACCAGGAGCACCTAAAATAGGGGGTGTAATGGTTTCGACGGTGGCGGGAAATCATAGTTGCATTCCGGGGCCAACTTCCGTTAATGTTGGAAACGGCACAATTGCCGACTCTTACCTCCAACTGAAAGCGGCTTAAGGCCCGCTTTTCGTTCGCTCTGACGATTCTAGATAATCAGATGCGGGCGTCAAACCCAATCTAGATAGGAGATATGATGTTGCTGCATCGTCATTATCCGAAACTTAGCGCAGCTGGCCTGGCAGGAGTTGATCTCAGAGCAATATTGACAGGCAAGACAGAGTCTGAGATTATGAATGTAGACGCTATGGCAGAATGTTCATCGGACCCGGGTTCGACTCCCGGCACCTCCACCACCTTTTACAAGGAGGGCTCTGGAGCTGGTCGCAGCATATATAGAACTCAACCAGAACCACCTAATTTAAGGTAGTTAGCATTTTGGCGAATTTCGGTTATTTCGTAAACAATCGTATCCAAAAAGGAGGTGATGAGAGATATGAACGTTAACAAAAACCAGAAAGAGTTTAATTTGAAGAATTAGATCGCCGGCGGCACCATCAAGTGGATGTTAGGGTAGGCGATGAGTCAAAGTCGCCTACCCATTTACCAAAAGGAGCAAGAAATGAATCCATGGTGGCTTTTGTTAATTGTTCCAGCGTCGGCAGTAATTGGTTTTGTTATTTCCACTCTTTTATGTATGGCTTCCTGCGGTGATTGTAAAGAGGCCATGCGATATCGAGAAGGTTTAATAGACAAGAAAGGTTTTGAGGCTGGTTTTAAGGAAGGCTTAAGACAGTCAGCAAATATGGAGTCTTGCTTATGAGCGAAACAATTAAACCAGAGATCGTGGCTAAGGCCTTCTTTCGAGATGTCCAGGTAGGTGTTTTAGTCAAGTATGCCGGTACCTGGCACTATTATGGAATGGTGCCCTTTATGGATGATCACAGGACCCAGAAGATAATCCAGAAAGAGAAGGTGGTGATATGAAAACTTTCCAGCGCATCATAGGAGTCCCAGGACTTACTAATCTGGGAAAAGTGGGAGAATTGATTTTCCGTTCTGCGCAGCCTGAGAATTATACAGTTGATATTTATCCTCAGTTCAACTCGGTTCTTAATCTTAGGGAAGAAAGCCAGCAGGAAGCAGTTGAAGCGGCAGGCAAAAAATATTTTCAGCTTCGGCTCAACATCCTATCAGACGTGACTGTGGAAGATTTCGATCTGATTGTTCAAACCCTTTCTAACTTCCAGAATCAACCTATCCTGGTGCATTGTCAGTCGGGTGCAGACCGAACTGGCGTAGCTTGTGCTGCCTACCGGATGGCTGTAGATGGCTGGACTTTGGCCGAAGCCCGGGAAGAACTGGAGTGCTACGGCGGTGGTATCCACGACGTTCTGAATCTGAAACTGAAATACCACCTTGAAACTTATGCCGCAGCAATAGGGTTAAAAATTTGAAACTCATCTGGTCACAAAACAGCAATGGCAACTGGAACGGCAAGCGAGGTCCGTATACTATGGTAACAGTTGATTACCACGATGCAGGTCTAGAATCAGGCTGGTGGGTTCATCCTAAGTTGCCAGGTCTAAAAAGTCAAAGAACATTAGATGCATTAGTAGGCAGAGTAACTGCAGATCGAATATTTCAAGAATGGATTCTTGAGGTTACCAAATGAACAGCGGAATCATCATCTGGTCTGAAATCATTTCCGATTACGATCTAGTGCAGATGTACAGAACCAAGTCTTTACTACAGATGGACAAAATCCTTGGGGTGAGCAAACAATCCATAACTCGTAAGTTGTTGAGTCTTGGCGTCACCCTAAGAGGTCGAGGAGGACTAAATCATATTAAACCTTAACCAACACAGGGCTGGCACCCAAACAGCCCAAGAGTGATCAAGGCGATTATATGCTTCTTGCTGTTAATCTCTTATCCAGTGGTTGCCGCCAGCCCTACTCCTACAAAGGAAGTGACTATGCAATCCTGGCTCCGTCATGTCAAAACCTGCTCAGACAAGTATGGGATCGACCCAAACTTTGCCTTGGCAGTGGCAGAGACGGAATCTTCTAATAAGGAGGTACGATTCAGATTTGGCAAAATGGGAAAAGGAACGTACTACGGTCCGTTCGGTATCCATAAATGCTTTCTCTCCAAATGGGCGATCAATGATCCTTATGTTAACACCGAAGTTGGGATACGAGCCTTGGCCAGATATGGTGATCAGAAGCGGAGTCTCAAGAAGTACAATGCCTCCTTCAATGAAGGCTACTGGAAGAGGATAAAGGAATTGGAACGCCAGAACCGGTTAGCGAAGGTGTTTAAGGAGAGATAACTTGCTGGTTTTTGACGGGCAGAACGTGGCGTATAGAGAGTGTTTTAGTAAAGCTGGCCTCTCTCACAACGGCAAGCCAACAGGAGCCATCTTAGGATTCCTGAGGCAGCTCAGATCTCTCCTGGAACTGTATCCCGGCGAGGTTGCAATTTGCTGGGATTCCAGGCGATCGCTTCGTAGGGAGTTTCACTCGGAGTATAAGGCGAATCGTAGGAACGGCGGAGAAGTTCCTGACCAGATCAAAGACGTATTCACTCAGATCGAAAACCTCCGTGATCACATCCTGCCTCGCATCGGCTACAGAAATAATTTCCTTCAGGATGGCTACGAAGCAGATGACTTAGTGGCGGTCCTATGCCAGAGGCAGATAGACACCTATAGAGTCATCATTTCCTCTGATAACGACCTGTTCCAGTGCTTGGGCCCGTCCGTCTTTATGCATAATGTTTCAACCAAGAAGAAATACACCTACAAAGATTTCCAGGAAGAATACGGAATAACCCCCAGGCAATGGCCGGATGTTAAAGCCATAGCAGGGGACGCAGGGGATAATGTCATAGGTGTGTCTGGAGTCGGGCCTAAGACGGCTGTCAAGTACCTGAGCCCGCCTGACGCTAAAGGAAAAGGAGTATCGGATAAAGTATCGCGGAAGATCTTGGAACACCGCGAAATCATCGTTAGGAACACTCGCCTTGTCAAGTTGCCCTGGCCAGGTTGTGCACCCGGAGAGATGAAGAAGTCGCAGTTCAACGAACGGGAATACATCCGGGTCTGTCACGAGTATGGACTCAATAGTTTGCTTAGATGACGCCTGATAAACAACTTCGTGCAGTAGAGGCTGTACAATATCCCACCTCGATAATCCGTGAGTTATGCAACCGGGAATTCTATTTCTTCCTCCAACATTTCTGGCCAGCCATCTGCCATGATGAGTTCCGTCCCAACTGGCACATCGAATATCTCTGTAATGTTCTCCAAAAGAAAGCCGAACGAGTAGCGGCTCGCCTGCCTAACGACTTCGATCTGGTGATTAACGTACCACCGGGTACTACGAAGACGATGACTTGTAACGTAATGTTTCCCGTCTGGTGTTGGACGAAGTGGTACTGGATGCGCTTCCTGACATTTGGTTATAATCAGGAACTTTCCTTAGAAGCAGCAGACAACTCTAGAAACCTGCTTGTCTCTCAGATGTTCAGAGAAACCTATCCTGAATTGGTAATGAAACGAGGTAAGGAAGGGGTAACAAATTTCAGGATCGTCAAAGTTGAAGAAGACGGCACTATCAGATTAGGCGGCGGCCGGTTTAGTTCTTCTATATCAGGCACAGGTACTGGTTTTCATGGTGACATCATTATCATTGACGATCCACTGAATCCGAAACAGGCCGCCAGTACGGTGGAATTGAAGAACAGTATTGACTGGCTTGACCAGACTCTTCCTACACGTAAGACAAACAAAGAAGTCACACCTACGATCCTGATCATGCAGCGGCTACATGAAGGAGATCCGTCTGGTCACTTACTAGCGAAGAAGAAAACCAAAGTCAAACATATCTGCCTACCTGGTGAAATCAATACCTCTCAGTATGCTGATAAGGTGAGGCCAATAGAACTTGTAAAGAATTATGTAGACGGCTTGCTAGATCCTATTCGACTTCCCCAATCCGTCCTATCCGGAATGGAGGAGAGCTTAGGTCAGTATGGCTACGCGGCTCAGTTTGGTCAATCACCCACTCCCCCCGCAGGTGGTATGTTTAAGATTGACAGATTTGTCATGATAGAGTCAATGGTACCGCTTGTTAACGTGGTGCAAACAATTCGATCGTGGGATAAGGCTGGGACAGATGTAACAAAGGGTCAAGGAGAAAAAGGGAAGAACAAAGAGCCAGCCTACACCGTTGGTACAAAGATACACAAACTGGCTAATGGCAAGTATCTGATATCGGATGTGATCAGAGGCAGATGGTCAGCAGAGGTTAGAGAACAAATCATCAGATCAACTGCTGAGGCAGACGGCTCCAGCGTAGAGATTGTGCACGAGCAAGAACCAGGATCGGGAGGTAAGGATAGCGCAGAGGCCACCACTCGTAATCTGGCTGGTTTCTCTGTTAGGGCAGAAAGGCCCATTGGGAATAAGATAGCCAGGGCAGATACTTTGAGTGTACAGGTAAACTCTGGTAATGTCCTGTTACTGAAAGGACCTTGGAACTATGAATTCATTGAAGAATTCAGATATTTCCCGTTCAGCAAATTCATGGACCAAGTAGACTCTGCCTCGATGGGGTTTACTAAGTTGGCACAGAAGAAACAAGTATTGGTACTTGGGAGAACCTAAATGGATAAGCCACAGAGTTGTGATTCTTGCCAATTCCTTTCCATGTGTAAAGTCGCAGATGGATTTGTAAAGGCCGTAACTGATACTCCGATGGATGATACCGAGTTTGGCAAGATGATGTTCGAACTGGTAGGCGGCTGGTGCCCTTACTGGATCCCAGACGGTGCTGTTATGACTCATGGGAATGCTTGATATATTTTATTCTTTGAATTCTCTCCTTTCCATATTATAATCAAAAACATAATGCTGTGCCACATCTGTAAACTTCCGGATAGGTGGGCAGAGTACCAAGTTAATGGCACCATTAGGGCCTGTCCTGAATGCAAAGCCAGGTTTGATAATGAGATCCTTTTAGTTTGTCAGAGGTGTAACTCTATGGCGTTCATTGTTAAGACACCAAAGAATATCGAACGCCTCCAGTATTTTATTAACGCCACCATCACTCACTTCTGGATGTCTAACGTTATCGTACCCATGAATGGTTGTCCTCACTGCGTCACCTTTCATCAGTCCTTACTAGGAGAGCCTAGGAAAGTTGTTAAGGAGAGTTGCTGTCGCGGGTGAAGTCAACTTTCATATTATTCCTGTATACGGTGGACAGGGCTCCGGCAATTTCGGTCATAGTGGAAGAGTTGGTGCCGTAGGTGGTAGCGGAGGTGGAGGCGGGGGTGTTTCTGGTAAAGAATTATCCTCTACAGATTTAGTTGAAAAGGTTTGGCCAGTTGCTAATGAGAGAATGGATCAATACAAAGCGAATCCAGTAGGCTCACTTTCTGGTCAAGATGTCATTCTGAAATCAATACAAGAAGAACAAGGTTACAATGGTTTGCCAAAAGTAGTAGATAAAGAAACTCTCGATGGAATGATAAGTCGAGGTGAAGTGTTAGAAATGCACCGCGGTTTTGGGACTTCTGAGCAGGTTGAACAATTTAGAAGCGGAGAATTGTTTACAGGGCAAGGCGGCTATGGGAATGGAACCTATACTGCTTATGGTGAGAAAGGTTTAGATACAGCAAGATTTTATTCAGGAACTTCTCCGAGAGAAGAAGGAATGTTGCGCATGGGGCTGAGATCAGATGCAAAAGTAATAGAATACAAAGACTTGAGAGATATGATTTCTAAAGGAACCGGCTTGAATGAAGAAAATCAAGCAGGAAAGCTTGGCAAGATAACAAAAGACCTTTATGATATGCATGATACTCCTGGAATTAGTAAAGAAAGTAGATTAGGTGCCGGGATGATTCATACTTCTTTAATGGAGCCAGGACGAGCTGCTGCTATTCTTGGTTATGATGCCATTCGTTCTACCCAAGATAAGTTTATGGTTATCTTGAACCGAACTAAGTTGGTGGTACAGAAATGAATGCCACTTGGAGCAAGAGAATAGCTAAGATTGTAAACACAGAATATTTCTCTTCTCTTCCTGTGTTAAAACAACTTTCATTTAGAGAGAAAGCGCAGAGCGTTGATGGATTAGGCGAGCTATCTCAAGAGTACAAAGATATTGTTTCCAAATCTAAAGTAGGCCCTGCTGTTCACTTCCACACCATTCTCCTCCAAGGAGGAGAAGGCAGTGGGAATTTTGGTCATGCTGGCATCCCGGGTCAAGTAGGAGGGTCTTCGAAGAGCGGAGGAGAAATTGATCCTTATGGACAAGCTAAGGAAGCTCTTGCTGGTTGGAACAAATCTACAATAATAATTGCGGGGGAAGAATGTTCTTACTATAGTAATCCCGATTTTAAATCTGATGGTGGCAAGTATGATTTATTTCATGATATGGGTAAGGAGAATCTATCCAGTGTTTTGAAAGAAGGACTCGATGCTGATAAATCAAGACGTGGAGGATTATGGTTTGTCGACAAAGGAATGATGAAGAAATTTGATAGTAATCCTGGTACAGGAACAGACTTGGGAATTCATGTAAGAATAGACAAATCTAATTATGATATTCAAAAATCTGAGCAGGGTGTTGAAGTTTATAACAATATTCCTTCAAGTAGTATCAAAGGTGTTATTTTATATGATGGAAGTCGTTCTCCCACGACCCAGAAAGAAGTCCATTTCCATATTATTCCGGTTGTTTATGGTGGCTCTGGCAGTGGCAACTTCGGACATGCAGGAACTCCAGGACGCCTTGGCGGATCTGGTCCCGGAGGGAGTTCCCAGGAAGAGATGATTAAGTCTCTTGCCCAGAAGACTCAGGAAAAGTTTGGAATAGAAGTAGAGTATGGGGTTAGTGCTTCAGTGAAAGATGAACCTGGAATTGTAGGCAAAGTTGCAATTATCGACCAAGAAGTTAACAGATTATTTACTGAATTCCCAGAGATAGCAGAGATGTATAAGGAGATGGAAGCCCCTCTTTCTGTCAATCTAGATAAATTAGATAAAGGGACATATGGTGTCTGTTATAATGGCATCGGTTTTAGGGTTGATCCTACTCAAACTACCGCTACGGAAGAAGGAAGATGGAACACAGGCGGTTATCATGGTGGCGGTTATGGTGGCGATAGGCCGATTTCATATGTTTTTAGGCATGAATTCGCACATGATATTGAGGGTTTAGGATACAAAGCCTCTGATTGGGAGCTTAGTGGGCCCAGGATGGACAGGCTTATGGGTCTACAAGACAGAATAGATAGATCTTATGACAAAACCAAAGATATTTCTGGCAAGGGGACAAGGTACGCTGCCTCGAACTCCTCTGAGATGTTTGCTGAATCGTTTGCAATTTATACATCACCTCGATATGGATCTGCTGGCAGATTGCCTAGTTCTATTGAAAAGACGGTAACTGGTTTAATAGATCCCAGTGGTAAGAAGGTGATTACTCATTCTGAGGTTCATCTTCATATTATTCGTACTATGGGTGGTCAGGGAAGTGGGAATTTTGGCCATTCAGGCATTCCTGGTCAGGTGGGGGGTAGTGGTGGTGGAGGGAATACTACCGTTCCAGAAAGTTTAAAGAAAGAACTTCTTGCTGGAACCGAAGCAGATAGCAGAGAACATGCAGTTATTATTGATTCTGCTGGCAAAATAAGTACTCAAATATCTGGTTCAGAGGGTTCGACAGATTTCGGCTTTCATACTGATCTAGATAAAGCCGGTGCTGATTTACATATTGTTCATACTCATCCTCTTAACGAGACGCTGAGTAATAGAGATATTGAGGTCTTGCAAAATAAAGGTGTTGGATCTGTCTCTGCAATTTTACCGAATGGTTCTGTTCATACAGCTACTGCTATGACACAAGATAGACAAGAAATTTACCGTCGGACAAATGAATTGTTTCTGAAATCCAAAACAGAGATCATAGATAAGCAGATTGAAGGCAAGATTTCTACAAAAAAAGAATATGATGCATTATTAGTAAAGGCGCAAGAAACCAATCTTCGTCAGCTCGATAAAGAAAATCTGATACGATATACTGTTACTTCTTCCCCCACCACCCAGAAAGAAATCAACTTCCATATAATCACAACTCAACAGTCCTCCTTACAAGACAACTTCAATCCGAACCACGATGACTGGGGCGGGTTTGCATCTGGGAGTGGTGGAGGAGGTACAACTACGGATCAACAGAAATTTGATAGTGCACAAAATTTCAATAAGGATTTTTCTAAGCGCGAGGATTTAGATGCGCAAGTGACTAACGAAGAGGTACACAATGTTTTTGCAGATAAAGTGGTTTCCTCTATTCATGGAAATGTTTTAGAAAAAGGGAAGGCAATTGGTGAATTTGGATTTGATCTGAAAGTTGAAGGGGGAAAATTGTCTGCTGTTATGCAGCATTTATATAAAAACGAACATGTTGAATCAACTAAAGGGCTCATGTCCAAGATGTTAAATGATTACTTGACAGGAATAAAGTTACTTGGAGTTGAGAAGGTTGTGGTGGTGGGTGCAACTAAATTTTGGGATAAAATAACACCCAAACATCCAGAATTTAATTGGGTCGGAACACAAGGAACAAAGCCATGACGACTAAAGCAAAGGTCACTCCGATAAACAGAGATTTCAGTGCCATCCAGGTGATGAGTACCATACTCTCCCGGGCTGTTCTTATGGGCCAATTAGGTATGTCCTATGATGGCGATCGAGATATGTACAACGCCCTCGGCTATCCCAAGGACATCACCTACTATCAATATCTCGCTGCATACACCCGGCAGGATATGGCGAGGGCGGTAATAGATCGTCCAGTTACAGCTACCTGGCAAGGAGGATTTAAAGTATTAGAATCTGATGATAAAGAAGAGACTCCTTTGGAAAAGGCCTGGGAGGAACTCAGTAAGAGATTAAAAATCCAAGCCAGGTTAATGCAATTAGACCGTTTGACGGGGCTTGGTTCTTACGGTGTGTTACTTCTTGGCTTGTCAGATTGTAAAGATGTGAGTGATTTCTCTAAACCAGTTCAAGGTGTTAAACATGATCTTCTCTATCTGAAACCCTTTGGAGGAATGGTGCTTCAAGGAAGTGCTCAGATAAATTCTTATGTAACCGATCCAACTGATGAGCGTTATGGTAAACCACTCACATATCGGATTATGGTCAACAACTTGAGTATCGGAGTAAGTGAACTTCTTCAAGTGCACTATTCCAGAGTCATTCATGTAACAGACGGTCTCCTTGAATCCGAGATCGAGGGGATGCCTCGTCTCATGTGCGTATGGAACCGGCTGATGGACTTGGAGAAAGTTATCGGTGGTTCTGGAGAAATGTTTTGGCGTGGTGCTCGACCTGGATATTCAGGAACAATAGATAAGGAGTTTCAAGCAACTCCTGACGATTTAAGTGCGTTGGAAGATCAGATTAAGGAATATGAAAACAGCCTGCGGCGTTTTCTGGTTACTAAGGGAGTCGATATTAAAGCATTGGGTTCACCAATGCACAGTCCGCAAGAGAATGTTGCTGTTTGCATTCAGATGATTTCTGCTGTCACCGGTATTCCCCAACGTATCCTGTCTGGTAGTGAACGAGGCCAGCTCGCATCAACTCAGGATCGAGATAACTGGTTTGATTTTGTTGACGGTCGTCGTCAGGAACTTGCCGAACCGGTTATTATCAGACCATTTATTGACAGGCTTATTGAGCTTCAAATTTTGCCACCACCAGTTAAAGAGTATGCCATCCAGTGGCAGGATCTTCGGACTCCATCTGATAAAGATAAAGCGGATGTGGGAGCTACCAGATCGACGGCCATTAAGAACTATGCGTCGACACCAGGCGCCGAACTCGTGGTGCCCAAGAAATCGTTCTACCAAATCTGCCTCGGTCTGGATGATGATGAAGTCTCCTTGATCGAGGAAGAGCTTCAGGCTGCGTTGGGTTCTGAGACCAACGCCCCAGAAATGCAACCAGGAGGCGGTGAGGTTGTGCCTCCTGAGGTTCCTGCTGCAGTGCCGGGAGATAAAGGAGGAGAGGCACCCGCAAACCCTAAGCAGGTGACCACACAAGGTGGTCCTGGCTCAGGTAATTTCGGTCATAGTGGTGTTCCTGGCCAATGGGGTGGCAGCGGCAAAGGAGGTGGAAGTAAAGGGAATAGCAAAATTGAAGAGAAAACCCCATCGAAAGAAATAACCTGGAAACCGTCAATGTCATTGGCTGAAGCTAAAGAATGGGCAAAAAATAGCGACTTTAAAGATCCATTGTTTCATGGGACTACTGCGGGTGGAGTAGAAGGAATATCAAACAAAGGATTTGATGAAGCGACGCAGGTAAGTGCTTCTGGTGGAGCCATGTATGGAAATGGTTTCTATTTTACATCTAATAAAGATTTTGCTACTCGATATGCAAAAGAAGGGACACAACCTCTTAGAATAATGGTTAACTGTGAAAAGGTTTGCAATTTTCCGGAATTTACAAAATTAATGAATACACCTGAAAGTAAAATAAAAATGGAAGAAGCGTGGAAAGATCCGTTGAATAAGTATGGGAAAATAGTGACAGAAATTGTTAGAGGAGCTGGATATGACGCTCTTAATTTGAAATATGATCATGGACATCATGAGTTTATTGTTTATGACAAAACAAAAATAACGGTGATAAAATGAGCGAAACTAAAGTCTGTTGGATGTGTGCACATTATGATGTTAAAAGTTTTATAGGTTGTAAAGCCTTTCCTGGTGGAATACCACACCAGTTTGCTTCACGGGAGGCCATACATGACAAAGTGGTTGAAGGACAGGTGGGTAATTTCGTTTGGGAAAGGAACCCTTCTCTCCCCGCAGGCAAATAAATGGGCTCTTCCTACTCATTAAACACCTCCGTCTGCTGCCTGAGCCCACGGCTGCAAAGAGTTTCTTATAAGGCGTATACCTTTTAAGGGGTCATCGGAAAAGGAGTAGTTTTAGAGTGTCTGTCCCGGCTAAAAAACGCAGAATAAAGAACCCAGTTATCTACGGTGGAAGGGGCTCTGGCAATTTTGGTCATGCCGGACGGCCTGGCGCCGTAGGCGGATCAGGAGGGGGAACATTTACAGAGAAAGATGTTTTCATGGACAAACAATCTTCGCCTAGAATTACAGCAGGACATTTAAGAAGTTTTGTTCCTAGTATAGAAAGGGCAGACTTCAGAGAAGATAGAGAAGTAGGTCAGATAGTCTACTCGGAATTGTCAAGGTTATCAAAAGATTATAATCTACCTAATGGAGAGATCCCCTTAAAAGAAATAAAGACGACTCGAGAGATTCAAGGCTTTCCAAACTGTGACGGTTTGTATTCTGGGCTTAAAAACCATACTGAAGGGAGAATACAATTAATCGTTGGGCTTCCAAAAGAAGATACGAAATTACAATTTGGTAATTATACAGTAACTGATTCTGTTGCGGAAATCTTTAGACATGAGTTAGGGCATTCAGTTTGGTATAACTCGGGACAGAATAGAAGAAATGATTGGGAGGGTATTTATAAGAGCCAACAGAGGTCTTGGTGGTCAACCAACATTAGTTTTTATTCTTCCGATAATCATCGAAAAGCCTTTGCAGAATCGTTTGCGGCTTATACTCATCGAGATTACGGTAAGTCACCACAAGAACGTTTACCACGAAATGTAGAATCTTATTTTGAAAAGAATTACAAAAAATCCCCTCTCACCCAATCCTCTACCTCAACCCTCAAACAAGTTCAGTCAATTAATATCTACGCACAAATAGCGCGCGTGGATCCAACGAAAACATTAGTTCTTAGAAATAACTTTGCCGCTCAGATGGCTGCTCGCTTTAGAAAACTCAAAGCCATCATACAAAAAGCAGTTGTAGACGACGATTGCTTTGGAATCGCCAAGCCTGAATCACAAGGCAAGAGGATTGTGGTGCAAGGCGGCGAAGGAAGTGACAATTTTGGTCATGCCGGACGGCCTGGCGCCGTAGGCGGATCAGGAGGGGGAGAATTAGAAGACAGAGCGAAATCAGTAATACCTTCTTTAGCTTCTTTTGTAGGTCCAGAAGAATTAAAATCTAAAATAGTTTCTGATTTAGAAAGAATGAATGAAGAACTTCCTGGAGTTAAAAGTATTTTGCAACAAGGAATTGACCAGAATCGTTATCCTTTAAAATTGATAGATTTATCAGTAGATCTTTCAAAGAAAGGAGCTTCGGGTTCTTATCACGAGATGGGAGGAATAAAACTAGGAGAAAAAGTTAAAGTTAGTGATACAGAATATCCATTAGTGGGAACAATATTTACTCTTTCTGGCGATCATGGTGTTGCTGTTTTTCGTCATGAATTAGGTCATTCTGTTTATGATAACTTGACTGGAAACCAGAAAAAATCTTGGGAAGATTGTCATACTAACAGAGATCTTAGTAGAGTGAGTCTTTATGCTACTTCAAATGAACATGAAGGGTTTGCGGAAGCGTTTTCTGCTTATACTCACCCTAACTATGGAAAGGGTAAAGGGGCTTCCCTACCACAAGGGATTGTAGGATTCTTTGATAAACATCTTAGAAAATCTCCCACTGCACAAACTGTTTACGGTGGGTCTCTCACCACCCAAGCCGATCTGTCTACCCGGGGCGGCAGAGCGTTTGACTTTCCCACTTCACAGGAGAAATCAGCAGCCTTCCTGGAGTGGCTCCGGACCCAGGAGCAAGCAGGCATCTTAGAAACAGTAAGAATTCCCCAGGTTGGTACTGGTATAGACTCGGCATGGACTGACACCTTCATAAAGGATTCGTACCAGAGGGGCGTTCAGAGGGCCAGAGATGAGCTGCTCCGTGGCGGTTATGCTGTTCCCTCTATGGAGGTTACAGGTGGGATATCCGCGAGCATGATGCAGCCGTTCCACATCGACAGGTTGGGGGTGGCGTACTCCAGAGCGTTCGATGGACTCAAAGGCATAACATCTGCCATGGACACCCAAATTTCCCATGTCCTTACCAAGGGCTTGGCAGATGGTGATGGACAGGCGACGATTGCCAAGAAACTTCTGGCCACCATTGACGGTAACAATGCTGGTACGTTGGGAATAACAGATTCTTTAGGTAGATTCATTCCGGCGGAGAGACGGGCTGCTATGTTGGCCAGAACTGAAGTCATACGCGCGCACGCGATGGGGACATTGCAGGAGGCGAAGAACTGGGGAGCGGCAGGAGTATATGCTGAGGTAGAATTCATTAATGCCGGTTTCAATGTTTGTCCAGAGTGTACAAGTCTTCAGGGACAGATGTTTACAATAGAAGCCGCGATGGATGTAATCCCTGTCCACCCTTCATGCCGCTGCGCATGGCTAATAGTGCCTGTCAGCGGAAAAGGAGAAGTAATTGAAACCCTCCCAGGGCAGCCTATAGAAGAAGCTGGAGTTATCCCACAAGGTCCTGGAATAGTGCCGGTTGATGATTTTGTTCCAATGTCCGAATTGGAAGCAGGAACAACAAAGTCATGGATCGATGCTTTAGGTTATGAAGATTTACCAGTTCAAGACGACAACTATTACTATCATGCTTCATTTGCAAATAATTTGGTGAACATAGAGAAAGAAGGACTTGTTCCGGGTTTAAGCGAAACATTCAAAGGATATGGAACAGATAAACTTGTTTCGATCTCTCCTGACGTTCGCTCTCTTGAGTACTGGTCTCAAATGGGATTCTGGCAGAAATATGATCTGGCGAAAGCGGCGGGTGAAGATGTGGTTGAAAGACCTATTTTATTACGAGTAGGAAAGAATGAAATCACAATATCTAGTAAACCGAGAATAGATGAAATATTAACTCCGAAAGTTCTTCCAGATAAACTGGAGATTTGGAATGGTAAGAATTGGGCTTCCCTCCCCGAAACCCCAGCCGCTGGTGTGGTGGAGTGGAAGCCGGCAAATAGTTTGGGTGAATTAAATAAAGGATTTGAAGAGATTGTAGGAATAAAACAGGTGTCGTTTGGTGATGGGTATTCTGAGATTGAAAGTTTGAAAATAGGGAATGAAACCTTGGAACATTTTAATAGTCTATTTGAAAAATATCCAATATTGAAAGAAACCTCTTCAGAAAATCCATTGCGTAAATTGTGGATGGGGAAAAGTATTTGGCTTGATGCCGAAGGCGTAATGGGAAGGTATTATAAAAATGATTTGGCTATTGATATAGGGGCAGAGCAGATAAAAGATCATACTTTAACTATTGGAAAATACGAAGTAGGCAAGGATTATTTTTCTACATTACGGCATGAATATGCACATTTCTTTCATGGAAATGGTTTAACCTTACAACAAAGGGAAGATTGGAGTTGGCTTTATCGTACTAAAACTCAGTTAGATCATTCTTTTTCTGTTTCTATATATGGAGCAGCAAATGAAGGGGAATTGTTTGCTGAGTCATTTTCTGCCTATACTTCGCCTCTTTATAAACCTGGTATGTTACCCAAAGAAATTGAGTCATACTTCGATAAACTCCTAAAAGGGAAATCTCTCACCACCCAATCCAAACCTCAAGTCAATTATCATGTCATTACAACCCACGGTGGTCAAGGCTCCGGCAACTTCGGCCACGCCGGGAGACCGGGAGCAGTGGGAGGATCTGGTGGTGGAGGAGATACCATGGAATTTTTTCATGGCACTTCTTCCGAGTACTTACAATCTATCCAAGAACATGGCATTATTCCTGGAGCTAAAGAAGGAGCAGATTCGTGGGCAGTTAAAAGAGGTTGGGCAAGTTGTGTTGGTGAAGTTGGCGATCATAAAGTTTCTGTTTACATGACTCCTTCTCTTGATCATGCCAAGTCGTATGCTGAATTGGTTTCTAAGGAGTTAGTAGGTGGTCAAGCAGTTGTTGTAAAAGTTAATCTTCCAATCCATCTCCGCTTAAATTTAAGAACAGACGAGAAAGACAAAAGTGCAGTTAGATACGTCGGAAAAATCAAACCAGCATGGATTGAACCAATTCAATTATTACAGCAAGATGAAGTAGTAACTTTTTATGTGGTAGCGGTAGTTAAATCAGGTGCTCTTAAGTCATTATGAAGCCCTGGAATTCTTAAAAGGATAAAATAATATGGAATCTAATAATCAACTAAAGCATGGAATGAATTGCTCAGGATTGATCCCGGGCCGAGAGGATGAATGTACCTGTGGGTTAAGGTATCGAATAGATGTTCAGACTGAACAAACCTTAAAGGATGCCTGGATAAAGAGGGCAACGGAAGCTGAAATGGAACTTCTTGCCATAAAGTCGAATTGGAAAGAAGCTGAAAAAGCATTGCAAATATTCTATTCTGGGGCCTGTCCTAACTGTAAACAGACTATGGATACCTACTTCTCGAGGCCTAAAAAGGAGATAATCATGCTCGCTGAACCAACCTGCTATACCAGAAAATGCAAACATTTCCTGGGTGTCAAGTGGTACGGTAATGAGGAATCAACTGAAAACAATTTCTGCGAAGCGTTCCCAGATGGCATTTCCCAGGAAATAGCCTATGGCACAAACAAGCATCTGAAACCATTGTCTGACCAGGGTAATGAAATCGTGTATGAGAAAGAGGCTCCTCTTAGATGACCACCAAAACTTTCATTGACCGGCATCACCAAGACATGGTAGATAACAAACGATGGGGTCAACTAATCATCGTATACCAGAACGGTGAGCCGGTCGTGGTCAAGAAGGAAGAGACCTTGAAACCACCCAAGGAAAATGGGAACGGGAAATGAATTTATTTTGATTAAAGTTAAATTTTATTCTTTGATCTGAAAGAAAGTTCCATTATAATAGCAGTATATAATTAATTTTGGCAACTGAAACAATCAGGGCCATCTACCCATAACAGGGCAGGTGGCCTTTTTATTTGGAGACAAAGTGGTAGAGGTCAGTCCGGAGACATGTAAGTTTGAAGATTTGCTTTGCACCGAATGCTCGAGTCGGACTGTTTGTCAACCTCTGGATCCGAAGTTTATTCAATCGACGGTATATGCAGCAGTAGGAAATGAACCAGTACCAGTTAAAACTAAAGTTCATCAACCCAAACATCGTAGAATGCCATCTTGGCTCAAAGATGCATCGGCATCAGTCAGACGGTCATACGGTTTTTGAGGAGAGATAAGATGCCCTTCGCACTAAAAGATGTCGAGAAGCATAATAAGGGACTGGACGATAAAAAGAAGGCGCAGTGGGTTGCTGTGGCCAATTCTGTCTATGCCAAGTGTATCAAGGATGGCGGAGATGACAAGTCTTGCGCTCCTAAAGCCATACAGCAAGCCAACGGAGTTGTAGCCACCCATTCCAACTCTGAGATGAAACATGAATCCATAGGTGCTTACAACTACGAAATCAGATACGAGAAGTACAAAGGCAAAGATCGCATCGTGGTACCAATTATCATGATGACATCTGGCGTCCACTCGGGCTCCCACGGACCACTCCTCCATCTAGCAGAGGATCTGGGAAAGTTCCCTGCCTCTTGGGATGGCATTCCTGTCTCTATCCAACACCCACAAGAAAATGGTAGCAATGTCTCTGCTAACCAACCTCATATTATTGACAATCAAGTAGTCGGTCGAGTCTTCAATACTCACATGGAAGATGGCAAGTTAAAGGCGGAGGCCTGGATCGACCAAGACAGAATTCAGCAGATCTCTCCGGAGGCCTTGAAATACATTCAGGATGGCAAACCTCTCGATGTGAGTGTCGGAGTATTCACCGAGGACGAATATTCCACTGGCGATTACAATGGCGAGCATTATGAAGGGGTCGCCAAGAATCATCGTCCGGATCATCTAGCTCTCTTGCCGGGCGGACGAGGCGCCTGCTCGTGGACTGACGGTTGCGGAGTGAGGGCTAATTCTGCCGAAGAGATTCAGGCGGATGGCGGATCTGGCTCCGGCAATTTTGGCCATTCCGGCATCCCGGGTCAGAAAGGTGGTTCGTCGAAGGTAGGTGGTGATACTGGTAAGTCCTCTGAAGGGAAGACTAAAGAGGCCAAGGCGGCTTGGAAACTAACAGAGGTAGCCAATAAATCAGGCTCTGCTCTTGACCATGAAAAAGCAATGAATGCTCACTATAAGGCGGCTGCTAAATGGCAGACGAGTCATGGCACTAGTGAGTTAGATAAACATTATAAACAAGCATCAGAGCGCGGTAAGAGCATGTGGGAAAAAATAAGACAAACAAGCCCCGCTTCCCATGAAGGAGTTACAGATATGCAGACGAATGCAAGTAGGCCGAAGTTCACGGGCACTGAAAAGACTCCCTGGACTGGGATAACTCTCAGTGACTTCAACATTAAGGGCCAGTGGGCAGATCTTTCTCCTACCGATCGTTCGATGATTGCCTCTCACTTCCTCATTGGTCATGGTGATGCCCCTACCTTCGAGGCCCTCAAACTACCCGTTGTAAATCCCCATTCTCACAAATTGAATGAGGGGGCCTTACGAGCGGTAATCAGTGGTCGAGGTGATGCGGTTACTGGAGTTTCACCATCTGAAAAGTCTGGCGCCAGGCGAATGGCCTATGACTTGCTTAATAGTGAGTTCGATGCCAAGCTGACCATCCCTACCACCCTGGAATTTGTGCCAGTCTTAGATAGAAAACTTCTTAAAGCTCTGGCTGCCTTTGGTGTTAATGTTTCAGTCAACCCATTGAGTTTTGACGACATCACTGAGAGTATTCAGGAGAAGTTGAGCGAGATGGATACGGTTACCAAAGTCAACTATCTCAAAGAAACTTTCCCTGGCTATTTTATCTACTGTAAGTGTCCTGCTCAGAATGATGCCACTGGCTTGAATGTTGTGGAAGGGCCGGCGGAAATGGAAGGGGATTTATTTAAACAAACCTACAATGTCTTGAAAGATAATACAATCGAATTCACCGGCGAGGCGCAGCCTGTCGTGAAGAAGGTCGAGTATATAACCATGAAACAAGGAGAGACAATTATGACGGACAAAAAGAAAGGACCTTGTTGTTCCGAACAGATCGAGTTGATGATCCAAAGTGATTTGGGTCTCTTCACCGAAGCTGATCGGCCAGTCCTGGAGGCCCTGGGCGCAGCTGATAACGCCCAGATCGACAAGATGCTCGCCATGATGGATAAGCTCAAGGCGGCAATGGCGGCCTTCAAAGAGGTCGAAGGTCCGGAGACGGATGCTGCTGGGAAGAAGAAAACCCCGGCCGGTGAACAGGCGGGTGGAAATCCCAATGTTCCTGCTGCCAATGCCGAGGTTGTCCAAGAGCTTCAGGCTCTTAAGGCCCAATTGTCTGACCCGGACAAAGTTCTGGCTCTTCTGCCCGCCGAGACCAGAGCGACCATGGAACATGGCCTTCGGCTTTATAAGGCCGAGAGAGAAAAGAAGATTGGTCATATTCTGGCCAACACCAACTCCGACGTGTATAGCCAGAACCGCCTGTCCACAATGGTAGATCAAGATCTGGACGATCTGTACCGTGCCATCAAGGCGCCGGCTAACTACGCACCGCTTGGTCCACAGACCAACGTCAATGCCGACGAGATGTTGCTGCCTCCTGGCGTAGCATAAACATTTCAAAAGGAGAAGGAGAATAAAGATATGACCATTAAGAACACCATCAAACTGAAGAAGTTTCTGGATATCCAGGAAGAGTTCACGGCCAATGCCGCTATCTTCCCGGGTATGCTTGTGGAACTCATGTCCACTGGTAAGGTGCGGAAGCATGCTACCAAAGATGGCCATGTCTGTGCCATGTTTGCTCTTGAAGATGAGTTACAGGGTAAGACCATCCACGATGCCTACGCTGCCGGCGACCAGGTCCAGGTTTGGATCCCTCAGCGTGGGGAAAGAGTTTATGCCCTCTTGGAGGATGGTCAGGTTATCGCCATCGGTGACTTCATGGTCTCGGCGGGGAATGGCCACCTGAAAAAGCAGCAGGGAACTGGCGTCTCGGATTACAACCCGGATATCAAGATCGTTGCCGTGGCTCTCGAAGCCATGGATTCAGGTCAGAGTTCTGGTGGTAACTTTCCGCAGCGTCACATCCGGGTGATGATCACCTAACAAAACAAATCGAAAGAAAGGAGAGAAAGATATGGTTAATATGGATCTGATGACCCCAAATGGTGTTTCGGGGCCTGTTGCCAACTATATGGCACAGCAGGGTCACATTGACCCGAACCGCCTGCGTCCGTGGTTTAACACCCGGGATGGCAGAACCTATGTCACGATTTATGGTGGCGGCGATCCGAAGAAAAAGGAGAGTTACCGGAACATCGAGATCAATCGCAGCGAGATCCAGACTTACGGCACCCTTCGCCGTGATGAATGGAAACAATTGGACGAGGCTCTCCTGCGTATCTCTGAATTTCGCCTCGGTGGAATTCAGGACCTGATTGACAACGGGCTGGTTTACAACCTCGGCAATGCCATGGGCACCACGGTCCTGGAATATCATTCCATGTCCAATGCCATGGAGGCGGTGGTTACCATGGATGGTGTTACTCGCAGTTCGGGTGATCGCCCCACCTATCGGTACCATTACATGCCGATCCCGGTTATTCACAGTGACTTCGAGATCAACTCTCGTTCACTGGCGGCCAGCCGGTCACTCGGTAATCCTCTCGATGTGGATTCGGTTGAGCGTGGTACTCGGAAAGTCAATGAGCAACTCGAATCTCTGCTGTTTGGCACCGGCTCCTACACCTTTGGCGACAAAGGCGAAGATGGCCGGAACAGTATCTACAGCTATCTGTCTCACCCCGATCGAAACAAAGTGACCTTGAGCACGTCTTGGGCGTCACAGACAGCGGCCCTGATCATCACCGACGTGATGAATATGAAGCAGGCATCCATCAACGCCAAACACTATGGCCCTTGGGTCCTGTATATCCCAACGGCTTACGAAACCATCATCGACCAGGATTACAATGCGGTCACTCCCGGCACCACCATCCGTGAGCGCATCCTGAAGATCGCCGGCATCAAAGGCATCAAAGTCATTGACACCTTGCCAGCCAACAATGTGGTTATGGTACAGATGACTTCTGATGTGGTTCGGCTGATCAAGGGCATGGGCATCCAGGTTGTGGAATGGCAGACGGAAGGCCAGTTCATTACCAAGTACAAAGTGATGACGATCCAGGTCCCTCAGGTTCGTGCGGATCAGGATGGTCATTCCGGCGTCGTTCATTTGGCCTAAACTAAACTGGAGCTAATCATGCTCTTTAACATATTGAGGTTAGAGTGGCCAAGTGGGGATATCGAGTTGTTAATCATGTCGATATTAATCGTTATAATCAATCTGTAGTTAGGCTTGATCAATTCGATGTGATTAGGAATTCTGATAACAAAATTATTAACCCCGGCCCTCTAACAGTTAAGGGCGCCGAGAAGCTGGTTTGGGACCTACCGACGCCAGTTGAAGAAGTCATTGAACCAAAGGAGAAGATCATGACTAATCAAAGTCAAGAGTTAAAATGGCTGAATGTATCAGGGATCTTTCAGACCAGAGATGGTAGAGTAATCCAACCTGGTGAAACCTTTAAGGCTTGTCCGGAAGATGTTCCTGAGGCCTTTCGTAATACAATTAGTCCTCTTGAACCACTTCCAGAAGATCGCCCTCTGGAAGTGGTTGAGCCACAGTATCAAATTATCTCTCGTGGCCCGGGCTGGTTCAACGTCGTCGATGGTAATGGCAAGGTGAAGAATGAAAAGCCATTAAAGCAGGCCGACGCCCAGGCTCTTATAACAAGTCTTTCCTAACTGACGGAGGATTGTATGAATGGTCCAGACTCGGCCTCAGCAAGCCTTCGGTCTTCATCTGACTCTTGACGGATACGACTGCCCGAAAGAGAGGTTGATAAATCTTGATCTGGTTTACAGGTTTTTAGATACCTGTCCAGATCTGATTTATATGACTAAGATTATGCCACCTTACGCCTTCAAGTATCAAGGCAAGGTGGCAGACGACTGGGGCCTTTCTGGATTTGTCCTCATAGCAGAATCTCACATTAGCGTTCATACTTTTCCCGATCGTAATTATCTAAGCCTCGATATCTTTTCTTGTAAAAAGTTTGATATTGAAGAGACGATTTCCTACGCGGTAGATTTGTTCGGAATTGGGAGACACGAGAAGAATACTTTTGATCGTGGGCTTGAATTTCCTCGTGATCAAGAAGCAGTAACAGAATTTTTAGAAGGGCAGAGAAAAGAATTATGAAATGGACGCCTCCGAACATGTGGGAGGGAGGTGATTGTTTTATAATTGGTGGAGGCGCATCGATAGTGAGCCAGTTTGGTATTCCTCAAGAAGTAGTTGATCAAGTTAAAGTAAACCAAACTATGGCTCATCTTTACTCTCCATATATGAAGGAACTTCATGATAAACATATCATTGGGGTCAACAACGCCTACATGTTAGGAGATTGGGTAGACTGTGTTTTCTTTGGTGATTGTGCCTGGTATCTTGTTCACCGTCAAAACTTAGCTAAATTTGCTGGTCTGAAAGTAACTTGCTGTCCACGATTTGCAGAAAAACCTGAGAGCAGATGTGAAGGAATCAAATATCTTGCCAAGGATGGTAGTCATAGATATGGTATAAGCGAGATTCCAACACGAGTAGCTTGGAATCATAACTCTGGCGCTGCTGCAATTAACTTAGCAGTTCACTTAGGAGTCAAGAAGATCAACCTGCTGGGATTCGATATGTGTCTGGACGAGAAGAATACGAGTCATTGGCATGGCTCTCATGGCAATAAAAATTGTCCACCATTCAAAAGACACTTAAAGGGGTTCCCGGAGATTGCTGAGGACGCACAAAAAAGAGGAATTGAGATCCTCAACACCAGTAGTATAAGTAACATTGAGGAATTTCCTAAAGTCGAACTAAGGAGTTTGTTATGAAAAAATTGGTTCTTGCATTGTTTTTGGTATGTTTAATGACTTCGGTGGTCGTGGCTGCTAATTCTACGATCGTAGATAGGAATTTTATTTATGTGATCTTTGATGGGACATCTAGTTGGAGTATCTTAACTGATGGTAAGATGCCCAATGGGTGTTCTTTATGGACTATTGCTATCAAACCTAATGCTGCTAATGACAACGCTATAGTGCGAAATCTGAATGCAACTGGAATCCCCATCTTTGATTTTAAAGATACTACAGGTGGTGGTATTCTTGACAACTATGGAGGAGTTCCTGCAAAACCATATGTTGTTGGAACGGAAGTTACCGCCGGTAGTAAAATGCTGATCGTGGTTCAATAAAATGAAAGGGGCCATCCTGACAGAATTAGACGCTCCTCTCATCGTAGCTGAACTAGAAGCCCCGCCCCTTGGGGTAGGCCAAGTTCTGGTAAAGGTTTTTGCCAGCGGTATCTGCGGTGCTCAGATGGGGGAAATATCAGGAGCCAAGGGTTCTGACAAATGGCTTCCTCATCTTTTGGGCCATGAAGGCGGCGGGATCGTTTTGGAAGTCGGCCCTGGGGTGACTCAGGTCAAGCCTGGCGACCACGTTGTCATGCACTGGCGGAAGGGGCCGGGGATTGAAGCAAAGCCTCCCCGGTATCAATGGGGCGACAAATCCGTGGGCGGTGGTTGGGTCACCACCTTTAACGACCATGCTATCGTTTCTGAGAACCGACTTACTCCGATTGGTAAGAACATCCCCTTTGAGATTGCGGCCCTTATGGGGTGTGCGGTAACCACTGCTCTGGGGATGGTCAACAATGAGGCCAAGTTGAAAATTGGGGAATCGGTGGCGGTGGCCGGCTGCGGCGGGGTGGGTTTGAACGTCATCCAGGCAGCGGCCTTGGTTGGTGGGAACCCTATCGTTGCCATGGATAGAGAAACAAGTAAACATGTAATTGCAATTCAGGCAGGGGCTTCCTTTGCCGTCAACTCCTTTCTCGGTGTAGATAAAGTCGATGTTTTCGTCGACACTACCGGCAATGTGGATGTGATTGTCGCAGGGTACGACCTCATTAAACCGGCTGGGGGGAGAATGATCCTCTTGGGCCAGCCTCACCATGAAGATTGTTTGACCTTGCCCGGGATGCGACGGCACTATTGTGGTAAGACCATCCTGGACAGTCAAGGCGGGCTCACGGACCCGGCGGTAGACATTCCCCGATATCTTGCTCTTTACACAGCCGGGAGGCTTCCCTTGGAACAGTTTATTACTCATCGGTTTCCCTTGGAGGAGGTAAACGAGGCCCTGGACGTGGTTCGTAGTGGGCAAGCGGGCCGGGTTATCCTGGAAATGACATGAAAACAGTTCTGATAACAGGTGCCAATAGAGGATTGGGAGCAGAACTTGCCAGAGTATTTGATGAGGCAAGCTATAATCTGATCCTTCATTCTGGTCGAATTGATGGGAATCTACGCAATCAGAAAACTATTGATACTCTAGCATCGGAGGCGCAAGTAAAAGGTCTCGACATCCTTATCAATAACGCTGGTGTCCACCTGACCAAACCTTTTGTAGATATGACTATTGAAGAAATCAGAGAAGTGATCGAAGTCAACCTCATTGCTCCGATACTTTTAACAAAGGCAGTATGGCCAATTTTCTTAAGACAAAACTCCGGCCTGGTGATCAATATCAATTCCTTATCGGGTAAGTTTGGCGGTCCAGGAGAATCTATTTATTCTGCTAGTAAAGCAGGATTGGCTGGTTTTTCCGATGTTTTACAGTACGATTCTCCACCCGGCGGTATTCGGATACTTAACTTAAACATAGGCGCTATGCGCACTGACATGAGCCAGAGCAGGCCGGATAATGATAAGTTCATCGACCCTCATGACTCAGCCAAAGCGATCCTTGGCTTCTGTGAGAACTATCCTAGTTTACGTATCACCTCGGCTGATCTGAAGAGGAGGGTCTATTGAAACTTGGAGGCAACATTGTAGTCATCGGTGACGTGATGCTGGACGTTTATATCAGTGGTCAGGCACACCGCCTGTCCCCGGAAGCCCCGGTCCCTGTCGTGGCGGTGGAATCTAAGACTTCCACTCTGGGTGGTGCGGGCAACGTGGCCCTTAATCTGGCGCACCTGGGTTGCAAGGTTTGGCTGTTCGGAGTCAAGGGTGATGATGTGGCCGGCAAGAAGATCGTCTCTATCTTGTTCGCTAACGGGATAGAAAACCGGCTGGTGACCGACTACAACGTGCCCACTATCACCAAAACTCGGGTCATGGCCAACTCTCAGCAGCTTCTCCGGTTCGATGAGGAAAAGAAGAGTAGTGGCTCGGGTATGCTCACAGAAATCAACGGGATATTGGAAGGCGATGTGCAGGCAGTGATCTTATCAGATTATGACAAGGGAATTCTATCTTCTGATTTAGTTACTTCTATTATTACTCAATGCAAAGCTAAAAGAATTCCTGTTTTTGTAGATCCCAAACAGAGTGATTGGAGTAGATATAAAGGGGCAACTCTTATTAAACCAAACTTAGCCGAGTTAGAGTCGGCAGCAGAAGAGAAAGCCAAAACTCCAGATGACATAGTTCGTTTAGCAATTAAGATGAAGTGTAAGTATAATTTTGGATCTATTCTGGTAACAATGGGTCCTCAGGGAATGCTTTTACTTAATATAGGTTCTCCTCAGTTTGTTCCAACCAGAGCAAAAGAAGTTTTTGATGTTTCCGGAGCCGGTGACACTGTGATCGCCACCATGGCAGCTTGTGTGTGTTCTGACTATTCTATTTCTGAGTCTGCTCAGATTGCTAACGCTGCGGCCGGTATTGTTGTGGGCAAGTTAGGAACTAAGTCCATTACACTTGAAGAATTAAAAGAAACTTTGGAGGTAGTATGCTAACCAAGCAAAATTTGATAGACTTTGAGAAGAACCTAGCTGACAAATACGATGCCGGTGAGTATCCGTATCTTGTGCACCTATCAGGAGGTAATGAAGATCAGCTTATTGAACTATTCAAAGAGGTGTCGTTAGATGACTATGTCTTCTCGACACACCGCTCTCATTATCATTATCTCTTACATGGCGGAGACCAAGTTCACCTGGAGTCCCTGATCGCCCGTGGTAAGAGTATGTTTGTCTTTGACCGGGTCCGAAATTTCTTCACCTCTTCTATCCTGGCGGGGACTGCGGCTATCGCGGTCGGCGTGGCCTGGGCCTTGAAGCGGAAAGATAGCAAGCAACGTGTCTGGTGCTTTATCGGGGATGGGGCGGCCGATGAGGGCCACTTTTATGAGGCGGCCAGGTACGTTGAAGGCTTTGGCCTGCCCTGTACCTTCATTGTGGAGGACAACAATCGCTCTGTGACTGCCTGCAGAGATGAACGGTGGGGTTGTTACACGGAGCCCTGCCAGTTCAAGTGTGTCCGTCGATACCACTATACCCCTACCTACCCCCACGGCGGCACGGGCACTCCGGGGTGGCTCAAGTTCAAGAGCAAGGCGGTCCTGGAGGAAATGCCCAGGCCCCGACACCTGGATTATAAAATTCAGCCGTCTTTCAGGAAATACAAGGAAGCCATTACTGAATCCATGAATATGCTGGCCGATGCTGGCGCCATCTTTGTGGGTTACAACGTGCGCCACGGGTCTGCCTATGGCACCTTGAATGATATCCCCGAATCTAAGCGTCTGGAAACCCCCGTGGCCGAAAATCTGATGGCTGGCCTGGCTATGGGAATGTCGCTGGAAGGGTTCAAGCCTGTCCTGTTCTTTGAGCGCCAGGACTTCATTTACAACGCACTGGATGCTCTAGTTAATCAGGCTGACAAGGTGGAGGTTATCTCAGAAGGACAGTATCGATTCCCGATCATCATCCGGTCTGTCATCGGCGGAGTGACCCCCTTCTATGCCGGTATCACGCACACCTCGGATTTGACAGAGCTCTGTCAAAAGATGTTCACGTTCCCCGTGCTTCAGCCGCGCACCTCCGGCGAAGTGCTGGGGGCCTATCGGGCAGCCCTGGATTATCCGAGTCCGGTTTTAATTTCTGAACCCAAAGAATTGCATGAGACGGTGTGCTGATGAATTGCCTTTGTGGATGTAACACCTATAAAACCGAAATCCGGGCCGGCTTTATTACCGACAAACACGGCGCATCGGTTGCTCAGGAAATCCCGATCGGCGTCTGCGATTGCTGCGGCATGATCCGGCAGATTGACCTTCCCTTTTCCAATGAGGAGGAGTACGGGCGGTATTATTCTGAAAAGTACCCTCCGGGGGGAACAGAATATCTGCCTGGCCATCAGTATGAACATGACCAAGCTTCTGCACAAAAGACCTTTGAACGACTAAAACTGACTGGTGCCAAACGTCTTCTGGACCTTGGCTGTGGCAGTGGTGCTCTGGTAGAATACTGCCGGGGGAAACGAATTGAATCTTACGGATGCGAGCTCTCCCGGTATCATTATGCCCCTGAAAACCCCTTCATTTATTATCGCAAGTTTGAAGAGATCTTCTTTCCCACCGATCATTTTGACCGGATAGTTTGTGCAGATGTGGTGGAGCATGTTTTAGACCCGATCCAATTCCTTAAAGAGATTTTCCGGGTGACTTCCCAACTCGGGATCTGCTTTATCGAAATTCCTCTGTTCTTTGATGAGAAAGAAGGAAAGGGTCACTGGAAAAGGATCGAACATATCTGGTACTTCACTCCGGAACAATTCAAGAAAACTTTGCGGCGGGTCGGGTTTACAGACATAGAGACGATGGTCAAACCCGGTGCCAAGATCGTCTTCATCGTCAAGAAGCCGGAACAGACGAGGATTAAGTTACTTCTTCCCCCTGGGGTAGGAGACTCTTATTGGACGCTCATAAAAATGGAAGCCTTTTTTAAACGGGAGGGAATTAATCCTCCGGTTGATGCACTTGTAGCTTGTCCTAGGGCAAAGAAACACGACTCTCACTCCAGAGTTTTTCCTTACTTAGCAATGTTTCCCTTCCTTAACTCTACCGGAGAGGTTAAATTTAACCCTCGGGACCCGGTTTGGAAAGAAGCCTATCTGCAACAGGGCCTGTCAATATTCGAGAATGTTCAGGGCTGCGATTACTTTATCACCTGGAACGGGCACCAACGGGCAGGCAAGGACCTGGACAAGGACATCGAACCAGATTTGAAATGTAACTGGTATCTTCCCAGGTTTATTTCCCTTCAGGAAGAAAACTATCGTCAGAACAGCATTGCCAAGTATGGAGACTACCTGGTGTTTTATTGGAGCTTTCAGGGCACCGGGCGTCGAATTTTTCGTCACTTCTCTCTGGAACAAATCTCTGATGCCATCGGTTCGATAGTTGAGGCAACTGGATTGACTCCAGTTCTGGTCGGGGCGGTGTGGGATCTGGACGATGTGGAACTTGAAAAACTGTGGCATCTACTCCCAAAAAATTCTATTGACCTTCGTGGAAAGACCACCATCGAAGAGGTTTTTGGTCTTATGCGAGGTGCCAAGGCTGTTATAGGTATGAACTCTGGGATCACGATCATGGCAGGGGTTTTTGGAGTAAAGACGATCCTACTTTATCATGATTATCTTTTCACTGGTACCGTCCATCGGGATTTCGCTTGGAAGACCTTTCCACCTGACGTTCGTAAGAAAACTTATTTTGCTGAGTTTGCTGACACCTCTACACCAGAGGGATTTGCAGCTCGAGCTATCTCTGTGATCAAAGACTTTCCTTATATCCAGAAAAAAGATTATGTTCGGAAGTCTGGAGAGGGAGTTATGGAACTATCCAGTGAAGACCCCCAGTCGAGTCATGCTTCCATAAGGGCTATAGAAAAGAAAGGGACCCCTCACGAAACCACCATCGCTTGTGTTTTGAAGACAGGAGGTGACTTCAATGCACGTTATGTAACCAACTTGAAGAGTGCACTAGATAGGAATCTTACTTATCCTTTTCGGTTTGTCTGTCTTACAGATGACCTAGAGGTTAAGGGTGTAGACACTATCCGTCTGACAAACGGCCATCCAGGATGGTGGTCAAAGATAGAATTATTTCGTCCTGGCTGGATATCTACTGAAAGAGTTTTATACTTTGACCTTGACACCATCATCCTGAGGAACATCGATGACCTCCTGGAATTGGGTGGTAGCTTCTACGGCTTGCAGCCCTGGAACCGAGCAAACCGATTGGCTGGAAATGTCGCTTCCGGGATCATGTCTTGGAAAAACGGTGCTTATGACTTCCTGTACAATGAGTTTAATCTGACAGAGATTCACAGGAAAGGCGATCAGGCTTATATTTCTGCGGCACTACGAGCTCATGGGGATACGTTCACACCTCTTCAAGAAGTGGTCCCAGGAATCTACTCCTATAAACGAGAGTATCGACTGGGAAGACATGACGATGCCCGGATCATCTGTTTCCATGGTCGTCCTCGTGTACATGAAGTTGAAGAGCATTGGGTGAAGGAGGCTTGGAGATAATGGTGATCTTAATCACCGGTAAACCAGGCGCTGGGAAATCCCATTACGCTTTCTCACTGGCCCAAGAACTTAGAGATGAAGGTAAGCTTGTTCGTGTACTAGATGGTGATGCGGTTCGCTTAAGTAACAATGATAAAGACTATTCTGACTATGGTAGAAGAAATCATTTGATGAGAATGGCGACTCTCGCTGTTAAAACGGAAGAAGCAGATGTAATAGTGATCATTGCAGCGGTATCTCCTAAAAGAGAATGGAGAGACGCTATGAGGTCTATGTGGAGACAAGGAGGGAGATTAATTTTTTTACCAGGCGGAACTCTTTGGGAAGGAACTGAATATGAACGACCTGATGAATCAGAATTTATATTTCCATATTTAAGCGGTGTTAAATGAATAATAATTTTTATATCTACTATCTACGCAGACCAGACAAAGTTGATTCAGAAGATTCAACTTTAAACCAGCCTTTTTACGTAGGTAAAGGTAGTAATGGACGAATTGGTAATCATAGAGGGGAGGCTCAACAACTTCTACATAAACCAGGAAGGAAATCGATTAAGATTACAATTATTCATAAACTGTGGAAACAAGGGCTTGACTTTACTGAAGATGTATTCCTTGATGGTCTTTCCGAACAAGATGCATTTGATATTGAGATATCAACTATACAATTATATGGTCGATTAGACAAAGGCACTGGGTGCTTATCTAATATGACTGATGGTGGTGAGGGTCATGTTGGAGGAATTCATTCAGAAAATACTAAGATGATGATTAGCAATTCTCTAAAAGGACATGAAACCTCAGAAGAAACAAGAGAGAAGATTAGAAATGCATTGTTAGGGAGAACAGTTACAGCGGAAACGAGGATTAAGCTTGGTAATATAAGAAGGGGAAGGGAGATGTCAAAAGAAGCTAAACAAAAAATAAGTATTGCAAATAAAAATAAGATAATTTCAAAGGAGACAAGAGAAAAAATAAGCAGAACTTTGATGGGACATTCTTTTTTTGGAGGAGGATGTAAAAAAGGTAGTATTCCTTGGAATAAAGGAAAGAGAAAACAGCCAGTAAGGATTCCTTATGTATGAAAATAAATTATCTGACCCTATCCTGGTCACGGGGTGTGCCAGGAGCGGGACCTCGATGGTGGCTGGTGCGATAAATCTTTGTGGTACCTTCGGTGGCATTATGCGTGGCCCAAACTCTGCAAATGCTAAGGGAATGTTTGAAAATGCGCGCATTGTCAATACTATTACAAAGCCATATCTTAGAGAGTTAGGATTAGATCCATTGGGTCAGTTTCCTTTGCCAGATATTAACAACTTACCTATTCCAACAGATTGGCGTAGGAGAGTTGAACAAGTTTTTATAGATGAAGGATATCAAGCAGGGCCCATTTTTTATAAAGGTGCAAAGATGTGCCTATTTTGGCCGGTCTGGCATTCCGCCTTTCCAAAATCTAAGTGGGTGATTGTAAGAAGACGTACTGGAGACATAGTGAATTCTTGTTTACATACCGGCTTCATGCGAGCATTTCAAAATAGGAATTTCCAGAAAGCAGTTGGAGTAGATAATGAAATAGACGGTTGGACCTGGTGGGTCAATTCTCATCTTTCCAGATTCCGTGAGATGATAGACACTGGCCTTAATTGTAAAATAGTATGGCCGGAAAGAATGGTGGACGGTGATTTTTCGCAGCTGATGGAGTTAATGGATTGGTTGGGTCTCAAGTGGAATCCAGAAGTTCTTATATTCATTGACAGCAAACTTTGGAAGGCAAGACAGAAGAGGTAAATAATTATGGCCAGAACCACAGCCGTAGATGTTAAGGCTATCATAAAAACTAAGCTCACTGAGTCAGAAGTGACTCCATATGTGACCTCTGCCAACATCCTGGTTACTCAGGCCCTGGGTAGTTCGGGTCTTAGCGATGACGTTCTTACAGAGATTGAGCGCTGGGTTGCAGCACATATGATCGCCGTCACTAAGACTCGTCAGGCAACTGATGAGAAGGCCGGAACTGCCAGTGTGAAATACAGTGGCCAGTACGGAGCCAATCTTTCATCTACTACATATGGCCAGATGGCACTCACCCTTGACACGACTGGCATCTTGGCAACTTTGGGCGGAAAGGCAGCTTGGATTTATGCTGTTCCTACTGCGCCGAGTAAGTTCTAATGTGGGTATCGGTGGCCATTAAATACTGTCTACAACCGTCTGAGCCCATGGCTGCTAGTAGATAAATAGAGATGGGCAAAAAGGGTAAGGCATAAAATAAAACCCAGAAATTTAGAGGTTCATCATGTCGATTATAGATTTTGTAGAGGGAGTCTGCGTGCAACAATGTGTATACTGGGGGACTCCAAAGCCAGACGGTTATGGTTCTGAAACTTATGCTGAACCAGTAGAGATAATGTGTCGTTGGGACAGCAGCACTAAACTGGTTACTTCTGCTAAGGGAGAGCAATTTGTTTGCGTTGCTGAAGTCATGGTCACTCAGGAACTAGACATTGATGGTAGACTTTACCTCGGCAGTCTTGACGACCTGGATTCAAACCAGGAATTAGATCCAAAGTCGATTACAAAAGCATATCGTATAAAGCAGTTTGGCAAGACACCTCTCTTTCAAAGCACTGACGAATTTGTAATGGTTGCTTATCTTTAGGAGAGAACAAATGGGAATCAAAGGTCTGGAAGCAGTTGTAGCCAAGCTCAACAAAGAGATCAAAGGGATTGAAGATCGTTCATTGGAGGGATTGTTATTGGCTGTAGCTATGGTTCGTCAGAGCATGGAAGACACTCCTCCTTTGATTCCGATACAGTTTGGAAATCTTCGCACAAGTTGGTTTGCAACTCCTCTTCATTATGCTACCGGTCCTGCGGTGATATGTGGATTTGCAGCCAACTACGCTATATATGTGCACGAAATGTTAGCTAGCATGACAGGCAATCCAATCAATTGGTCCAGGCCTGGTTCTGGTCCTAAGTTCTTTCAGTCTGCTCTACGTAGAAACAAAGATAAGATTTTGCAGATTATAAGAGAAAACGCAAAGGTGAAATGATGAATTTACCATCAGATGATGTCAAAAGCATTTTAGTGGCGGCTGGATTATCATTAACATTTGGTACTAATTTGTTTGTGGGCCTAGAGCCTGCAACTCCGGTAAACTGTGTGACTGTGTATGACACTCCGGGTTCTAAACCTGACTCTGCATTTGATAAGAGTAATATCTACAATCCGTCTATACAAATCAAGGTCAGGAATAACAGTTACGTGGCAGCAGGAATTCTTATCAACCAGATTAAAGACTCTCTGCATAACATTAGCAATGAAGCCTGGAATGGAACAAATTATATTCTTATCCAGTGTTCTCAAGAACCATTTTCATTAGGCCCGGATGTTAATGGAAAGCATCAATGGGTTTGTAATTTTGACCTGGCAAGAAGTTAATTTTTTATTCTTTGAGTTGGAGTAGTTTCATAATATAATAGACGTATAAGTTTTATAAAAAGCGGCACCAGAACAACTGGGCTGACAAGCATTGAGCTTGCCAGCTCTTTTTTGTTTAACTTAAAGGAGGGGAAAAAGTTATGCCACAACATACGCATGTTAAGGCCTATTCTGGGATGGGAACTCATTTCCAAAGGTTTAATTCGGTCACTCACAAGTATGAAACCATAGGTAGTATTACCAAGATCGGAGGACCTGACAAGAAACGAGAAACTCAGGACGCTACAGCTCTCGATACTGTAGGTGGGTATCGGACATTCATTGGTGGCCTCAGAGACGGAGGCTCTATCAAGTTGTCAATGATTTTCACCCGAGACACCTACGAGTTGATGAATCACGATTTCGAATCAGATGTCGTGCAAAGCTATATGATTACCTTGCCAGATGAAGACAGAACCACGTTTGAATTTTCTGGTTTGGTAACTGAGATACCTTTGTCTGTAGATGAGAAAATCATTACTGCTGATGTTACTATCAAAATCAGCGGTGTGGTGGTAATCGAATCTGGTAGCTAACAGAGGTCGGTAACTCAAAAAACTAAACAAACCCTAATCATGGGCCTGACTTTTCATAAGGAGCCTGATCATGGCATTTTTAACCAGAGAACAATTGTTGGCCAAGGAAGAACTCAAGATTGAAAAAGTGATCTTGGGTAAGGATCATGTCTTTGTTCGTCAGATGAATGCCCACGAACACTCTCTCTATTCCCAGTTGTTGACCAAGCAAGTTCCGGTATTGGAAGATGGGAAAGAGACCGGGGAAACATCAGTCGAATCAGTGGTAGAAGACTGGCCCTCAAAGCTGGTGGCCTGCACTTTATGTGACGATAAAGGTAATCTCTTGCTCAAAGCAGAGGATTGGCAGACTTTGAGCCAGAACATGACGGCTGCTAAGCTGGACAAAATTGCCACTGCCGCCATGAAGTTGAATCGGATTAAAGATCAGGAAACCAAAGTAAAAAACTAAGGGGCCGCCCGGGGCGGCGCTTCGAGTTTCGGCTGGCATTAGCATGTGGGGTACCTCATCCAGATTTCATCTTGCCTTATATGACATTGGAGCAGATAACAGATGTTATGGCCTATGACAGAATTGAACCGATTGGGGGATACCGAGAAGATTATCGGTTCGCCCAAGTCTGTCTGTTGCTTCATAACCAAATCCAGCAACAGAGAGGAGATGGTAAGTGGAGAACAGCCACCCTACAGGATTTCATGTTGTGGGGACCGAAAGGGAAGTCAGAATCTGGTGATAAACCACAATCAGTTGAAGAGCAGAAGGCGATCATGCTGAGTTTAGCAAGTCCCAAAAAGGAAAAGAGATAATGGGTGCCGGTGACCTCGGTAGATTAGAAGCCACTCTCGGCGTAAATACAGATCCGCTTCGCCAAGCCGAAGCCCAAATGCAGCAGTTTGGATCGACTGCCGAATCTATGTTTAGCCAAGCTGGTGGCCATGCTGTTGCTTTTGGTGGTCACTTAATGGCTCTTGTTGGGATTTCTTTGTCTGTGGCCGCGGCTCTGCAGACAGTTAAGAAAGGGATTGAAGAAATTACTACCTTTAATATTGGAGCGATTAGTACAGCGGCTATGATGTTAAGTAGGGCCAATGTAGAGGGAATTGAAGCACAGACGGTTGCTTACGGACAGTATAAAGCTTATGTTTTAAATATGTATGAAGCTTTGGAAGCTGAAACAGAAAAACATTTTGCTTCTGGTAAAGAAATGATAGGTTCATTTGATGCCTTTGCTAGGAAAGGCATTTACGCCGCCGAGGAAGAGGCTGGAGCCATTGGCGTTATTACTGATGCAGTAAAACTTCTACATCGAGGCCATGTTAATGAAGCGACAATGCAACATGAAATTCAAGGCCTTTTAGAGGGACATGCTGGTATTCGTTTTAAGTTGGCTCAACAGCTAAAAGGTTTGATGGGGGAGTCTTGGAAAGAGCAAGTACAAGCGGCAGTCCAATCTGGTACCTTACTTGAACTTTTGCAGGAAAAGTTCAAGGGTCTTTCGATGGCTGCCGGTGACATTCAAAAGAATTTACAGGCCCAAGAAACTACTTTTAGTACTTTGATTTCTCAGATTGGTAGAGATGGATTGGGAGGTCTTTATATAGATATTGTTGATTCTGTAAGAAGTATAAATGATTTTCTTCGAGAAAACAAAGACACTATAATAACAGGAATCCAGACTGGCTGGTTGGGAATCAAGGCGGTAATCTCTACAGTTAAAGAGAGTATTGAATGGATAAATACTCATGCCTCTTTCAAAATTCAGGGAATTACAGATAGAGGGCAGGGAGCGCAGATAAATTGGGGAGCTCAATTATCTGGAATTGAAAAGTTTAAAAAAGATTTATCAGATGTGATCGGCGGTTGGCATATGTTTACTGTTCTTATTCCAATGGTATTTTCTGCTCTTTCTACTGGTTTTCAACAAATGGGGAACATAATTGTAGGAGGTGTTACGCTTGGCGCTCAAAGGTTAGCTGCTGGTTATGATTTTTTAGTTGCCAAAGCTGGCGAGTTTGGGTCTTCAGTGGGTAGCGGTATTGGTGTGGCGATAGGAAAATTTGGGGAGCTTTGGAATTGGATTATCAATCTGAGCGAGACGATTACCAATTCTGTTAATTGGGTTTTAGAGATATCAGTAGTTAAAGAAGGAATAATTTGGCTAAAAGAAACCGTTGATTATCTTGTTGATATTTTTTCAAAAGCGTATACTTGGACGATAAATGTAGTTGCTAATATTCCAGAGATTTTAAGAACTGTCTTAGGAATAGGAGGGGCTCCTAAAAAACCCGTATCTGTTATAGAGCAATATAATCGGG